>Ga0116169_1002863_pt1 | contig 12180 bp, 11 predicted proteins | sample AD_UKC130_MetaG_FD_89796 | JGI IMG/M metagenome (GOLD analysis project Ga0116169, IMG submission 89796) | Active sludge microbial communities of municipal wastewater-treating anaerobic digesters from Canada - AD_UKC130_MetaG | ecosystem: Engineered > Bioreactor > Anaerobic > Digestate | place...
GGTTCGCGGGCCTCCAGCTGCCTGCGACGCCAGCGACTGCTGGGGGTCCTGCAACACGCACGCGTCCCGCTTTTATTACTCTGTCTGCCTTTGACTGGACCGGTATCACGATACCGGCACGGGTCGACATGCCAAGCGCCCAGGACGGGTGCCACATTACTACATGAACTTTGAAGATCTGAAACTGGCTCCGGCCATCGTCAAGGCTGTGCGCGAGCAGGGCTACGAGTCGCCGACCGCGATCCAGGCCCAGGCCATTCCCGTGGTGCTCGAAGGCCACGACCTGCTGGGCGGCGCCCAGACCGGCACCGGCAAGACGGCCGCCTTCGTGCTGCCGATGCTGCACAAGCTCAGCATGGCACGCAGCGCCCAGAACAAATTCGGCGGCACCGGCATCCGGGCGCTGGTACTCACCCCCACCCGCGAATTGGCGGCACAGGTCGAAGAGTCGGTCAAGAGCTACGGCAAATTCCTGCAACTGTCCTCGACCGTGATCTTCGGCGGTGTCGGCATGAACCCGCAGATCAGCCGCGTCAAGTCCGGCATCGATATTCTGGTGGCCACGCCAGGCCGTCTGCTGGACCTGCTGCAGCAAGGCGTGCTGGACCTGGGCCAGGTCCAGATCCTGGTGCTCGACGAAGCCGACCGCATGCTCGACATGGGCTTCATCCATGACGTCAAGAAAGTGCTGGCCGTGTTGCCCAAGGACAAGCAGAGCCTGCTGTTCTCGGCCACGTTCAGCGACGAGATCCGCGAGCTCGCAGCGACGCTGCTGAAGAACCCGCAAAGCGTGCAGGTCACGCCGCGCAACACCACGGTGCAGCGCATCACGCAGACCATCCATCCAGTGGGCCGCGGCAAGAAGAAAGCCCTGCTCGCGCACATCATCAACGAGCACAACTGGAGCCAGGTGCTGGTGTTCACCCGCACCAAGTTCGGCGCCAACAACGTGGCCGAGTTCCTGACCAAGAACGGCATCCACGCCATGGCGCTGCACGGCAACAAGAGCCAGGCAGCACGGACCCAGGCACTGGGCGGCTTCAAGAGCGGCGACATCCGTGCCCTGGTGGCGACCGATATCGCGGCGCGCGGCATCGACATCGATGACCTGCCGCATGTCGTGAACTACGACATCCCCAACGTCAGCGAAGACTACGTGCACCGCATCGGCCGCACCGGCCGGGCTGGTGCAGACGGCGCTGCCGTGAGCCTGGTGAGCCTGGATGAAGAAGGCTTTATGCAGGACATCGAGCGCTTTACCAAGCAGAACATCGAAGTCAAGGTGGTCGAGGGTTTCGGCCCTGAAGTCGGTGAGAAGGCAGAGCCGATCGCCATGGGTCGCCAGACGATCTGGGGCGGCGCCGGCAAACCGCCGAGCCGCGACGTGATGATGGCCGCAGCCAAGGCCGCGCGTACCGAAATGATGCAGCGCGTGCGCGAAAACAAGGCCGGCAGCGGCGGTGGTGGTGGCGGCGCGGGACGCGGCGGCAACAACAACGGTTCGCGTGCCGGTGGCCGTGGCGGCAATGGCGCCGGTCGCGGTCCGGCCCAGGGCGGTGACGGCTACTCGTCGGGGAACAACAACAACGGCGGTGGTCGCCGCAGCGGCGGCCCGTCTTCGCAGCCACGCCAGGCGCAGCACGACCGGCAACCCGATCCCTTGCGCGGCGGTGGCAACCCGCCTCCGCGCACAGGTGCGCCGCGCGAACCCGATCCGATGCGCACCAACGTGGACCTGATGGTTGAGCGCGGTGGGCAACGCCGTGGTGGCGGCGGATATGGCGGCGGAAACCGCAATGCAGGAGGAGGCGGTTATGGCGGTGGCGGCGGCGGACGGTCGGGTGGTTATGGTGGCGGGGGCAACCGGTCTCGTGGGTCGGGAGGTTCTGGCGGCGCTTTCGGCCGCTGAGAACATCCGCGCCATCCATGTCGTCGGGCGGCGTGCCCCCGACAGCGCGGATGCGCGCGTGCACTTCCACCCCGTCGACTTCGGGCAAACAGCGCAACTGCAGCAGTTGCCGCCTGTTGACGACGTCTACATCGCGCTGGGCACCACGATCAAGGTCGCCGGCAGCCAGGCCGCCTTTCGCGCAGTCGACCACGACGCCGTGCTGGCGCTGGCCCGCCATGCCCGGCAGGCAGGCGCCCGACGCCTGGCCGTCGTCAGCGCCATGGGCGCCGATGCCCAATCACGCATTTTCTACAACCGGGTCAAGGGCGAGACCGAGGACGCTCTGCGCGCACTTGGCTACGACACGCTGCTGATCGCCCGTCCGTCCATGATCGATGGTGACCGGGCCTCGCTGAACCAGCCGGGGCGGCTCGGTGAGGGGCTCGGACTGGTACTGATGCGCCGCATCGGCCCGCTGATTCCCGCCAACTACCGGGCGATTGCGGCGCGCGACGTGGCGCGCGCCATGGTGCAGGGCCTGAACCAGGGCACGCCGGGCACGCATGTGCTGTTGTCCGGAGCAATGCAGCCCGGCCATTGAGGTCCGCTGCGCCCGGCCACGGCCGGCCGTCGGTAGCGGCCGGCGAAGCGCTCAGTGGCCGACCTGGAAGTCGTTGCGACCGGTCCGGTCCTGCCCCCGCAGCAGCCACAGCGGGCGCGACGCAAACGCTACCGGTACGCCGGACTTGCCATCAACCGGGTTCAGGTTGCGCTCGAACACCGAACTGCCCGGCATGTAGCGCAGTGCCACACCGGTGCGCCGCTGGGTCGAGTGGTTGACGCGCGCGCCATGGATCATGTAGACGTCGTGCATGGACATCTGGCCAGGCTGCAACTCCAGATCCACCGCGGTCGACACATCGAATGTCGTCTCGTCGGTTCGCAGGTTCAGCACCAGGTCGGTTCGATCCTCCAGCAGATGCGGATGGCATTGCCGCGCCGTGTGCGAACCGGGTATCACCCGCAGGCAACCGTTGTCCCGGGTCGACGGGTCTAGCGCCACCCAGACTGTGCAGTTGTCCAGCGGACGGATCGGCCAGTAGTGGCCATCCTGGTGCCAGGGCGTCTCCTGGCCGTCACCGGCGGGTTTGCAGAACACATGGCAGCCCCACAGGATGATGTCGGGGCCGATGAGCTGCTCCACCATGTCCAGGATTTCCGGATCGCGGGCTAGGTCCAGGAAATCCTGGCTGCCGCGGACCCCCTCGGAATTCGGCCCGCCATTCTTGCCCACCACATGGGCGCTGACCAGCTTCTCGGGCCGGACTTCCGGGTTGTCCCGGATCAGGCGCTCCAGCGATGCACGCAGATGCGCGACCCGGTCCTCGGACAAGCGGAATGACGGAATCAGGTAACCCCGCTCGCGGTACTGGCGGGTCTCGGCTGCGCTCAGTGACGCCATGGCAATGTCCTTCTGGTGAATGTTGGCTACGGCAAAGGTCCGCGCCGCCTGGCGCTCAGGCCCGCACGAACAGGGTGACGAGTGGCTCGGAGCCAAGCTGGCGGCTCCAGTGCCCGTGCACCTTGGCATCGAAGCTCGCACCTTCGGGCAACACGTCGACCGAATAGAAGTGGTCGCCCGGGCCGAACACCCGGGAGCTGCCGTCCTGCAGGCCGATCTCCATGTGCCCGCGCAGCACGAACAGCCATTGCGGTGTCACCGTGCAATGGAACTGGCTGCGAAACCCGACCGGGCTTTGTCGCAACTGGTAGCCACCGCTGGCAAACACTTCGGAGAGCATGGCCTGCGGCGTGCCCTCGCCCAGCGGAATCTGCTCCTCGCGAAAACGGGCAAAGCCGTCGGTATCGGTAAACAGAATGACTTTGGTGAACACGGCCATGGTGGATTCTCTGGATGAAAGGGTTTCAATGGCCGCCAGCCAGGCGACCGCCAGCCTGCAATGCCGCCACCGTGCCACGCACGATGTCCAGCGGGTCCAGGGTGACGTCAAAACGCATCACACGCTCGTCGTCGCTCGGTATCTCCAGGATCGCGAACTGGCTGTCCAGCAGCGATACCGGCATGTAGTGGCCCTGGCGCTGCGCCGCACGGGCCGCCAGCACCTGCGGCGTTCCGTGCAAGTGCACCAGGCACAGGTCCGGCGCGCCACTGCGCAGGATGTCGCGGTAGCTGCGCTTGAGCGCAGAACACGACACCACCAGTGGCTGGGCCTGCGCATGGGCAGCCGCCAGCCGCGCAGCCAGCGCCTGCAGCCAGTCATGGCGCTGTGCATCGTTGAGCGCCACACCCGAGCGCATGCGCTCTACGTTCTCGGGCGAATGCAGGTCGTCCCCTTCGACATAAGGTGCACCCAGCGCCTGCGCCAGCAACTGGCCCACCGTGCTCTTGCCGCAGCCCGACACGCCCATCACGACGATCAGTGGCGGATTCACGCTGGCACCCTGCAATTCAGAACGCGGACAGGTCGGCGCATCAGTCCAGTCGCTTGCCACTGGCCTTGTCGAACAAGTGCACCTTCTCGGTTGCGATCGCCAGGCCGACGGCCTGATCGGGCTTGGCGTCGGTGCGACCATGCAGCACGACCGTGAACGCAATCTCGCCGACCTTGACGATGATCTCGGTCTCGGCGCCGGTGGGCTCGACGACTTCCACCACCGCAGGAATGCCGCTGCCGGCCTCGCCCATCACGATGTCACCGGGCCGGATGCCGTAGTGCACGGCCTGGCCGTCCTTGCCCGCGCCGATGTGGGGCACCGGCCATTGCTGACCTTCGCTCTCGACCCAGCTGCGGGTGCCATCGCGCCGCAACGTGCCTTCGAACACGTTCATGGCGGGAGAGCCGATGAACTGGGCCACGAACAGATTGCCGGGTTGGTCGAACAACTCGAGCGGCGTACCGATCTGCTCCACGATGCCGTCATGCATCACGACAATGCGGTCGGCCATGGTCATGGCCTCGATCTGGTCGTGGGTCACGTACACGGTCGTGGTCTTGAGCCGCTGGTGCAGCGACTTGATCTCGGCCCGCATCGCGACACGCAGCTTCGCGTCCAGATTGGACAGCGGCTCGTCGAACAGAAACACCTTGGGGTCACGCACGATGGCGCGGCCCATGGCCACGCGCTGGCGCTGGCCGCCGGAGAGTTCGCGCGGATACCGATCGAGCAGCTTGTCCAGGTTCAGGATCTTGGCCGCATCGCCCACCCGTTTCTGGATCAGCGACTGCTCGGCCTTGCGCAGCTTCAGGCTGAAGGCCATGTTCTCTCCCACCGTCATGTGCGGGTACAGCGCATAGCTCTGGAACACCATCGCGATGTCGCGGTCCTTGGAGTCCAGGTCGTTGATGACCTTGCCATCGATGGAGATGTCCCCTCCACTGATTTCCTCCAGGCCGGCGAGCATGCGCAGCAAGGTGGACTTGCCGCAACCCGACGGCCCCACCAGCACGACGAACTCGCCGTCGGTGATGTCGAAGCTGATGCCGTGGATGACCTTGACCTTGCCGAAGTTCTTTTCGATCTTGCTAAACGATACAGATGCCATGATGGTCCCAGTTCAGGAAATTCGGTTCATACAGACTGCTGCGCGGCGCATGGGCCGCATCAGCTCTTGACGGCGCCGGCAGTGAGGCCGGACACCATGTAGCGCTTGAAGGTGTAGTAGATGGCCGCAGGCGGCAGGGCATAGACGAAGCCGGTCGCCATCAGCAGTTCCCAGGGCGAATCGTCGGCCGACAGGAAGTTGCCCAGGGCCACCGCCAGCGGCAGATCGGTCTCCTTGGACAGCAGCAGGAAGCCGTACAGGTACTCGTTCCAGGCCAGCAGCAGCGCGTAGGTTCCCACCGCCACCAGCGACGGCACCATCAGCGGCACATAGACCAGGCGGAACAGCTGCATCGGGCTCGCACCGTCGATGCGCGCCGCCTCGTCGAGCTCCCAGGGCAGCTTGTCGGAGGCCTGCTTGAGCACCCAGATGCAGTACGGCGAGGCGATCGTCACCATCGCCAGCACCAGCGACCAGCGGTTGTTGAGCAAGCCGTAGTTGGCCATGGTCTTGTACATCGGCACGGCCAGGAAGGCCGCCGGGATGAAGTAGGTGAACAAGGCCATGTTCATGACCGTGCGCCCACCACGCACCTTCAGCCGGCTGATCGAGAAGGCGGCCGTGGTCGCCACCACCAGCGTCAGCACCCCGGTGGCCACGGCAATCATCAGCGAGTTGCCCAGTTGCTGCCAGAAGTGGCTCAGGTAGAAGTGCTTCTGACCGAACACGATCTCGAAGTTCTGCATCGTCGGATGATCCGGCCATAACTTGCCGGAGGTTGCGGTATCGCGCGGCGAGATCGCAAACAGGAACAGGTGGTAGACCGGAATCAGCGTCCACAGCACCACCGGGATGCCGATCAGCAGCAGCTGCGCTTCGGCCGATATCTTGCGCAGGGACCAGCCTTTTTTCATTTGGACAACCTCTTCATCATCACGTACACGAGTGGCAACACGAATGGCAGGGCCACGACGATGCTGGCCATGGCCAGCTCGATCTGGTCCAGCCGCAGATAGCGGATACCCAGCGTGGCCAGTACATGGGTCAGGTCGGCAGGTCCGCCGCCGGTGAGCAGGTAGACGCTGTTGAAGTCGCCCAGCGTCCAGATCATCGACAGAATGGTCGAGGTCAGGTAGATGCCCTTCATCGAAGGCCAGGTGATGAAGCGGAATTTCTGCCAGCGGGTCGCACCGTCGACGCTGGCCGCTTCATATTGCTCGCCCGGGATCGCCATGCGACCGGCCAGCAGGATCAGCGTCCAGAACGGCAGCGACTTCCAGATGTGCATCAGCATCGACAGCGACAAGGCGATCGTCGGATCGTTGAGCCAGTTCGGCCCGTCCTTGAGCGTGTACTTGAAGATCAGCGTATTGATGACGCCCCACTCGGAGTTGAACATGAACCGCACCGACAGGATGGTCGGGATCGACGGCACAGCCCAGGGCAGGATGAACAGCATCGCGACGATCTTGATCCACCAGCGGGTCTGCATGAAGAAGCCGGACAGCCCCAGCGCGATGATCATCTTCAGATTGACCGACACCACGACGAAGATGATGGTGTTGATCGCGGTGCGAAAGAATATGGGATCGGCAAACAGCCGGGTGTAGTTGTGCGGGTCGCGCGCCAGATAAAGGCCATAACCCACGGGGTACAGCACGAAGATCACGAAGATCAGCAGATACGGCACCACCAGAATGCGGCCCCAGTTCTGCCAGGCGTCGGAAGGGCGGCGCACGGCGCGCGCGCCAGGCAAGGCGGCAGCTGCTTGTGTCATGGCACGAATGCTCCAGGAAAATCGCGAAAGGCAATGGAAAACAGGAAAACCATACGGAATCCGGCGCCGGCAAGGGTTGCCGGCGCCGGACCCGTATCAGGACATCAAGAACCTGCGACGGTCTTGATACGCGCGATCATCTCGTCGACCGCCTTGTCCACCGGCACCTTGTCGCTGATGATGCGGTTCATGGCCTTGGCCCAGACGTTCTCGTTGTTGAGCACCGTGAACTTGTAGTTCTTGGTGAACTCGAACGGCGTCGTGCCATTCATGAACTGGTTGTACACCGCGGTACGTGCCGGGTCGGCCTTCCAGAACGGGCTTTGCTGTGCCTTCTTCGTGATCGGGAACCAGCGACCCAGTGAACCCTCGACATACGGCGTGAGGTTGGCATCTTCCATCAGGAAGCTGACGAACTTCTTGGCACCTGCCTTGTTCTTGGCGTCCTTGAAGATCACGCCGGTCTTGACCGCAGCACGGTAGATCATCTTCGAGCCATCAGGCTTGTTCGGGAAGCCGGCCGTCGCGATCAGCTCGCTGTAGTTCTTCTTGGCAATGGCACGCTGGTCCGCGGTCAAGCTCTGGTTGTTCATGTCGTCGAGCCACTTGGCCACGATGGAAATCGTTGCGTTGTGGGTCATGACCGTGGTCTTGTTGTGGAACGCGACGTTGTTGTCCGGGTCTTTCCAGCTCGTCGAGGACGGTGGCGTGCAGCCCTTGGTGTACACCGAGGTATAGCTCGTCATCGCCTTGATCAGGCCTTCGCGAACGGCAGGGTCATCGACCAGCAGCTTGCCGGAGTCATTGACCAGCTTGACGTTGTACGCGTCCATGAAGGTCAGGAACGAGTAGAACGAGTCGCTCGAGTCCACGCCCATCGGGAAGCCGGTGCCATAGGCGCGCTGGCCGGTCTTCTTGCGGTAGCCGTCCTGCACCTTGGTGCACCAGAAGTCCCAGTAGGCGTCCCATTCCTTGGGAATGTCGCTTTCCTTGTAGCCCGCCGTCTCCAGCATGTCTTTCCAGTACTGGATGTGCATGGTCTGCTGCTTGACCGGGAATGCGTAGTAGGCACGTGACTGCTTGGTGTTGTCGTACAGGAATGTCGTGGCCAGGGCTGCGGGCTCGAACTGGGCACGGATCGGATCGATGACGCTGGAGATGTCCTCGAGCTTGTCGTCATAGGCCCATTTGGCAGTAACCTGGAAGTCCAGCACGTTGCCGAAGCCGACATCCGGCGGATTGCCGGAATCGAGTGCGGCGACCATCTTCGGAATCACTTCCTGCGTCGCATACAGCGACAGATCGACCTTGACCTTGTACTTGGCCTCAAAACGCTTGATCACGGCAAACAAGGCATCGTCTTCTGCCTTGTAAAAGCCTTTTTCCCACCAGATGGTGAGCTTTTCCTGTGCACTGGCATGGCCGGAGGCCAGCAATGCGGTCGCCATGACGGCGGCGGTTGCAACTAGCTTTAGTTTCATCTTCGAGTCTCCTTCAGTTGTGGTTGCGGTTGCGGGTGAGGGAATCATTGTGCGCGCGGAAATCGCGTTCGCGACCTTATTTCAAACGGCGTGCGCCGCTCGTCTGGGGGGCGTGGCGCGCGCCCGCACCAGCGGAGTGCGCCTTCGAGCCTTGAGCACCTGGGCCATGTCCTTGTGTGCATCCTCGATCAGCAGGATGATCGCGTCTTCGGCGCGATCGGCATCGTGCGCGATCAGCGCATCGAGCACCGCGCGGTGCATCGGCAGCGAGTCGCGCGGTCCGTTCTTCTTGACCGTCGAAATCTCGAAGCTGGTGCGCAGCAAGGCGCCCAGTGCCTGGTCCATCTTCTCCAGCATGCGGTTGTGCGAGGCGCGAATCATGCCCTGGTGAAACAGCAGATCGAAGCGGACATAGTCGCCACCATTCTCCACGGCGTCGACCATGCCGGCGTAGGCTTGCTCGATCTCGGAAATATCCTGTTCGCTCGCACGCTGCGCCGCCAGACGGATCGCCGCCGGCTCCATGATCATGCGCAGGTCTTGCAGGTCACGGATGAACTCCGGCGTCAGCCCCGCCTTGGCCTGCCAGCCGATGACGTCCGGATCGAACCAGTTCCACTGGCTGCTCGGCCGCACCCGGGTTCCGACCTTGGGGCCGGTCTGGATCAGGCCCTTGGCCACCAGCGACTTCACCGACTCGCGGATCACGGTGCGGCTCACGCCCAGCTCCTCGCACAGCATCGGCTCCGGCGGCATGGCCCCGGAGGCGCCGAAACGCCCGGCGACGATGGCGCTACCGAGGTAGTCCACCGTATTGCCGTGCACGTTCTTGATCATCAGGGAACCGGCGTGAGCAAGGGCTTGCCGGCGAAGTGGGCTGCCAGATTCGCAAAGGCCAGGTCGGCCATGGCGCCCCGGGTCTCCCAGGTGCCGCTGGCCATGTGCGGCGTCAGCACGACGTTGTCGCACTCGCGCAATTCGACAGGCACGTTGGGCTCGTCGGCAAAAACGTCGAGCGCCGCGCCAGCGATGACGCCGGTGGTCACGGCATGGATCAGCGCCGGCTGGTCGACAACCGAGCCGCGCGCCACGTTGATCAGGTAGCCCTTGGCACCCAGGGCTGCCAGCACCTGCGCGTTGATCAGTCCGCGCGTGCCCTCGCCTCCCGGCGTGATCACCATCAGGAAATCGACTTCAGCCGCCAGCGCCGCGGCGCTGGGGTAATAGGTGTAGGGACTGTCGTCGCGCCGGGTCCGGGTGGTGTACGCGATCGACATGCCGAAGGCGGCGGCACGGTCGGCGATCGCCTGGCCGATGCGGCCCAGGCCCACGATGCCCAGCCGCGCACCACTGACCTTGCGCGCCAGCGGGAACGGGCCCGACGGCCATGAACCGGCACGCACGAACTTGTCGGCCTGCGGAATGCGCCGGGCGATCGACAGCATCAATGCGATACCCAGATCCGCAACTTCTTCGGTCAGCACATCGGGGGTGTTGGTCACCGGCACGCCACGCGCCCTGGCAGCGGCGACATCGACGCCGTCGTAACCGACGCCGAATACCGAGATCATCTCCAGCGCCGGCAACTGGGCCAGCAGGTCCGCGCCAACCTTGGACTCGCCACTGGCGGCAATGCCGCGGATACGCGGCGCAATGCTGGCGAACTGTGCCGGGTCCTGCAGATGGGTGCGGTCATGCACGATGTACGCATCTTGCAGGGCCTGCATGTAACGGGGCCACAACTTGGCAACGACGAGTATTTCTGGCTTGGACAAACGCTTTCTCCATCGATGGACACATGGCGGGGAATACTGCGTGCAACGCTTTACAGCACGGCCTTGACCTGCTTATCATATGATGATTGCCGCACGCAATTGCATGGGGAAAACCCTGTTCACCACCACTACCTATACCGAGACACCATGAGCCAGACACCTCCCAAACGAAGCACCCCGCTGCGCAGCCAGCAATGGTTCGGACGCCAGGACCGAGACGGATTCGCCTACCGCAGCTGGCTCAAGGGCAAGGGCATTCCGCACGACCAGTTCGAGGGGCGCCCGGTCATCGGCATCTGCAACACCTTCAGCGAACTGACGCCTTGCAACTCGCATTTCCGTGCCATCGCAGAACAGGTCAAGATCGGCGTCTACGAGGCCGGCGGTTTCCCGCTCGAATTTCCGGTGATGTCGCTGGGCGAGGTGCTGCTGCGCCCGACCGCCATGCTGTACCGCAACCTGGCCAGCATGGACGTCGAGGAGAGCATGCGTGGCAACCCGATCGACGGCGTGGTGCTGCTGATGGGCTGCGACAAGACCACCCCGGCGCTGATGATGGGTGCCGCCAGCGTCGACATGCCGACGATCGGCGTGAGTGGCGGCCCGATGCTCAACGGCAAATGGCGCGGCCAGGAGCTGGGATCAGGCACCGGGGTGTGGAGCATGAGCGAGCAGGTGCGTGCCGGTACGCTCAAGCTCGAGCAGTTCCTCGACGCCGAGAGCTGCATGCACCGCAGCCACGGTCACTGCATGACGATGGGAACCGCCAGCACCATGGCCAGCATGATCGAAGCGCTGGGTGTGGGCCTGACCGGCAACGCCGCCTACCCTGCGGTCGATGGCCGGCGCAATGTGCTGGCACGCATGTCGGGTCGGCGCATCGTCGAGATGGTGAACGAGGACATGGTGTTGTCCAAGGTGCTGACGCGCGAGGCCTTCGAAAACGCCATCAAGACGCTTGCCGCCATCGGTGGCTCGACCAATGCGGTGATCCACCTGATTGCGATTGCCGGACGCATGGGCGTGAAACTGACGATCGACGACTTCGACCGTCTGGGCAGCGAAATGAACTGCCTGGTGAACCTGCAACCCTCGGGCAAGTACCTGATGGAAGACTTCTGCTACGCCGGCGGACTGCCGGCGGTGATGAAGGAGATCGCCGACCACCTGCACAAGGACGCGATCACCGTGACCGGCAAGACCATGGGCGAGAACATCGCGGACGCCGAGAACTTCAACACCGACGTCATCATGCCGCTGGCCAAGCCCTTCATGGAGAAGGCTGGCATCGCGGTGCTGCGCGGCAACCTCGCGCCGCGCGGCGCCGTCATCAAGCCCAGCGCGGCCACCGCCAGCCTGTTGCAGCACCGCGGCCGCGCCGTGGTGTTCGAGAACATCGAGGAGTTCCACCGCCTGATCGACGACGAGTCGCTCGATGTGGACGAGACCTGCATCCTGGTGCTCAAGAACTGCGGCCCCAAGGGATACCCGGGCATGGCCGAAGTTGGCAACATGCCGCTGCCACCCAAGGTGCTGCGCAAGGGCATCACCGACATGGTACGCATCAGCGACGCGCGCATGAGCGGAACCGCCTATGGCACGGTCGTGCTGCATACCGCACCCGAAGCGGCGGCCGGCGGCCCGCTGGCGGTGGTGCAGAACGGTGACATGATCGAACTCGACGTAGCCAA
>Ga0116169_1002867_pt1 | contig 12176 bp, 8 predicted proteins | sample AD_UKC130_MetaG_FD_89796 | JGI IMG/M metagenome (GOLD analysis project Ga0116169, IMG submission 89796) | Active sludge microbial communities of municipal wastewater-treating anaerobic digesters from Canada - AD_UKC130_MetaG | ecosystem: Engineered > Bioreactor > Anaerobic > Digestate | place...
CAAGGCGGCGGCGAAGGCAAGAAGGCCGACGACGACGTGGTCGACGCCGACTTCAAGGAAGTCAAGCGCGGGTAAACCGCCCCGCCGCCTGGCGCCGGCCCCTCCGCGATGCTGTCGCGAGAGTCGCGCATTCGGACCGCTGCCCGTTCATTCGGTCGGCGGTCCGTTCCGCTTGAGGGTTCGGGATCGTGGCGGCATTCGGAGCGCCGGCCGTTGATGGCCGCAACACATTGGATGGCCCCGCAGGGGCACGGGAACGACTGAATGGCCAAGCGTGATTACTACGAGATTCTTGGAGTCGCCAAGAACGCGACCGAAGAAGAACTGAAGAAGTCCTTTCGCAAGCTTGCGATGAAGCACCATCCGGACCGCAATCCGGACAACAAGGAATCCGAGGAAAAGTTCAAGGAGGCCAAGGAGGCCTACGAGATGCTTTCCGACCCCAAGAAGCGCGAGGCCTACGACCGCTTCGGTCATGCGGGCGTCGACCCCAATGCCGCGGGCATGGGCGGGGGCGCGGGCATGGGCGGCTTCTCGGATGTGTTCGGCGACATCTTCGGCGACATCTTCGGTCAGGGCCGCGGTGGCGGTGGCGGGGGGCGCAGCAACGTCTATCGCGGCGCCGATCTGCGTTACGCGATGGAGATCACGCTCGAACAGGCGGCGGCCGGCTATGCCACCGAAATTCGCGTGCCGAGCTGGGAGGGCTGCGAAACCTGCAGCGGCACCGGCGCCAAGCCGGGCACCAAGCCGAAGGTGTGCACGGCCTGCGCCGGTCAGGGGACCGTGCGCATGCAGCAGGGTTTCTTCTCGATCCAGCAGACCTGCCCGACCTGCCATGGCAGCGGCAAGGTGATCCCCGAGCCGTGCACCACCTGCGACGGTGTCGGCCGCACCAAGAAGACCAAGACGCTTGAAGTCAAGATTCCGGCCGGCATCGACGATGGCATGCGCATCCGCCTGACCGGCAACGGCGAGCCGGGTGTCAACGGTGGGCCCTCGGGCGACCTGTACGTCGAGATGAAGGTCAAGGAACACCCGGTGTTCCAGCGCGATGGTGACGATCTGCACTGCGAGATACCCATCTCGTTCGTCACCGCGGCGCTCGGAGGCAAGATTCAGGTGCCCACGCTGCATGGGCGGGCCGAGATCGAGCTGCCCGAGGGCACCCAGACCGGCAAGACCTTCCGTCTGCGCGGCAAGGGAATCAAGGGCTATCGGTCGAGCTATCCGGGCGACCTGTACGCCCATGTCGCGCTCGAAACGCCGGTCCGGCTGAACGACAAGCAGAAGAAGCTGCTGCGCGACTTCGAGACCACGCTGCAGGACCCCAAGCACAGTCCCCAGTCCAAGGGCTGGATGGACAAGGTGAAGGACTTCTTCCAATAATCCGGCGCCCGGCGACGGGTGGCGCGCGGCTGTCTGATAGATTGGTCCGGACTCATCGGACCAGACAAAGGACGACCGTGACGCGTTTTGCATGGGTGGCAACCCTTCTCTGGGCGCTCGTCTCCAGCGGCGCAAACGCCCAGGTCGGTGACTTTCCGTCCAAGCCGATCCGCGTGATCGTCGGCTTTGCCGCCGGCAGCGGCGCGGACTCGACGGCCCGGCTGGTCGCCGAACAGATGCAGCGCACCTTGGGTCAGTCGGTGCTGGTCGAGAACAAGCCGGGCGCCAGCGGCGCGATTGCCGTGCAGCACGTGAAGGCGCAGCCGGCGGACGGCCACACCCTTCTGCTCGCTTCGTACTCGCCGATGTCGGTGAACCCGATCGTCATGAAGAACCCGGGCTACGACTCGGTCAACGACTTCAAGGCGGTGCACGGCCTCGTGCGCAGCGCCACCGCCTGGTTCGTGGCAAACGAGTCGCCGCTGCGCACCATCGGCGACCTGATCGCGGCGGGCAAACGCAAGCCGCTCACTGTCGGCTCGTATGGCGCCGGTTATCAGCTGAGCATCGCCTGGCTCGCCAACCTGACCGGCTCGCAGCTCACCTATCTGCCCTACAAGGGGCAGGGCCAGGTGGTGACCGATGTGATCGGCGGCCAGATCGACGCGGGTGCCGGCGACCTGGGCGGCGTGATGGCGCTGATCCAGTCGGGCAAGCTGCGCGCACTGGCAGTGGCCAGCGACAAGCGCCTGAGCGGGCTGCCCAATGTGCCGACGATCATGGAGACTCAGCCGGGCTACGAGAACTACGGCTGGACATCCCTCTTCGTGCGCGCTGAGACGCCGCCGGCGGCGCACGCGAAACTCGTCGATGCTGTGAGGAAGGCGATGGCCTCGCGCGAGACCCTCGATTACCTCGAGGCGCGCAACAGCGTTGCGCTCAATCTGGGGCCCGACGAGATGGGCAAGTACCTGCGCGACGAGATCGCGCGGTTCCGGCGCGTCGCCGAGGCCGCCGGCATCAAGCCCGAGTAGTCGGGGTCCGGCCGCGGCAGCGCTAGGTGGTCCGCGCGGTGCGCTCAGCCCAGGGCAGGGCGCGCAGCTGCGCCTCGGCCACCGCCGCCGGCGCCAGCCCCAACTCGGCGCACAGAGCCGACAGTTCGGCCGGGTCCGGGTCTTCGCAGCATTCGACCAGACGCAGCAGGCGGCCCAGCGGACCGATCCTCCCGATCAGGGCCAGCGCGATCGCGGGCGACGGCTTGAGCGCCACGACCAGCCGCTCGGGCGTCAACTCCATCATGGCGGGCAGCACCGACAGCAGTCCGGTGAAGAACGCATCGCCACTGTCGATCGGTGCCGCGAGCTGCGGGCTGAGCACCTCCATCAGACGACCTCGCAGCGTGGCGGTGTTCGACATCACCGAGTTGGCGCCCGTGTCCACGCTGGCCGTGACCAGGGACAGGCCCAGCCAGCGGGCCAGGGGCCGATAGCCGATGATGGTCAACGCTTCGCGCAAGGTCCGCACGCGGGTCTGAAGCCCGAGCGCGGCCGAGTTCGCATAGCGCATCAGCCGAAAGGCCAGCGCCGGGTCGGCGCGCAGCGCCTGCTCGAGTTCAGCCAGTGGCGCTTCGGCCTGGGCCAGCCCGAGGGCGCGCAGCACGCTGGCATAGGCCGGATCGACCCGGTCGCCGCCCGGCTGCGGATCGCGCACGAACCAGTCGCCTTCGATCAGGTCGCAGCCCGCCGCCTGCGCGGCCTGGCGCGCGCTGAGGCTGCGCACCGCGGTCGCGATGACCCGGGCATGGCGCCGGTGCAGCGCATCGACATAGCGGGTCAGGTGGCCGGCGGGCACGCAATCGGGATTCACGCCGGCGTATTCGGCCGATGACAGACGGCCGAGCCAGTCCGACCTCGGATTGACGTCGGTCAGCGCCAGACGCACGCCGCGAGCGCGCATCGCATCGAGCTGGCTCGTGCTGCCTGCCGGGTCGCTGGCATCGCCGACGGGGCAGAGCACGACCCGGCTGCGGCTCAGGGCAGGACCACAGGCCTGCCGCAGTTCGCCCGGCTGCACGTCGACGAACAGGCGCGCGTCCGGCGGGTCGCCCGCCAGTCGATCGAGCAATGCACTGGTGCCGCCCTGGGACACGCGCAGCCGGTAGCCGACGAGGCGGTCGCGCCGGTCGACGATCGGCATGCGGGTCAGCGCAAAGGCAGGCGGCATGTCAGGGCGGGCAGCGGCGCAGGGTCATCGACAGATTATCGGCAGGCTGCGCAGGCCTTGAGGCGAGCGCCCCCGACGGGCCGATCGGCGTGCACCAAGGTGGGACGGCCGGTGACCTGACGTACCATCCGATCAGGATGCGTGGCAGCGCCCGAACGGGTGGGCCGCACATGGCCTGCGAGGGGCGTTTTCTGGGATCGATCTGGAATGAAACTCACGTTCGGGGGGGCGGCCGGGACAGTCACCGGTTCGCGGCATCTGTTCCAGGAAGGCGGACACGCCTGGCTGCTCGACTGCGGCCTGTTCCAGGGCTACAAGCAGCTTCGCCTGCGCAATCGCGCGGCGCTGCCGGTCGATCCGGGGCGGATCGGCGCTGTCGTGCTCAGCCATGCCCATCTGGATCACAGCGGCTACCTGCCGGCGCTGGTGCGCGACGGTTTTCGCGGTCCCATCTACGCGAGTGCCGCAACGCGCGACCTGTGCGAGATCCTGCTCAAGGACAGCGCGCATCTGCAGGAAGAGGAGGCGCGGTTCGCCAACCGGCACGGCTTCTCGCGCCATCAGCCCGCCGAGCCGCTGTACACGGTGGAGGACGCCCTGCGGGCGCTGCGGCTGTTTCGCGAGACGCCGTTCGGCAGGGCGGTCGAGTTGGGAGAAGGCGTCTCGGCCACGCTCCAGCCGGCCGGACACCTGCTAGGAGCGGCCACGGTGCGCCTGACCCGCGGCACGCGCTCGCTGCTGTATTCGGGCGATCTCGGGCGGCCGAACGACAGCATCCTGCAGGCGCCGACGCCGATCGAGGCGTCCGACACCCTGATCCTCGAGTCGACTTATGGCGACCGGCGCCATGCCGCCGACGACGGCGAGGCGATCCTTGGCCAGCTGGTCCGCGAGGCGGCCGGGGCCGGGGGCTCGCTGCTGGTCCCCTCGTTCGCGGTCGGGCGGGCGCAGACGGTGATGCTCGCCCTGTCGCGATTGAAGGCGCGTGGCGACATTCCCGATCTGCCGGTGTTTCTCGATTCGCCGATGGCAATCGATGCGACGGCGCTGTACCGCAAGTACCGGACGCTGCACCGGCTGACCGTGGCCGAGTGCCGCGCGATGTGCGGCGTCGCCCGGCTGATCAACACCCCCGAGCAGTCCAAGGCGCTGGCCAATCTGCGCATGCCCGCGGTGATCATCGCGGCCAGCGGCATGGCCACGGGCGGACGCGTGCTGCACCATCTGAAGACCATGGCGCCCGATGCGCGCAACCGGATCCTGTTCGTCGGCCACCAGGCGGGCGGCACCCGCGGCGCGCACCTTGTGGAGGGCGCAACGGAGCTGAAGATCCATGGCGAGTGGTATCCGGTGCGCGCGGGCGTGCGCCAGATGGACGTCTGGTCGGCCCACGCCGACGCCGACGAAATCATGGCCTGGCTGCAGCCCGCCGCACGGGCGCCGGACCGGGTGTTCCTGGTGCATGGCGAAGCGAACGCCGCCGACATGCTGCGCCAGCGCATCGAGGAGCGACTGCGCTGGCCGGTCGAGGTGCCCGAGCACCTGCAAAGCGTTCAGATCGACTTGTAGACACAGGACCCTCCACCATGCAGGTCGTTCATTTCCGTCGGCCGACTGGCCATCCCAAGGGCCGCCCGATCGAGGCGGCGGCGCGCGAACGGGTGCGCGCGCTGCTCGGTCCGGGGCCCTTGCGTCGCGATCTGCTGATCGAGTGTCTGCATCGCCTGCAGGACGCCGAGGGCAGCCTGTCGCTGGGGCTTCTGGGCGCGCTGGCCGAGGCCATGCGCCTGGCGCCCGCCGAGGTCTACGAGGTCGCGAGCTTTTATCATCACTTCGACGTGCTGGCCGACGGTCAGCCCGCGCCGCCCGTACTGACCGTGCGGGTGTGCGAGTCGCTGTCCTGTGACATGGCGGGCGCGCGCGCGCTGCTGGCCGGTCTGCGCGAACGGCTTGGCGACGCGGTGCGTGTCCAGCCCGTGCCCTGCGTCGGGCAATGCGATGGCGCGCCGGTGGCGGTGGTCGGCCAGCGGCCGCTGCGCGGCGCCACGCCCGACGCAGTGGCGGCCCTGGCAATGGACGCGCTGGGGCGCGGATCGCTCGGCGCCTCGCAGGCCGTGGAGGCGCGCCAGTGTCCGCCGCCGCCTGTGCCCCGGTATGTCCAGGCGCGTGCCGCGGGCGCTTACGACATCGTCGCGGCGCTGCATGCCGGCTCGCGCGACCGCGAATCGGTGTATGCCGAGCTCGAGCGCGCCGGCCTGCGCGGCCTGGGCGGCGCCGGCTTCCTGACCGGACGCAAATGGCGGATCGTCGCCGGCCAGTCCACCGCGCCGCTCATGGTCGTCAATGCCGACGAGGGCGAGCCCGGCACCTTCAAGGACCGCCATTGGCTCGAACGCGATCCTCACGGGTTTCTGTGCGGCCTGCTGATCGCCGCCTGGGCGGTGAAGGCCACGGCCTGCTACCTCTATCTGCGTGACGAATATGCCGGATTGCGGGCGATGCTCGAGCACGAGATCGCGGCGCTGGTGGCCGATCCTCCGGTGCCCGCCGAGGCGATGCCCGAACTGCATCTGCGGCGCGGCGCCGGCGCCTACATCTGCGGCGAGGAAAGCGCGCTGATCGAATCGATCGAGGGTCGCCGGGGCACGCCGCGGCTGCGCCCGCCCTATGTGGCCGAGGTCGGCCTCTTTGGTCGCCCGACCCTGGTCAACAATGTCGAGACGCTGTTATGGGTGCCGCAGATTCTGGCCCGCGGCGCCGGCTGGTTCGCCGGCCATGGCCGCCGCTCGCGCACCGGCCTGCGCTCGTTCTCGGTCTCGGGCCGGGTGCGCGAGCCGGGCGTGAAGCTGGCGCCGGCGGGCATCTCGGTGCGCGAGCTGATCGACGAGCATTGCGGCGGCATGGCCGAGGGTCATCAGCTGTACGCCTACCTGCCGGGCGGCGCCTCGGGCGGCATCCTGCCCGCCGCGCTGGCCGATCTGCCGCTCGATTTCGACACCCTTCAACCCTACGACTGCTTCATCGGGTCAGCCGCCGTGATCGTGCTGTCCCAGGCCGATCGGGCGCGCGATGCGGCGGTCAGCATGATGCGATTCTTCCGCCACGAGTCCTGCGGCCAGTGCACCCCCTGCCGCGTCGGCACGGCGAAGGCGGAGGTGCTGCTTCAGGCTCCGGACTGGGATCAGCCGCTGATCGAGGCCCTGTCGCGCACGATGATTGATGCGTCGATCTGCGGGCTGGGACAGGCGGCCCCCAATCCGGTTCGCTGCGTGCTGAAGTACTTCCCGCATGAAGTGCAGTCGGCTTCGCAGGAGGCTGCGCGATGACGATCGCGACGCAGCAATCCACGGTGGCCACGATCGAATTCCTGCTCGATGGCTCGCCCGTGCAAGCCCGGCCGAACGAATCGATCCTTCAGGCGGCAGCGCGCCATGGCGTGGAGATTCCGCATCTGTGCTTCAAGGAAGGCTATCGCGCCGACGGCAACTGCCGCGCCTGCGTGGTCGAGATCGCCGGCGAGCGCACCCTTGCGCCGTCGTGCTGCCGGGCGCCCAAGCCGGGCATGCAGGTGCAGGCGAGCAGCGAGCGGGCGCAGGCCGCCCAGCGCATGGTGCTCGAACTGCTGCTGGCCGATGCGCCGGCGCAGCCTGCGCGTCCGGACGACGAACTGCAGCAGTGGGCCCGGGAGCTCGGCGCCCGCCGCGACCGTTTTGCGGCCCGCGAGCAGCCGGCCGTCGACCGGTCCCATCCCGCCATCGAGGTGAGCCTGGATGCCTGCATCCAGTGCGGGCGCTGCGTGCGGGCCTGCCGCGAGGAGCAGGGCAATGATGTGATCGGCTATACCGGCCGCGGCGACCAGGCGCGCATCGTCTTCGACATGGGCGACCCGATGGGCGCCTCGACCTGCGTGGCCTGCGGCGAATGCGTCCAGGCCTGTCCGACCGGCGCACTGTCGCCGCGTCTGCCCGTGCACGATCCGCAGGCCGGCGAACGGGCGGTCGCCCAGCCGGGAGATCGTCAGGTGGACTCGCTGTGCCCGTTCTGCGGCGTCGGCTGCCAGGTCACCTACCACGTCCATGACGAGCGCATCCAGCGGGTCGAGGGCCGCGATGGTCCGGCCAACCAGAGCCGGCTGTGCGTCAAGGGCCGCTTCGGCTTCGACTATGTGCACAGCCCCGACCGCCTGACCGAGCCGCTCGTGCGCAAGGCCGGTCGGCCCAAGCGCTGGCAGTTCGAGCGCCTGAACGCCGACTGGCGCGACGATTTCCGCCCCGCCACCTGGGACGAGGCCCTGGCGCTGGCCGGCGGAACGCTGGCCGGCATCCGTGACGCGCACGGCCCGCGCGCCCTGGCCGGCTTCGGTTCGGCCAAGGGCAGCAACGAGGAGGCCTACCTGTTCCAGAAGCTGGTCCGCACCGGCTTTGGCAGCAACAACGTCGATCACTGCACGCGCCTGTGCCACGCCTCGTCGGTCGCGGCGCTGCTCGAGGGCGTGGGGTCGGGGGCGGTCTCGAACCAGGTCAGCGACGCGCTGGCGGCCGAGTGCATCTTCGTCATCGGCGCCAACCCCACCGTCAATCATCCGGTGGCGGCGACCTTCATCAAGAACGCCGTGCGCGACGGAGCGAAGCTGATCGTCGCCGATCCGCGCCGCACCGATCTGTCGCGCCTGGCCACCCATGCGCTGCAGTTCAGGGCCGACAGCGACGTGGCGATGCTCAATGCGCTGCTGCACGTGATCATCGCCGAAGGCCTGGTCGACGAGCGCTTCGTGCGCGATCGCACGACCCACTTCGGCGAGATCGCCGCCAATGTCGCGGCCTGCTCGCCCGAGGCCATGGCGCCGATCTGCGGCATCGACGCCGACACGCTGCGCGCGGTGGCGCGGCTGTATGCGCGCAGCCGCGCCTCGATCATCTTCTGGGGCATGGGGGTCTCGCAGCACGTGCACGGCACGGACAACGTGCGCTGCCTGATCGCGCTGGCGATGATCACCGGGCAGATCGGTCGCCCGGGCACCGGCCTGCATCCGCTGCGCGGCCAGAACAACGTGCAGGGGGCGTCGGATGCCGGACTGATCCCGATGATGCTGCCCGACTACCAGCGGGTCGACAACCCGGCCGTGCGTGCGCGGTTCGAGCAGTTGTGGGGCACGGCGCTCGACGCGCAGCCCGGTCTGACGGTGGTCGAGATCCTGCACGCGGCGCGGGCCGGAACCATCCGCGGCATGTACATCATGGGCGAGAACCCGGCCATGTCCGACCCGGACCTGTCCCATGCCCGCGAAGCGCTCGCCAGCCTCGACTGGCTGGTCGTTCAGGACCTCTTTCCGACCGAGACCGCGTCGCTCGCCGACGTGATCCTGCCGGCGTCCGCCTTCGCCGAAAAGTCCGGCTCGTTCACCAACACCGACCGCATGGTGCAGCTCGGGCGCGCCGTGCTGGCCCCGCCGGGGCAGGCGAGGCCCGATCTGTGGATCCTGGTGCAGATGGCCCGCCGGCTCGGCCTGGACTGGAGCCATGATGACCCGGGCGGCGTGTTCGAGGAGATGCGCTCGGCGATGGACTCGATCCGCGGCATTTCATGGGAGCGGCTGCAGCGCGAGGGCAGTGTGACCTACCCCTGCGATGCCGAGGACCATCCCGGTCAGCCGGTGGTGTTCATCGATCGGTTCCCGACCCCCGACGGGCGCGCCCGGCTGGTGCCGGCCTCATTCCGTCCGGGGGACGAGCCGCCCGACAGCGAGTATCCGATGCTGCTGATCACCGGGCGTCAGCTCGAGCACTGGCACACCGGCGCCATGACCCGGCGCTCGGGGGTGCTCGATGCGATCGAGCCCCATCCGACGGTGTCGCTGCATCCGGCCGACCTGGCGCGGCTGGGTGCCCGGCCAGGCGATCGGCTGCGGGTTGCCTCGCGCCGTGGCACCATCGAACTGCAGGCGCGCGCCGACGAAGGCGTGGCCCGCGGGTCGGTGTTCATTCCCTTTGCGTACGCAGAAGCTGCCGCCAATCTGCTGACCAATCCGGCGCTGGATCCTTTCGGCAAAATTCCCGAATTCAAATTTTGCGCGGTCGCCGTGACCGTGCCCATGCATGCGGGCGCCCTGCCTGCGGAGTGAAGCAACATGCCGTCCCTTTCCGATTTCAATGCCCGCAGCCTCACGGGCAAGCCGGTCGCCCTGAAGGCGTATGCCGGCCGCGTTCTGCTGATCGTGAACACCGCCAGCCAGTGCGGCTTCACGCCGCAGTACAAGGGTCTGCAGGCGCTGCAGGACAAGTACCATGCGCAGGGGCTCGATGTGCTCGGGTTTCCGTGCAACCAGTTCGGCTCCCAGGAGCCCGGCGATGCGCCCGAGATCGGCGCCTTCTGCGAGCGCAACTACGGCGTCACCTTCCCTATGTTCGAGAAGGTCGATGTCAATGGCAGTGACGCGCACCCGCTGTGGCAGTGGCTGACCAGCGAGGCGCCCGGACTGCTGGGGCTCGAGGCGGTCAAGTGGAACTTCACCAAGTTCCTGATCGCGCGCGACGGCACCGTGTTCAAGCGGTACGCGCCGCAGACTGACCCTGCGGCGATCGCCGCGGACATCGAAACCCTGCTGGCCAGGGAGTAAGCCGATGAGCACCAAAGCAAAAGCCGCCGCCGCGCTGCTCTGGCAGCACTGGCAGGGCCGCTCGCGCCTGTCCCACCTGCCATCCGAATGCCGGCCGTCCACCCGCGCCGAAGGGTATGCCGTGCAGGCCGAGCTGGCCGCGCTGGCCCGGCAGCCGGTCGCCGGCTGGAAGATCGCGGCGACCAGTTCGGCCGGTCAGCGGCACATCGGCGTGGACGGACCGCTGGCCGGACGCCTGCTGGCCGAGCGCCTGCTGCCCCCAGGGTCGGTGGTCAGCCTGGCCGGCAACCAGATGCGCGTGATCGAGGCCGAGTTCGCGTTCCGGATGGGCGCGGACCTTCCGCCGCGCGCAGGCGCCTATACGCAATCCGAGGTGATGGCCGCCGTGGCCTCGCTGCACGCCGCGATCGAGGTGCCCGACTCGCGCTACGAGAACTTCGCCACCGTCGGCGAAGCGCAGCTGATCGCCGATTTCGCCTGTGCCCGGTGGCTGGTGGTCGGACCGCCGATGCCGGCTCGCTGGCGCACGATCGACCTGGCTGCACACCCGGTGCGGGTGATGATGGGGCAGGTCGAGGTGGCGCTGGGGCAGGGCTCCAACGTGCTGGGCGATCCGCGGATTGCTCTGACCTGGATCGCCAACGAAGTGGCGCGTCACGGTCCGGGCCTGAGGGAAGGCGACCTTGTCACCACCGGCACCTGCGTGGCGCCGGTCGCGGTGTCCGAGGGTTACCGGATGTGCGCCGATTTCGGTGAGCTCGGCCGCCTCGAGATGGCGCTGGCGCCGGCCTAGCGCCCCTGGAAGCGGCACCGTCATGAAGGTTCTGCGGCGCTTCCGTTAGACTTCGATGCCTACGGCAGGCCCCGAGGGTGAGCGATGGGTCGGCCACCCCCAATCCTTCGCGTGGTCACTCGGTCATGAAAACCAATCTTTCGGAATTCGAACGCGCCAAGCGTGTGCTGGTCGGCGGCGTCAACTCGGCTGTGCGCGCGTTTCGCGCAGTGGGCGGCACGCCGCGCTTCATCGACCGCGCCGAAGGCGCCTACATGTGGGACGTCGAAGGCAAGCGCTACATCGATTATCTCGGTTCATGGGGGCCGATGATTGCCGGTCACTCGCATCCGAAGGTGGTCGAGGCGGTCCAGCAGGCGGCACTGCGCAGCCTGTCCTACGGGGCCCCCAACACGATGGAAACCGACCTGGCCGAGCGGCTGTGCGCGCTGTTTCCGCAGGTCAAGAAGGTGCGCTTCACGAGCTCGGGAACCGAGGCCGCCATGTCGGCCATCCGGCTGGCCCGCGGCTTCACCAAGCGCACCAAGATCCTTAAATTCGAGGGCTGCTACCACGGCACCGCCGACAGCCTGCTGGTCAAGGCCGGCTCGGGCGCGCTGGCCTTCGGCACGCCCAGCTCGGCCGGCGTTCCTGAAGACCTGGCCCGCCACACGCTGGTCGCGCAGTTCAATGACCTGGCCAGCGTCAAGGTGCTGTTCGAGCAGCACCCGGACGACATCGCCTGCGTGATCGTCGAGCCGATCGCGGGCAACATGAACCTGATCATGCCGGCGCCGGGCTTCCATCAGGGCCTGCGCGAACTGTGCACGCGCTACGGCGCGCTGCTGATCTTCGATGAAGTCATGACCGGCTTTCGCGTCGCGCTGGGCGGCGCGCAACAGGTGATCGGCGTGCAGCCAGACATGTCGGCGTTCGGCAAGGTCATCGGGGGCGGCATGCCGGTCGGCGCCATCGGCGGCTCGGTCGAGGTCATGGACATGATGGCGCCGCTGGGCCCGGTCTATCAGGCGGGCACGCTGTCGGGCAACCCGGTTGCGGTTGCGGCAGGTCTCGCGACGCTCGCCGCGATTTCCGAACCCGGCTTTCATGCACGGCTCACGGCGAGCACGGAGCGTCTGATACAAGGCCTGAACGCTGCGGCCAAGGAGGCCGGCG
>Ga0116169_1002870_pt1 | contig 12166 bp, 12 predicted proteins | sample AD_UKC130_MetaG_FD_89796 | JGI IMG/M metagenome (GOLD analysis project Ga0116169, IMG submission 89796) | Active sludge microbial communities of municipal wastewater-treating anaerobic digesters from Canada - AD_UKC130_MetaG | ecosystem: Engineered > Bioreactor > Anaerobic > Digestate | place...
AATAAGGAAAGCCCCGATCGAGCAGGTGATCGCCGGGCTGTACAAAGCCTGGAGTTCAGGCGATGAAACCTTGAGTTCAGGGAGTTCCCTCTCCCCTGCTGATCAGGAAGTATCATAAACGGTATCCGCCTGATTTATATGACTTTTGATGCATTACGGCACAGCCTGACCGGTGATCAGGCTGTGCCGCACAATTTTCCCGAATTACCTGTGGTGAAGGCCGCTATAGTCTCTCATTGCATATATTCCGCCGCCAAAATGTCCCTCAGGTTATAATACAAGCTCTGCGGCAAACTCCAGCAAAGAATTTTGCCAGATAAATCATCAAAGGTAAGGACAAGAGCGTATTCATGTTCCTGTCCTGACAGGTTTTTATCCTTGTTGCGATAAACCCATAATATATATTCTTTATTGTCTATGCTCTCATCCCTGCGCATGGTAATAGTTATACTATAGGCTATGCTTTTTTCATCCGGCCAGTCTTCCTGGTCAAGATCTTTCCATTTTGAATTAGATTTCATTGATTATTCTTTTGCAAATACTATCGTCCAGTCTCTCCATATCTCCGTCAGGATAAGTTTGCATGGTCATCCGGACCACTTTTGCCTCATCAATTTTGTATTTATGTCCTGTACTTTTAGGATTACACAGCAGCCCCGCACCAATTGCCGATATAATAGCAATACCCGCTATGACCAGAAAGGACTTAGGTTTCTTATAATTTAAAACATTTTTGATTCTCTTTTTCACAATTCCCTCTCCAATGCTGTCAGACCATAATGTCAACGATCATCCGGACAATGCGGAATCATGACAAACAAATGTGTTGAAAAATCAAAACTTATTGTGTACATTTTAATAAGAAAAACATAAAAAGCCGCGAAACTGATCGGAGGCTGAATAATGAGATATACATACAAAGCAAAAAACACGTGTTCCAGGATGATTTCTTTCGACATCGATGCGGACTGTGTCATCACAAATATCGTTTTTACCGGCGGCTGCAGCGGTAATCTCAAGGCTATTCCCAGGCTGGTCGACGGCTGGGCTGCGCAGCAGATCGCAGAGAAGCTGCTCGGCAATACCTGCGGCGACAGGAAGACTTCATGCGCGGACCAGCTGGCGATCGCAGTACTGGAGGCTTCAAGGAATCTTAATGGCATTACAGCCAAATAAAGAGCTAATGTCAATGAGTTTTGCTGCTAAATTGCAAAAGACAAAAAATAGTTGTGTTTTCCCGGATACAGGCCATTTTTGACTGAGGAAAACACAACTGACACATAAAGGAGATCTGAACTCAGGGCAGTTTTTTCAGGGTAGTATATTAAATGGACAGTTTATTACAATACCTTCCTTATCCTCTCCATCGCTTCGGTCACATTTTCCCTGTTCCCGAAGGCAGTCAGGCGGAAAAAGCCCTCTCCGTTTTTCCCGAAGCCTTCTCCAGGGGTCCCGATGATACCGCAGTTGTCCAGGAGGAAATCAAAGAACTCCCAGGACGACATGCCGTTCGGGCATTTCAGCCATATGTAAGGTGAGTTTTTACCTCCCGTGTACCATATGCTGAGTTCGGTCAATGCATCGGTCATAATGCGGGCGTTTTCCAGATAATAGCCGATCTGCTCCGAAATCTGCTTCAGACCGGTATCCGTAAACACAGCAGCGGCTCCCCTCTGCACTATGTACGGCACTCCGTTGAACCTGGTCGACTGGCGCCTGTACCACAGTTTGTTCAAAGGCATGTTTCCCCTTATGAGCTTGTTTGGAACCACCGTGTAGCCGCAGCGCACACCTGTGAACCCTGCAGTCTTGGAAAGCGAGCAGAATTCGATGGCGCATTTCATCGCTCCGGGCACCTGGTAAATGCTTGTCGGCAGGTCCGGATCCCTGACATATGCTTCATATGCGCTGTCGAACAGGATGACCGCCTGCCTTTCCAGGGCCCAGTCGACCCACATCCTCAGCTGGTCTCTCGTGTAGACAGCACCGGTGGGATTGTTGGGCGAACAGATGTAAACGATATCCCCGTCTGTTTTTTCATCGGGCAGGGGCAGAAAACCATTCTTCTCGCAGCCATCGACAAATATGATTCTCCGGCCGGCCATGACATTGGTATCCACGTACACGGGATAGACCGGGTCGGGGATTATCACCGTATTGTCGACATCAAATATGTCCAGGATGTTTCCGACATCGCTTTTCGCGCCGTCGCTGATGAACACCTCGCTTATATCGAGCGAAATGTCCTTGCGGGCGTAATAGTCGCATACGGCTCTCCTCAAAAAACATATCCCTGGTATTCCCCGTATCCCCTGAAGGTTTCTGCGTTCCCCATCTCCGAAACGGCTTCGTGCATTGCCTCGATGACTGCGGGAACAAGGGGCAGCGTGACATCCCCTATGCCAAGGCTGATGATGTTTTCCTGAGGTTTTTTCTTCCTGTATTCATCTGCCTTGTTCGCGATCTTGGCAAAAAGATAGCTGTCTTTCAGTTTCAGGTAATTACAGTTGATTTTCATGGCTGACCTCTCCATATCAAAAATTAGTCTGAATCGGACAGACCTTATATCGTTCAGGAATTCAGACTGGACCAGGAATCAAGTCCGGATCATGCATCATACCTGGTAAAGCCTTTTCATGTGCATAGCAAGGCAGGTTCGATTATACTTCTTTATCCTGCATTTCCTCCTGTGCTTCTTTATCCAGTGCCGCCTTCACAAGCCCCATGAACAGCGGGTGCGGCTTGTTTGGCCGGCTCTTGAATTCCGGATGGTACTGGACCCCTATGAAGAACCTTTTTTCAGGCAGTTCAATAGCCTCGACCAGGTTGTTGTCGGGCGACGTGCCGCAGATGACCATGCCATGCCCGGTCATGATCTCCCGGTAGGCATTGTTGAACTCGTACCTGTGGCGGTGGCGTTCGCTTATCATATCCCTGCCGTACAGGGACATGAACTTCGTTCCTTCCCGTATTTTGCACGGGTAGGCGCCAAGCCTCATGGTACCGCCCTTCCTGGTGATGCCGAGCTGATCTTCCATAAGGTTTATCACGGGATGCAGGCAGTTTTCCCTGAACTCGGTCGAATTGGCGTCATCAAGGCCGCAGACATTGCGTGCGTACTCTATCACGGCTATCTGCATCCCAAGGCAGATCCCCAGGTAAGGGATGTCGTTTTCCCGCGCATACTGGCAGGCGACTATCTTCCCTTCGATGCCCCTGGCGTCGAACCCGCCGGGAACGATGATGCCGCCGACATCTGCCAGTTTTTCGGCCACGTTCTCCTTCGTCACGCTCTCGCTTTCCACCCACCTGATCTTCACATTGGCTCCCGTGTGGTAACCCGCGTGGTTCAGGCTCTCGATTATCGACAGGTATGCGTCCGGGAATCTCACGTATTTGCCCACTATGGCTATGACTACTTCTTTCTTGCGGTTCTTTATCTTGTCGACCATGTCCTCCCATTCGGACAAATCGGGTTCTTTCGTGTTAAGCCCCAGTTCACGGCACACCACGTAGTCAAGTCCGTTGCGGTGCAGCATCAGCGGCGCTTCGTAAAGGCACGAAACGGTGAGGTTCTGTATCACGCAGTCGAACTTGACATTGCAGAACAGCGATATCTTTGCCCTGATATCGTCATCGAAGGGCTCGTCGGTCCGTGCGATGATGATGTCCGGCGAAATTCCCATCGATCTCAGTTCCTTGACCGAATGCTGCGTAGGCTTCGATTTATGTTCATTGGATCCCCTGAGGAACGGAACAAGTGTGACATGTATAAAGAGGCAGTTTTCACGCCCCCTGTCGAGAGATATCTGCCTTATGGCCTCAAGGAAAGGCTGGCTCTCGATGTCTCCCGTCGTCCCGCCTATTTCGGTTATCAGCACGTCGCAGCCGCTCTTTTCGGCGCCGCTGTAGATAAAATCGATTATTTCACCGGTGATGTGAGGTATTACCTGTACCGTCTTGCCGAGGTAACCTCCTGCGCGCTCACGGTTTAGTACATTCCAGTAGACCCTGCCCGATGTCAGGTTGGAAAACCTGGTCAGGTCTTCGTCTATAAACCGCTCGTAATGGCCAAGGTCGAGGTCAGTCTCGGCCCCGTCATCGGTAACGAACACTTCGCCATGCTGGAAGGGGCTCATCGTGCCGGGGTCCACGTTAATATACGGGTCCAGCTTCTGTGCGGCTACCTTGAGCCCTCTCTGCTTCAGCAGCCTGCCGAGGCTTGCTGCGGTTATGCCCTTCCCCAGTCCTGACACGACTCCGCCGGTTATGAAAATAAACTTTGTCATATCGATCCATCCTTCTTCCGTTTCGTTATATCTTCCGTTTATATCATCAGCTATATCGTCTGCTTCGTTTGCCCTGCCTGCTTCCTGCTGCATATCCAAAATCCCTTCCGGCAGGTCCTGCCCGTCATCATGCCATCCCGTAATCTGCAATGCGGTTCCGGGATTGATCCCGCCTTACCGGAACCTGTCACACCATGCCGGATAAATCCGTTCAATTACGCAGCATGGCTGGTCACATCTCAATAACTCCTTCGAATACCTTCACACAGCCGCCCGTCATCAACACCCTTTCATCGGTATAGTTCACTGTAAGCTCTCCGCCCCGGAGCAGCACCAGGATGTCATGCCCCTTGTCGCAGTATCCGTTCAGGACCGACGCAACGGCTGCAGCGCAGGCTCCTGTCCCACAAGCAAGTGTTTCCCCGCTTCCGCGTTCCCATACGCGCATTTTTATCGTATTTCTGTCGATCACCTGTACGAATTCGGTATTGATACGTTCAGGGAAAATTTCGTTATGTTCGAAGGACGGGCCCAGTTCCTCAAGATCCAGGCTGTCCGTGTCGTCGCAGAAAACCACGGCGTGCGGATTGCCCATGGACACGCAGGTGATGCCGTATGTCCGGCCACCGACTGCCAAAGGTTCATCTATGATGCGGTCTCCCGGCAGTGCCACAGGTATTTTCGAAGGATCAAGCTCCGCTTTGCCCATATCCACCGTCACTGATGTCACAAGCCCGTTCACGGTATTAAGCCGCAGGAACTTTACCCCGCTCAGCGTCTCTATCCTCATCTCGTTCTTTCTGCAAATGCCGTTGTCATACAGGTACTTCGCTACGCAACGGATGGCATTGCCGCACATCCTGCCCTCGCTTCCGTCCATGTTGAACATCCTCATTTTTGCATCTGCTGTATCGCTCCTGCATATCAGGACCAGACCGTCGCCGCCTATCCCGAAATGCCTGTCGGACAGTACGACGGCAAGTTCCCCGGGGTTGCCGATCTCCTGCTCCAGGCAGTTGATGTAGATATAATCATTCCCGCATCCGTGCATCTTGGTAAATTCAAGCCTGGTGCCGCCATTACCGTTCCTGCCGGATCCCGCGGACCCGACAGCAAACTTTCCGGATCGGGCTGAAGGTTCATTATGCCTGCTACCCTGCATTCCTTCGCCTTGCAGCAAAGGCGCCCACCTCCTCCAGGAACGTGTCGAACAGATGGACCGTATCCTGCGGACCTCCGCTTCCTTCAGGATGGAACTGCACCGAGAAAGCCGGCGAATGCAGGTATTTTATCCCTTCACATGTCCTGTCGTTCAGGTTTATGTATGATATTTTCGCGACTGAACTGTCGACGGTTTCGTTGACAACGTAATACCCATGGTTCTGGCTCGTGATGTACAGCTTGCCGGTTTCAAGATCTTTCACGGGATGGTTGGAACCCCTGTGCCCGTACTTGAGCTTCCTGGTCTCGAACCCGTGGGCCAGTGCCAGGAGCTGGTGGCCGAGGCATATGCCGAAAATAGGGATCCTGAAAGTGACAAGCTTTTTCAGGTTGCTTATTATCCCGGGATTGTCGGCAGGATCGCCGGGGCCGTTGGACAGCATGATACCGTCCGGTTCCTGGTCCAGTATGTCTTTCACGGTCGAATCATGCGGCATTATGACTACCCGGCAGTTCCTTTTTGCCAGTTCCTTCACGATGCTCCCCTTGTAGCCGAAGTCCAGGAGCACGATCGTATATATGCCTTCACTGTTCACTGTTGTTTTCTCTGCCACGGAAACGCTTTCCACAGCCTTTTTCACCGAATATGCCCTGATCTCGTCCAGGTCCGCCTTTTTGGGGTCCCTGGTGATGAGTCCGTTCATCGTTCCCTGTTCGCGCAGCGTCTTTGTCAGTTCCCTGGTATCGATACCGCACAGTCCTGGAATGCCGCGCTCCTTCAGGAATGTGCCGAGATCGCCCCTGCTCCTGAAGTTTGAGGGATCGGTGCAGATATCTTTCACGATGCAGCCGTACGCAGAAATCCTGTCGCCTTCAAAGTCCTCTGGAATAACGCCGTAATTGCCTATCAGCGGGTAAGTATGCATTACGATCTGCCCGTAATAGCTTTTGTCGGTCAGTGTTTCAAGATACCCCGTCATACCGGTCGTGAAAACGACCTCTCCTATGACGTCCTTATCCGCTCCGAACGAATAACCTTCGAATATTTTCCCTGTTTCAAGCACCAGGTACGCTTTGTTGAGCATTTTCCCCTCCACCTGTTTACCAGAGATTTATAATAAATACGGGTCAGCGATATATCCTGCAAAGTTTGGGATATCCGGGCTTTTTCCCTGTCAGTTATACGTGTACATCTGCTTGTATGGGTTCCTTGCATTGGGTGTAAGTTTGTAAAACGGCTTGTCGAGTAATTCATCCATATCGACGCCGAACAGTTCCGAAAATTCGGACAGGTAACCCTTTATGGAACTGATGTCTGAAATATCAGCCAGGTTCACGCACACCTGTTTGGGCAGGTGTTTAGGTTTCTTCGTACTCCTGATGTATATCTGGCCTCCGTGCATGCCTGTGCCCGTGAAGTTCCCTGCGGGAAAATCATCCGTGTCGAGGCCCAGGACGATTATTATCCCTCCGGCCAGGTATTCTCCCAGGAAACTGCCTACGGCCCCCCCGACCACGATGACAGGCCTCTTGTCCTTATATTCTTTCATGTGGATGCCTGTACGGTATCCCGCATTGCCCCTTACAAGGATCCTGCCTCCGCGCATGGCATATCCGAGCGCATCGCCGGCGTCCCCATATATGACTATTTTCCCGTCGTTCATCGTATCGCCGGTGGCATCCTGCGCATTCCCGTTCACTATGATGGTAGCGCCGTCAAGATAGGCACCCAGCGCATTCCCCGGCGTTCCGTTTATGGTTATCGTTTTAGATGATACGCCGCTCCCTATGAACCGCTCACCATAGCAGTCGTCTATCACGACGTCTTCGTCTGTATTTCGGATTATTTCGTTCAATCGCCTGAATCCCAGTTCACGCGCCAATAGTCTCATTCGTTGCACCTCCCCTGACACCACCCAGTTTTTCAGCCCGGGTTTTCCTGCTGAAGGCCATCAGCCCTGGCACTTTGCATATCAGTTCGAAATCGATCGTATCGAGCGGAGTCCTTTCCCTGATGAGCGATGTGTATATGCCCGCTTTTTCTGTGTTTTCCACCAGGATGAAACCGTTGAGCCTGTTGTTCGAATAAAACAGTTTCTTGCAGCTTCCATGCCGCGTTTCGCAGTAAACATCACCGGTGTATGTCCCGGCCGTCATTATATGCTTTCCGAACAGGCCGATGGAATTCATCGGGATGGCCCTGTCAAACACGAAATCCACTCCCGACATGTTCATCCCCGCGCATTCGCCCTGCATGTACGCGTTGGGAAGAAGGGCCATGACCTTGGGCTCTTCAGATGAAATATCCATGCTTTCGCAGCAGTCGCCCGCAGCGTAGATGTCCGGTATGGAAGTCCGGCATCTTTCATCGATGATGATGCCCCTGTTCGTTTTGCCGCCGATATCTTTCAGCAGCGATATGTTTGGTCGCACACCTACGGCGATCACAAGCACGTCGAACCGTACCGGGGTATTGTCATCCAGATATGCGGTACCCTCTTCGAACTCCGTTACCCGGCGGTTCAGGTAAAACCTGATGCCGTGCTCTTCCAGGTGCCTTTTTACGATTTCCGCGCTTTCATCATCCAGTATGCTTGAAAGGATCCTCGGGGCCAGGTCGACGCAGGAGATCGACACGTTCCTTTTGCTGATCCCCTCGGCGCATTTAAGGCCGATGAGTCCCGCCCCCATGATAAGTACCCTGGAATTCTCCCGAAGGGCGTCATTGAGCGCCCTTGCATCATCAAGGGTGGTAAAGGTGAACCTGTTCCTGACCTTATCAAGTCCCGGCACGGGAGGTATGACAGGCGAAGCCCCGGTGCACAGAAGCAGTCTGTCATAACTCACGGCTGTCCCGTCGTCAAGGTGCACCAGCTTTTTGTCAGGGTCGATCCTTACAGCAGTCTTATTCAGCATAAGTTCGCAGTTATTGTCGCTGTAAAAACTGTCGCCCCTGTATTTCATCCTGTTTTCATCAGTCTTGCCCATAAGCAGGTAAGATATCAGGGGTCTTGAATAGACATGGTATCTTTCATTGCTGATGATCACGATACTGCCGGCAGTATCATTCTTCCGGATTGCTTCCACTGCGCCGACGGCTGCTGTGGAATTGCCGACTATCACGTATTTCATGCTATTCACCCCTCTCCTCGAACACGATCGCCCCGTTGGGGCAGCCGGTAACGCACCTGGGCGTTCCCTCGCGCGTCTTTATGCAGAGTTCACACTTCTGTATGGCCCCGTCTTCAGACGGATAGACCGCTCCGTAGGGACAGGACAGGATACATGTATAGCACCCGATGCACCTGTCCCTGTCGATCATTATGATGCCGTTGACTTTCGTCAGCGCGCCGGTTATGCAGCTTTTTACGCAGAGCGGCTCATTGCAGTGGCGGCATGAGACCGCAAAACTGATGCCGTCCTTTTCCTCTATCCTGATCCTTGGGCTGATCCTAACATCTTTCAGCGCCCTTGCCATGTCTTTTTCGTTGGTCGACGCAAAAGCGCAGAAGTACTCGCATAAGTGACATCCAAGACACCATTGTTCATTCACATAAACACGTTTCATATCCCAACCACCGTCGCAATAATTTCCGGTATTACTCGCCGGCATGCTTTATGCCGAGTATCTCGAGTTCCTTTTCGTTCAGGCCTACACCCCGGAGCATGAGCCTGTTGCCCTTCAGGGCTTCGATGGAGTTGATCCCCATGCCTCCCATCATTTCCTTGATCTCGTGCTTCCAGGCGGTCATCAGGTTCACGAGCCTCCTGTATCCCAGTTCGGGGTTGAGTCGCTTTACGAGATCCTCCCTCTGGGTGGCGATCCCCCAGTTGCACTTGCCGGTATGGCAGCTCCGGCACAGGTGGCACCCCAGGGCAATGAGGGCCGCAGTCCCTATATACACGCAGTCGGCGCCAAGGGCTATGGCCTTTACCACATCGGCACTTGAACGGATGCTTCCGCCCACCACTATGGACACGTTCCTGCGGATACCCTCTTCGCGGAGCCGTTTGTCGACACTCGCCAGGGCCAGTTCGATGGGGATGCCCACATGGTCGCGTATCCTGGTGGGAGCAGCGCCCGTCCCGCCGCGGAAACCGTCGATAGCGATTATGTCTGCTCCGCTGCGGGCAATACCGCTGGCGATCGCCGCAACATTGTGGACGGCGGCGATCTTAACTATCACAGGCTTCGTATAGCCGGTCGCTTCCTTCAGTGAATACACCAGCTGGCGCAGGTCCTCGATGGAATAGATGTCGTGATGGGGAGCCGGCGATATGGCATCGGTGCCTTCAGGTATCATTCTGGTCTTCGAGATGTCACCCACTATTTTCGCTCCGGGCAGATGCCCTCCGATGCCCGGCTTCGCGCCCTGTCCCATCTTGATCTCGATGGCGGCTCCGCTGTTCAGGTATGTCTTGTGTACTCCGAATCGTCCCGAAGCCACCTGTACGATCGTATTCTTCCCATACTTGTACAGGTTTTCATGCAGACCGCCCTCCCCGGTGTTGTACAGTATCCCGAGTTCAGCGGCTGCCCTTGCAAGGCTCTCATGTGCGTTGTAGCTGATCGAGCCATAGCTCATCGCCGAAAACATCACCGGCATGGAAAGCTGAAGCTGGGGCGGCAGGTTGTTCTTCAGCCGCCCGTTTTCATCCCTTTCGATGTTTTCTGGCTTTGCTCCGAGGAACACCCTGGTTTCCATGGGTTCCCTGAGCGGGTCTATTGAAGGGTTCGTGACCTGGGAAGCGTTGAGCAGTATTTTGTCAAAATACACGGGATAATTTTCAGGATTTCCCATGCTCGACAGAAGAACGCCTCCGTTTTCAGCCTGTTTGTAGATCTCGGTGATGGCCTTGCCGCTCCAGTTGGCATTCTCTTTGAAAGTATGGTCCGTTTTGACGATCTTCAGGGCGCGGGTCGGACATAGTGCCACACACCGGTGGCAGTTGACGCATTTTGAATCATCTGCCGCCATCCTGTTACTGTCGGCAAGGTATTCATGCACTTCGTTCGCGCATTGTCGCTCGCAGACCCTGCAGACGATGCAGCGGTCATGATTCCTGACTACTTCATATTCCGGATAGATATACTGAACAGCCATTACGATTCTCCATTCTCCAGCGTGATTATTACTCCCTCGCCGCCTTTCGGGGCCCAGACCCTGTCCAGGTCGTTCTGTACGACTCTTATGGCGGCTTCTTCGCTTGCCACGTAAACCATGTCATCTTTCTCTCCGACTACCATGCTGCGCAGTTTCAGCCTGTCGTTCAGTGCCATCATGCCGCCTTCGAACCCGACGATTATGGAGAATGGGCCCGTGACGAGCAGTGTATCGAAAGCGCTCCTCAAATACTCAAGTTCTTCCCTTTCCTTCTGCGGTTTCCTCTCTATGGTGGACCAGAACGGCGCTGCGATCACGGAACAGATCTCCTTCAGTGTGAGTCCCTTCTTCCTGTGCAGGTAGTCGATGATGTAGGTTATGACTTCGGTATCCGTCTGCAGCGTGCACTTGTATCCGTACATCTCGATGCAGCGGCGGTTGGCATCGTAGGATGATATCTCGCCGTTGTGTACTACCGAATAGTCGAGGAGCGCGAAGGGATGTGCCCCTCCCCACCAGCCGGGCGTGTTCGTAGGGTACCTGCCGTGCGCCGTGAAGCAGTATCCCTCGTATTCCTCCAGGCGGTAGAACCGTCCCACATCTTCCGGATACCCCATGGCCTTGAATACTCCCATGTTTTTTCCGCTTGAGAATACATACGCACCGTCGATGGCCGTGTTTATCCTGATAACGCACCTTACGACGAATTCCCGCTCGTCAAGCTGGCTGTCGGCAAGCTTCGTCGGCAGCGGCGCGACGAAATACCTCCAGATCAGGGGCTCGTTGGTTATCTGCGGCACCTTCCGCGTCGGTATCTTCGAAAGGTTTATTATATCGAAATGCTCTTCCAGGAACTCCTCGCACTCCTTTTTCGCTATCCTGTCCTCGTAAAATATGTGGAAGGCATAAAAATCCTTGTATTCCGGATAGATCCCATAACCGGCGAATCCGCCGCCGAGGCCGTTGGAGCGCTCATGCATGACGGTTATGGAGTCGATTATGAGTTTGCCGGAAAAGCGTCTGCCCGATCTTGAAAAGATCCCTGATATGGCACATCCTGATACGTTTCTGAACATCCCTTCCCTCATACTTCTCACCTCCGGCTTTTGACCAAAATAACTAAGGCGTCCATCACATAGTCCCTTTCCGGGCGGCGCTGCCTTTCCGGCCGGCGCCTTAACTATCTGATGAACGCCTTTGTTCGTTTTGAATATGATACTATATTACCATTATATATGTCAACACTTTTGAATGTACTTGTATTGAAAATTGCAAAAAAACCAGCAGTTTTAGTGATTGTGCCTGTACGCTCCATATTTTTTGCAAGTTCGCATTGTGCAAATTGCATTTTTATTAGAAATAAGGAAGAAAAGTATTGACATTGGCTTACTGCCATGTTAATCTTTTGCTAGCAGCAAAGGTGCTGTGGAATTGCCTGTACAGCAAAGGTGCTGTGGAGCTACCGGTCCGCGGCATCTTTATTTATTATTTGCAGGCAATCACTCAGAGAGGAGTGTGGTCATGAGTCAGCTGACAGTGCCAAAAGGTTATAAATCACTTCTGAGTCTTTACGAGACCCAGGTCGCGATCGGGTTGATAAAGAGGATATTC
>Ga0116169_1002871_pt1 | contig 12164 bp, 10 predicted proteins | sample AD_UKC130_MetaG_FD_89796 | JGI IMG/M metagenome (GOLD analysis project Ga0116169, IMG submission 89796) | Active sludge microbial communities of municipal wastewater-treating anaerobic digesters from Canada - AD_UKC130_MetaG | ecosystem: Engineered > Bioreactor > Anaerobic > Digestate | place...
ATGCAGATCATTTTTCAGGACCCGTTTTCATCGCTCAATCCGCGCACGCGTGCGGGCGACATCGTCGCCCAGCCCCTGCGCGTTCATGGCGTCCATTCCAAGGAAGAGCGCCGCGAGCACGTGGCGCAATTGTTTGCCCGCGTCGGGCTGCGCCCGGCGCAGATGGATGCGTATCCGCACCAGTTCTCGGGCGGGCAGCGCCAGCGCATCGGTGTGGCCCGTGCGCTGGCGCTCAATCCCAAGCTCATCGTCGGCGATGAGCCGGTGTCTGCACTCGATGTGTCGATCCAGGCGCAGGTCATCAACCTGCTGGTGGAGCTACAGCGCGAACTTCAGTTGTCGTACCTGTTCATCTCGCACAACCTGGCGGTGGTCGAGCACATCAGTCACCGTGTCGCGGTGATGTACCTGGACGCTTGGTCGAGTACACCGACAAGGTCACACTCTTCCAGCGTCCGCTGCACCCGTATACCGAGGCGCTGCTGAACGCCGTGCCGGTGCCCGACCCCCGGGTGCGACGCGAAAAGCGCGTGGTCCAGGGCGATGTGCCCAGCCCGCTCAATCCGCCGCCCGGCTGCCACTTTCACACGCGCTGTCCCTATGCGGAGGCCCGCTGCCGAGTCGACGTGCCGCTGTTGCGCGAAGTCGAGCCGGGCCATCAGGTGGCGTGCCACCTGCGCTGATGCGCGGTGGCGGCCAGCTTCTGATCTCCAGTACCATGGTCTCAACCACGCGAACGAGGGGACCACGACATGGGCATTCTGGCGGGCACGAGCCGAGGGCTGTACCGAATCGATGAATCCGCGGCCACGAAGGTGCTGGACAAGCCCCTCGTCCGTGATCTGACGGCGATGGGCGATTGGCTCTTCGCGGGCAGTTCGGAGGGGCTTTTCGTCTCGACAGATCAGGGGGCGAGCTGGTCGCCCGCCGGGCTCGAAGGGCTTGCCGTCTGGCAGGTGCGCGGCAGCGCGGATGGCCGAGTGCTGTATGCCGGTGTCGAGCCGGCCGCGCTCTATCGAAGCAATGATGGCGGTGAGCGCTGGACCGAGATCGAATCGTTTTCTCGGCTGCCCGAGGCGGCGAAGTGGTGCGTGCCCCTCACGCCCCCACTGCCGGGGCGTGCCCGGGCCATCGTCGTCGATCAGACCAACCCCGATCGGATCTGGGTCGGCGTCGAGGTGGGCGGCATGCTGCGCTCCGAGGATGGCGGCGCAAGCTGGCAGTTGAACCTGCCGGGCGACAATCCGGACATCCACATGCTGAGCGCTCATCCCACCGACACCAATGTGCTGTTCGTCAGCACCGGCTATGGGCGCCCGGATGGCGTCGCCGAGATGATCGAGGGCAACGCCGGTGTTTTCCGCTCGGACGACGGCGGCGCGAGCTGGCAATACGCCTGGCACGGGATCACGCCCCGCTATTCGCGGCCGATGTGCATCGACCCGCGCCCGCCGTATGGCCTCACGGTGGCGAGCGCCCCGACCGCCTTCTCGAATGTGCGTGAAGCCGGTGGCGCAAAGGCGATGCTGTTCCGCTCCGACGATGGCGGAGGCAGCTGGCGATCGCTCTGCGACCCGGCCCATTCGCCGTCGGCGGCCAATTTTCATGGACTGACGCACGATCCGTCAGAGCCCGGCGCGGTCATCGTCGGCAATGACAGCGGCGAGGTCTGGCAGGTCAGCGCGCAGGGGGCTTGGCGAAAATGCGCGGACGGGCTGCCGACCGTGCTCTCTCTGTTGGCCGCTTGATTCCGACGCGGTCCGGCGCCGAGCATTCACGCGCAACCGGCGCCGTCGTCTGACGGCCTGCGTCGCAGCGGCCGCGGCTCACTCGCTGTCGCTCGCGATGGGCGATGGGCTGACTGTCCGATCAGCAGGGGCGGAATCCGCCGGCGCCGTCATGGATGCCCCCGGCGGCAGGTAGCGGTCCAGAAAGGCGAAGCTGTCGCGCCAGCAGCGCAGCGCGGCTTCCCGCCAGAACATCACGTGGAAGGCATGCGTTTCGCCGGGGTAGTAGTGCGCGCTGCAGGGCGAGTCCAGCTGCCCCAATGCTGCTTCAAGTCGGCGCGAGTCGTCCGCGATCGGGTCGTTCAGGCCGGCGGCGACAAACAGCGGCGGCAATGGCGAAGGCGCCGCCATTGCTTCGACAATGCACAGCGGATCGGCCAGCGCCTGGTCGGGTTGCGGGTGCTCTGCCGAGACGCCCAGATAGGACCGCGCCGTGTCGGCGATGATCCGAGCCACCATGGCCGATACCTGGGGGCGCCGATACCTCGTCGGCTGGCTGGTCTGCAGCAGTCCGCAGTACAGCAGCGCGGCCACCGGCCTCACGCCGCGCGCCCACAGAGCCGCGGCATACGGCTCGGGGCGTCGCGTGCAGCAGGCGAGCACGACCGCCAGGGCCAGGTTTGCACCGGCCGACTCGCCGGCCAGCGCCATCCGTTGCCGGTCGCCGCCAAAGTCCTCGATGTGGGTGGCCGCCCAATCCCAGGCTGCGCAGGCGTCTTCGACCGCGGCCGGAAACGGGTACTGCGGTGCCAGCCGATAGTCGACGTTGCACACCAGATAGCCACGCGCGGCGTACGCAGCGGCCAGCGCCCGATGCGTGCGGCGCGAGCCGATCGCGAAGGCTCCGCCGTGCAGGTAGATCAGCACAGGGTGCGGTCCGCCACTGCGTGGCCGCAGGATGTCCAAGTGCAGGGGCGTGCCGCCCGGACGGGCGTATTCGAGCGGCCCGATCAGCTGTGCAGCCCTCCTGCGCTGGCGCATTGCGGGCAGCCAGTCGGCCAGGCGGGCGGCCGCATGCATTCCAGCGTCCAATGCGATCCGGCGCACCGGCTGGTGGGCGGCGAACATGTCCAGCCAGCGGCGCATGGCTTGCTTCCTTGGGTATGCGGGATGTCGCGAGGCTCTGCACTCACCTTACGGCCACGGGCCCCGCGCCGCGTTGACTGTTGTCAATGCACCGCGCCGCTCGAGTCGCGATCCATCGCGGCGAGGGATGCCGCGCGGGAACAACGGAAACCCGTCATCCTGCCGGCAGACGCCCAAGGCCGCCCGGGTCGCGGCATCATGACCCGATGATCAGAAAGGGCCCAGCATGACCATTGACCCGTCAGCTGGCGCGAGCGTTGACCTGCCATCCAATGGCAGGGGCGTGCCGCCGCGGCTGGCGCCGCTCGGCTCGGTCGGTGTCGTCGTCACTGTCTATACGTTGATGTTCGGTGCGTTCGTTTGCGGCGCTCTGCGGGCTGCACAGACCACTTCGACGGCACTGGACATAGCGCTGGACGCTGCAATCAGCCTCGCGCCATCGCTGCTCGCGCTGATGCTGGCCCGCACCTCGCAGGCCGATCGCCAGCAGTATGTGGCGAGGCTGATGGCCTGCGCAGCCATGCTGCCGTTGCTGCTGCTGATGTGGGCCACTTCGCAGCCGTTGGCGGTTTCGACGCTGGTGCTTTGGAGCGCGGCGGGCGGTCTCTTCGTGGTGCACCTCGCGCTGTTCGTGCTGGCGGTGATGTGGCTGGCGCGGCGTGCCACCCGCATCGAGGCGCAGCCCGGCGCCGCCGTGGCAGGGTCGACACTGCTTGGCCAACGTCTGCAGTCCCTGGCCGAGGCCGGCGTGCCGGCCGACATCACTTCGAGTCACGCCGAGAGCGAATGGCTGGTGGAAATGCGGTTTCCTGCGGGCGTGCCGCGATCGCACCGCGTTCGACTGGCGATCGATGCCCAATCTCGCGTGGTACGGGTGCGCGAGCGGCTCGGTGCCACCGGCGCTGCACCGCGCGATGCCGACGAGGCAAGCCTGCGCACCATCGGTGACACCTGGTTCGATCCAAGCCGGCCGCAGGCGCATCGGGTCAGCGACATTGTGCTGCAGGCGTCGATGATCGAGCCGTCTCGCCTAGAGGCAACCTCCCTTGCATTCGATGGCACGCAGGTCCGCGTGCTGAGCCCCGCCCCCGCGCGATTGGATGCCGACGGCGTGATCGCGGTGCTGGCCGCGCTGGTCACACGCTCGGGCTATGCGTGGCAGCCGGAACTGGGTGCCGTCTGATCAGGCGCCGTGCAGGAGGGCAACTCGACCATAACTTCCAGGATCCGACCGACGGTGGCCGGCGCTGTCGATATCGGCGTAATTCGCTGCGACGATCTGCCATTCGGGGGTGCATGTTGCGACGCGCTTGTGCTAGCGTGCATTGCATCCCGACAGCGTGTCGGTCGAACGCGCATCGCACACGCACCGCAACTGCACGGAGACAAAACCATGAAACGCACTCTCGGTCTTCTCGGAACCCTGTCCGTGATCGCGATGTCCGCGCCTGCAATCGCGCAGACCAAGCTCACGTATGGCAGTTACCTGCCGTCCACTCACGTCAACAACGTGGTCGGCATCGAACCGTTCTCGAAGCGGATCGAGAAGGACACCGGCGGCAAGGTCAAGATCGAAATGCTCAGTGGCGGTGCCGTGGCCAAGGCGACCGCCTCGATCGACTCGGTCCGTGACGGCGTAGTCAATGCCAGCATGGTGGTGGACAGCTATGTTCAGAAACAAGTGCCGGCGGCCTTCACCGCCACCGACCTCGGTGTGATCGGACGCAACAGCATCGCGCTGTCGGGCGCCACCAACGAATACAACATGGTGGCCTGCGCCGAGTGCGTCGCCGAGCAGAAGAAGCTGGGCATCATTTCGATGGCGTTCTATTCGACCGCGCCCTACACGATGATGTGCAAGCCCGATCTGCGCTCGATGGCGGATATCAAGGGCAAGAAGATCCGGTCGGCCAGCAGCTTCTCGATCATGTTCAAGGAATTCGGCATGGTGCCGGTGAACATCACCAGCGAGGAGACCTACGAGGCGATGCAGCGCGGGCAGGTCGACTGCAGCATCGGCGCGGCGGGCTGGCTCAAGTCCTACTCGCTGTGGGACGTTGCCAAGAACGTGCTCGACACCTCCATCGGGGCCTACACCGGCGGACTGCTGTGGGCGATGAGCGCCGAGTCGTGGGGCAAGCTCAAGCCCGACGAGAAGGCGGCCTTCAAGAAGAATCTGCCGCTGCTGGCTGCTGACGTCACCTTCGGCTACATCGCTGAAACCGACGAGGTGCGCAAGCTGGCCGCTGACAAGGGCGTGAAATTCAACAAGCCTGACAAGAGCTTCACCGACGCCTACGAAGCCTACGGCGTCAAGGAGATCGCCCGCGCCAAGGATGCGTCGACCAAACGGGGCCTGCCGGATGGTCCGAAGCTCATCGATCTGTATCTCGCCCTGGTCAAGAAGTGGGAGAAGCTCGACGCCGAGGAGATCAAAGGCGACAAGCAGAAGTTCATCGCGGCGCTGCAGCGTGAGGTTTACAGCAAGGTGAAATGGTGAGCGGCGAGGGTGGCGGCATAGGCGTCACCCTGCCGGGCAGGGTGGGCGGAGTTCTGGCGGCCCTGTCGAACTTCACTTTGTGGTTGGCGGCGCTGGCCCTGGTGGCGATGATGGTGCATGTCACCGCGGATGTGGTGCTGAAGATCACGCTCAACTGGCCGGTAGCGGGCACGCTCGAGATCGTCTCGTACATCTACATGGTGGCCTGCACGTTTCTGCCGCTGGCGCACCTGCAGGCCAGCCGCTCGCTGATTGTCGTCGAGTTCTTCACGCAGAAGCTCGACAAATGGTCGCTGCTGAAGCTCGAGACCTTCATCGCGCCGCTCAGTGTTGCCTATCTGGGCACCCTCGCGATAGTGGGTGCCATGCGGGCCTACAGCAAGATGGACCTTGGCGAAACCCAGGACGCCACCTACTTCGAGCTGCCCGTGTGGCCGATGCGCTGGGTCTTCGCCGCCGCACTGGCGGTCACCGCGCTGGTCGCGCTGCATCAGTTCATCACCGACGTTCGGCGCGTTCGCGCGGGACCCGGTGCCGACCGTTCGGGTCCGAAGCTCGGCGACCTGGGAATCTGACCCGTCATGAGTCCTCTTCTTCTGGCAATCCTGTGCCTGGCGGGCATGCTCGCGCTGATGGCGCTGCGCGTGCCCATCGCCATGTCGCTGGGCATCAGTTCGTTCGTCGGCATCTGGGCGCTGCGCGGTTTCGACACCGCGTTAAACATGCTGGCCTCGACGCCGTTCGAGTTTGCCGCGAGCTGGCATCTCACGGCCATCCCGATGTTCCTGCTGATGGGCGGCATCGCGTTTCGCTGCGGCCTGACCGGCTCGCTGTTCGACGCAGCCCGCATCTGGTTCGGCCGTCTGCCGGGAGGGCTTGCGATCTCGACGAACTTCGCCTCGGCCATCTTCGCGGCGGCGTCGGGGTCCAGCGTCGCCACCGCCGCCGCCATGGGCCGGCTGGCCATTCCGCAGATGCTGCGCTATGGCTACGATCCGGCGCTGGCCTGTGCCACGGTGGCTGCGGCCGGGACGCTGGGCTCGATGATTCCGCCATCGATCGCGTTTGTGATCTTCGGCTGGTACACCGAAACCCCGATCGGCAAGCTGCTGATCGCCGGCATTCTGCCGGGCCTGCTCAATGCCGCCCTGTTCGCCGCGTTCATCGTCAGCTACTGCATCTGGCGCCCCGAGGCCGCGCCGCCACCCGACGAGCATCCGACGCTGCGCGAGAAGTTCGCCATTCTGGGCAAGGTCTGGCCGATCCCGGCGCTGATCCTGTGCGTGATCGGCGGCATCTACAGCGGCCTGACCACCGCCACCGAGGCGGCCGCCTTCGGCGCGGCGGCGGCCCTGGTGATCGCCGCGATCACCGGCGGCCTCACCTGGCAGACCTTCAAGGAAAGCGTCGTCGACACGCTGCATGCCGGCTCGTCGATCTTCCTGATCGCCATCGGCGCGGTCCTGCTCACCCGGTTTCTGGCGCTGACCGGCCTGCCGCAGTACATGGGCTCGCTGATCGACACCCTGGGGCTGGGCCAGCTCGGCGTGATTCTGTTCATGGTCGTGCTGTATCTCATCCTGGGCTGCTTCCTCGACCCGATCGGCATCATGCTGATCACGCTGCCCATCCTGCTGCCGATGTGGAAGGCCGTGGGTGCGGATCTGATCTGGATGGGCGTGCTGGTGGTGATGCTGCTCGAGATCGGGCTGATGACCCCGCCTGTCGGGCTTAATGCCTTTGTGGTGAAGTCCGTGGTCGGCGATCAGGTGTCGCTGTCCACCATCTTCCGCGGCCTGTGGTGGTTTATCGCGGTCGACGCGGTGGTCGTGGCGCTGCTGGTCGCGTTCCCGCAGATCAGCCTGTATCTGCCCGGACTGCTCGAGTGAGCCTTGGCGCGGCCGGTTCGCCGGTCGCGCTGGGATCTGGCCGCGACAGCTGTCTGGGTCTGGGACACGACGAAGCGACCCGATGATGCGCCTGCTTTTCTGGGTCCTGGTCGCCCTCGATATCGCCGGCCTGCTGTTCTTTTTCGTCCTGGGCCTGGCGGCGGCCGGCAGCACACGCACGCATCCACTGACAGTCGCGCTGCTGATGCTGGCCTTGCCGGCAATTCCGCTGGTGCTGGCGATCTGGGTCTTTGCCCGGTCGCAGTCACCGCTGTGGCGCGCCCTGTCATTTGCGCTGGTGGCGGCTCCGTTGGCGATCACTGTGGCGGCCCAGGCCTACAACGACGCGCGCATCAGCGCGAACTCCAATGCGCAGGGCGACCTGACCTTCTTCGAGCAAGGTCCGCAACGCGAGCTCGTCGAGGCCATCCGGCGCAATGACGCGGCGGCCGTCTCGGCTTTGCTGCCCCGCGCGAATGTCAATGCCTCCGGCATGCAGGGAATGACGCCGCTGGTGATCGCCTTGCGTCAGCTTCGGGCGACGCCGACGCAGCAGGATGTGCTGAAGGTGCTGCTCGAGGCGGGGGCTGATCCCAACAAGGGAACGCCCTACGAGCGCCCGCTCGAGATGGCGCTGCAGACCATGGCCAGATCAGGCCCTGCACCGGTGGCCCTGCTGCTGGCCCGGCGGGCCGATCCGAATGTCAGGAACACATCAGGGATGCCGATCTGGTTTGCCGCAGCGGGCCATGATTCCAGCGTCGACACGATGGCACTGCTGCTCCGGCATGGCGCGGACCTGCATGGCACGAGCGCAAAGGGCGAGACGGTGCTTTTCTACGCCGCCAGCGCTTCGAACTGGCGGGCGGTGTTGTACCTGCTCGAGCGCGGTGCACCTGCGGCACAAGGGCGCTCGTTCAAGGGCCTGACGTTTCGCGAGGTGGTGGATGAGGCTGTGCGAGAGCGCAAGATGCGCGACGATGTCGCTGGTCGCAAAACCGACGATGACGGCTTGAAGGAAGTGGTCGAATTTCTGCGCAGGCAGGGCGGTGCCGCGCCGTGACGAATGTTCAGCCGCCACATGCAACCAGGCCCGCACACTGGGATCTATCGAGGAAATACCGATGCAGCCATTCCCGTTCGCGGTCAGCACGCCATGCAGCCCAATCTGATCAAGCACGACGTGCTGGCCGGGCGCAATGTCGCCGGTGCGATGGTGTTCGAGTTCTTCTCGCCGGGGCTGTCGGCCATCCTGGCCAATGCCGGCTGCCGTTTCGTGCTCTACGACATGGAACACACCGGCCTGGGCTTCGAAACCTTGAAATGGCTGTTCGCCAGCTGCCGCGGCCTGCCCATCGAACCGATGGTGCGGGTGCCCCGGGGTGAATACACCTGGCTCGCGCGCGCGCTGGACCTTGGCGCCCGTGGCGTGATGATTCCGATGGTCGAATCGCCCGAGCAGGCGGCCGCCATCGTCCAGGCCTGCCGGTACCCGCCGATGGGCCGGCGCGGTGCCGCGTTCGGATTCGCCCATGACGACTACACCGATGGCGATGTCGCCGACAAGCTGCAAAGGGCCAATGTGCGCACGCTCGTGATCGCGCAGATCGAGACCGAGCGCGGGCTCGAGCACGTCGAAGCAATCGCCGCGGTGGACGGAGTGGATGTCCTCTGGGTGGGGCAGTTCGACCTGTCGAACTTCATGGGCATACCGGCACAGTTCGACGATCCGCGTTTCGATGTGGCACTGCGCCATGTTGCGGCAGTCGCTCGCAGCCACGGCAAGGCGGCCGGCTTCATGGCCACCAACCGGGCTTGGATCGAGCGGGTACGGGCGATGGGTTACAGCATGATCGCGGTCGGCACCGATCCCGCACTGCTGGGGGCGGCGGTGCGCGATCTGGTTGCGCACGTCGATGGCGCCGCAACCCGCTGACGGTGAACGCTGTCGGGCCCGAGCCCATCGGTGTTTTCAGTACGCTTGCGATGGTGACTTGCGATCGTCAGAAGGCGGGGCGTCAGCGGCGAGTCTTGCCGGGCATTCCTTTGCCAGCCTCGGGTGCCTGCGCAATGAGATGCGCGACCATTTCAACCTGCCAGTGAATCAATTCGTCCTGGCTCAGAGCGATCGCCGGCGAAACGATCAGCACGCTGTGCACCAGAACGCCTGAGACGAACTGAAAGGCCAGGCTGACCTGACGCAGGAATGCGCGATCCCCTGAGCGCCCCATGCTTCGGGCGATTGCATCGACCCAGACAGCGACCATCGTCTGCCCAGATCGACGAACCGGCTGCCAGTGCCTGGGATCCTCCAGGCTGCGCTGATAGATCGCCCGGATCATTCCCTCATTGCGGCGGACGAAGGCGACGTAGTCGCTGACGCAGGCTGCGATCGTCTCGCGGACTGACAGGCCGTCGTAGTGCCCGGCGGCCGCACGCGCACGGATGTCTTCCATTGCCGGACTCATCGCGGATTCGACCACGCAATCGAACAAGGCCTCCTTGTCCCGGAAGCGAAAGTAGAGCGCCCCCACTGAACACGATGAGGCTTGCGCGATGTCGGCCATCGAGGTCGCGGCGAAACCGCGCGCCTCGACAAGCGCGCGGCCCTTGGCGATCAGCCGATCGCGCAGCAGGCGGCTGCGCGCCTGCTTGACCGGCAGCGCACCGTCGGATTCATTCGGGACGGGCGGCTCGGTCGGCGCGGTACGACGGACGTTCATGATCGGGGGCGAAAAAGCGGGGATTGCACCCGGCAAGCATAGTCGATGCGACCCGCGGGACACGCTGGGCCGCGCGCTGGCGGCGGTCGTTGACATCCGCAATTCGTGCCCACTATTATCTGAACCACGATTCAGAATTTCCCCCCGAAGATTCAGCGCAAAGACCGTGCGCACTCGTGCACGCAATCGCGATTCGTTCGCGCAAGAACCAGGAGACAAGACATGCAGCGACCTTTTCGGCGACGTCTCGCCGGGCTCGGCCTCGGCCTTCTGCTTGGCGCAACGGCCACCGGTGTGCAAGCACAGGCATGGCCCGCCAAGACGATCCGGGTCATCGTTCCCTCGCCACCCGGGGGCACGCTGGACATCGTCGGTCGCTTCCTCGCCGAGTCGCTTCAGCCGATCCTGGGGCAGCAGCTGATCATCGACAACAAGGCCGGCGCCGCCGGCATGATCGGCGTCGGAGAAATGCTCAAGGCGCCGCCCGATGGCTACACGGTCATGATGCACATCAGCGGCGTCGTCTCCGAGATCCCGCACATCATCAAGCCCCCCTACGATCCCTTTCGCGACATCAAGCCTCTGGTCGAACTGGGCCGCAGCGGCCTGGTGTTCGTGGCGGCTGCTCCGTTCCCGGCTCAGAACCTGAAAGAGGTCATCGCCAACGTGAAGGCCAATCCGGGCAAGACCAATTACGGCTCGTACAGCCTGGGCACCATCTCGCACACGCTGGGGATCGAGCTGAACCGGCTTGCAGGCCTGGACATGAATCACGTCGGCTACAAGGGATCGGCGCCGGCGCTTCAGGATCTGATGGCGGGCGCGGTCCAACTGATGTTCGACGGCCCGGTCACCAGTCTGCCGCTGATCCAGTCCGGTCGGATCAAGGCGATTGCCGTCACCAGCCCGCAGCGCATGGCGGCACTGCCCTCGGTGCCCACGTTTGCTGAATCGGGATACCCGTCGCTCTCCCAGCTTCCTTGGATCGGCCTCTTTGTGCCGTCCGCCATGCCCGCGCCAATACAGGCGAGGTTGCGCGAGGCCACGATGCAGGTGCTGCAGCAGCCGAAGTTCCGCGAACGTCTGCTGACGCTGGGCATGGAGCCGGGCCAGGGCGCCACCAGCGAGGAACTGTCCAAGTCGCTGCAGGCCGATTATGAGCGCCATGGCGCGCTGATGAAGTCCATCGACTTCAAGCCGCAATAGCCAAAGGACGAGCGGCCCCGGCCTGCAGCGCTTGAGCTTGCAGGCCCGGTCCGAACCGGGTCAATACCCCGCTTCGCGATCCACCACTTCCTTCAGCGGCCTGCCGTCCAGGAACCGCTCGAGATTCTCGACGAACAGTTGCGCCACGATCCTGTCGCGCTGCGGATGCGGGCCGCCGATGTGCGGCAGCACGATGATGCCCTCCGTGGTCCAGAACGGATGGTCGGCCGGCAGCGGCTCCTGGCGAAAGACATCGAGCACTGCGCCGGCGATCTGCTTGTTCGCCACCGCCGCGATCAGGTCCTTGTCGTTGATCAGGTGGCCACGTCCGAAGTTCAGCAGCCAGGCGCCCGGCTTCATCATGGCCAGGCGCTGCGCGTCGATGAAGTTGTCGGTCTGCGGGGTGGCGGGCAACAGCAGCAGCACGAAATCCGACTGGGCCAGCACCTCGGGCGTGCGCTCGGGCGGCAGCACCTCGGCCATCGGCTCGGCATGGCGCCGCGTACCGATCACCCGCATGCCCAGCGCGCTGGCCAGTCGCGCGACCTCCTGGCCGATGGCACCCAGGCCCAGAATGCCCAGCGTCTTGCCGTTCAGAGGCTGCGCGATCTTCTGCACCCACTGCTGACGCTTCTGGTTCTCGACCGCGGCTGCATACGGCTTGGCGACGTAGAACAGCGCGCCCAGGATGTTCTCGGGCATCGATTCGCGGTGGGTGCCGCGGGCGCAGGTCAGCGTCAGCGCGGCGGGCAGATCGGGCAGGGCGAACCAGCCCTCCACGCCGGCGGTCAGGGCCTGTGCCCAGCGCAGCCGGGGCATCGCCGGCAGCATGCCGGCGGGCGCGCCGAAAGCCATCAGCACCTCGGTGCGGGCCAGCTGCTCGGGGGAGGGCTTTTCCTTGCGGGGCAGGGTGTCGACATGGACGCGCTCGGACAGGCCGGCGGCCTCGATTGCCTCGACGTAGGCGGCCGGG
>Ga0116169_1002874_pt1 | contig 12155 bp, 9 predicted proteins | sample AD_UKC130_MetaG_FD_89796 | JGI IMG/M metagenome (GOLD analysis project Ga0116169, IMG submission 89796) | Active sludge microbial communities of municipal wastewater-treating anaerobic digesters from Canada - AD_UKC130_MetaG | ecosystem: Engineered > Bioreactor > Anaerobic > Digestate | place...
AACGCCTGCTGCCCCAGGCCAGCGACGCGCAGCTGGCGCGCCTGCTGCAATCGGCGCATGTGGTGGACGGCATCGTCAAGGGCTTGAAGCAAGCCGACTGGCCACAGGACGGCTGGCAGGCGCTGTCGCGCCTGGCGCTGCAGCTGTGCCGCCTGGGGCGCTGAAGCCGCTGCCCGGCGCCTTGCCGGAGCCTTGCCTGAGCACCGCCGTCAGCCACCGTTGACAGCGCCATGGCATGGGAGTAAATGCTGACACTGGCGCGCAGGCATGCCGGCGGCCGACACCGCGCGCCTAATCGTTCGACTCACGCTTTTGCGGCAGGAGGTTGTATGACAGCGCATTCCCACTCCCACTCATGCACCATCAAGACGGTAGCCGTTGCCGAACTGGCGGCGGCAGCGGACAGGGCGGTGCAGATCAACCCGCTGAATGCCCCATCGATCCAGATGGTGCGCGCCCTCGGCATGCCCGCCGAGATGCCGGTCCAGGCGCGCCTGAGCGTGCTGACGAAAAAATACTGGGGCTCCAAGGGCGTCAAGCTCACGGTCGGCTTCATGGACAGCCCGCCGGCCGACCTGCGCGCGCGCATCCTGAGCCACATGAACGCCTGGGGTGCGTGGAGCAACGTGCGCTTTGTCGAGACCAAGACCAACCCCCAGGTGCGCATTGCCCGCACCGCGGGCGACGGCTACTGGTCCTACCTGGGCACCGATGTGCTGTTGATACCGGCCAACGCCCCGACGATGAACCTGGACGGCTTCACCATGAACACCCCGGACTCGGAGTTCTACCGCGTGGTGCGCCACGAGACCGGCCACACGCTGGGCTTTCCGCATGAGCATATGCGCAAGGAAATCATCGACCGCATCGACAAGCAAAAGGCCATTGCCCATTTCATGCAAACCCAGGGCTGGAGCGAGCAGGAAGTGATCCAGCAGGTGCTGACGCCGCTGGCGCAATCGGCCCTGATCGCCACCGCCCAGGCCGACCCGACCTCCATCATGTGCTACTGGCTGCCGGCCAGCATCATGAAGGACGGCCAGGCCGTCAGCGGCGGCAACGACATCAACGCGCTTGATGCCCAGTTCTCCGGCCTCATTTACCCCGGCCCGGTGGCGCCATCGTGCATCTGGCCCAACGGCAAGGCCTATTTCTTCAAGGGCAAGCAATACCTGCGCTACGACCCCAAGGCCGACAAGACCGACGCCGGCTATCCCAAGCCCATGGCCGGTAACTGGCCCGGCTTTCCCACCACCTTCAGCAACAAGGTCGATGCCTTCGTGCTCTGGGGCGGCGGCAAGGCCTACTTCTTCAAGGGCAAGCAATACCTGCGCTACGACGTGGTGGCCGACCATGTCGATCCCGGCTACCCGCGCCCCATCGCCGGCAACTGGCCCGGCATGTGGCCCGAGAAGATAGACGCCGCCATCTGCTGGCCCGGCAACGGCAAGGCCTATTTCTTCAAGGGCGACCAGTACCTGCGCTACGACATCGCCGGCGACAAGACCGATGCCGGCTACCCCAGGCCGATTGCCGGCAACTGGCCGGGCTTCCCGGCCGACTTTGCCGCCGGCGTGCAGGCCGCGGCCGTGTGGAACAACGGCAAGGCCTATTTCTTCAAGGGCAGCCAGTACCTGCGCTACGACATCGCCGCCGACAAGGTCGATGCTGGCTACCCCAAGCCGATTGCCGGCAACTGGCCGGGTTTCTGGCCCGGGGGGCTGGATGCCTGATGGGCCACCGGGGCCCTTCGGGCCCGTGCTTGACGCGGCGCCATGGCCCGACGCACAGCCGGCGCCCGCCGCGCCCTGGTCGCGCACCGAGGACGCCCTGCCGCCCGAGATCGCGCGCATTGCCGAGGGCGCGGTCACCCTGTTCAAGGGCGGGCTGATGAACCCCGGCCGGCAGACCTGGTACGCACTCGATCTGCAGCGCCGCTGCTTTCTGGCCGTGCTGCGCCAAAGCGGTGCCGGCCTGGCCCCGCGGCCCGGCGCCAGGCCGGTGGCCACATGCCCGGCGGCCACCGAATCACTGCACCAGGCGAGCGCCAGCGCCGCGCAGTGCCAGGCCTTTGCTGCGCTGGCGCAGCGCCTGCTGGCCTGTGCCGACGCACAGGACGGCCAGCCCGAGCCCCTGCCCCAGGGCCCGCTGCGCCGCAGCCTGCTGCTGCTGCACCAGGGGCAGGCGCTGGCGCTGCCGGGCGGGGCCGCCGCGCAAGCGCTGCGCGCCGAGATCATCTGGCTGATCCAGCAGCCGCTGCAGCAGGAGCTGCTGGGGCCCGATCCACATGCCGGCGCTTGACGCGCGCCAAGCCCGGTAGGACACTCGTTAGTCACGACTTACTGTCGTGCAACGATCAGAACCATGTGCATCCTGCCCTTGCTGGCCATGGATTCGCAGCCGGTTTCGGGATCTGACCTTGAAGGAGCATGAAGCAGGCATTCATCGCGCTGGTCACTACAGGCAGTCCCCCCTCGTAGCCGATTGGCGCCCACTTCAGCGAGGTAAATCATCATGGCAACCAGACGCAAAACCGAAGGCGGATCGACGGGTGCTGGCGGCGCCGACCCCTGTGAATGCCGCGCCGGCCCGCTGGCGGGCACGGCCTTCGTGGGCTTCAGGGGGCTGCATGGGGCCACGGGCAAGTGGCTGCACTATGCCGATGTCGATGGCCAGGCCATCTTCGAGGGCGACATCGTGCTTGGCAGCGTGGCCGACATGCAGGCCGACGAATCCGGCAACCCGGTGCTGTTCTCGGTGGGCATCACCAGCCCGGACGGCGTGCAGTTCCGCTGGGCCGGCGGCCGCGTGCCCTATGAGGTGGACCCGGCGCTGCCCAACCAGGCGCGCATCACCGATGCCATTGCGCATTGGGAGTCCAACACCGTGATCCGCTTCGTGCTGCGCACGGCGGCCAACGCCGCGCAGCACCCGGACTATGTGCGCTTCGTGCCCGGCGGCGGCTGCTCCTCGCATGTGGGGCGGCGCGGCGGCATGCAGGCCATCACGCTGGGCGCGGGCTGCACCACCGGCAACACCATCCACGAGATCGGCCACGCCGTGGGCCTGTGGCATGAGCAAAGCCGCGAGGACCGCGACCAGTTCGTGCAGGTCAACTGGGCCAACATCGACCCGGCGATGCAGCATAACTTCAACCAGCACATACAGGACGGCGACGACCTGGGCGCCTACGACTTCGGCTCCATCATGCATTACCCGGGCACGGCCTTTTCCATCAACGGCCAGCCCACCCTGGTGCCGCGCGTGGCCCTGCCGCCGGGCGTGGTGATGGGGCAGCGCACCGGCCTGTCGGCCGGTGACATTGCCGGCGTGCTGGCCATGTACCCCAATGTGCGGCCGACGATCAAGGAGGTGGGCAAGGACCCCATCCGCGACACCATCAAGGAGGTGCGCAAGGACGTCATCCGCGACACCATCAAGGAGGTGCGCAAGGACCCCATCCAGGACACCGTCAAGGAGGTGCGCAAGGATCCCATCCGCGACACGGCCAAGGAGCTGCGCAAGGACCCCATCACCGACCCGATCACGGTCAAGGAGGTCGGCCGCGACCCCATAGGCCCGATAGGCCCGGGCCCGGTGATCAATCCGGCCATTCGCGATTACTCCGCCCCCTTCGTGCTGGCCGGCGCCAGCCGCCAGCCGCTGGGCAACGACCTTGGCGGCGGGCTGGGCGATGCGCTGCAGCAGGCCGCCGCGCAGGTCGATCAGCTGGCCGCGGCCCACGAAGAGGCCCAGGCCATGGCCGACGCCCTGGCGCAAGAGCTGGAGCAGGCCGTGGCGCAATGGCAGGCGCTGGGGGGTGAGGGCGGCGCATGATCCTGGTCGTCTCCTACCCGGGCGAGGAGCACACCGACGCCGTCTGCGCGCGCCTGGCCGCCGCGGGCGAGCCGGTGCACCGGCTGAATCTGGCCGACTTTCCCGCCCGGCTGCCGCTGGCCTGCGCCTGGACTAGCCAGGCGGCGCCGGCGCTGCGGCTGCTGGGCGCAGAGCCCATCGACCTGGCGGCGGTGGACGCCGTCTGGTGGCGGCGCGTGCAGCCGTTCGAGATCGACCCCGGCATTGGCCCGGCAGACCGCCGGCAATTCGTGCACAGCGAGACCGAGCAGGCCGTGCTGGGCATGCTCGACTCCATCGACGCGCCCTGGATCAACCCGCGCCTGGCCGACGACGCCGCGCACCGCAAGCCGCTGCAGTGGACGCAGGCCGCCGCCGTCGGCCTGACGCTGCCGCCCACCTGCGTGACCACCGCGCCCGACGAGGCGCGCGCCTTCTGCGCCGCGCACCACAGCGCCGGCGTGGTGTTCAAACCCTTCCTGGCCAGCATTGCCGACTGGCGCGAGACACGCCTGGTGGAGGCCGAAGACCTGGCGCGGCTGGAGCTGGTGCGGCTGGCGCCGGTGATCTTCCAGCGCCGCATACAGGGTGTGGATTTGCGCGTCACGGTGATAGGCGAGGCCCTCTTTGCCGCCGAGATCGACGCGCGCGACAGCAGCTACCCCGTGGACATGCGCATGGTCATAGGCGAGGCAAAAATCCGCGCCGTGGACCTACCGCCGGCACTGAGCCAGCGGCTGCTGGCGCTGATGCGCCGGCTGGGGCTGGTCTACGGCGCCATCGACCTGAGGCAGGACGAGCACGGCGACTACTACTTCCTCGAGGTCAACCCCGCCGGCCAATGGCAGTTCGTAGAATCGCGCGCCGGCCTGCCCATCACCCAGGCCCATGCCGACGCCCTGCGCCGCATGGCCAGCGCGCAGCGCCGGCGCCGCGGCAAAACAGCCAGAAGCACCCAAGACCATGCAACACCTTGAAGGCCAGGTCATCTGGCCCGCCGACACCGCCAGCGACGGCGCCGGGCTCACCCTCACCCTCACCGTGCAGCTGCGCGACGTGGCGCTGCAGGACATCGCCGCGCCCCTGGTGGCCGAACATGTCGCCCCGGTTGCGGCCCCCGCCGCCGGCCAGGCCAGCGCCTTCCGGCTCGCCTGGCGTGCCCCCGCCGCCGCACCCGGCCAGGGCGCGCCCCAGCTGGCCCTGCAGGCGCGCGTGGTGGACGGCAGCGGCCGCCTGCGCTACATCAGCACCGAGCATGTCGCCGCCGCTCCGGGCGCCAGGATCAGGCTGCAGCGGGTGGGGTGAAGCGACTTGGCCCCGTAACAATGGATCCGGCAACCAAGCGCTGACCGTCATCCAGGCGACTCCGCAACCAAGCGTTGACCGTCATCCCGGCGCAGGCCGGGATCCAGGGATGCCCTTGGCCAGCCTGGATGCCGGATGCTGGATCCCGGCCTGCGCCGGGATGACGACAGCCAACGACCGCTACTTGCCGGATCAAAAGGCTTGTTCCTCGGGCGCCAGATCGATTTTTCTGGCGGCCTACTCCTCCCAGAACGCCTCCATCAAATCGCCCTCGGCGTCCAGCAGCCACCATTCGATCACCACGTCGCGCTGGCCCATGCCCAGCAGCCCGAGGAGGCCGCGCGGGGCGCCGCGGCGCGGGCAGCGCCACAGCTGGTCGCCCGGCTGCATGCGCGCCAGCACGGCGCGGCGCAGGTCGGGATGCACCTCGGGGCCGTGGACATCGACCAGGCGGTCCTGGCCGTCGCCGATCTCGGCGGGCGTTGCGGGGCGGGGGCGGCTCATGGGGCGTCTGCGGTGCGGCTGCGCTCGTGGTTCAGCGCCAGCAGGCGGCGCAGGATCTCGTCGTCGGGCATGTCGGCGCGCCAGTCCTGCCAGCCGTAGGCCGCGGCCACGGCAGCGTCCAGTTGCGCGTGGGCCTGGGCCAGCCAGGCGGGGCGCTGGTTGTAGAGGTTGGTCAGGGTGCGTTTTTGCAGGGCCTTGGCGTCGGCTTCGCTCAGGTTGGGGCGCGGCTCGATGCGGTCGGGGTAGGGCGAGGCGTCCATGCCCAGCGGCACGGCCTCAGGCACGGCCCGTGTCCACTCGGGCGGGTTGAGCCAGTTGCGGCGCAGCTGGTCCAGGCGCTGGGCGGCCTGGGCGATGGCGCTGGCGGCGGCGCGTGCTTCTATGTTTTTGATAGCTCCTTGCGCTTGCTGGGTGGGCGCTAGCGGCATTTTTTGCTTGAAATCTTCCGCCAGGCCGGAGGGGATCAGCGCGCCGCCCTCCAGGGCCTCGGTGCGCTGGTGGGCCGTGTCCGCGGGGGTCAGGCCGGCGGGGAAGGGGAAGGTTTCGAAGCAGGTGGTGGGGGTGTAGCGCGGCCGGTCTTCCAGCGAGGTGCCCATGCGCAGCGACCAGAGTTCGTGCATGCGGCTGTGCAGGATGCCGAAGGTGGTGTCGTCGGCGCGGGCCGTGAGCACCAATTGGCCGTCAATGACGACGCCCGGGGCCAGCCAGCTGAACAGGCGATGTTTTGCCACGCGCGGCGTGACGATGGCCCGAGGCAGTGTTGCGGTGGCGCGGCGCAGGTCGGGGGCGGGCCGGGCATGCAGCCACCAACGGGATTTCTCCAGTTCGTTGCGCACGGCGTCGCGCTGCGGTTTGACGGCGCTTAAAACGTGGGCAAACGGTGCTTCGTACAGGGCGGCTTCGCTTTGCGGCAAATCCAACCCAAAGTCCACGATCCATTGATCCTGCGGTCTGCGCGTGATGTCCAGGCCGTTGCACCAGGGTTTGACTACTTCGCTGTTGCTGCGCCCATGGGGGTTGGGCTGCTGTAACCAGAGGCGCGCGGTTGTGCCGTCAACATCGAACGGCCCTTTTTTCATGCCGCCAATGAAGCAAGTGGCCTTGTTGCCGGAAAGGGGCCGGGCACTGGGAAGGTCGAGTGAGCCGCCGCTGTCGCAAGCGGCCGTCAGATCGGCATGGATGGCTGATGCGGGGGAGCCATCAAGCCGCGCCTCTTGTTCGACTTTGCCAAACGCCACCAGCGACACCCGCACGGCGGCGCCATCGTTGACCCAGGGCTCGTCGCTCCAGGCCTCAAAGATGCGGCTGCTCTGCACGATGGCATCCAGCACGGCGCGGTTCTTGCCGCCGCGAATGGAATTGGTTGCTACAAAACCAGCAGCGTTCAGCGCTTGATTGGCAATGGCTGAACGGCTTTTCTCAAACCAATAGCAAACCAGGTCGGCGCCGCCGGGCACGCGGCCGGCGTAGGTTTGGCGCAGGGTATCGACATAGGCGTCGCCCAGTTCGCGGCGCATTTTCTTGTCGCCCAAAAACGGCGGATTGCCCACCACCACGTCGGCGCGGGGCCAGGGGGCTTCGGTGGCGGTAGCGCTCGGTGGGCCGGCTTCGGGGTCGGAGCCCGAGTTTCGCTGCGCGAAATCGGGATCCGACCCCGAAGCCTGGGTGGCTGGGTGCGCGGGGGCTAGCGCTGGCGCGGCGGCGGTTGCGGCTGTTGCTCCCTCGCACCCTTGGGGGAGAGGGCAGGGGTGAGGGGGTGCTTCGGCGGTGCGCCCGGTGGAGTCACCCTCACCCCTGCCCTCTCCCGCAAGCGGGAGAGGGAGATTGGGGGGGATGCCCTCTCTCGCTTGCGGGCGAGGGAGCCAGGACAGCAGCGCGTCGCGGCATTCGATCTGCTCCAGCGGCTCCAGCACGGGGTTGGTCTTGACCTCGTAGCCGTGGGCGATGCGCCACTGGATCTCGCCTATCCACAGCGACACGCGCGCCAGCTCGGCGGCGTATTCGTTCAGCTCTATGCCCAGCATGTTGTGCGGGCCGGTGACCAGATCCTGCTCGCGCGCCAGGCCCAGGTTGGCGGCCTGGGTGATGCAGTACAGCTCCACGTCCTTCAGCGCCTTCAGGCCCAGGAACAGAAAGTTGCCGCTGCCGCAGGCGGGGTCGAGGATGCGGAACGCGCGCAGCCGCTCCAGCCATTGCACGAAGCGGTTGTGGGCCTTTTTGTAGGCGGCGTCGCCATGTTTCCTGATCTTGGCCGTTTGCGCTTGCAGGTCTTGCGCCAGAAGCTCCCATTCTTGTAGCAATGGCCGGGTGATGACGGGCTCGATGATGCGGGCTATTGTTGCCGGGTCGGTGTAGTGCGCGCCCAGTTGGCTGCGCTTGGCGGGATCCAGGCCGCGTTCGAACAGGGTGCCGAAGATGGAGACGTCGATGGCGCTCCAGTTCAGGCCGGCGGCGTTGCGCAGCTCGGTGATGTCGAGGATCTCCAGCTTCGGGACATGGATGTGCGCAAACAGCCCGCCGTTGAACCAGGGGATGTCGTCCGGCCCGTACAGGCCGCCGGTCTGCATGGTGGTGAAGAGCTGCGCCAGGCCGGTGGTCAGGCGGTCGCTGGTGATCTGGCGGTTGCCCACCAGGCGCTCGAACATGCGCCCGGGCAGCAGGCCCACGTCTTCGGCAAAGAAGCAGAACAGGCATTGGGTGAGGAAATGCGCCACCGCGTCGGGGTGGTGGCCGCGCCCGCGCAGCTGTTCGGCCAGCAGGGCAAAGCTTTTGGCGGCGGCCTCGGTGATGTCGCGGTTGGTCTGGCGCGGGCGAAAGCTTTGCGGGTCGGTCCACAGCCGGCGCAGCAGCTGGCGCTTCTCCGGCTGGTCGAGCTGCTCGATGCGCACGGTGTGCGTCTCGCTCGGGTGGCCGTTGAACTGGGTGTGGATGCGGATGGTCAGGCGGTCGCAGACCACCAGCAGCGGCGGGTTGGAGAGTGCCAGGCTGTACTGCTGCAGCTGGCGCAGCGCGGCGTCCAGGTTCTTGCCGGGGGCCTTGTTCTCCCAGGCGAAATGGTCGCGGTAGAACACGTCGGCATAGCCGCGCGCCTCGCCCAGGATGAGGGACTGGCGCTCGAAGCTGTATTCCTGCGCGACGTCGGGGCTGCCGGGCTTGGGGACGCCCAGCAGCTCGCACAGGCCCAGGAAATGGCTTTGCGCGCCCTGCTCCTCGTTCAGGTGGGCGCTGCTGCCGCCGGGGCCCCATTGGGCGATGAAGTCGGTGGGGGTGGTCACGGGTTGCTTTTGTTTTGCTAGCTGCTGGCGCTGGTTTGGCGGGCGTATCAGGCGGTTTTGCCCGCAAGTGTGGCACGCGCCTTGTCCAGCCATTGCTGCAGGCTGTCCAGCAGGCCCTGGTGGCTGAAGGAGCAGCTTTCCTCGGTGAACAGGGCGCCGGCCTCCAGGCGGTCGAGCAGGGCCAGCAGCACCTCGGCGTAGCGCGGCGGCAGGGCGGCCAGCAGGGCGGCGTGGCCGCGCGCGCCGGCGCTGAAGGCGTGGTTGCTGGTCTGCTGCGCGCGCAGGGCGTGCAGCTGGGCTTGCAGCTCGTCGAGCTGGCGCAGGGCGGTGTTGTGGCTCATGGGGCGTAGCGTAGCGCCTGTGCCCTGGCGGGCGCGTGGCGTGGTGATCTGCGTCAGAATCGCACCCATGAATGCCCTGAACATCGCCGAATACACGCACACCCTGGGTTTACAGGCAAAAACGGCTTCCGCGCTTATGGCGCGGGCGCCAGCAGCTATTAAAAACAAAGCATTGCTGGCGCTGGCGCGGCTGTTGCGCGAGAACGTTCAGGCCCTGCAGGCGGACAACGCCGCCGACCTTGCGCGCGCCCGCGCCGCCGGGTTGCCTGAGCCCATGGTCGATCGCCTGAAGCTGACCCCCGCGGTGCTGGAGACCTGCGCCCAGGGCTGCGAGCAGCTGGCGGCCATGCCGGACATCATTGGCGAGATCATCGGGATGAAGCAGCAGCCCAGCGGCATCCGCGTGGGCCAGATGCGCGTGCCGATTGGCGTGTTCGGCATGATTTACGAGAGCCGGCCGAATGTGACCATCGAGGCGGCCAGTCTGTCGATCAAGAGCGGCAACGCCTGCATTCTGCGCGGCGGATCGGAGGCGATTGACTCCAACCGCGCGCTGGCGCGGCTGGTGGCGCTGGCGCTGGCCGAGGCCGGCCTGCCCGAGCACGGTGTGCAGCTGGTGCAGACCACAGACCGCGCCGCCGTGGGCCAGCTGATCGCCATGCCCGCGTATGTGGACGTGATCATTCCGCGCGGCGGCAAGGGGCTGATAGAGCGCATCAGCGCGGAGGCCAAGGTGCCGGTGATCAAGCACCTGGACGGCAATTGCCACAGCTATGTGGACGACCCCTGCGACCTGGATCTGGCCGTGACGGTGGTGGACAACGCCAAGACGCAGAAATACAGCCCCTGCAACGCCACCGAGAGCCTGCTGGTGGCGCGCGCCGTGGCGCCGGCCTTTTTACCGCGCATCGGCGCCGTCTTCGCCGAAAAAGGGGTGGAAATGCGGGTTTGCGCTGAAAGTAGGGCGCTGCTAGCTGCTGTTTCAGGAGCAAAACTGGTCGATGCCACCGAGGCTGACTGGAGCGAGGAGTATCTGGCGCCCATCATCTCTATCCGCGTGGTGGCGGGGCTGGACGAGGCGATTGCCTGGATCAACCGCTACAGCAGCCACCACACCGAGGCCATTCTGACCACCGACCACCGGCATGCGCAGCGCTTTTTGCGCGAGGTGGATTCGGCCAGCTGCATGGTCAACGCCAGCACGCGCTTTGCCGATGGTTTTGAGTACGGTCTGGGCGCGGAGATCGGCATCAGCACCGATAAATTCCACGCGCGCGGGCCGGTGGGGCTGGAGGGGCTGACGTCGCTGAAGTATGTGGTGCTGGGCGAGGGCGAGGTGCGGCGCTGAGCCGCTGGGCCATGCGCTTGTTTTTGGATAGCGCGTTGCGCCGTATCCGCAATGGTGGGGCCCGGCTTCTCCCTCGCCCCCGCCCTCTCCCGCGCGCGGGAGAGGGAGTCGAGACGCCGCGCGCTGGCGACAGGTGTGCGCATGGTGGCCCGGTGCGGTGGGTCAAGACAGGTCGGCAAACATGAAAATCATCATCCTCGGCGCCGGCCGCGTGGGTCAGAGTGCGGCGGCCAGTCTGGTGTCGGAGCACAACGACATCACCGTCATCGACACCGACGCGGCGCGCCTGCGCGAGCTGGAGTCGCGCCTGGACCTGCGCGGTGTGGTGGGCAGCGGCATAGACCCCAAGGTGCTGGCCGAGGCCGGCGCGCGCGATACCGACCTGTTGATCGCCTGCGCCGCGCAGGACGAGACCAACCTGGTCTGCGCCAAGGTGGCGCAGATGCAGTTCAACGTGCCGCAATGCGTGGCGCGCGTGCGCACCAGTGGCTTCGAGGACGGCAGCGCGCTGCTCTCGCGCGAGGGTTTCGCGGTAGACCACATTCTGTGCCCCGAAAATTCCTTGGTGAACTACATCGCCAAGCTGGTGGAGTACCCCGGCGCACTGCAGGTGCGCGAGTTCGCCGGCGGGCGTGCCTGCCTGGTGTCGGCGCGCGCGCGTGCCGGCGCGCCGGCGGTGGGGCTGGAAATCAGGCACCTGCGCGAGCAGATGCCCGAGGTGGCGGTGCGCATCGTCGCCATCTACCGGCGCTTTCCCGACGAGCCCGACCGCTTCGTGCCCTGCGACGGCACCACGCGCATCGAGCCGGGCGACGAGGTGTTCGCGCTGGCGGGGATGCAGCGCGTGCGCCAGGTGCTGGCCGCTCTGCGCCTGCGTGCGGGCCAGCCGCCGCGCGTGGTCAAGCGCATCATGATGGCCGGTGGCGGCGTGGTCAGCGAGCGCCTGGCGCGCCTGCTGGCCGAGCAGCCGGAGCGCTTTCATATCAAGATCGTCGAGCCGGGCCAGGAGCGCAGCGTGGCGCTGGCTTCCAGCCTGCCCGAACAGGTGCTGGTGCTGCAGGGCGAGACCTCGGACGAGGAGCTGCTCGCCGAGGAGGGCATCGAGGAGGTGGACTTCTTCCTGGCCCTGTCGGACGACGACGAGAACAACATCATGTCCTGCCTGCTGGCCAAGCGCATGGGCGCGCGCCGCGTGCTGGCGCTGATCCACCGCCAGGCCTATGCCGAGCTGATGCACGGCACGCAGATCGACATTGCGCTGTCGCCGGCCCAGGCCATGCTGGGCGAGCTGCTGGCCTACACGCGCCGTGGCGACGTGCAGGCGGTGCACAGCCTGCGCCGCGGCGTGGCCGAGGCGCTGGAGATCGTGGCGCGCGGCGACAGGAAGAGCTCGCGCGTGGTCGGCCGGCGCGTGGAAGAGCTGCCGCTGCCGCCCCAGGTGCACATGGGCCTGATCGTGCGCGGCCTGCCCGATGCCGACGCGCCGCCACCGGCCGATGGCGAGGGTGAGGGTGAGGGCGAGGGCGA
>Ga0116169_1002881_pt1 | contig 12113 bp, 13 predicted proteins | sample AD_UKC130_MetaG_FD_89796 | JGI IMG/M metagenome (GOLD analysis project Ga0116169, IMG submission 89796) | Active sludge microbial communities of municipal wastewater-treating anaerobic digesters from Canada - AD_UKC130_MetaG | ecosystem: Engineered > Bioreactor > Anaerobic > Digestate | place...
AAAATGGGGATTGAAAAGCTGCTTCAAGACTATGGAATACCTTACGTAACAGAATCTGAGCATCATCATGCCACCGCAGGCTGGGTAAACATTCACTGCCCTTTCTGTACCGGCTCAAAGAACTTCCACCTGGGGATAAACCTATATCAACCAACGGTATCTCACTGCTGGCGTTGCGGAGGACATTCTACCGCTTCAGCGCTGTCCCGAATATTGAACATATCAACGGAAAAAGCAAAAAACCTAATACGAGAATATGTCGGCACAACGGTAACTATCCGAAAGAAAGCGGAAGAACCTCAGGTGAGTATATTCCCCATTAAATTCCCTCAACCTTATTTCGAGCGCCTGAATGAAGCTGGGAAGAAATATCTGGAAAGTAGAGGATTTGACCCGGAAAAATTGGAGAAAAAATGGAGGCTAAAACAAACGGGGCCAGTGAGTTTTCTCGACAAAATTCCATACGGAAACCGAATCATCATCCCCATTCGTTGGGGTGGTGAATTAGTTAGCTTTCAGACCCGAGATATCACCGGGAAAGCTGAACAAAGGTATCTAGCCTGTCCAATGAGACGGGAAGTTATCCATCATAAACACATTGTATACGGGAAAGAGAAGGAATGGAGTAAATATCCAGCGCTGATTGTGGTTGAAGGTGTAATAGACGTTTGGAAATTGGGGACCTGCGCAGTGGCTACTTTCGGGACATCGTTCACCATGGAACAGGTGCTAGTATTAACAAAAATTCATGACAGGTTCTTCATCGTATACGACAACGAACCGCAAGCCCAGCAACAAGCCCGAAAGCTAGCGGTAAAACTCAAAGCCCGCAGGAAAAAGGTATTCATTGAGACTGTGAATACCGACCCTGGGGATATGAAAATTGAAGACGCTAGACACTTTGTAAGAACATTATTAAAGGAGGTATTCTAGAATGGAAAGAAACGATTTGCGAAAAAGAAGAAAAGCATTGGGATTGTCCCAGATGGAACTTGCGAGGTTGGTAGGGGTGTCTTTACTGACTGTTCAACTATGGGAAAGAGGAGTAAGCGAACCGAAACCTGAAAACCGAGAGAAACTTGAACAGGTACTGAACGAGCTGGAAGGAAAACGTAAGACGAATTAACTTTGAAAAAGGAGAGGGGTATGATCTATGAAAAGAAGAATTCCAACAAAATTACCAGATGCTATCAATGCGTCCCCAGATTCCAATTTCACTCAAATACGAAACGATATGCTGAGGGACCCTAGAATTTCGTGTAAAGCCAAAGGTATACTTTGCATTCTCCTTTCCCATCAAGTTAATGGATTGGTTAGTGTTAATAATTTGGAGACGCTCCAATCGATCTGTAAAGAGGGATATAATTCAATCCGCTCGGGATTGATAGAACTCGAAGAAGCAGGATATTTCGCACGGGTGCGTTACCGTGACAAAAAAACCAAGAGAATCAAAGGCTCATTCTGGATATGTACAGATACTCCGGGGAAATTCAATTTGGAAAAATACTCGCAATTCCTTGAAGAAAACGGGTTGGAAGTTTACCCGATAAACGAATGAGACACAGAGGGGAGGAAGTTTTTAGATGAAAAGAACCAAAGGGACTAATGAAACCAGTTACAACGAAAAGAAAAAAGTCACCATTCCGGACCTCGTATACAAAGGTGTCCGTCAAGGAAATTTTACGCTAATACCGAATGATATATTACGAAACCCTAACATAAGTTCAAAAGCGAAGGTACTATTATTCATCGGATTGTCTAACCAAGATGGGTGGAAAAGTCATAAAACCACGATTTGCTCAATGATGAAAGAAGGAGAAAATGCGATTGATTCAGCAATAAAAGAGCTACAGCAGTTTGGGCTTATGAAGAAAATACGTTACCGTGACCAGCAAACAAAGCAGGTAAAAGGCTCATTTTGGATGTATACAGACACTCCATATGTATTTGCTTCTCTCGATGACATATTGGAAATTCTTGGCGAAGTTGGAATGGAGATTTTTCCATCAGACCTTGAAGGAATTACTGTAAATGGAAGCGACACAGAGGAAAATCCCAATCCTTCCGAAAGCCATAAGGATGGAACCTATAGGGATGGAACCTATAGGGATGGAACCTATAGGGATAGAAATACGGCCCTAAAAATACTAAATAAGAATACAAAGGATAAAAATAAAAATGTAATATTATTCTCCGACCTAAAAATAGAAGATAAACAAGATAAAAATTCTCGGTATGTACCATTAGCTGAGAGACTAGCTTCCATCATAAGGAAAAATAAAAAGATTAATGTGACGTCCCAAAGGATGGCTAGTTGGGCAAATGAAATTAGAAAATTAGTCGAAACTGATGGTGTCTCCATTCAACGAGTAGAGACTGCCTTGGATTGGTATGAAGAGAATATAGGCGGCCAATACGTCCCTGTCATTGAGAGTGGCTTCAGCTTACGTAACAAATTCATCAAGCTTGAGGATGCGATGAGACGAGCTGGAGTCACTCCCGGTCAACCCAAAACCAGTCCTACCGATACCCCCAAAGACCCCAAGAAAGTGTTACGGCGATTCTTCCGTAGCAAAGACCTTGCTCATGTATTCTACCGGGATTGCTATGAACCAGCTGAAGCATTGTTTGAAGGAACCGTTGACGAGGGAGCGCTTGCGGAAACGCTCCTACATCTATACTCTCAAATCAAAGAGAAACAAGAACAACACCTGAAAGGGGATTTGGTCAGACTCCTTCCCGGTCCAATGGAATTGATTGCCCGATACGTTGATTGGATTCGGGACAACAGTTGGATTACCAACATTAGGTTGGACATGTTCGACCTGAACCATTCATTGTTCAGCAGATTCCGCCGGGACGAAGCCAAGACCGATAATTTTGAACGTGACGCAATAACTGGAAAATCTTATCTGAGGGGATAGGAGGAAAGCTATGCAATACAATCAGGAAATTAAGGCTGACGCTGGGAAACCCCGCCTGTCATTAGTCCCGTCTGAAATCATCTGGGCAATTGCCGCTATCCGGGAGTATGGTTGTCGAAAATACGGCGAACAAGGGATGTTGCGTTGGAATAACGTTGAAAAGGAAAGATACCGTGACGCGGCCTACCGTCATTGGCTGAGATACCTAGAAAACCCCTCTGGGGTAGACCCAGAAAGCGGACTACCCCACCTTTGGTATTTAGCCTGTAATATAGCTTTCCTTTGCGAATTAGAGAAGGAGAATTGGAAGGATTTGAATTACAGATAATTTAATGGGAGTTTGTATGATAAAATAAGGACAGAAAGCCTGCGGAGGAGGGTTTATTTTGATAAGAGATGACCAAGAATTTATCGAGCGTAGAATCATCACAGGAATGATTGTCAGTACAGATTACTTGCAACGGATTCAGAAATTTTGGAATCCAGCTTTGTTAGAATCTCCTGAATTGAAAATTGTAGCCGGTTGGTGTATGGAATATTTTCAAAAATACAAAAAAGCTCCCGATTCAAACATACAAGATTTATACATGGATGCATTGAAGAAAGGTTTATCTAGGGCTGATGCGCAATATATAGAGGAATTGTTGCAAGACCTTAGCGATGAATACGGTAGGGGAACTCAGTTTAATTCAGCATATCTATATGACAAGACCATTGAATACTTCAAAGCCCGAGAAATTGAAAAACACAATGAACAAGTCCAAGCACTCATTCAGGCAGGTGAAATCGAGAAAGCTGAGCAACTGGCAGTATCATTCCAACCATCCATATTTGAAGATGAAAAATTAGGCTTGGACTTGTCGAAGAAAAAGGAAACAATGGAGGCCATCGAAAGAGCTTTTTCCAATGCCTATACTCCGGTGGTAACGTATCCAGGTGCGTTAGGCGAACTTTGGAACGACCAACTGATTAGAGGAGGATTTGTTGCATTACTTGCTCCAGAGAAACGAGGGAAAACTTTCATGCTGTTGGAGATAGGATTGAGAGCAATTCGTCAGAAGGCGAATGTTGCGTTTTTCGAGGCTGGCGACATGACAGAAGAACAGATATTAAGGAGGATTTGTATATATATCTCGCAACGTTCAGACAAGGAAAGGTATTGCGAGGAACGTTTCCGTCCTGTTGGAGATTGCGTTTTGAATCAGTTAGACCTATGTGACAGACCAGACCGAAATTGTGATCATGGAATTTTCGATAACGTTCCATTATCCGAATTTGTACAAACGCCTCACCAATTCGTAAACCTGGAAGTGCTCCAACAGAAGTATGAAGAATACCCAGATTATGAGCCCTGTGATGCCTATGGTTGTACCGAGCGAAAAGGAACGGTCTGGTTGAAGAAAATCAGGAAATGTCGACCACTCACGGTGGCTCAAGCCAAGAAAAATGTCAGAGTATTCTTCGAGAGATACAAGCGTAGGTTTAAGCTTATAACTTACCCTGCCGGAACTCTTACTGTTACGGAAATCCGACGAGTGCTGGATATTTGGGAAAGACAGGATGGTTTTGTCCCGGATGTTATAATTATAGATTACGCGGACCTGATGTCCGCTGATGATGGAAGGGTTTCCGAATTCCGCCACAAACAGGATTATATTTGGAAATCCTTGCGAGGTTTGTCCCAAGAGCGACATGTATTGGTGGTTACAGCAACGCAGGCGGATTCAGAAAGTTACGAAAGGAAAAGGCTGACGATGTCGAACTTTTCTGAAGACAAGCGTAAGTTATCCCATGTTACCGCAATGTATGGTCTAAACCAAGACCCGCAAGGGAGGGAGAAAAAGTTGGGGGTATTGCGAATCAACGAAATTGTGGTGCGTGAAGGAGAATTCTCGAACGACCGAGAAGTTTGGGTTTTGCAAGACCTTGCGGCAGGTAGGCCATTTTTGGAAAGTTTTTTCCCATGATTGGGGAAACTTTTTTTTGAAAACCTCTCAAATAATTTTGGTTTAAATTGTATAATAATATCAGAGAGGAATAATACCAGAATAATATCAGAGAGGAAAGCTAATACTAAGATTAACACAAAATCAAATCGAAAAAGGAGGAGTTTTCATGTCAGTAAAAAGAGAAGATTTGATTAAGGCGGCGAAGGAGTTGAATGATATCCTGGGGCTAGACCCCCAAATCAGGACAGGAAGGAAAGTGACGGAAAAGGAGTTATCAGAGCAAATACTTGAGGCGGCTGAACTTATTTTACCTGAGGATGATATTTCTGAGGAAACCATGAGAGTCATTAAACTCTTACAGGGCGAATCCGTTGAAGACGAAGAAGAGGAGGAAGTAGAAGCTGAGGAGGAATTTGAAGACGAGGAGGAAGAAGAAATGGAAGAGGATGATGCCGAAGATGTAGACGTTGAGGACGAAGATGAGTTTGAGGAAGAGGAAGGGGAACCGAAACTTGCTTCAAAGGGAGTGACAAAGAAGGAGAAGAAGGAACAAAAGCCGAAAGCGAAGAAAACCCCGCCCGTTCCAGCAAGCTTGACCAGAGTTGCTGCTGCCGCTTTAGTAATTAAGAATTCAAAGAAACCTTTAACAATCGAGGAACTGGTCAAAGCCGCAGACGAGTTGTATGTAAAAGAAGGCGGGAAATCTAACCTCAACGAAAGCCGTTCAAACGTTACCAAAGCCCTTCATGCGTTGATTGCCTTTGGCGTAGTCGAGGAGAACGATGGAGTAGTAAGGGTGAAGTAATATGAAAACCTATAAAGCGGCCCTGGGTATAAGGGGCGATATGTTATATTGCCCTTTGTGCCTTTATATCGACAGTTATTGGACGTGTGAACCTAATTGTACCACGTGTTTTGCTAGACGTCTGAACCGAACTTGGGGGAATGATTTTAGGATTGCCGATGTAGAGGACATTAAGAAAAAACTACTGTCCAAAAAAGGTACAAGCCCTTTACATCGGGCAATACAACAGCGGAAAACCCTCCGGTTGGGAAATCGTTCCGACCCATTCCAAGATTGCGAATTGAAATACAAAGTGTCCACGCAGATAGTAGAATTCCTCCGAGAACAGAATTGGGATACCGTTATTCAGACTAAATTCCCCCAGCGTGCTTACGAGTTGACAGGATTGGGTGAAAACTTTATAATGATGGCAGAGATTATGCCGGGATTAGAGGCCGATTGGGAATTGTTTGAGTACAAGAAAACTGAGAATCCCATTGAGCGTGTAAAGACGTTGGGGAAGTTGAAGAAGAAAGGATTTAGAGTAGGAGCTAACGGCGAACCTTTCATTCCCGGATATCATACGGTAGAACAATTCAAAGAAACCCTGAAGCTACTCAAATCCTACGGAATTGACCGCTACAATACGTATAATCTACATATGAACGATTGGGTAGTAAAGAACCTTTTCAAGTTGGGATTGGACATTGAAAAGATTTACTACATGAACCAAGATAAGGAATGGCGTAAAATCCTACAGAAATTGATTCAGATTGCCAGTGATTTGGGCGTTATTTTAGGGTGTCCAGATTTTGTAAATAGCGGCTGGGGAAATGTTCAGAAAAGCAACACTTGCTGTGGGATAGACGTAAAAAATCCTTGCACATTTAACGCTCACCACTTCAAACTTGCTGTTCAACAAGGTAGAAATCCCAGAGATTGTTGGGATGGTGTGGGTAATTATGAGGAAGGTTTGAAGGTTATCGAGGGAAAAACGAAAGAAATGTATACATTGAAGGATATTGTAGGAGAAAGACCGGTGGGAGGGGGCGAAAAGGAAAAATCCGCCTTTAATACCCTCGTTTCCCTATGACAAGAGGAAGAGAAAGGCGAAAGTATATTGAAACCTCAGCCGTTTACATGTAATCGAAAAAGAAGGGAGAGAAGAACCATTAACGCCATTAAGGACTATCAAGAAATCCGAAAATTAGTGAGCCGGATTGTCCCAGGAACCCGCTCCTTCTTCCCCGTACAATATAAAGGCGGGCCTATAAAGGAAAAAGGCAGAAAAAAGAACTACCACCAATACAACCTATTGACTCAGCAATGGGAAAAGAAGGAACGGTTATTGGACACAGAACAAATCAACAGTTTTCTCGAAATTTCGCTGCGAGCTGCAGCATGTCCCATGCCGTTTAATGCGGACGTTTGGGACGGTCTCAATTGTCCGTTCAGGTGTATTTACTGCTTTGCCGATACCTTCCGAGCTAGTTTATACACCTCCTTTTTCGACAACCCCCGAGCGATTGGATTACGACATTGCAACCCTGACTACTACAAGCGGGAAATTGACAAGATGTTACCGCTTCGGGGAAAAGACCCCCATGGATTGTCGGGTATTAGAAAAGCGTTTGCGATGGAAATTCCCGTAAGGTTCGGAATTCGCTTTGAAGATTTCCACCCGTTAGAGCGAAAATACAAAGTCAGCCTTGAGTTGTTGAAGTATTTCAAAGAGATTGAATATCCCGTGATGCTCAATACAAAATCCGATTTAGTTGCTGAAGATGAATATGTAAGAGCGTTGGCAGAAAATCCAGCTGGTGCTGCGGTTCATATCACTATTCTAACCACAAACGAAGAATTGACCAAGACGCTGGAGCCTGGAGCACCCTCGTATGAACGGAGGATGAAGGCGGCGAAGATATTACACGAAGCTGGGGTTAGAGTTGTCCCGAGGATTGAACCATTTATGTTTTTGGTCAACGACGATGAGGACGATGTAAGGCGATACGCAGAAACACTAGCGAAGATTGGAATAAAACACATGACCTTCGACACGTATTCTTATTCGGCTAATATTCCAGGTGTAAGGCAGAATTTTATGAATAGAAACCTCGATTTTGACCGCGTATTCATCGCTGGTTGTGATAGTCAGCTGTTAGGAAGCGTGTTGTTAGAACGATGTATGGAAATATTCCGAAGCTACGGGATTTCCTGTTCTACCTTTGATCTCGGAAATGTTCCTACTAATGACCAAGATATTTGTTGCTCCGTTGGGGATTGGTTTAAAGGTGGTTGGAATTATGGATGTACGGTGATGGCTGTTCGGTTCATCACCAAGCATAAAGGAGAGCCAGTTACTTGGAGTATGTTCCGGGATTGGGTGTACGAACATGGTGGATTTCTTACCGAAGCTCTGGAACAAGAAGTCCACGAACTTTGGAATATTGAAGGGAGCAATACTGCTTACAGTGTCATTTGGGGTGGCGGAATGGTACCGGTAGGATATGACCGTGATGGAATAGTGTGGTCATACATTCCAGAAGCAGATGAAAGAAAGGAGCTTATAGAATCTTTGAAAGCGAGGTTGAACAGATGAGCAAACAGAATGTGAGTGTAAACAAACGTATTGAAGGAATATTTGCGCAGGCAGTCGCCATGGATAACAGGGGAATCAAGAACATGATTCACTGTATCGACGATAACGTATATGTGGTGAACTTTGACTACAGCATGATACTGAGGTTTTCCTTGAGACGGAGTGAAGCAAGATTTGAGGTTCCGATTTCGTTCAATGCCAATGAATACGATTCTCCAAACTTCACTTTTGAGATTACTGGAAATGGAAGTAAAATCGTATTCCATACCGTGGAGAAAGAGTTTACCCGCAGAAAGATTTGCTACACAAAGGGCGTTTCTCCAAATGCAGAGGATATAGACAGGATGTACCAAGAGTTGAAGAAGAAAGCTGAACAATCTCAATATCTTTTCTACTTATCCGCTGATTGCGTTCCATTGTTGGAGGAAGATTTATCGCACGTGGAAATATCTGTCGAAAACTCGTCGTTGATATTGCGTCAACGCAATATCTATACTGGGACAATAGTTGAGGTGGAATCGAATGAAAAAGGATTCTTCACTGTGAACAGATTACCGAAGGAAATGTCGCCAATAGCCTTAAAAACAAAGGACTTTACCAGTTTGTTTAATATCCAAAAGTCCCTTGCATTTATTCCCACCGAAGATTTCCTGTGGGTAAAAGACCCGCAGAAAGAAGACTTTGATGGAGTGTTAGCGTTGTGTAAATATGATATGATTATTAATTTATACCATGGGGAGAAAGGAGGAGACGAAGATGGGAGGAAAGAGCAGGAAACGGGGACAAGTCAGCAAGAAGCTGATAGACCGCCTGTTAAGAGAACAATCACAAGGAGGAGAAAGTAAGAAATCTGGACAATCCACGAAGCAGAAGGGATTGTTATGAACGGGATTGACCAATATCTCGAAAGAGCTCACGAACTGAGAATAATTCCTAACTTTTGGTTGACAAGGGAATACCTGTCCATTCAGCCGAACATAAAACTGGAAACAGACGGGAAGTTTATTTGGTTGCAGGAGGACGAATGGGCAGTATTCCCTCCTCTTCCTTTGAATTGTAAGGACTTTTCTGAACAACCGCCAAAGGGGTTACGAATTTGGAGCGATTTCGTAAACTATTCAGTTGGCAAACCGATTCAATTTTTGGATTGGGAATATACATACTACTCCACCAATTTTTTCGATATGAGAGGCGGAAAATGGGAAGTGTTCAGGAAGAATTCGAGGAAATGGCCAAGAAGAAATGAAGGTTGTTGGTCTTATACCACCGATGTTCCGCCGGTTTCTGAGATTAAGTCATTGCTAATAAAATGGCTAGACAACAAGAAAGACGAAGAAATTGCGGATAGTGAATCATTAATCTGGTTTGTATTCTACGGAACTAACCGAGCCTTTTTAAAACGGAAAGATAAACTGGTGGGAATGAACGTATGGGATGAAAATGGAGATTGGTTGATATACCGATATTGTATAGCCGACCCGAATGAACGTTTTTTGGATGAATTTTTGCGGTTGTTATTTTATCAGAGTTTTCCGGGAAAATTGGTTATAGATGGCGGAGTGTTGGACAATCCCGGTCTGGAAAAATTCAAAGATAAGCTCAATCCTATACGCAAGAGACCGGTGTATTCGAGAACAACATAAATAATTTTATTGTAAATTGTATAATAATTACAGAGGGCGACGGGATGGAGTAATTACGGAGGATTGGTTATGAGGGAAATTGGATTGCTCATTGATTCCGGAGCTTTTTCCGCTTGGACACTAGGAGAAAAAGAAATAAATTTGGACGATTACATTGAGTTTTGCTTACAGAATATTGACATTGCGGACGCTGTAGTGAATTTGGACGTAATTCCGGGACGCCCTTACCAGAAAATAACTCCGGAAGAGTATGAGAGGAGTGCAAAGCAGGGCTGGAAGAATTACGAGAAGATGTTAGCCGCAGGAATTCCCAAGGAAAAGTTGATACATGTATTCCATCAAGGCGAAGATTTCAAATGGTTACAAAGGATGGTCAAAGAAATCCCTTACATAGGATTGAGTCCTGCCAATGACAAGAGACCTGAACAAAAGATAGCTTGGCTTGACCAATGTATGGAATATGTTACTGACGAGAACGGAATTCCATTGGTTAAATTTCACGGATTTGCTGTTACATCGTTGGAGATGATGTTGCGGTATCCTTGGTACAGCGTGGATAGTACAACGTGGACAGTCAACGCTAGATTGGGGAGAGTCTTTGTTCCACGATTTCTCAAAGGGAAGTGGGTATATGACGAAAAGTTTTGGATTATACCCATTTCCACTAGAAATCCTGAAAAGAGGGAAGCAGGAAAGCATTTTGACACTCTTCCTCCTTCTATACGCAAAATTGCTATGAGGTACTTTGAAGAAATGGGGTTTCCTTTGGGAAAGTCCCGTTTTGAGAAAGTCCCTCAAACCTACCAGTTAAAGGATAACGAGCTTTGGGCGGAGAAAAAGCCTGAGGATCCGCAGGAGAAGCGTTTAATCGAGATAATAGAGGAACCGGGTTTGTGCAATTCATGTCATCTCCGAGATGAAGCAAACTTCATGTTCTTCCAGAACGTAGAGAAAGCATTGCCGAAGTGGCCTCGACCGTTCAAAGCGAAAAAGAAAACGCTAAAAGGATTTGTGCTGTAGCCTTCTAGGGGAGGGAGGGGGAAATGAAATTATACCTCGCAGGGAATTTTGCGTGGATGCGAAAAGAAGAAATAGAGCTGGAGCAATTGCGAAAAATGCTTAAAAACGGAAATTGTAGGAGGCTAGCATCTTTCTTCTACTACAATCCAGACAAGTCGGGCGTTGACTACTCTGGGAATGTGATAAGAGCTATAAAAAGGCTGAAAGAGGAGATGAATGAAAGCCAAAATTGAGAGGAGGTTTTATGTATGCCTGGTTCAAAAGAGAGATTGTCAGCAGAGGAGTTGAGGCGCTACGCCAAAGAAGAATATCCTGGGATTCTGGTTAAAACCAACAAACCTTACAGCAAAGGGGCTGCGTTCATAGACCCGGATACGGGAGAGGTGTTGCTTGTAGGCGAGAGTAACTATAAACTGGCGGATAAATTTACCACCCCGGGCTTTGAAACCCCGTGGGCCAAAAACCGACCACCGAAGTTGTTTGATGTCAAGCCAAAAATCCTGCTGAAGAACTACGCAGAAAAATTGTTTTCCCGAGGATTGTGTTACATCATTGAGGCGATGGAGATATCAGGCTTGAAAAATCCTCGCTTTGTGATAGGGAAGGACGGGTTTCCAGAGGCTATCAAAGTTGGTAATTTCGAATATGACATATATGGAATGAGGAAACGAGGACAACTAGAATAAGGAGGAATGGTAAATGGTAGTAAAGAAGGAAAAAAAGATATTTACCAAGTGATTGATTGCGTATAGTTTGCGGGCCTGTTGAATTTACTTTTGGAGGAAGGAAAATCAAAGGAGAATAAAATTAATTGGGAGGAGAGGAGAAACCATGAAAGTCAACAAGGTTGAACTTTTAGAAGCTCTGGAAAAGGTAAAGCCGGGATTGGCTAACAAAGAACTCATTGAACAATCCACCAGCTTCGCTTTCATCGGGGATAGAGTCGTTACATACAACGACGAAATTAGCGTATCCCATCCCGTCGAAGGATTGGAAAACATGAAAGGTGCCATAAAAGCAAAGACCCTGTACGAATTCCTTGCTAGAGTAAAAGACGAGGAAATTGAGATAGAACAGGAAGAAAATCAAGTAGTCATTAAAGCGGGAAGGTCGAAGGCCGGACTACTTTTTGAACAGGAAATCCGCCTACCTCTTGAGGAAGTTGGCGAAATCGGAAAGTGGAAGACGCTGCCG
>Ga0116169_1002883_pt1 | contig 12111 bp, 9 predicted proteins | sample AD_UKC130_MetaG_FD_89796 | JGI IMG/M metagenome (GOLD analysis project Ga0116169, IMG submission 89796) | Active sludge microbial communities of municipal wastewater-treating anaerobic digesters from Canada - AD_UKC130_MetaG | ecosystem: Engineered > Bioreactor > Anaerobic > Digestate | place...
ACGGGTGCGCCTGCACTCGATCAGTTCGGCAGGCTGGGCGGGTGGCGGGTCAACGTGGGCACGCAGGACAGTGGCGGCCCGCTGCTCTTTCAACGGCTTGCGCAGGCCAACCAGCTGCCTGACGATGCGGTCGATGCCCGAAACCTCGAGCCCAGCCAGGCGGTCGCCCAGCTGCTCGACGGGGCGCTCGACGCGGTGGTGCTGCCGCAGGCGGCCGAGTCGCCGCTGGTCCAGATGCTGCTGCAGACGCCCGGCATCCGGCTGCTCGATTTCCCGCAGGCGGAGGCCTATGCCCGTCGCCTGAGCTTTCTGTCGCATGTGGTCCTGCCTCGCGGCATCGTCGCGCTCGGCCGGGACCTTCCGCCGCAGGACTTTCACCTGGTCGCCACCACCGCGACGCTGGTCGCCCGCGACGGCGCGCACCCGGCGCTGGTCCGGCTGATGGTGCAGGCGGCGGCCGACATCCACGGCGGCGCCAGCTGGTTCCGCCGCGCGGGCGAGTTTCCCAATGCCGTCTACAGCGAGATTCCGGTCGCCGAAGAGGCTGCCCGGCATTACCGCAACGGGCGTCCGCTGCTGCAGCAGTACCTGCCGTTCTGGGTGGCCAATCTGGTCGACCGGATGTGGGTCGTTCTGACCGTGATCGTCGCGATGCTGCTGCCGCTTTCGAGGATCGTGCCGCCGATCTATCAGTTCAGGGTCCGCTCGAGGATATTCCGCTGGTACGCGCAGTTGCGCCGGATCGAGGAGGACGCGGGCCGGCCTGCAGCCGATCACCGGGCGCTGGCCGACGAGCTCGATGCGCTCGAGTCGCGGGTCGGGCAGATCGCCGTGCCACTGTCCTATGCGGATGAGCTGTACGCCCTGCGCAGCAACATCGGGCTGGTGCGTTCGCGCCTGAAATGACCGGCGATGCCTGCGCTGCCCCGTAGGCTGCTGACTGGCGCTGCGCTGCTGCTCGTGCTGGCGCTGGCGGCACTGGCGTGGGTGGCGAAGGTCGGCGTGACGATCGATGCGGGTCGCTGGCGTGGAGAGGTCGCCGCCCGGCTGTCCGAGGCGCTGGGCAGACCGGTGACGCTGACAGGCCCGATCGGATTGACGGTGTCGCTGTCGCCCTCGTTGAAGGCCGGCGGATTGAGGGTGTCTGTCGGCTCGGGCGATCTGCTGTCGGTGGGCGAGGTCCGGCTGGCGATCGAGTTGCTGCCTTGGCTGCGGGCGGGGGAGCTCAGGGTCGTCGAGCTGGCGGGACAGGATGTCCGCTTGATTCTGCGACGGGGCCCCGACGGCCGCGGCAACTGGGAGCCGGCTTCGATGCCCTCGCGGCCGCCCGCCTCGCGGCAGGGCCCCACAAATCTGCCTGCCGCCGTGGTGATCGAGCGCATCTTGCTGGAACGCGTGGCCGTCGAGTTCACGGGCGGCGACGGGGTCCGGCACTTCTTCGATCTCGACTCGCTGGTGGCGGCGGCGCCCGCCGGCGGAACGTTGTCGGCCACCTTGCGAGGTTCGGTAGAGAAGCGCTTTCCCTACGACATCACGGTTCGCGGGGGAAAGTTGTCGGAACTGATGAGCCTTGCCTCGTCCGGGTCGGCCGGCGCTTCGTCGGGTCACGGCAGCGGTCCTTCGGGCCCGGGCAGCGGGCGACCGGCCTGGCCGCTGGCGATGTCGCTGACTTTTCTGGGTTCGGCGGTGCAGGCGGACGGAACGATCCATCGTGGCGCCGAAGGCTGGCAGGGAAGCTTCGACCTGGGAGTGGGCACGCCGGATCTCACCGAGTTCGAACGACTGCTGGGACGTCCGCTGCCCCGTGCCGGCGCGGCCGCCCTGGCCGGCCGCTTGAGCGTGACGCCCGATCGAGTGGCCTTGAACGGCCTGGCCGCATCCATCGGCCAGAGCTCGATGGCGGGCGATCTGACGCTGTCGCTGTCGGGCCCGCGTCCGCGCCTGACCGGGTCGCTGGCGGTGGCGGCGCTGGACCTGCGCCCCTTTCTGGAGCAGGACGAGACCTCCGCTGCTCAGACGTCCCCGAGCCTGGCGCAGTGGTACCGGGACGTCGGACAGGCCCGACTTGAACTGGCGCGTCTGCGCGGCATCGATGCCGAACTCGACCTGTCGGTGGCGCGCTGGCTGAACCTGCCTGGCGATGTGCATGACGCGTCGGTGAAGCTGCGGCTCGTCGACGGGCGTCTGCAGGCGCCGCTGCATGCCGTGATCGCCGGCGTGCGCCTCGATGGCGATCTGATGGTGGACGCCGCCGCCTCACCCCCGACCGCTGAACTGGCCCTGGGCGCCCGCGACTCGCTGCTGGGCGAGCTGGCTCAGCTCGTTTTCGGCCTGCGCGGACTGAACGGCGCGCTTGGCGGTTTCTCGATGCGGATGGCCGCGCAGGGAGATCGTGTCAGCGACCTGACCCGTTCGCTGGAAATCCGTCTCGTGGTGTCGCGTGGCGGGCTGACCTACGGCAACGACGCGGCGCCGGGCTCGCGGCCCGTGGCGTTCGGCATCGATTCACTCGTGCTGGCATTGCCTCCGGGCCAGGGCTTGTCGGTGCAGGCCGATGGTTCGCTGCTCGAGCAGCCGGTCAGCGCCTCGCTGGCCAGCGCGCCCCTCACGACGCTCGTCCAGGGCGGGGCCCCGGTGCGGATCAATGCCCGCTCGCGCAGCCTTCAGGCGAGCGTCCAGGGCACCCTCGGCGACCCGGCGGGCGAGGCGGGCACCGACTTGAAGATCGCGCTGAGCAGTGCCCGGATCGGCGACGTGGCCGGATGGCTGGACGGCGTCAGCGCCGGCTCGCAGCTGCCGCTGGCGATCGATGGCCGGGTGCGATGGCGCTCGGGGCGCTGGGCTCTGGAGGGCGGCAGCATCCGGGTGGGGCGCAGCACGCTGTCTGCCGAACTGGCGCAGGGCGGAGCGGCGCAGGCCGGACTCTCGCAGGCCGGACTCGCACAAGCCGGGCCCACGCAGGCTGCTGCGCGGCGCCCCGGCCCCATGACGCTTCGGCTCGTGGCCGACACGCTGGATCTGGCGGAGCTCGAGTCGCTGCTCCCGCCGGCAAGTCCTCGCGCCGTTGGTGCGCCCGTCATCGACCTGCCGATCCTGCCCGGTCGGATCGACCTGTCGGACACGGATCTACAGGTCAGGATTGGTCGCATCACGGGCGGCGCGCTGCCCTGGAGCGATGTCAGGTTCGATGCGCAGATGCGCGACGGCCGCCTGCTCGCCTCGCCCTTTGCCGCGCGCGTGCTTGGCATCGGCTTCGAAGGAGCGGTTGCCTTCGATGCGCGGCATGGCCAGTCCGAGGCCGAAGTCTGGCTGGGCGCCGACAACGTCGACGTCGGCGCTGTGCTTCGCACGCTGAAGCTGGCCGAGCACCTCGAGGCGCGGGTGGGCAAGCTGGTGGTCCATGGCGTGGCCCGCGGGCGGCGCCTGGCCGAGGTTCTTGCCGGCTCGGAGTTCACGGCCGAGATGAACGCGGGCCTGCTCGTCCTGCACGACCGCAACACCGGCGCGCAGGCGCGCATGGTGGTCGACCAGGGACTGCTGAAAGCGCCCCCCGGCCAGCCCGTCGCGCTGACGCTGGCCGGCGTGCTGGACGACGTCGCGCTGCAGGCCGAGCTCACGACCGGTCGTCTGGCGGATCTGATCGACACCGGACGAAAGCTGCCCTTCAATCTCGAGGCCCGTGCCGCGCAGGCGCGCCTGCGGGTGATCGGCACGCTGGCGCGACCCTTCAGCGACGGCCGCCTCGAGTTTTCTCTGGGTCTGGATGGTGAGCGGCTGGACACGCTCAGCCGGCTGGCGCGGGTGTCTCTGCCTTCCTGGGGACCGTATTCGGTGATCGGCCGGCTGGCGGTCTCGGGAAGCGGCTATGAAGTGTCCAACATGCGCGTTCGCATCGGCGAGAGCGTGCTGCACGGACAAGGCAGCCTCGATACCCGTGCCAGGCCCGCACAGTTCGATCTCTCGCTGACCGCGCCAGCCATTCAGCTCGACGATTTCCGCCTCGGAAGCTGGTGGCCCTTCGAGCAGAAAGCGCCTGCGCCGCCACTGGCCGGCGCTGCCCAGGTGCAGGCGCTGCGAGCGCGCGCCGCCGACGCCAGCGGTCAGGCTGAGCGCCTGCTCAGCCGGGAGGTGCTTTCGCGCCAGAACGCGACGGTGCTGGTCCGCGTCGATCAGGTCATGTCGGGCCGCGATCGGCTGGGCAACGGCTGGCTGGTGGCCCGGGTCGATGGCGGGCGTGCCGACATCGGTCCGGTGCAGGTGGATGTGCCCGGCGGGCGTGCTTCCTTCTGGCTGGGGTATGCGCCCGGAGTGCGCGATGTCGATGTGTATGCGCGCATGGAGGTGGCCGGCTTCGATTACGGGGTGCTGGCCCGCCGCATCCGGCCCGAATCCGATCTGCAGGGACGCCTGAGTCTGAGCGTCGATCTGAAGTCGCGCGCGCCGACCCTTGCCAGCGTGATGGACCATGGCAACGGGGCGATCGAATTCATGGTCGAACCGCGCAACCTCGGCGCGGAGGTGTTCGATCTCTGGGCAGCCAACCTGTTCTCCGCGCTGGCAGCCCGCGTCGACCCCGCAAGCGCGTCGCGGATCAACTGCGGCATCGGCCGCTTCACGTTGACCGATGGCGTGCTGACCGACCGCGGCATTCTGCTGGACACCACGCGCGTGCGGGTCCGTGGCGCCGGCCGTGTCGACTTCCGTGACGAGAGCATCGCCATGCGGCTGCAGCCGCAGCCCAAGAAGGCGCAGTTCTTCAGTCTGGCCACGCCGATCGAGGTCAGCGGCGTCTTCACCGATCCGCAGATCGGTGTGAACGCGGGTGATGTCCTGGCGACGGCCGGCCGGCTCGCCACGTCGCTGCTGTGGGTGCCGCTGCAAAAGCTGGTGGGCAGGGAGCTGCCGGCCGATGGCGCCGATGTGTGTTCGTTCTCGGCCAGGACGGGTCCCTGAGACGCCGGCCGGGCTCTGGCGGACATACCGGCACGTTCCGTCGGTCGCAAGGCCGTCGGCGCCGTGGTCAGCGGGTAGAATGCGCGGATGGCTCTTTCATCCATCCCCGAAATCCTGGCTGAGTTTCGCGCCGGGCGCATGGTCATCCTGATCGACGAAGAAGACCGCGAAAACGAGGGTGACCTCGTGCTGGCGGCAGACTTCGTCACTCCGGAAGCCATCAACTTCATGGCCCGGCATGCGCGCGGCCTCATCTGTCTGACGCTCACACAAGAGCGCTGTCGGCAGCTGGCTCTGCCGCTGATGACCAGCAGCAATGGCGCGCGAACCGGAACCAACTTCACGATGTCCATCGAGGCGGCCGAGGGTGTCACCACCGGCATCTCGGCGGCCGACCGCGCCCGAACGGTGGCCGCTGCGGTCGCTCGCGGCGCCGGCCCGCAGGACATCGTCCAGCCCGGCCATATCTTCCCGGTCATGGCCCAGCCAGGCGGCGTGCTGATCCGGGCCGGCCACACCGAAGCCGGCTGCGACCTGGGCGCGATGGCCGGACTCACGCCAGCCTCGGTGATCTGCGAGATCATGAAGGAAGACGGCACGATGGCCCGTCTGCCGGACCTGATCGTCTTCGCCCGCGAGCACGGCCTGAAGATCGGCACGATCGCCGACCTGATCGAATACCGAAGCGCCAACGAAAGCCTGGTTGAACGGGTTGCCGTGCGCGAAATCGAAACCACCCATGGCCGGTTCAAGCTGACGGCCTATCGCGACAAGCCCACCGGTCAGCCGCATCTGGCGCTCACGCTTGGCGAGCCGGGCGGCACACAGGAAACGCTGGTTCGAGTGCATGAACCGGCGTCGCTGCTCGATGTGCTGGACAACGGCAGGGGCACCCACTCCTGGAGCCTGCACCGTTCGCTGGCGGCGATTCAGGCGCGCGGACATGGCGTGCTGGTGATGCTGAACTGTGCCGTGCCTGCGTCCGGTCTGTTCGAACAGATCGACGTGCTGGCCCGCCTGGGTGAGGGTGACGCCTCCCGGCGCCAGGCCGGCAAGCTCGACCTGCGCACCTATGGCATCGGTGCACAGATTCTCAAGGACCTGGGCGTGCGTCGGATGCGGCTGCTGTCGCACCCGCGCAAGATGCCCAGCATGGCGGGTTACGACCTGGAAATCGTCGGCTTCGAGCCTGGCGAGTGAGCTGAGGGGTGAGTGTGGACGTATTTGACGCCGGGACTGACGGCGAAGGGTTGCGGATCGGAGTGGTGCAGGCGCGATTCAACGAGCCGGTGTGCACCGCGCTGCGCGAAGCCTGTCTTGAACTGCTGACCCGGCTGGGTGTCTCTGAAGAAGACATCTTCGTGTGCTCGGTGCCGGGCGCCCTCGAAATTCCGCTGGCGCTGCAAAAGCTCGCCCAGACCGGCGAGTTCGACGCGCTGGTTGCGCTGGGCGCGGTCATCCGCGGCGAGACCTACCATTTCGAGGTCGTCTCCAACGAAAGCGCCGCCGGCGTGGCCCGGGTTGCGCTCGATTTCTCCATCCCGATCGCCAATGCCATCCTGACCACCGAGGATGACGAGCAGGCCATGGTTCGCGCCTCCGAGAAGGGCGCCGACGCGGCCCGCGTGGCCGTCGAAATGGCCAATCTCACCGCCTCGATCGCCAGTCTGGGCAACGCCCCCGACGCCGACGACCTCGAGGACGATTGAGCATGGCCAGCCGTCCCGAGCCGACGGCCGGACGGTCGCCGCCGCGCAGCGCCCGCCGGCGCTCCCGCGAACTGGCGGTGCAGGGTTTGTACCAGTGGCTGGTGGCGCGCGGTGACGTCGGCCTCATCGAGGCGCATCTCCAGCAGGCGCCCGATTTCGGCAAGGCGGATCGCGAGCATTTCAGCGCGCTGTTCAACGGGGTCATCCGCGACCTCGACTCGCTGCACGAAGCGATCGCCCCGCATCTGGACCGCACGCTGGCCGAGTTGAGCCCGGTCGAGCACGCCACCCTGCTGGTGGGCGCGTTCGAACTGGCCCGCCACGCCGAGATCCCGTATCGCGTGGTCATCAACGAGGCGGTCGAAATCGCCAAGACCTTCGGCGGCACTGACGGCTTCAAGTACGTCAATGGTGTGCTCGACCGTGTCGCCGCAAGTCTGCGCGCCACGGAGGTGGCCGCTCGACGCGCCTGATGGGCGAGTTCGAGCTGATCCGGCGGTATTTCGCGGCGGCGCCCGTGAGCCGGGCCCGACTGGGCATCGGCGACGATTGCGCGCTGCTGGCCGATTGCCCGCCGGGCGAGTGCCTGGCCGTCAGCACCGATCTGCTGCTGGCGGGCCGCCATTTCTTCGAGGACGTCGACCCCGCCGCGCTGGGGTGGAAGTCGCTCGCGGTCAATCTGTCGGATCTGGCGGCCATGGGCGCGCAGCCCGTGGGTTTCACGCTGGCCCTGGCGCTGCCGGTCGTCGACGAATCATGGTTGAGCGGCTTTTCGGCTGGCCTGCTCGACCTGGCGGCCCGGCATGGCTGCGAGCTGCTCGGGGGCGACACCACACGGGGTCCGCTGGCCATCGGGATCACCATCTTCGGCCATGTGCCGCCAGGGCAGGCGCTGCGGCGCGACTGCGGCCGGGCGGACGATGATCTGTGGGTGTCGGGTGAGCTCGGTGCGGCGGCGTTCGCAGTCCGCGAGCGGCTCGCCGGCCGGCCGCTGGTCCGCGGCCACCCGGCACGTGAGCGTCTCGAACGGCCGTTGCCGCGCGTCGCGCTGGGGCGCGCCCTGCTCGGCACGGCGCATGCGGCGATCGACCTGTCCGATGGACTGCGCGGCGATCTGGGTCACCTTTGCGAGCGTTCGCGCCTTGGCGCACGGATCGACTGGCCGCATGTGCCGGTCAGCGGCAGTCTGGCGGACCTGCCGCAGGCGGACCGGGTGGCGCTGGCGCTGGCAGGGGGTGACGACTACGAACTGCTTTTCAGCGCTCCGCAGGCCGCCCGTGAGACCATCGCCGGCCTGGCCTGCGAGGGCGCTGGCGGGCCAGTGCGCATCGGCAGCCTGACGGCAGAACCTGGCATCCGGATACTGAACGCCGACGCAACCCCTATCAGCACCGATGAGCTCTCCGCATTCGACCACTTCCGCTGACGAGGGCGTCGGCCGCCGCGCGCCCGGTGGACCGGCGCCTTCGAGTCAGCCGATCCGCCGCCCCGATTTCGCGTTCATGCGGCCACGCGCCGCCCGGTGGATTGCGCTGGGCATGGGCAGCGGCCTGTCGCGCATGGCGCCCGGTACCGTGGGCACGCTCTGGGCATGGGCGGCGTGGCTGGTGGCGGCTCCGCACCTGAGCGGGCGGGCTGGTCTGCTGGTCATCGCGCTGGGACTGGCGGTGGGCCCCTGGGCCTGCGCCCGCACCGCCGAGGCGCTGGGCGTGGCCGATCATGGCGCGATCGTCTGGGACGAGATCGTCGCGTTCTGGATCGTGCTGGCGGTCCTGCCGGGGGGATTTTCCTGGCAGCTGACGGGCTTCGTGGTGTTTCGCTTTTTCGACATCGTGAAGCCGCCACCCATCCGATGGGCCGACACCCGCTTCAAGGGCGGCGCCGGCGTGATGCTCGACGACCTGATGGCGGCTTTCTATACGCTGCTGGTGCTCGCCGCCTGGCAGGCCTGGGTCTGAGCGGGGCGTGGAAGTTCAAGGAGGCGATGGTGTCCAGCAGCAGTGAGGAATTCCGGATCGATGCGCTGGCGACACGCCTGGGCCGGCATCTGGCTTCGAAGGGCGGCATGATCGTCACGGTCGAGTCGTGTACCGGCGGGCTGATCGCCCGCGCGCTGACCGAGACCCCCGGCTCGAGCCAATGGTTCGACCGGGGTTTCGTGACCTACAGCAACGAAGCCAAGACCGACATGGTCGGAGTATCGACGGGCACTCTTGCCGCCTTCGGCGCGGTGAGCGAAGAGACGGCGCTCGAAATGGCGCGGGGGGCCTTGGCGCGTTCCCGCGCGCGGGTCAGCCTGTCGGTGACGGGCGTGGCCGGCCCGGGTGGGGGCAGCGCCGAGAAACCCGTCGGCATGGTGTGCTTCGGCTGGGCGGTGGCTGGCGGAACGGCCCGCGCGGTGACCCGCCAGTTCGATGGCGACCGTGCCAGTGTGCGTCAGCAGGCGGCAGTTTTTGCCCTTCAGGGGGCCTGGGACATGCTTTCGGATTAGGCCGTCGCCGGGCGATGGCCGACCCGAAAGCATGATTGTTTATACAGTACTCCTGTGCGATACTTTCTCTACACCACACAGGAAAACCGCCATGGACAAGGTCATCAAGATGGACGACGCTAAATCCAAGACCGAGCGCGCCAAGGCGCTCTCGGCCGCTCTGTCCCAGATCGAAAAGCAGTTCGGCAAGGGCTCGATCATGAAGCTGGCCGACGGCGAGGTCGCCGCCGACATTCAGGTCGTGTCGACGGGCTCGCTGGGGCTCGATATCGCGCTGGGCGTCGGGGGCCTGCCCCGCGGTCGGGTCATCGAAATCTACGGGCCCGAGTCCTCGGGCAAGACCACGCTCACCCTGCAGGTCATCGCCGAAATGCAGCAGATCGGCGGCACCTGCGCCTTCATCGACGCCGAACATGCACTGGACATCCAGTACGCCGCCAAACTGGGCGTGAACTTGTCCGATCTGCTCGTGTCGCAGCCGGACACCGGCGAGCAGGCGCTTGAAATTGCCGATGCGCTGGTGCGCAGCGGCTCGGTGGATCTCATCGTCATCGACTCGGTGGCCGCTCTCACCCCCAAGGCCGAGATCGAAGGTGAAATGGGCGACTCGCTGCCCGGTCTGCAGGCCCGTCTCATGTCGCAGGCGCTGCGCAAGCTGACCGGCACCATCAAGCGCACCAACAGCATGATCATCTTTATCAACCAGATCCGGATGAAGATCGGCGTCATGTTCGGCAATCCCGAAACCACCACCGGCGGCAACGCACTGAAGTTTTACGCTTCCGTGCGGCTGGACATCCGTCGCACGGGGTCCATCAAGAAGGGCGAAGAGGTGGTGGGCTCCGAGACCAAGGTCAAGGTGGTCAAGAACAAGGTCGCTCCTCCCTTCAAGCAGGCCTCGTTCGACATCCTTTACGGAGAGGGCATCTCCCGCGAAGGCGAAATCCTCGACCTCGGTTCCGAATGCTCTGTGGTCGAGAAGTCGGGCGCCTGGTACAGCTACCAGGGCGAACGCATCGGGCAGGGCAAGGACAACGCGCGCGAGTTTCTGCGCGAGCGTCCCGATCTCGCGCGCGACATCGAAAACAAGGTGCGCGAGCATTTTGGCGTCAACCACCGCGGGGCCGCCGGCTCCGAAGAAGCGGCTTGATTCGCCGACAGGCCCCGCTATCGCTCCGGGCTCGGGCTCTGGCCCATCTGGCTCGGCGCGACCACAGTCGGGTCGAGCTGGGGCGCAAACTGGCGCCACATGCCGCCGACGAGACCGAGGTGGCCAACGTGCTCGACGCCCTCGAGCAGGCAGGCCACCTCAGCACGCAGCGCTTCGTCGAAAGCCTGATCCGCCGGCGCTCGGCAAAGTACGGGCTGAGGCGGGTCGAGCAGGAACTCGCCGAGCACAAGATCTCGACCGACCTCAAGAAGCCTTTGCTCGATGCACTCAAGGAGACCGAGGCCGAGCGAGCCTGGCTGGCGTGGGAGCGACGCTTCGGCTCGCCGCCGGCAGACCTGACTGAAAGGGCGCGCCAGCAGCGATTTCTCGCCGCCCGTGGATTCACCGGTGAATCCGTCGCCGCGGTCTTTCGTCGCCTGCGCGACCGCTCGTGAGAATCTGACGACTGCAGGTGCCTGAGGGCGCCTGGCTTGCCATCTGGCAGGCTCCCGGATTGCTCCGCCAGGGAAGGGCAGCGGGGTCCCCTGCGGGTAGTTCGGCGGATGGGTGCGGCTAAGTTCGGATCGCCAGCGTCAGGTGATAGTCAGGTCATTCACCGATGATCGCGGCTCTGGCGCGGGCAAATCTTCGCCAGAATCTGCGTGATACCATCCGCGCGTACTGCGGTGCAGCATTTCAGAATTGTTCGTTTTTGCCGCTCGGCGAATATCCCGGTTGCGATTCCGTTCCGATCCAGAAGACGCACGAGCCGACCTTCGGGCCTTCGTCGGCCAGCGAGCCGACCAGCCAACCATGTATTCGAGGTGAAATCCAATGAAGATCCATGAGTATCAGGGCAAGGAGCTCCTGAAGCGATTTGGGGTGCCGGTGCCGCGCGGTATCGCCTGCTTCAGCGTTGACGAGGCGGTCAAGGCGGCGCAAACCCTGGGCGGACCGGTCTGGGTGGTCAAGGCACAGATTCATGCCGGCGGCCGGGGCAAGGGTGGCGGCGTCAAGCTGGCCCGGTCGATTGAAGAAGTTCGCCAGCTTGCCGGCAGCATCCTCGGAATGCAGCTGGTCACGCATCAGACGGGGCCGGGCGGGCAGAAGGTGCGCCGGCTGCTGATCGAGGAAGGCGCCGACATCAAGAACGAACTGTATGTTGGAATCGTCACCGACCGCGGCACCCAGAGGGTCTGCGTGATGGCGTCCAGCGAAGGCGGGATGAACATTGAAGAGGTCGCCGCCAAGACTCCCGAGAAGCTGCTGAAGGTGTTCGTCGATCCCGCCGTCGGCCTGACAGCCGCGGACGCCGACACGCTGGCGCGCGGCATCGGCATTCCCGAGGCGTCGGTGCCCAAGGCCCGGGCTGTCCTGCAATCCCTGTACAAGGCCTACTGGGACACCGATGCTTCCCTCGCGGAAATCAACCCCCTGATCCTGACAGGCAGTGGAGACGTGGTGGCGCTCGACGCCAAGTTCAACTTCGATCCCAACGCGCTGTTTCGCCATCCAGACCTCGTCGCAATGCGCGACCTCGACGAAGAAGACCCGGCCGAGATCGAAGCCAGCAAGTACGACCTTGCCTATATCCAGCTCGACGGCAACATCGGCTGCCTGGTAAACGGCGCCGGCCTTGCCATGGCCACCATGGACACCATCAAGCTGTTCGGCGGAGAGCCCGCCAACTTCCTCGATGTCGGTGGCGGAGCCACCACCGAGAAAGTCACCGAAGCCTTCAAGATCATGCTGGGCAACCCCAAGGTGAAGGCCATTCTGGTCAACATCTTCGGCGGCATCATGCGCTG
>Ga0116169_1002884_pt1 | contig 12107 bp, 9 predicted proteins | sample AD_UKC130_MetaG_FD_89796 | JGI IMG/M metagenome (GOLD analysis project Ga0116169, IMG submission 89796) | Active sludge microbial communities of municipal wastewater-treating anaerobic digesters from Canada - AD_UKC130_MetaG | ecosystem: Engineered > Bioreactor > Anaerobic > Digestate | place...
CCCCGACGTGATCGCCAATCCGTTCAAGTTCGGCTACGGCGTCCCGCTGACAATTGCGGTACTCGCGATCGCGATGCTGATCGGCGTTTGGTGGGTGCAGTTTGCGGCGCTCGCAGTTATCGGATTGTTAGCACTCACTTTTGATTCGCGCTCTTTCTTCGCGGTGATCTTGTTGACGATTGTGATCTTGTGGTGGCAAAAGATCGCTCAGGCAGTAGCTGGGCGGTCGCTGTTTTTGGCCACTGCCGGATTGGTGGTGGCTTCGGCTGGCGTCTATCGCCTCGCCAGTACGCTGGCCGCCGCTGGTGGCCTCGGCACCGCAGCTGCCGCGAGAACCATCGCCCAGGAACAGAGCTCAGGCTCGTTGCTTTTGGGTGGGCGGCCTGAGTTAGCGGCGACTTGGGCTTTGTTCCGTGAGTACCCGATGGGGTTTGGGCTGGGTAGCCCACCGACGCTGCCGCAGATCCTTGTCGCCAAAGAGGGAATGGTCGCAATCGGATACAACCCGTTCAACGGCTACGTCGAGCGATACATGCTCGGTGGGCGCTTCGAACTGCACTCGCTGGGCGGTGACTTCTGGGCGCATATGGGACTCGCGGGCCTAGCGTTGGCAGTTTTGATCGTCGCGGTAATGATCAAGGGTCTACTTGTTCAAATGCGAGCCGAGAACGCGTCGGCGCTGGTCGTTTTCCTTGCGCTGATGCTCTTTTGGAACGTGGCGTTCAGCCCGCTGTTCGCATCGATCGGCGCTACCTTGGCGGCACTTGCCTTCGTCCCTTCGGACCGCGAAGCGACCCAAGATGTGTCGACACCGCAGCCAGAATCGCTGAGCGATACACCTGCGGAGTAAAACGCTCGAGCGCTGCCCGGCGGCCCGCCGCTGCGATGGCGGCGGCCTCCTGCGGGTCATCGATGAATCGAGCAATCGCGGCTGCGAGCGAATCTGCGTCGCCGGGCTCGGCCTGCAAGCCGGTAACCCCGTCGCTCACGATTTCACGAAGCCCTTGGGTTCGTGAGGCCACCAGCGGGCGTTGGGCCAAAAGCGCCTCGACTGCGGTGTTGCCAAACGGCTCAACCCGAGAGGGGACAAGTACGACGTCGGCACCGGTTAGCGCGCCCCAAGTCGGATGAACGAAACCGGCGAACTCGATCGCGCCGGCCAAATCAGGCTCGGCGCTGCGGGCCCGCAACTGGTCGGCGAACCACTCGTAGCCGCTAAACGTGTCGCCGTACAGCTTGAGCCGCACGTCGCGGTCCTGCGAACGGAGTTTGGCCACCGCAGCTAGCGCGACGTCGGTTCCTTTGCGCGGTGAGAGTCGCCCGACCAGCGCGATCTCGACGGGTTCGTTTGGTTGGCGGTCCCTAGGCGGTGGCAACGGCTGTGGCGGACCTTGTACGCCGTTGTGGATCACTTGAGCCTTTCGCGCCAGCAGCGGCAATACCGAGGTAATGCTCTGCTTGGCGGCTGCGCTGTTGCAAATGATCCAAGTTGCGAGCGCTAGAGGAAGCGCCAACCCGGTTCGGACCAGTCGGTGGCCTTCGTCTTCGGCCTCGTGGACGTGGCAGAAAACCTTTTTCCCGCGCAGCCGGGCTACGGCAAGCCAAAGCGGAATCGTAAGTGTGTTGACCCAGACGAGATCGGTTCGGTTGAGTCGGACCCAAACTTTGGGGAAGGTGCGAACCGAGGTGGCGACCAGTGACAGCAGTCCGCGCGGGTTCAATTCCGACTTTCGCAGCACCGGGAAGTCCAACACATCAACGGTTGCCCCGACGTTGGTCAACTTGGCCGCAAGGGGGCCCGAGTTGGGCAAGGTCACCTGAACGTGGTGTCCGGCATCGATGAAGCCGGCGACTGTTTCAACAAGTTGCAGATCTGAGCCATACAACTCGGCCGATGGGTGAGCCACGGCGATCTGGAGCGGGCCCCTCATCGCCTTCGCCCCGAGAGTTTTGGCCGCGACACTGATCGCTTTGCCAGCCCGTGGGCCAGTTGCCCGTAAGAGTTGGCGACATCATCCCAGTCGTATTTGGTTCGGGCGCGGTCCTGGAGTTGGCTTGCCCGCGCCTGCCACGCGGCCCGATTCGTGGCCAGTTCAGTTTCCACCTGTGCCAACTCTTCGACAAGTCCGGCGTCAGTGTCGAAAAAGCGACCGCCTCCACCGAGAACGCCGCGGTTGAACGAGACGTCCCAAGCAATGACTGTGGTGCCCGCACCCATCGCGCGCAGCAGCGAAGGGTTGGTCCCGCCGACCGAATGGCCGTGCAGGTAACTGGCCGCGTTCGCGTAAAGCTGGTCTAGCAGGTCCTGGTCCCAGACCCCGCCGACTAGTTGAACCCTGTCGTCTCTGCCAACGGCCTCGACCGCGGCGGTGTAGTCGTCGGAATAAGGGGCTGAACCGACCACGATCAGCGGCAACTTCGACTGGGAGGCTACATAGCCGCGAACGATTTCGAGGACGTGATTCTCCGGTTCGAACCGCGCGACGACAAGGTGGTAAGACTGCGGTGACAGGCCCATCTGGGCCAGCAGATCACTTGCTGGGGACTCTTGGATCGGTGCGCCATAGGCGATCAGTTCGGTGGGCGCGCCGAACTCAGTCTCGTAATACTCGGCGATTCCGTCGGCGTCGGCGATGAGGGCGTCGGCCCAGCGCACGGACAGCGACTCGGCCATTCGGTAGTACTGCCGCCCCCGCTTGCCCCATTTCGCGCGCCGCCATTCGAGTCCGTCGACGTGTACTGCAGTGGGGATTCGCCGCAGCCAAAGTAGCGGCACGAAGACCGCATTTGCGGCGTTGAAAACAAAGGCCACGTCTGGCTTTCGCCGGCTGAAGAGCACGTGCAATACCGACAAGAATGTATGCGAAAGGGTTTCAAGAACTTTCGACTCGATCGCCGGCAGGTGATGCAGTTCCATTCCGAGATAGCGGTCCATTTTGTCTTCGCCGCCGCGGCAGTAGACGACAACTTCGTGGCCTTCGGCGCTAAGCCTTTTGCCGATTTCCTCGATCGCGGTCTCGAATCCACCGTAGCGCGCCGGGACGCCCCGAGTGCCGATCATCGCTATTCGCATTAACTCTCCTGCGAATCGAGGGCGCGCAGTTCGCGCCACCATTTGCGCATCGCTAGCGCGAGTGCGGCACTGCAGCAGACGAATACCACGGTGTAGGCCCAACTGAACGCCAATGGCCAACCCAGCAGGACGAAGAGCCAGCATTGAAAGCCGTAATCAGTCGGCAACAGGGCGAACTGGCGAAGCGGATTCTCGGAGCTATCGTCGGTCGGTTCGACGGCTTGCTTCGGCCGCAACGTGGGCATCAACATCAGGCCGAAGAAGGTCACGACGCCGACGATGGCGAACCCGATCGGCACCAAAAGCCACCGGTCGTCTTCGTGGGCTGGCCAGCGGAACCAACTAATGAGGACGGCCAGATGCAACGATGCGGTTTTGAAACTGTCGACGGTGTGGTCGAGCCACTCGCCTGACTTGGAGCCTTGGCCACGTAGCCGCGCGAGTTGACCATCGACGGAGTCCATAACGTAGCCACCGGCCAGTAGCACCGCGATGGCGATTCCCGAAATGACCGTCGGCTCAACCAGCACGATCAACGCAATCGCGGTTGCTGACAGCGTCGCACTAATGGCAGTCGCCTGATTTGGGGTCATGCCAACGGTGTTGACTGCTGCGGAAACTATTCGCCCGGCCGGCCGGTTGATTCGACGCGAATAGGCGGCCGTACCCCGGTTCGGCTTTTGGGCCGCGCGCAGGGCGGTGAGCCCCTCAGCGAAAGACATCGGCTGCATCCCTAATCCTCCCGAGTGGTCGTCTGAGCCTAATGGTTTTGTTCACTGTTGTTCAACCATCGGAGCCGGGTTTGATCCGTCGCAGGCGCCAAATCGAGATCCGAATTCGCATCCGAGTTAGGAACCAGAGTGCCGAGCTGGTGTGTTCAAACAGGCCCTGTTTCTTCCACCAGCGGGCTAGAAAAATCATCGCCGGTGCGCTAAGCCGGGCGACCGCAGACCGATGAACGGCGGCAAATACTGGCTCGGGATCGGCTCGTACTAAAACTTCTCGTAGCTGTGGTGCGGTGGTGAATCTCGGCCAAACGGTCGAGCATTCGATCGGCTCGTGGTCGTACAGCGAGTCGAGGCGTCCCTGCTTCTTGAGCCATAAGGAATAGAGCGGGAATTCGATCAGTCCTTCGTCGCGAAATGCCTCAGCAAACGGCTTGCCAGTTTCGTCACTTACCGACTTAACCAACGCTTTCGTTTCGGCGGTTACAAAAACGAACGGCGTGGTGGTTGCGGGCAAGTCCGAATCAATCAACTTAGGATCAAGGCCCAACCAGTTCAGCGTCGTTCGAACGCGTGCCTCCATCGGATGTCCGAGGTAGCTGTAGCGGCGCAAATGTGCGCGGCCATCTTCGGCAAATAGCACCGGTCTGGAAAGCGGCCCAGTCAGGTGGGTCTTGGCATCGAGCGCGACGTAGTAGTCGGATTGGACCTCGCCGGCGGCGGCGAGTTTTAGGATCTGCTGCTGGGTCCAACCGTCAGTCCCACCTTGGGCCGCAAGGATTCGTACGCGATCGGCCAACGAGCCAAATGCTTTAGCAATCCGGCGCTGCCACTTAGCGGACATGGCCGGTTTCGACTGGTCGAAGATGAGTATCTGGCCGACCAGGTTGGGGTCGCAGTGACGGGAAAATGACCTCGCCTGCAGCAAAAGTAGATCGAGTTCGGCCTCAAACACCACGACCACGAAGGTGATCGGTTGCGGACCGAACTGCATCTTTAGTCACTCCTGTTTCAAATGCTCTGGAACTGGGCGTTTGGTCGCTAAGGCGCGCGTACGATTACGTTGTGCCTGTAGACGATCCCACGACCGACGCCGCGAGTCCACCACCGCGGCGTCGTCGCCGAGTTATCTTGATCGTCTTGGTGGCACTCCTAGCCGCAGTGCTGGTGGCGGTCTTGGTCGGTCAGCAGAAGCTGGTCTCCAAGGTCGACCGACTGCCAGGTGCGATGCCGACCGACGCGAGCGGGCGGCCTGATCCAGACGACTCAAAAACGAAGACGATTCTGCTGTTGGGCAGCGACAAGCGAGCCGATGGTTCGATCGCTGGTCAACGCAGCGACACGATGATGCTGGTGCGGGTGAACGCAGACCGGTCAAACGTTTCCTTGGTTTCCATTCCTCGCGACTCCTGGGTTGATATTCCAGGGCACGGCAAAGCGAAAATCAATGCGGCCTTTTCTTGGGGTGGAACCGCGTTGGCAGTTGAAACAGTCGAGAAATTGTCTAATGTGCGAATCGACCACGTCGCCGTGATCGATTGGGAAGGGTTCAAGCGACTCACCGACACGCTCGGCGGCGTTGAGATCACCATTCCCGAAGACACCTACGACGCCTACCGCAAGAAGCATTGGAAAGCCGGCACCTATCAAATGGATGGCGCAGAAGCGCTGACTTATGTGCGACAGCGAGCGGGTCTTGCTGGCGGAGATTTTGACCGGGTGAAGCGGCAGCAGCACTTTATGCGCTCATTGATGAGCCAGACTCTTACGGTCCAGACGCGGACAAACCCGATCCGGCTTTACAACGTGCTAAATGCGATTTTCTCCAACCTCACGGTCGACGAAGATTGGTCGAGTTCGCAAATCCGTTCGTTGGCGCTCTCGCTGAGCACTCTGAAGGGCTCCCAAGTGCGCTTCACCACCATCCCCATCGCTGGCACTGGCATGGAGGGCGCCCAGAGTGTGGTCTATATCGATCACGATCGCGCCGCTGGCATGTGGAAGGCGTTTAAGAAAGACAAGGTTGCCGAATGGATCGACGACAACCGAGTGAACCTGCCTAAAAAGGTCGACTAGTTAGTCAGGCGGGGGCGTTGACCGAGCAGTTGCGGCCTCGCCCGTAGGCTGGGTGGGTCATGGTTCAACCAAACTTGACGGCCGCAGTCGCCGCCGAAACGCATATCGCCGCACTTGTCGAAGCAGTTCGTTCTGGCGCCAGCGAAGCGTCATTGAGCATGCCGCCAGCGCTTTATCCATTTGGCGCCGCCGCGCTCGAATCGCCGGGCTCGACCGTGGTCGTGGTGACTGCTACTGCCCGAGCTGCCGAAGACTTAGTGGCCGCGATTGGTGCGCTCATTGGGCCGGAAAAAGTGGCGGAGTTCCCAGCCTGGGAAACCCTGCCCCACGAGCGTCTTTCCCCCCGCTCGGACACGGTCGGGCGACGCTTGGCCGTCCTGCGCCAAGTGGTTCACGGTGGCGAAAATCGCCCCCGAATCGTCGTGGCCCCGGTGCGCTCGATGATGCAACCACAGGTCAAAGGCCTAGCCGACATTGAACCGGTTGAAGTGCTGGCGGGCCAAGAAGTCGAGTTGGACCTAGTCGTCCAACGGTTGGCTGCGGCGGCCTATTCGCGCGTTGATCTGGTCGAACGCCGAGGTGAGTTCGCCGTTCGTGGCGGAATCGTCGACGTTTTCCCCCCGACCGAAGATCACCCAATCCGGGTCGAGTTTTGGGGCGACACGGTCGAGGATGTGCGGCAGTTCGCGGTGGCCGACCAGCGCACGCTTGAGCCCGTCGATCGACTGTGGGCGCCGCCATGTCGCGAACTCCTGTTGACTCCCCAGGTGCGCGAGCGCGCGGCCGAACTGGCAAAGGCGCACCCGAGTCTTGCTGAACTGTTCACTAAACTTTCGCAGGGGCACGCGGTCGAGGGGATGGAATCCTTGGCGCCAGTACTCGTCGGCGAAATGGAACTTTTTGTTGACTTGCTTCCGCCAGGTTCGACCGTTGTGGTGACCGATCCGGAGAGGATCCAAGCTAGAGCGGCCGACTTGTTCGCCACCAGCGACGAGTTTTTGGCCGCTTCCTGGGCGGCGGCCGCCGGCGGCGGTGAGGGGCCGATCGACATCGGTGCGGCAGGTTTTCGTGAACTCGAGGAAGTCCGTCAGCAGATAGCCGAGCGTGAACTGTCCTGGGTCGAGTTTTCCGGGTTTGCGCTGGCCGAGAGCCAAATCGTTTCGGCCGAATCGGCGCCCGAATACCGCGGTGACCTTGTCGCGGCGCTCGCCGACATCAAGGCCTTGCTTGTCGGCGGAAGCAAGGTGGTTTTGACCTCGGCCGCGCACGGCCCGGCACAGCGTTCGGTCGAGTGGCTAACCGAAAACGACGTGCCGGCCAAACTGCTGACCGGTCCGGTCGAGTTGGCGGCTGCGCCCGCGGGAGTCGTCCAGGTGGCTTGCGCCGAGTTGCGGCACGGATTCGTCTCGGCCGAACTCGCCCTCGCGGTGCTGACCCAAGACGATCTAGTCGGTCAGCGTTCGGTCGAACGCACTACCCGATCGATGCCGTCGCGCCGGCGTCGGCAGGTCGACCCGTTGGAGCTTTCTCCCGGCGATCCGGTCGTGCATGAACAAAATGGTGTCGCTCGCTACGTCGAACTCGTCAAACGAGTCGTTCACGGCGCGGAGCGCGAATACTTGGTACTTGAATACGCGCCGAGCAAGCGCGGCCAACCTGGCGATCGACTGTTTGTGCCGATGGATCAATTGGATCAAGTGAGTCGCTACGTCGGCGGCGAGTCGCCAACCTTGGACCGGCTCGGTGGTGGCGACTGGACGACCAGAAAGAGCCGCGCCCGCAAGGCAGTACGCCAAATCGCCGATGAGCTCATCAAGTTGTATGCGGCGCGCCAGTCGACGAAAGGTCACGCTTTCGGGCCGGACACGCCGTGGCAGGGCGAACTAGAGGACGCGTTCGCATTCATCGAAACACCCGATCAGCTAGCCACGATCGACGAAGTAAAACGCGATATGGAACGCGTGGTGCCGATGGACCGACTGGTCTGCGGCGACGTCGGCTACGGAAAAACCGAAATCGCCGTTCGGGCTGCGTTCAAAGCGATCCAGGACGGCAAACAGGTCATCTTGTTGGTACCGACGACGCTGCTGGTGCAGCAGCACTACGCCACCTTCGCTGAACGGTTCGGGCAGTTCCCGGTCGTAATCCGGCCGCTGTCCAGATTCCAGACCGACAAGGAATCCAAAGAGACGCTGGCCGCGCTAGCCAACGGTGAAGTCGACCTAGTGATCGGCACCCATCGCCTACTCCAACCGGGGATCAAGATCAAAGACTTGGGTCTGGTGATTGTTGATGAGGAACAGCGGTTTGGCGTCGAACACAAGGAAGCGCTCAAGCACTTGCGCGCGGCGGTAGACGTGTTGAGCATGTCGGCCACCCCGATCCCGCGAACCTTGGAAATGGCAGTAACCGGCATCCGCGAGATGAGCACGATCGCCACGCCGCCGGAAGAACGCCATCCGGTGCTCTCGTTCGTCGGCCCCTACGACGACCTGCAGGTTACCGCTGCGATTCGCCGCGAACTGTTGCGCGAAGGGCAAGTTTTCTATCTGCACAACCGAGTCCAAAGTATGGAGAAAGCGGCAGCCCGGATCCGCGAGTTAGTGCCTGAGGCGCGCGTGGCGGTTGCTCACGGACAGATGGGGGAGCAGCGACTCGAGGAGGTGATGGTCGACTTCTGGGAGAAACGCTTTGACGTGCTGGTCTGCACGACGATCGTCGAATCGGGACTGGACGTCTCGAACGCGAACACGATGATCATCGAGCGCGCAGACATGCTCGGCCTGTCGCAGTTGCACCAGTTGCGTGGACGTGTTGGCCGAAGTCGCGAACGGGCATACGCGTACTTCCTTTACCCGCCAGAGAAGCCGCTGACCGAGACGGCGCACGATCGGCTGACGACGATCGCTCAGCACTCTGAACTGGGCGGCGGTATGGCCGTGGCGATGAAAGACCTCGAGATTCGCGGTGCCGGCAACCTGCTGGGCGGTGAACAGTCCGGCCACATCGCCGATGTCGGTTTCGACCTTTACATCCGACTCGTTGGCGAGGCGGTCGCCGAGTTCCGTGGTGATGGCCCACCAGAGCGTGAGGTCAAACTAGAACTTCCGATTGAGGCGCATCTGCCGCATGCCTATGTGCCCAGCGAACGACTGCGACTGGAGATGTACAAACGGTTGGCTGATGTGCGCCAAGTCGACGATGTGGAGCAACTGCGCGCTGAGTTGCTGGATCGGTATGGGCCGCTGCCTGAGTCGGTCGAGGCGCTCACCGAGATCGCAGTCCTGCGGGTAGCGGTTCGCGCCGCCGGCATCAGCGAGGTGACTTCGGCCGGAAGCAACATCCGATTTGCTCCGGTCGCGTTGAAGGAGTCGGCGAAACTTCGGATCAACCGGATTTACCCGAAGTCGCTGTACAAAGAGGCGGCAGCGGTGCTGCTCATCCCGGCGCCGCGCGAGCCCGGAATCGGCGGCAAGCCGCTACGCAACCGCGAACTGCTCGACTGGGTTGCTCGGGCCGTCGCCACCATCGCGGGTTGAAACGTCCATTTCAGCGAGAACTCGGACGCGCGTATTCGGCATAGGCGTGGCCCCAGGCGCCGGCGGTGATTCCGGCGCCTCGGGTGAGGATCCGACATCCCTTCGCATGCCAGGTTTGAGATCGAGTAACTTTCCCGAACACGGCGAATGCCGCGCCGGCACCGAGGCGGGCTAGGCCGCCGACCGTGAGTTTGAGCCGCAGCAGGCCGCGCGCGATCGGGCTCGACTCGGCCGCAAGGTTGGTGCGCGACCAACTGTTCCCCAGTCGGTACGACCGGCGAAGCACCCAATCGCGAGTCATCCTTTCGGCCGGCACCGCGTCATACACGAGTGCTTCGTGGCAGAACCTAAAGTCGAGGCCCAACTGTTTGGCTTCGTGACTGAACATCGTGTCTGAACCGCCGGTAAGCCCAAACGACTCGTCGAAGCTGAGTCCGCATTGGCGGAGCCGCCGCTGATCCAAAAGCAAGTTGTTGGTCGCCACGATGTCCACCTGCGTGCCCGTCGGCAGATCTCGGCGCTCAAAGAATCGGCCGGCGAGCAACCATGGGTCGGGAGTCTTGGCAAATTCTGATTTCACCCGCCCGACTACGCCGAAGAGTCCAGGGAAGGCCGAAAAAGTCGATACCAAGTGTGAGAGCCAGTCGGAGGTCGGGCGCTCATCGTCATCTATAAAAATCAGTAGGTCAGTTCCGACTTCGCTGATTGCTCGGTTTCGCGCCGCCGCGATGCCAGGGGTCGGCTCGATGACATATTGCAGGCTTGGAGTATTGAACTTTTCAACCATCTCTTTTGCTGAACCGGCGGCGTCATTGTCGACTACGAGGACTTGAGCTTGGCCCGCATACCGGTTCACTTGATCAAGCAGCGCCGGGATCGATTCACCGATGTCTTCGGGTCGCAGGTAGGTCAACACTGCAATTGTCAGCGATGGATTCTCAGTCATCGATTCTGCCGGAGGCACCTGCCCGCCCCCTGACTGGTCGAGACGCAATTCCCATGCGCTGATGGTAGCGACCTCTTGCGCCCGCGTGAATCGGTTGGCCGAGTACGCTGTTCAACATGTCGAAATCGCGTCTTGTCGTTTTTGGGGTTGCAGCCTTGCTTCTTGCGGCTTGCGGGCCAGTTCATCCCGGCTCCGCCGCGGTCGTTGAGGGCGACCGAATTTCGATGGCTGAGGTCAACGAGTACGCCGAGTCGTACTGCTTGATTTCGTTGTTGAATGCAGCGCAGTCAGGGACTACTGCGATCGACAATTCGATGATTCGCCGCCAGGCCGTTTCCGATTTGGTGGTGGCGAGCGTCGCCGATTCAATCGCCGCGGAAGAGAACTACAAAGTTGCGATTCCCGAAATGCCAGCGGAAGACCTGGCCCAAATTACCGAACTTTTTGGCAGTGACGCCGAAGCGGTGTTGGCGCTGATCGAACGAAATCAGCGGATCAGCGCGATCGCGACCGAAGTCGCCAAGGACGCAGGCGTAAAAGTCGAAGATGAAACCGCGCTTCCGCAGGCCGGGTTTGAGTTGCTAACTCAGGCCGCCGCCAAGGCAGACGTCTCGATTGACCCACGGTTTGGGCTAGACGACGACGTGCAACCAGTCGCTGAAACCGGTTCCTTGTCGGTCTCTTCGTTGCTTCTTGACGGCGTTTCGGCCGAGGAGCTGCCCAAGCCGTTGCAGTGCACCGCCTGAACGACTGAATCTTCATGAGCGCTGAGTTTGACCGGCTAGTGGCGGTGATGGCTCAGTTGCGTACCGAATGCCTTTGGACTCAGCAGCAGACTCACCAATCGCTTCGGCGGTACGTCATTGAAGAGGCGTACGAGGTCGCCGAAGCGATCGACGGTCAAGATGGCGAACATTTGGCTGACGAATTGGGCGACCTGCTGATGCAGGTGGTCTTCCATTCGGCGATCGCTGAATCCGACGGTGAGGGTTGGGCGATCGCTGATGTTGTGCGCGCGATCACCGAGAAACTGATCCATCGAAACCCCCATGTATTTGGCGACGTCACGGTTTCGTCCGTTGCCGAAATTGACGAGAACTGGCAGCGGTTGAAGGCCGAATCAAAAACTCGTCGACCTTCGTCGTCGGATGTCCGGGCTGAATTGCCCGCATTGTTGGCCGCGGCCAAGGTGCTACGACGGCTGGACTCGCCGGTTGAAGGCGAAGACATCGGTTCGCGGATGCTTCGGCTAGTTGCCGAGGCCGAAGCTGCTGGGCTGGATCCCGAAGCGCAATTGCGGGCGGCGATTTCTAGCCACGTCGACTCCAAATCTGGCTAGTTCGGCGTGCCAGATCCCTCGGCTAAGGCGCCAGCGTTAGGCTGTCTACTGCTCGAATTAACTGTCCCAAGACTTGTACCGAGGAGTGGCTGTGGCCATCATCGACGACGTTGCTGCACGCGAAATTCTGGACTCTCGGGGTAACCCGACCGTTGAGGTCGAGGTTCTCCTCGATGACGGCACTTTGGGACGCGCTGCGGTTCCGTCCGGCGCTTCGACCGGCCAATTTGAGGCGGTTGAGCTGCGCGACGGGGGAGCGCGCTACGGCGGAAAGGGCGTCCTCAAGGCGGTCGAGGCGGTCAACACTGACATCGCCGCGGCACTAGTTGGCTTCGAAGCAGACGACCAGCGCGCCATCGACGAGATGATGATCGATCTGGACGGCACCGACAACAAGGCTAAGTTCGGC
>Ga0116169_1002886_pt1 | contig 12105 bp, 8 predicted proteins | sample AD_UKC130_MetaG_FD_89796 | JGI IMG/M metagenome (GOLD analysis project Ga0116169, IMG submission 89796) | Active sludge microbial communities of municipal wastewater-treating anaerobic digesters from Canada - AD_UKC130_MetaG | ecosystem: Engineered > Bioreactor > Anaerobic > Digestate | place...
GGCGCCGACATCAGCATCCACAAGATATCGGCCACCCCGGAGCGCGACGCCGGCTTCTAGCAGTGCGCGGGTGCTGAATCGCAGCGATTGCGGTTTTTCAATGCGGGAGCACGGCCCGTCGAACAGACTGGCGTCATGCAACAGACCATCGCACTGCCCCCGAAGCCGGACTCCACCGACCTGGTCATCGATCACGGGCTCGTTGCCCGGTTCGGCGGTCGGGGTCCGCGTTACACGTCCTACCCGACCGCCGACCGCTTCCAGGCGCGATTCGAGCCGGCCGACTACGCGCAGGCGCTGCTCGAGCGCGCCGGGCGCCGCGGCGCGCCGCTCGGCCTGTACATGCACGTGCCGTTCTGCCGCACGATCTGCTACTACTGCGGCTGCAACAAGATCGGCACCAAGCACCAGGAGAAGTCGACCGAGTACGTCAGCGCGCTGCTGCGCGAGATGGAACTCGTCACCTCCCTGATCGGGCGCGATCAGCGGCTGTCCCACATCCACTTCGGTGGCGGCACGCCGACCTTCATGCTGGACGAGGAATTCGCGCAGATCTTCGAGGCCATAGGCCGGCACTTCGATGTCGCCCCCGACGGCGAATACTCGATCGAGATCGATCCGCGCACAGTCACTCCGAAGCGGCTGTGGACGCTGCGCGCGCTCGGGCTGAACCGCTGCAGCCTGGGCATCCAGGATTTCGATCCGGCGGTTCAGGCGGCCGTCAATCGCATCCAGCCCTACGAGGAAACGCGCGAACTGATGCAGGCCGCCCGCGAGGCGGGCTTTCATTCGATCAACGCCGATCTCATCTACGGGCTGCCCAAGCAGACAGTCGCCGGCTTCGAGCGCACGCTCGAACTGACCATTGCGGCCGGTCCCGACCGGGTGGCGCTGTACCAGTACGCCCATCTGCCGCAGCTTTTCAAGCCCCAGCGACGCATCCACGAGGCCGAACTGCCGAGCGCCACCGTGCGGGCCGAACTGTTCGAGCGGGCGGTCCAGATGTTTGGTGCGGCCGGCTATGTCTACCTCGGCCTGGATCACTTCGCGCGCACCGACGACGAGCTGGCCGTCGCCCAGCGCGAGGGTCGGCTGCATCGCAATTTCCAGGGCTATTGTTCACACGACAGCGGCGATCTGATCGCGCTGGGCGTCTCGGCGATCTCCTCGGTCGGATCGGTCTACGCGCAGAACGAGAAAACGCTGTCGGCCTACTACGATCGCGTCGGGCGCGGCGAATTGCCGATCTGCCGCGGAATCTCCGTGGGCGCCGACGACTTCATCCGCCGCGATGTGATCCAGTCGCTGATGTGCAATTTCAGGGTCTGGTGGCCGTCGATCGAGCAGGCGCACAGCATCACGGCGTCCGAGTACTTCGCCGATGCGATCGCCGACCTTCAGCCGATGCATGACGCCGGAGCGATCCGGATCGATGCCAGTGGCATCGAAGTGCTGGCCAAGGGTCGGCTGCTGGTGCGCGCCGTGGCCATGGCCTTCGACCGTTATCTGCGTCAGGGCCCGTCGGGCGCCACCTACTCGAAGATCGCCTGAAGGCCCGTTGCTCAACTCCGCCCGCCCCGCGGGGCAGGCGGCCAAGCCGATCAGCGATACACCAGAACCGGAATCTTGCAGTGGGTCAGGACCTTCTGGGTCTCGCTGCCCAGCAGCAGGCCGGCCATGCCCCGGCGGCCATGCGAGGCCATGAAGATCAGATCGCAGGCTTCATCGCGCGCGACGCGGATGATGGCTTCCCAGGGGCTGGCGTCCATCTGAACCACGGTCTTGCAGGGCACCGACGCTGCCTTGGCCAGCGCCGCGACATCGGCGAGCAGCTTGCCTCCGACTTCCAGCGCACCCTTCTCGTATTCCTCCTGCGAATAAAAGTCCGCGACCGGCACTTCGGCCACGATCGGCGGCCGGTAGGTCGGCTGGATGTTGAGCGCGACGATCGAGGCGCCATTCTCTTCGGCGAGCTTCAGCGATGCCGCGACCGCGCTGCTGGACAGTTCGGAACCGTCGGTGGGAACCAGTATTTTTCTGAACACGATCAGCCTCCTGTGCCGGGTGGGTCTGTGGCTCGCATCGGTGCCCGGTCACCGGATGCGCAGCTTCATGATCGGCTGCTTGTCGCCGAGACGCATTGATCTTCGTCTATCGGCAGGTTCAAGCACCACAACGCCCAATTGGCTATCCTTGCAGCCCTTTGCTGACCGCCCGCACCCAGATGCCCCTCCACCGCCCCGCCCGCCTGTTTCGTGCCCCCTCTGCCGCGCGGCCCCGCTGATGTTTCAGTTTGTCGCAATCCGACGGCGCCTGGGCACTCCCGTGCGGTGATCATCGCGGCCATGACCGAAACCGCCGAAAACATCCGCCCGCTGGCCAATCTGTTGTCCGGCGATGAGCTGCAGGCCTACGCCCAGGACGGCATCGTCGTTCCCGACTATCAGCTCTCCGCGGATCACCTGCAGTCGCTGCGCTCAACGCTCGATCGGCTGCTGAAGGACAACCCAGGCATCCGCCCGGAGCGTCTGGTCAGCGCGCATATCGAGGGGCGCAACGCCGAAGGGGTCCGCGGCAGCGCCGATTTCCTGGCGCTGGCGCGCGACAAGGGCATTGTCGACCGGGTGTCCCAGCTGATCGGCGACGATGTGATCCTCTGGGGATGCCAGATCTTCTGCAAGCCCGGTGGCGACGGCATGGCGGTGCCCTGGCATCAGGACGGTCATTACTGGCCGATCCGCCCGCTGGCCACCTGCACGGTCTGGGTCGCGCTGGACGACTCCAGCGTCGAGAACGGATGCCTGCGGGTGGTGCCCGGGTCTCACAGACACCGCCAACTGCAGCCCCATCTGCGCGACGCGCGTGAAGACATCGTGCTGAACCAGCGCCTGGACGACGCCCTCGTCGACGAGGGCTGCGCACGTGCCATCGAGCTGAAGGCGGGCCAGATGTCGATGCACGATGTCTACCTGGTCCATGGCTCGCACGCCAACCGATCCGCCAGGCGACGCGCCGGCGTGGCGATCCGCTACATGCCGGGCACATCCCTGCTCGACCGAGGCCCGCAGCACAGCGGTGCGGCCAGCGGCTATCTCGTTGATTTCAGTTCCCGCCCGTTGTGGCTGCTGCGCGGCCGAGACCGCACCGGCCGCAACAACTTCCAACTCGGTCATCCGACAGACTAAAGATCTCCCATGGCAAAAGCGTATCGCGTCCAAGTCCTCAACCAGATCTCGGCCCATGGCCTGAAGCGGCTGCCCTCCGAACTCTACGAAGTCGGCAAGGACATCGCCGAACCCGATGCGATTCTCGTGCGCTCTGCCGACATGCACTCGATGAACATCGCAGGCTCGGTCCGGGCGATCGGCCGCGCCGGCGCGGGCACCAACAACATTCCGGTGGCCGCCATGAGCGCCCGCGGGGTTCCGGTGTTCAACGCCCCGGGCGCCAACGCCAACGCTGTGAAGGAGCTGGTGCTGGCCGGCATGCTGATGGCCGCGCGCAATCTGCCGGCCGCGCTGCAGTTCGTGGCCGGTCTGGACGCAAGCGACCCGAACATGGACTCGCGGGTCGAAGACGGCAAGAAGGCGTTCGCCGGCTTCGAGCTGTCCGGCCACACGCTGGGGGTGATCGGCCTGGGGCGGATCGGCTGCCTGGTGGCCGACGCGGCGATCCGGCTGGGCATGAACGTGATCGGATACGACCCCGACATCACGGTCGACGCGGCGTGGAGCCTGCCGGCCCAGGTGCGCAAGGCGCACTCGGTGGCCGAACTGCTGAAGGCCTCGCATTTCGTGAGCATCCACGTGCCGCTGGTGGACGCGACCCGGCACCTGATCAATGCGCAGTCGCTCGAGACCATGCGCCCCGGCGCGGTGCTGCTGAACTTTTCGCGCGAGGGCGTGGTCGATGACAACGCGCTGCTGGCCGCGCTCGCCGCCGAACGCCTGCGGTGCTACGTCTGCGATTTCCCGGGCCCCGCGATCCATCGCCATCCGCGCGCCATTGCCCTGCCGCACCTGGGCGCCAGCACGCGGGAAGCCGAAGACAACTGCGCGCAGATGGTCGCCGATCAGCTGCGTGACTATCTCGAGCACGGCAACATCCGGCATGCGGTGAACTTTCCGGACGCCGTCGCGCCGCGCGAATCGGCCTTCCGGGTGGCGATCGCCAATGCGAATGTGCCCAACATGCTCGGGCAGATCTCGACCGCGATGGCGCAGGCCAACCTGAACATCCGCAACATGCTGAACAAGTCGCGCGGCGAGATGGCCTACACGCTCGTCGATGTGGACAGCGAGGTGCCCCGAGGCGCGATCGAGTCGATCGGCCGCATCCAGGGCGTGCTGTCCGTCAGGTACCTGCTCGCACCCTGACCGGTGAAGCGGCCCGCGCATGGCGGGCCACGGCTTCGAGCAGCTGATTCGCGTCAGCCGGCTTGGCGATGAAATCGTTCATTCCGACAGCCAGCGCCTGGGCGCGCTCGCTGTCGAGCGCGGCGGCCGTGAGTGCAACGATCGGCAGGCTGGCGGCGTCGTGCCGCTGGCGCAGCCGCCGGGTCGCCTCGTAGCCGGTGATGCCCGGCATCTGCAGGTCCATCAGCACCAGATCGAACGGGCCGGCGCCGGACTCGACAACAGCGACCGCCTCTTCACCGTCACCCACCTCGACCACGATGACGCCGTTCTCGCGCAGCATCGTCGAGGCGATGAGGCGATTGAGTGCGTTGTCCTCGACCAGCAGCACGCGAAGCCCTGCGACAACGGCACGGCGCGAAGGGTACCGAGGCGGCATGGCCGGAGCGGCCTCGCACTCGGGCAGCGGCAGCTCGACGCGGAAGCTGCTGCCCAGGCCCGGCGTGCTGACCGCGTGGATCTCACCACCCATGCGCTCGGTCAGCTGGCGCGCAATCCAGAGGCCGAGGCCCAGACCGCCGACGCGCCGGGTGTCGGACTCGTCGGCCTGGGTGAAGGGTTCGAACAGGCGCTCGAGCAGTTCGGGCGCCACGCCGGGACCGGTGTCGGTGACGACGAAGCGGATGCGGTCGGGCGCGGCGGTTTCAACCCGGACCTGAACCAGTCCGCGATCGGTGAACTTCACCGCATTGCCCACCAGGCTGTCGAGCACCTGCCGCACGCGCAGCGAGTCGCCTTCGACCTGACGCGGCAGTGACGTTTCGACGCTCAGGCGCAGGGCGACCCCTTTGCGCCGCGCGGCTTCGTCGAAAGTGCGCTGAAGGCCGGCGAGCAGCGCGGGCAGGTCGAACTGCGCATGCTGGATCGCCAGCCGCCCGGCCTCGATGCGCGACACATCGAGCACATCGGAGATCGTGCAGGACAGCGCCTGTGCGCTCTCGAGAAGGCTGTCGAGATAGCCCTGGCGCACGCGCTCGTCACGCGATTCGCGGGCAAGGCGGGCAAGCCCCAGCACACCGTGCAGCGGCGTGCGCATCTCGTGGCTGGTATTGGCCAGAAAGGCGGTCTTGGCCCGACTGGCCTGCTCGGCCTGTGATTTGGCGGCGGCCAGCGCCCGGCGCGCCTCGACCTCGATGGTGACCTTGCGCACCACGCCCCAGAAACCGGCAAAGCGGCCCGCGACGATGCGCGGTTCGCCGCTCACGGCGTAATGCTCGAGCACGGCATCGGGCCCGCGACGACGCGAGACGATGAAGTCACGGAAAGGCTGATGGGTCAGCATGGTGTTCTGCAGCATCGACCAGGCCTCGGCCGATGCCTCGAGCGCACCCTCCCAGGGGCGCCGGCCCATCAGCACAAGCTCGTGCGGGAACGATTTGCCGCCCTGGGACGAAGCCACGGTCGTCACCTTCAGTTCGCGGTCGAGCTCCCAGTACCAGTCGGTGCCGATGCTGAGCAGCGCCCGGAAGCGCGCCTCGCGTTCGATGGCGCCACGCAGGGCGACCTGCGCCACCCACGCCAGCAGCAGCGCCGAGGCGACGCCGCCGGCCAGCAGCAGCGTCGGTCCCCCTACCCGGACCCCGAAGGGAACTGGCGGCAGTGGCGGCACGCCGCCGCTGAGCAGGCCCTGGTCGGCCAGCGCATAGGCAATACCGGCTATCGCGGCGAGGCTGCTCAGCCAGACGGGCAGGCGCAGATGCGCCGTGCGCGCAAGCCACGCCGTTGCAACGAATCCGCCGAGCAGCCAGCCGGTGAGCGCGATCGCGATCGCCTGTGTGACGGGTGCAGAAAAGGCAAGGACGCCATTGACGATCAGCGCAGTGCCGACCAGCAGCGCAAGGCCGAAGGCCACGGCCGCACGCGAAACCAGCGTGCGAAACTCATGCTCGATCGGCGCTACGAGCCTTTGCTGCATGCAGCGGGACGTCCGTGGGTCGATGCGTGAAGGGGATAACGGGCAATGCAGGCCTGAACGGCCGGACGCGTCGATGCGAATGCGATTCGAACGACAGCCGGATTCTATTCAATTATCGCGGGCCGACGCACTGCGCCGCAGCCAGCGTGAAACAACCGTTCGCAATTGCTCGACATCAATGGGCTTCGGAACAAAATCGTTCATGCCGACAGACAGTGCATGCGCCTGTTCCGAGGCCAGCGCAGCGGCAGTCAGCGCCACGATCGGAAGCTCGGCCGCACCGAACTTGCGGCGTAGCTGTTCGGTCGCTTCGTATCCGCTCATCCCCGGCATGTGGATATCCATCAGGACAAGATCGAAGCGCCCGTTCGCGCTCTCCACGAGAGCCAGCGCCTCTTCGCCGTCGACCGCCTCCTGCACATCGATGTCCCAGCTTTGCAGCATCGACGAGGCGATCAGGCGATTCAGCTCATTGTCCTCGACCAGCAGCACGCGCGCGCCGGCGAACTGTCGAGGCGGCTCAATGTCCGCCTCGCTGACCGCGGCGGGATCGGCCGCTGGCAGCGCGACCTCGACCCAGAAGCGGCTGCCCTCGCCGGGCTTGCTGTCGATGCCGATCCGACCACCCATCAGGGTGGTCAGCTCCTTGCAGATCGACAGGCCGAGCCCCGTGCCGCCAAAGCGGCGCGTGGTCGAGACGTCGGCCTGCGTGAAGGGCGTGAACAGGCGCGATGCCGTGTCCCCGTCCAGTCCGATGCCGGTGTCGTGCACGTCGAACGTGATCAGGTCCCCTTCGCCCCGGCGGGCACTCAGCCTCACGGACCCGCGTTCGGTGAACTTGATCGCGTTCGCGACCAGATTGCTGAGGATCTGACGAAGCCGGACCGGATCGCCGAAGACCCAGCGCACCGGCGACCCGTCGGCATGCAACTCGATCTCGACGTCGAATGCGAGGCCACCGCTGCGCGCCGACTCGGAGAAGGCGCGGTACACCGACTCGAGCAGCCGCGGCAGATCGAAGGCGACCGATTCGAGCGTCAGCTTGCCGGCCTCGATCTTGGACAAGTCCAGGATGTCGGAGATGATCTCCGACAGTCCCTCGGCGTTTTCAACCAGCCGATGCAGGTAGCCGTCGCGCACCTTCGCATCGCCGCAGTCCCGGGCCAGTCGCGCCAGTCCGACCACGCCGTTGAGCGGCGTGCGGATCTCGTGGCTGGTGTTGGCAAGGAAGGCGCTCTTGGCGCGGCTGGCGGCCTCGGCCTGGTCCTTCGCGGCGGCAAGCGCCTGCTGCGCCTCGCGCTCGTCGGTGATGTCCTCACTGATCCAGACCACACCGCCTGTCGCGGGATGCTCCGGATCGAGAACCTGCGCGCGGATCCGGCTCCAGAACAGCGTGCCGTCCCGGCGCCGCATCCGTTCGGTCACTTCGACCCGCTCCCCGCGCTCCAGAGCCGGCGTGACACGCGCGGCAATCTCGTCGAATTCCTCGGAAGACGTCCACACGACGTCCGTGGGCTGGCCGATGAGTTCACCGGCACCCCACCCGAACATGGAAAGGAACATGGGATTAGCGTGCTCGAAGCGGCGGTGCTGGGTGACTGCGATACCGATCGACGCATTGTTGAGGATGGCCTGCTGCAGAAGGCGGATCCGCTCGGATTCGGTCACATCCCGGCCGACGATCAGCACATATCGACGACCGCCCGCGCTGAACCGGCTGGCGAAAACCTGGTTGACGACGACGCCGCCATCGCGCCTGCGGAACGATGCCTGAAAGTCGCGGGTCTCGCCGAATTCGTTGACCTGCGCCTGCATGGCGCGCCGCTCCTCGTCGCGCAGCCAGATCCCCACTTCGTCGGGCCGACGGCCGACAATGTCCTCGGGACGATAGCCGAGCATGCTGGTGAAGCCCGGATTGACGAACTGGACCATCAGCGTGTCGATGTCGGTGAGCACCACGGCATCGGCCGTGGTCTGGTAGATCTGGGCCAGCAGCGCCTCGGAATGCTGCAGGGCCGCCTCCACCCGGCGTACCGCCGACACGTCGATCAGCGTCGTCTGAATGGCCGGACCGTCGGCCAGCCGGATCGAGGCGCTGGCTGCCTGCACCATGCCCGAGCGGCCGCCCGGCAGAACGATCTCGAGTTCGACAATCGGCAACGAGCGCCCGTACGGCAAGGCGGCAAGGGCGGAGGCTCGCCGGGCCAGTTCGTCACGATGGCGTTCGTGAAACAGGCGGGCGGCCGGTTGCCCTGCCAGGTCGGCACTGGACTGTTCGAACAGCGCCGCCGCGGCGATGTTGATGGCTAGGATGGTGCGCTGACGGGTGAGCACGATCGCGACCGGAGAGTCGACGAAGAGGCTGCGATAGCGCTCTTCACTGGCGGCAAGCGCCTGCCTGGCCTGAATATCGGGGGTGACTTCGCGGGTGGCGCCCCAATAGCCGCGGAATTGTCCGGCCGCATCGAAACGGGGCTGCCCCGACACCGAAAAGTAGCGCAAGGCGCCGTCCGGATTGGTTCGCGCGGTGATGAAGTCGCGGAATGGCCGGTGCGCCTCGAGATCGTCCCGATGCGCACGGGCTGCCGCTTCGTCGACGACGACACGGGGATACTCGCCGCGCCGCGCACCGATGCGCTCCTTCGGATCCACGCCGGTCACCTGCCGGAACGAGTCTGAAAGGTAGCTGTAGCGCAACTCGGCGTCCTGCTCCCAGTACCAGTCGGAGCCGATGTCGAGCAAGGCCTTGAAACGCTGCTCCTGCTCGATCGCCCCGCTCAACGCCCGGACGAGAAGGCGCGACACCAGCACCGCACCGAGCAGGCCGGAAGCCAGCGGGAGAAACTGGCCCAGCAGCAAGTGCAGCGGCACACTTCCAGTGGCGGCTTCAACGCGGTTGATGGCGCCCAGATGCTCGAGCAGGTAGAGCGCACCTACCGTTGCACCGGACAAAGCGGCCATGAGCGCGGCGAAGCGCACGGTGGACAGCACGCCGGCCAGCATGATCACGACCGGCAGGAAGGACAGGATCGGTGCCTGGATGCCCGTCTGCAGCGCCGTTGCGCAGGCGCCCACACCGCCGATCGCACCCACCAGACCCAGGCCGATCGCCGGCCGGACGTAGCCCCGGTAGGCAAGGCCGGCTGCCAGCAGCCAGCTGGCCACCACGAACAGCATGACCCAGGACAGGTCGCGGTATCGCGGCAGCGGCTGCAGAATCATCAGCACGGCCAGCAGGAACGCGCCGGCCACCGCGACACAGACACCAAAGGTCAGAAAGATGCGGCGTGCCAGCCGATTGACTTCCCTTTCGGTCGCCTCCGCAAACAGGCCTGGCTCCATCTTCATCGAACAACTGCTCCAACTGCTGCCAACTGCGACCGGGACCACCGCCCCTTGAAAAGGGCATGCCGCCCAGCCATGCCGGCAGCTTAGTCGAAGCAGCGCAAGGCAAGGACTTGAAATCCGGCCGTCAAGCCCTTACTATTAGCACTCGCAACCGGTGAGTGCTAGCAACGCAGATCCGCGATCTGAGCCCACCGGTGCCCGGGGCCCTGTTCCAGGACGCCTCAAGATTTTAAAAAACCCATTCTGTTCAGAGCGTTAGGAGCCAACGTATGAAACTTCGTCCCCTCCACGACCGTGTCATCATCAAGCGCCTCGATACCGAGCGCAAGACCGCGTCGGGCATCGTCATCCCTGAAAACGCCGCCGAAAAGCCTGACCAGGGCGAAGTCCTGGCGGTCGGCAACGGCAAGGTCGATGACAACGGCAAGCTGCGCCCCCTGGGCGTCAAGGTGGGCGACAAGGTCCTCTTCGGCAAGTACAGCGGTCAGACCGTCAAGGTCGACGGCGACGAGCTGCTCGTGATGCGCGAAGAAGACATCATGGCCGTCGTCGAGTGACGAGCCGGAACCAACCGTCCCTTCGTCTATCCGCCGAATCAAAATCGCAAGGAGTCTGAAACATGGCAGCCAAACAAGTACTTTTCCACGACGATGCCCGTCACAAGATGGTCGAGGGTGTGAACATCCTGGCCAACGCCGTCAAGGTCACGCTGGGCCCCAAGGGCCGCAACGTTGTGCTCGAGCGCAGCTTCGGCGCCCCGACCGTCACCAAGGACGGTGTCTCGGTGGCCAAGGAAATCGAGCTCAAGGACAAGTTCCAGAACATGGGCGCGCAGATGGTCAAGGAAGTCGCTTCCAAGACCAGCGACAACGCCGGTGACGGCACCACCACCGCCACCGTGCTGGCTCAGGCGATCGTGCGCGAAGGCATGAAGTTCGTCGCCGCCGGCATGAACCCGATGGACCTGAAGCGCGGTATCGACCGTGCCGTTCTGGCCCTGACGGATGAGCTGAAGAACATCACCAAGCCCTGCACCACCACCAAGGAAATCGCCCAGGTCGGCTCGATCTCCGCCAACTCGGATGCCGAGATCGGCGAGATCATCTCCAAGGCGATGGAGCAAGTGGGCAAGGAAGGCGTCATCACCGTCGAAGACGGCAAGTCGCTGAACAACGAGCTCGATGTCGTCGAAGGCATGCAGTTCGACCGCGGCTACCTGTCGCCCTACTTCATCAACAACCCGGACAAGCAGATCGCTGTGCTGGAAGATCCGTTCGTGCTGCTGCACGACAAGAAGATCTCCAACATCCGTGACCTGCTGCCCGTGCTCGAGCAGGTCGCCAAGGCTGGCCGTCCGCTGCTGATCGTCGCCGAAGAAGTCGAAGGCGAAGCGCTGGCCACCCTGGTGGTCAACAACATCCGCGGCATCCTGAAAACGGTTGCGGTCAAGGCGCCTGGCTTCGGTGATCGTCGCAAGGCGATGCTCGAAGACATGGCCATCCTGACGGGTGGCACGGTCATCGCCGAAGAAACCGGCATGACGCTCGAGAAGGCCACTCTGACCGACCTGGGCCGCGCCAAGCGTGTCGAGATCGGCAAAGAGAACACCACGATCATCGACGGCGCCGGCGAAGGCAAGACCATCGAAGCCCGCGTCAAGGCGATCCGCTCGCAGATCGAAGAAGCGACCAGCGACTACGACCGCGAGAAGCTCCAGGAGCGTGTTGCGAAGCTGGCCGGCGGCGTCGCCGTCATCCGTGTCGGTGCTGCCACCGAAATGGAAATGAAAGAGAAGAAGGCCCGTGTCGAAGACGCGCTGCACGCAACCCGTGCGGCCGTCGAAGAAGGCATCGTGGCTGGCGGCGGCGTAGCGCTGCTGCGTGCCCGTGCGGCGATCAAGGTCACGGGCGACAACCCCGACCAGGACGCCGGCATCAAGATCGTGCTGCGCGCGATCGAAGAGCCGCTGCGTGCGATCGTCTCCAACGCGGGTGACGAGCCCAGCGTGGTGGTGGCCAAGGTCCTCGAGGGCAAGGGCAACTTCGGCTACAACGCCGCCAACGGCACCTATGGCGACCTGGTCGACATGGGCGTGGTCGATCCCACCAAGGTGACCCGCACCGCGCTGCAGAACGCAGCTTCGGTCGCTGGCCTGATGCTGACCACCGACGCGATGGTTGCCGAAGCCCCCGAAGACAAGCCGGCCGGCGGCATGCCTGGCGGCATGGGCGGCATGGGCGGCATGGGTGGCATGGGCGGCATGGACATGTAATACCCGGCGCGAACCGGCGCGTGCCTTGCGCGCGCTTCCGGTTCTGCCTCGAAAGGCCCGCTTCGGCGGGCCTTTTTTATTGCGCCCGGGAGGGAATGACGCTTCCCTTGTTCCCATCTCGCGCTCCGTTCATCAGAAAGTCACCCGCAGCCTGA
>Ga0116169_1002889_pt1 | contig 12092 bp, 10 predicted proteins | sample AD_UKC130_MetaG_FD_89796 | JGI IMG/M metagenome (GOLD analysis project Ga0116169, IMG submission 89796) | Active sludge microbial communities of municipal wastewater-treating anaerobic digesters from Canada - AD_UKC130_MetaG | ecosystem: Engineered > Bioreactor > Anaerobic > Digestate | place...
CGATTGACCGCGGAAAGGGTCACCCCGATGCCGCCGATGCCTGAAAGAATCCCCAGGGGAATGCCCATCAGTCCCAGGATGGCTCCTTCGAAAAATACCGTTTTCCGAATCTGGGCGGGGGTGGCGCCGGTGGAGGCCAGCAGGCCAAACTGCTTCTTTCGCTCGTTTACCGAGATGGCGAAGGCGTTGTAGATCACCGTCACCGAGCCGACGCCAATGAGGAGAATGACGATGGCGGCAACGGAGTAAAGCATGGCCACGGCCCGCTCGTTCCTGGAGATGCCCAGGTATTTCAAAAGCTCGCTGTTGTAGCCGTAGTCCTGCACGCCGGCGCCGGCGGCCATCTCCGGCACCCGCTCGTAAATCTGTCGCGGCTTTTTCCCCAGGATGGAGACATTGACCGCTTCGTCAGCGCCGATTGCCTCTGGATCCAGGTAGGCCACCGCGGTGAATCCGGGGATGCTGCTAAAGAATTCAAAGTGCGGTTTTTCGATATAGCCGGTGATGGTATAAAGCCTCGTGGAGGTGACGGCGAATTGCTCGCCTTCTTCAAAGGGCTGCTCCGCGGGCAAAGGCTCCCCCTCCGGGCTGAGCCGCTCCCCGAAATCGAAGGCAATCGTTTCGCCGATGTGGTAGGCTTCTCCGCTGCTCTCCACGGCTTCTTCCGAAATCAGCAGCTCGCCGGCTTTCTCCGGGTAGCGCCCGGCGGTCAGCTTAATCGGCATGTGCCTTAAAGCCGTTGCATCATATTCTTTAAAGTAGAAATAAGGCCGGTGCTCCGAGGTGGACTGCTCGAAGCGGGCAAAGCCGAGATTGCGGCTTAGCATGGACACTTCGGTATAGGCGTTACCGGCAATATACTTGACCTGTTCCGCCTTGACACCGTAAAAGGTGGCATGAAAATTCCCGTCGGTCTGCCTGGCGTTCTGCACGAGCAGGTCCTGGAAGCTGGCTGCAATGGTGATGGTGGCGCAGATCATCGCCGCCGAGAGGATGATCCCGATGATGGTGGCGATGGTGCGCTTCCGGTTGAGCATAAGGCTGCGCTTTGTGAGCGTGTTCAGGATGTTCACGGCCGGATCACCTCGTCCTTGACGATGCGCCCGTCGGCCAGGGTGATGATGCGGTCGGCTTGCAGGGCGATCTCGTGGGCGTGGGTGACCACGATGAGGGTCTGGTGGTAGCGCCTGTTGGAGAGCTTCAGCAGCTCGACGATCTCCTTTGAATTTTTGCTGTCCAGGTTGCCGGTGGGCTCGTCGGCCAGGACCAGGGCGGGGCGGTTGATCAGGGCGCGGCCGATGGAGACTCGCTGCTGCTCCCCGCCGGAGAGCTCGCCGGGCAGGTGGGCGGCCCGCCCCGCCAGGTTAAGAGTCTCCAGGAGCTCCTGCAGGAACTGCCGGTCAACCTTTCTTCCGTCAAGCAGCAGCGGCAGGGTGATATTTTCTTCCACGTTTAATATGGGCAGCAGGTTGTAAAACTGGTAGATCAGCCCTACCTGCCGCCGCCGGAAGATGGCCAGGCTGGTCTCGTTCAGGCTGTAGATGTCCGTGTGGTCAATAAATACCTTGCCGGAGGTGGGGCGATCCACTCCCCCGATCATGTGCAGCAGTGTGGATTTGCCGGAGCCGGAGGCCCCCACCACGGCGACAAATTCACCCCTCTTTACGCTGAAGGAGACGCCGTCAACGGCCCTGACCTGAGCGGCGCCGCTCCCGTAAACCTTGGACAGGTTTTCTACCCGCAAGATTTCCATGAATTCAGCTCCTTTTCATCTGCTGTCCCCTATTTTACCTGCCCGGGGTGACTCTGCGGTGACAATTTCGGTGACATTTTAGTCACCCTCTTTGCATTCAAGGACTAATATTTTTCAGCATGTAGGAGCCGGGCACGCCCGGCTCCTACAACTATAGCCGAATCTTTAGCTATATCAAAAAGGCTCTATTTGTTGTGGCACCTGCAGTTAAGGATTCTTTTAATTATCCCCGGCTCCGCCTGCGTAGAATTTAATTGTGAACTCTGCGCCGCTGCCCGGTTCGCTCTTCACGCTGATGTCGCCGCCCTGCTTCTCCACGATGGTCCGGGCCATGGCCAGGCCTATGCCCACTTGGTCGGGGGCGGCATTTTTGCCCTTGTAGAAGCGGTTGAAAATATGGGGGAGATCCTCCGGCGCGATCCCGGGGCCGCTGTCGGCCACAACAATCTCGGTGTAAAGGGGATTTTGCGCAAAGGAGATCCGCAGCCGTCCCCCCTCCGGGGCGTGCTCAATGCAGTTCTTGATGACATTGATCAGCGCCTCGCAGCTCCACTCAAAATCGCCGGTAAAGCCGGCCTCTTCATCGCCCTCCACGGATACCTGCAGCATTTTAACCTCCAGCGGTATGGCCAGCGTGGCCAGCGCCTTCTCCACCAGGGCGCCGGCCAAAACCTTCTCCCTTTTCATGGCCACCGCTCCCGCGTCCAGCCGGGACAGCTTGAGCAGAGAACTCACCAGCCATTCAATCCGCTTCAGCTGCGCCCGCATCCGCTCCAGGAAAAGAGCCCTTTTTTCTTCGTCGGGGTTCTCGGAGAGGAGATCGTTTAACACGGAGAGGGAGGTGAGGGGAGTTTTTAGCTGGTGCGAGATGTCGGCCAGGGCATCGGCCAGGAGAGCCTTCTCCCGCTGCAGCGCCTCAGCCTGCTCTCTCAGGAGGGTGGTAATCTTGCAGATCTCGTTTTTCAAGATGCTGAGATCGCCCTCGCGATTATCGCGGATGTCGAGAGAGTAGTCCCCGGCGCTTATCCTGGCGGCGTAGCGGGTCAGCGCCCTGATCTGCCCGTACTGCTTCCTCAAGAAGAGGAAAGTGGCCAGGTAGAAAGCGCCGCCCGCGAGAAGGGCAAGCAGGAGGCAGCCGAGCAGGCTGCGGTAAAAGTAGCCTTGCAGCAAGGCGGTCTCCAGCCGCGGGCTGCTGCCGTCAAGGCCGTATTTTGAGAGAATCTCCCTTCCCTTGGCGGCGGCCTCTTTGTCGGGCTCCGTCACTTGCCTCACCAGCTCCGGCTCCAGGGCGGGATATTTCTCCGCCAGGGTGCCGATGAGCGAGGCCTGGCTGTCGAATATGGCCTTCTTTAAGTGGTGCCGCCCAACCAGGCCGAGCAGAAGGGCGGCGACAAGCAGCCCGGCCAGCAGTAAGGCAAACCACGCCCGCAACCTGTTTACTTCCGGATTCTTGGAAAGATTGATCTTATTCACCTGCCCTGTAGCCCAGGCCGCGCACGGTATGGATTATCTTCGGCTGCCGGGGATCATCCTCGATCTTTTCGCGAAGCCGCTTGATGTAAACGGTGAGGGTATTGTCGCTCACGAAATCGCCGGCCAGGTCCCATATTTCCGCCAGGATGCGGCTTCGCGGCAGCACCTGCCCCCGCCGGTGGGCCAAGGTCAACAGCAGCTTGTATTCCAGGGCGGTGAGGGGGATGAGCCGGTTGTTCTTGTACACCCTGGCCTCGGCCGGGTTGATCCGGATATCGCCGAGGATAATCTCCTTTTCCAACCCGGCATTCCGGTTGTAGCGGCGCAGCACGCTGTTGATGCGGGAAATAAGCTCTCTCACCCGGAAGGGCTTGGCAATGTAATCATCGGCGCCCAGGTCCAGCCCCATGATGGTGTTGACCTCGTCATCGCAGACGGTGAGGAAGATTACCGGGGTGTCTCCCTTTGACCGGGCCAGCTTGCATAAATCAAAGCCGCTTCCGCCGGGCAGGTTTACATCGAGGAGGATGAGCAGGAAATCCCGGCCCAGGATGGCCTCCCTGGCGCTCTGGAAGTCGCAACAGGTATGGGTGGAGAAGCCTTCGCGGGAGAGGGCATACTCGATGCCCATGGCGATGGTCTGGTCGTCTTCAACGATGAGGATTTCCTTCATCAAGTTGCCCCTCCTGGCTGGGCATGGATGCAGGTTCAACTTCATTCTACAGCAATTCCGCCCTGCCGCCAACCGACATGCGCCCGGGCGGGGAGGCCCTAAAGGGCGGGCGAAAAGTTACTTGAACATCCAGCTGCGGTTGATGATGGGGGCGCTGTAGAGAAAGAGAACGTCCCGTTTTTTCGAGAGATCGATATGCTCGGCCAGCTTGCTGCTGGACATATAGCGCAGGTCCACCAGGATGATCCTGGAATAGGCCGGCAGCAGGAGGGGGGCGATGCTGCTGCCGAAGGAGTCGCGGAAGAGGATCAGCTCCCTCCCGCCGGGGCCGGCGGGGTTGTTCACGGTCAGCAGCGGCTTCGCTCCCGCCAGGAAGATGTCGTAGGGGTCCTTCCCGTGGAACAGCTCCGGGCTGTAGACCTTTATATAGCTCTCCTTCTCGTGGTCGTAAACGGAGGCGCCCTCAATGGTGGCGTTGGTCAGGTAGGCCATGCTCTCGGGCGGCAGGGGGAGGGCGGCCTGGCCGTGGTAAGCGCCGTAGAAGGGATAGAGCTCCTTTTTCCGGTACTCGCTTTCAGATGCCAGCACGCCGGCCCCCATTTGCGACAGCAGCCTGTCGGCGGCGGGGATGATTTTATCCTGGCTCCAGTGGGGGTCGGTCCGGTAGTAGTCGTCAAGGGAGAGGGTGTTGAAGAGGTTGATCCAGGTCATCTGCGGCAGCTCCCGCTGCAGGATTTCCATCATCCGGCCGTAATCCATGGCCGGGTAGCCTTCCCGCGCCGCGGCAAAGTAGTTCTTGTCGGGGATGACGGCGTAGTAGGCCTTATTGCCCCGGAAATAGAGCTCGTACAGCTCGCTAAACTTGCGGGCCGCGTTGAGAACCGCTTTTTCATCCAGGGGGTATTCCAGCTTGCAGATGCTGCCGTCCACGAGGTAGAGGTCGTGGTTGTCCTTCTGCTTAAAGATGAAGAAGCGGGCCAGCGCCTTCACGCTCCTGAAGCCGTCGCGCCAGATAAACTGGTCCAGGAAATACTTCTCCAGCTCCTCGGCCAGCTTCCCCTCGAAGAGCAGCTCCGCGGATAGCCGGGGGAACTCTGCCAGCAGGCGGCGCTCGCTGGATGAGAACTCCCTGTCGGGGGCCAAGATGTTGGCCAGCATCATTCCCGTGATGAGAAGCGTGAAACTGGAGGCAACGGCGATATTTTTCATGGATGCGTTCACCTGCTTTACCCCCTTGGCCCGCTTAAAAGCGAAAATAGAGGAAGGGATTGAAGGTGCCGTCAACGAGATAGGCGGTGGCCAGCAGCAGCAATGCTGCATTGGCCGCCGGTTCGAGCAGGTTGAGCAGCTTTTCCCCCGCCGCGTGGCACCGGATCTTCTTCAACACCGCGGCCGGCAGGGGGGTGGCGGCAATCCCGGCCACGATGAAAACGACGAGGTAGCTTCTTACATAGTAGACCGTTTCGGCGTTCGCCAGGGGCAGGCCCTGTAAGCCGAACATGGCCATGAGCTGTGCCGCCGCCTCCCCCGCCCCATGGGCGTTGAATATGGCGAAGCTGATGGTCAGGAAAAACAGCGCGTAGAGGTGGGCGCAGGGTGAGGGCAGCTTCCCCAGCAGCCTTTGGATTAGCCACTTCTCCAGTATGAGCATGACGCCAAAGTAAAGCCCCCAGAGGACGAAGTTCCACTCCGCGCCGTGCCAGAAGCCCACCAGGAACCAGACCACAAGGATGTTGCGCGCCCAGGCCAGGGGCGGGACGCGGTTCCCTCCCAGGGGGATGTAGACGTAATCCCGGAACCAGCTGCTCAGGGAGATGTGCCACCTTCTCCAGAACTCGGTGATGCTCCGGGAGATATAGGGGTAGTTGAAGTTTTCCGGGAAGTGAAAGCCGAAGATGTGGCCCAGCCCTATGGCCATGTCGCTGTAGCCGGAGAAATCAAAGTAAATCTGCAGCATGAAGGCGAAGACGGCGATCCAGGAGAAGAGCACCGTGGGCTGCCCCATCCTTGTGTAAATCTCCCCGATTTCGCCCAGGGTGTTGGCGAGGAGCACCTTTTTGGCGAGGCCGGCGACAAAGCGGCTCACGCCCCGGGCGAAGCCCTCCAGGGTGTGGCTGCGCCGGGCGAGCTCCTTCTCCACGGTCGTGTAGCGCACGATGGGCCCGGCAACGAGCTGCGGGAACATGGCCACGTAGGTGGCAAAATTAAGGAAGCTTCTCTGCACCCCCGCCCGGCCCCGGTAGAGATCGATGGTGTAGCTCAGGATTTGAAAGGTGTAGAAGCTGATGCCCAGGGGCAGCGCTATGTTCAGGGGGGCGATGCCGGCCCGGGCGATCCGGTTGAGGTTGGCGATAAAGAAGTTGGTGTATTTAAAGAACAGCAGCAGGCCGGCGATGGTGACGATTGAAGAGGCCAACGCCGCGCGGGCGAGGCGCGTCCCCCGCGCCTTTTCAATCCAGAGGCCGTGCAAGTAGCCCAGGAGGGATGAAAAGAGGAGGAGCAGGCAGTAAGCCGGCTCCCCGTAGGCGTAGAAAAAGAGGCTCGCCAGCAGAAGAATAGCATTCCTCCACCTTCCCGGGACGGCAAAGTAAAGCCCCAGCACCACCGGCAGGAAGAAGTAGAGGAATGCGGCGCTGGAAAAGACCATGGGCGGCTACTCGGCCAGCGCTAGAAAAGCGTTGTGCAGGGCCTGGGCGTCAGTGTCGCTCATGATGAGGATGACCACGTTGCCGATGTTGTCCACGATGATGTTGCTGGGATCCACCCCCGCGCAAACCCACTTGAAGGGGTCAACATTTTCCTTAATCTCGCTCTTCAGCTTTTCAATGTCCGCCCCTTCCTTGGCCCGCACCAGGCAGAGCGCGTAGGGAGAGCCCATCATCTCGGGTTCCGACACGATGGCCTCTTCATATTCAAGGCCGCTTTTTCCCAGGTGATACTCGCAGTTTTCTGCCGTGATTTCCGCAGTAATCAGGCCGGGCAGGGTATATTCCTTGAAATCCCCGCTAAGCTCTGCGCTTTCGTAGATTTTCGCCAGGATGCTCTCCAGGTCGCCCTCCAGGAGCTGTTCTGATCCCGGACCCGGGCTGCTGTCGCCCGAGCAGGCGGAAAGCGAAAGCAGCATGGCGGCGGCAAGCAAGAGCAGTAACATTTTTTTCATAGACGGACAGCTCCTTGTGATTAATTTCTCCATATGTAATGACCTTTTAAGCAGAAAAAAGTTTCATCAAAAAGGAGCGGTCCGCGAAGCGGATTGAGGGTCCGGTTTTGGTGAAGGAATCACTGTCAGCACCGCTCTTCAAAGTAAATGGGGTTGGACAGAAGGGCCGGGAGCTCGGGGATGCCGGGAAGGAAGAGGCGCATCACCACGAGGCGGGCGAATCCCGGCTCTTCCATGATATAAGTAGTGCGGTAGCTGCCGGGCGCGGGCGCTTCCAGGAGGGTCTCGCTCTTGCGGGCGGTGATCACCTGCACCTTGTCTCCCGCCTGCAGCCCCTCCAGGTAAATCTCCATCTCCTTGACCTCCGGCCAGGGGACGGTGTCGCCGAGAATGGCCTCCCCGGCGCGCATCTCCAGGGTGGGGCCGTCGGGGGCGTAGATGATGTAGGCGTGCCCCCTCCTCAGAGCGTCCAGGATGTCCTCCACGCTGGCCGAGCGGGCATAGACGCAGGTGGCCGGGGCGCCCGGGTATAAGAAGGGCATGTCGCGGTGGTAGTCGCTGCCGCCGCAGATGGGCACCTTTTTCCCCTGCTCCAGCATGCTCTGCCATAGGGCCACGGCCTGGAAATTCTGCATGCGCATGGGCCCGTTCCACACGTTAAGGCAGTCGAAGGGCAGCTCCTCCAGGTCAAACTGGAACTCGTTCCCCTCCTCAAAGGGGTGGTTGATCATGATCAGGGCTCCGCGCTCCCGGGCGGATTGAAAGCGCCGTCGCACCTCCTCTGGCGTGTTGGCGAAAAAGGGCTCGTCGTAGGGGCGATCCACCCCTAGGAAATTGGCATGGCCGCGGTAGTGGGTCCACTCTATGCCCGGGATGAGGGTCAGCCCCTCGATGCGGGGCAGGGACTGGCGCGAGACCATCTGGTTGTGGTCGGTGATGGCCAGGAAGTCGAGCCCGTGCAGCCGGGCCCGCCGCCCCAGCTCCGCCGCGGTGAAGACGCCGTCCGAGCCCACGGTGTGGGTATGCAGGTCGCCCTTGAGGAGGCACAGCCTCTTGAAGGTGAAGGTGATCTCGTAGGTGACGTTGACTCCGCCGGGGGCGACCTTGTAGGCGCCAACGATGATCTGCCAGCGCCCCGGCACAAGGGAACAGGGGTTGTAGCCGGGGGTGGCGTCGGTTTCGCTGATAAAGATCTCCCTCTTGTCCGAACCCGAGGCGCCCACCTGTTTTCCGTCGGGTGAAATCAGGCCCAGGTCGATGATATTGACCTCCTCCCGGGCGATGAAGGTTCCCCTCTCCACCGGCCTCTCGCTCTCAATGTGGCGGTCGTAGCTGTAGCGGAGCACCATGGACTCCACGTCGGGCGGCATGGTGAAGGGCAGGGTGAAGTAAGTCCCCTGCTGCTCATGCTCTATGAACAGCTGCAGCTCCAGCTTCTCCTGCATAAAGATCCCCTTTCTCTTTTCTAGCTGCCGCTTGGCTTGTTTATGTTCCCGCGGGCGGCTCGCCGAGGACGGCGGCAAGGAAGCGCCGGATCTGGGCGTCCCAGAAAAACCAGTCGTGGGCGCCGTCCTCCTCGTGGTACTCCACCTCTATCCCCAGCGCGCCGGCGTTGCCCTTGAAAATAACGTTGAGGGGGTATAGATCTTCCTGGCGCGCGCAGGCCATGTAGAGGCGGGGCAGATCCCTCTTCTCCGTGGCTGCTTTTTTTAGCCATACCGCGGGATCGTGTTCGCTGCCCGGGAGGTCCTCCAGTTTCCCGAAGAGATAGCGGAACTCCTCCAGGCGCGGGTCTTCGGGAAAGTATTTCAGGAAATCCAGCGAAAGCATCCCCGAGAAGCTGGCCGCGGCGCCGTAGAGTTCGGGGCGCAGGAAGGCGGCCTTGAAGGCGCCGTAACCGCCCATGGAGTTGCCGGCGATAAGGGTGTCCTCCCGCCGGGGGGCGAGATTAAAGAGGTCCTCCAGGTAGCGGGGCAACTCCTCCGTCAGGTAGGTGAAGTAGAGCTGGCCGTTGGGCAAGTCGCAGTAGAAGCTGCGGCCGGCCGACGGCATCACCACCACCAGGCCGTAAGCATTGGCCAGGGTTTCAATGGAGGTGTAGCGCTGCCAGGCAGAGGCGTCGTCGCTGAGGCCGTGCAGCAGGTAGAGGACCTTGCGCTCCCGCAGCGGCAGCTCGTCAATGGAGGCGGGATCGGGAACGATCACATACAGGGGTATGTTTAATTTCACCATTTCCGGCACGTGGTCGATGCGCACCAGGGCCATGGCTATCTTCCCACCCCTCCTGCCGCGGCGGCGGAGGCCTCCTGCCGCTCCGGCTCCTCTTTCTTGAAGTTAATAAAGAAGGAAAACGCAAGGCTAATGGCCATCAGCAGCATGGGAAACAGGGTCAGCAAAAAGCGGGCGGCGCTGCCCGGCTGGCTGCCGGGCGCCTCGCCGCTTTCAAAGCCGTAAAGGATGAATACGAGGTAAAAGGCCAGGCTGACAAAAAGGCCGTTGAGCCGGTTCATGAAGCCCAGGGCACTGGCGATGATCCCCTCGCGCCGCAGCTGGTACTTGGCCTTGTCCTCATCCATGATCTTTGCCCCGATGAGATCCATGGTGGCGATCACCCCGGAGAAGCCGAAGCCCACCAGGATGCTGCAGATGAGGGCGGCGGTAAAGGAGCGGGCAAAGTAGAGGGCCACGAAGGCGATGCCCAGCGTGGCCAGGGCGGCGCGCCAGACGGGGATGACTGAAAACCTTCGCACCAGTCCTGCCCAGATAAAGACGCAGCCGGCGGCGACGATTAGAACCGGTGCCAGTAGGAAGGTGGCCTGGCCTTCCGGCAGCTCCAGGGCGTACTTGACGAAGAAAGGCACGGCGGCCATGACCAGGGCCATGGCGGCGCTGTAAAAGGCGTTGGCCAGGCCGGCGATCCAGAACTTGCGGTTGATAAACAGGCTTTTAATGCTATGCCAGAGCTCCGGCTTCTTATCTTCTTCGCGCACGGGAACTTCCCTGCTGGTTAAGGCCATGTAGAGGATCACTGCCCCGCCGAGGAGGCCGTAGACAATGGCGGTGTTGCCGTAGCCAATTTTGCTGGCGACCATGGGGGTGAGGGCGATGCTGATGATCATGGCCACCAGCTGAAAGGCCTGCCGCAGGGCGTTGGTGGCCGCCCGGCTGGCATCGGTGGTAAAGGCTTCCACGCCCGCCCGCAGACTTTTCTTTTGATGCAGCCCCTACGATTCGGTTTTAAGTGGACGCCGGTGGGTTTTCGGCGGGGGGTGGGTTCAGCGTGCCGAAACGGGTGGCCAGGGCTGCTCCTACCGCCAGGACAAATACCAGCAGCGAGAAGAGGGAGCCTATTACCGGGACCAGGCTGAGTGCGCCGATAATTAGCGCGCCGACGGCAATTGCTGCGAGAGGATTGATCGGTCCTGCGGAGGCGGCGCCAACTATTTTTTCACCCAGAAGCCAGGAGAGGCCCGTGTAGCCGAGAATGGCGGCTATTGCCAGCCCCAGCAGCTCCACAAAGATAAGGGGGATGCCGATGAGCGTAATCGCCAGGAGGATCATCAGGGGTATGGCCAGGACCATGGCGAGCAATCCCCAGCCAATCACCGCGCCGGGCCGGGCAAAGACAGCCTCTCCGGCGGATAGCACCTGCCGCGGGAAGAGAGAGAAGGTCAGCGCGGCCAGGGCGAAGAGAACCACCATGTTCAGCAGCCCCCGGGCTACGTGGCCGGGCCAGCTGAACTGTGGGATCCAGGGGGAGATTCTCCAGACAACGCGGGGCCACACCCTGATGTTGCCGAAAGCGCGGCCAAATCGCTCCAGTATGGTCCCCAGCATATCCCCGAATTCCTTAAAGTCATCGAGGCCGCGGAAGCGATATCCCTCCTGGCGGAACAGGCGGTCAATCTCGGCCTCGTTGAGCTCTTCGGCCACCTCGATTGAGCCGGCCCGGGCCCCCTTGGCCGCCTTAACCATGCCCTCTGCTACATAAACCCGGCCGCCCACTACACTTTCAGGGCCGAGCTCGACAATGCCGCGGGTGAGGGTGACATCGCCGCGGACGGTGCCGGTGATGATCACTTTTTTCCCCCGGCTGTTCACATTTCCCAGCACCTCACCGGGTATGCGCAATTCGCCGAGGCCGCTCTCCACGTTGCCGCCTACCGTGCCCCTGACGCGGAGAGCGCCCAGGCTTGCCTTCACGTTGCCGCCCACAGCTCCCTCCACGATCACCTCGCCCATGCGCGCCACCACATCGCCGCTCACGCTGCCCGTAATCAGCACCTGGCCCATGTTGGCCTCCACGTCCCCGTTGACCTCTCCGTGCACGGTGACCTGGCCCATGTTGCTGCTCACGTTCCCGTTGACCTTGCCGAGGATGACCACTTCACCCATGTTCACGGTGACATTGCCGTTTACCGTGGTGCCGCGGAGAATCTCCAGGTCTCCCGCGGCCTTGTTGATGTCGCCCTCGATGATGTTTTCCTGGGCGACGGCTCCTCCTGCCAGCATCAGCAGGGCCAGGGAGAGAAGTAAAGCCCATTTCATCTTTTTCATTTTAATATTCCTCCACTGATTTTAGTTTCTTCAGCGCTGCTATCTCCAGCAAAATAAACCCCAAGGCCGGCCCGAGCAGCCAGAACAGGTTAAGATCTTGCCCCAGGTAGATTAGCTCAAAGAAGACGTCCATGAGGAAGCTGCAGATGCGGGTTAAACCCACGCTCAGCCACCAGCCCCAGAAGCCCGGATCCAGCAGTAGCGCGGCCGCTCCGGCGGCGGCAAGCAGCAGCGCCGCAGCAAGCCCCGCCGGGAAGGAGCGGGCCGGGGCGAGGCGAGTGCGGGCTTTCTCCGCCACGGCGCCGGCAAAGCCGGGCGGGAGTTCCGCGCTGCAGCGCAGTCGGCCGGCCAGTTCCGCCGCCTCCCTGATTTCATTGTAGACCGCCCGGCAGGCGGGGCAGCGCTCCAGGTGCGCTGCGTACCGCGCCCCATCCTCTTCTCCGTCCACCAGGGCCTGCCAGGTCAGCGGCCCGGGA
>Ga0116169_1002893_pt1 | contig 12080 bp, 10 predicted proteins | sample AD_UKC130_MetaG_FD_89796 | JGI IMG/M metagenome (GOLD analysis project Ga0116169, IMG submission 89796) | Active sludge microbial communities of municipal wastewater-treating anaerobic digesters from Canada - AD_UKC130_MetaG | ecosystem: Engineered > Bioreactor > Anaerobic > Digestate | place...
ACGCTTGTTCCTGGCCGGCGACGCCGCCCACATCGTGCCGCCCACCGGCGCCAAGGGGCTCAACCTGGCGGCGTCGGACGTCAAGTACCTGTCGAGCGCGCTGGTGGAGCACTACCGCGACAAGAGCGATGCCGGCATCGACCACTATTCCGCACGTTGCCTGCGCCGGGTCTGGAAGGCCGAACGCTTCTCCTGGTGGTTCACCTCGCTGATGCACCGGTTCCCGGACAGTGCCGGGTTCGGGCAGAAGGTGCAGGAGGCCGAGCTGGACTATTTGGTCCACTCCGAATCCGCTGCACGTTCCCTGGCCGAGAACTACGTCGGCTTGCCGCTGGACTTCGGCGAACACTGAAGAACGCCAAGCGCAGTCCGGCCAGACCGTTGGCAGACCGGCAGCCAGCTGTGCCGGACGACCAGGGCAGCGGCCTGGCAAGCACCGTCTGCGCCGCCGGACCCGCATGTCGCCCAGGCGCTCGGCCCGCTGGCGCGCTTGCGGTAAATTGTGGAACACCATGTCCACATCCCCCAAGCCCCCTGCCCCGTTCAAGCCGCTGCGCGGCGTGCGCATCCTGAGCCTGGCGCTCAACCTGCCAGGCCCGGCCGCGCTGATGCGCCTGCGGGCCCTCGGAGCCCAATGCAGCAAGGTCGAGCCGCCCTCCGGCGACCCGATGGGCCTGTACAACCGCAACGCCTACGAAACCCTGCACGAGGGCGTCAAGGTGTTCAGCGCCGACCTGCGCACCGAAGCCGGGCAGAGGGCCGTGCACAAGGTGCTGGCGCGCGCCGACATCCTGCTGACCTCGTTCCGCCCTTCCGCCCTGCGCAAGCTGGGCATGGACTGGGGCACGCTGCGCAAGCGCTACCCCGGATTGAGCCAGATCGACATCGTCGGCGCGGCCGGCGCCCGCGCCGAGGAACCCGGCCACGACCTGACCTACATGGCCGAACACGGCCTGGTCCAGGGCCTGGACCTGCCGCCCAGCCTGTTCGCCGACATGGGTGGATCGCTCGCGGCGGTGGAAGCCGTCATGGGTGCATTGCTGCACCAGCGCGCCAAGGGCAAAGGCGTACACCGCGAAGTGGCGCTGGGCGATGCCGCAGCCTACCTGGGGCTGCCGCAGCAATGGGGCATGACAACACCCGGCGGCGCCGTTGGCGGCGGCCATGCCGGTTATCGGATTTATGCCTGCAAGGACGGCCGCGTGGCCGTGGCCGCGCTGGAGCCGCATTTTGCGCTGTCGCTGTGCAAGGCGGCCGGCGTCTCCAGCGTCGATCGCCAGACCATGCTGGCGCCCGCCACCCACGACACCATTGCCCGGTTCCTGGCAGCGCAGACGCGCAAGACGCTCGACGCGCTGGCAAAGGATATTCCGCTGTTCACCCTGCCGTAGCAGCGCCCGGCCTGAAGCCGGGATGCGCCGTCAATGGTGCATGCGATCGTTGCCGCCTGCGGCAGCTGCCATGGAAGCCGGCGCTCCGCGCAAGGCTCAGAATCGCCAGCCGACACCCACCCCGACGAGCCAGGGGTCGACCTTGAGCGTGCCAGCCTTCGCACCCGACGAAAAGACCGACGTCTTGATCTGCACCTTCTTGACGTCGAAGTTCAGGTACATGTTCTTCGAGATCGCATAGTCGACGCCTGCCTGCAGCGCAAATCCGACACTGTCCTTGCTCAACGTCGGGTTCAGTGCTGCCACGACAGCCGGCGTGAACTGAACATTGGTGAAACGGGTGTAGTTGATGCCGGCCCCCACGTAGGGCTTGAATGCGCCCATGTCGGTGAAGTGGTACTGCAGCGTCAGCGTGGGCGGCAGATGGCGCAGCGAGCCGATGGCCACGCCGTTGGCGCTGACCGTCTGCTTCTGCGGCACCGTCAGTACCAGTTCAGCAGCAATCTGCGGCGTGAAGAAGTACGAAATATCGACTTCCGGAATCACCTTGCTGTTGATGCCCAGCCCCAGACCGGTGGAGTCGGAGTTGCTCGGATCGAGGTTGACAGCCCGCACGCGAACCATCCACGGGCCGTCCTGCGCCTGCACGGCCAGCGGTACGGCACATGCGCCGGCAGCAAGCAGTGCAACGGCAGATGCGCGAATGAGGTTGTTACTTTTCTTCATGATGTTTTCCTTGGGACAAGCAGGGAGGTTTCCTCCCGACAAGCCGTATTTCACCGCCGGCTGGTGCCGCTGATGTTGCGGTGCATCAAAGGCGATTGGCCTGTTGTGAAAGTCCAACAGCGCCGCGCGCGGGGGCCGGTTACCGTCGTAGCCGGACCCTATGGCCACCGGCGCGCGGGCCCTGCGCTCCATCGGCAGCCGAACCCTTGGCAGCCATTTGTCGTCAGCCCCCACGCGCCGCAAACTGCCGACGAAAACTGGCGGGCATAAGCGCGGTCTGGCGCTTGAACTCGCGCGTGAAGTGCGCCTGGTCGGCATAGCCGCAGACATAGCCGATCTCGGCCGGCGACACATCGGTGGTCGACAGCAGTTCGCCGGCGCGGCTGGCACGCACCTCGGCAAGCAGCACCGAGTAACTGGTCTGTGCAGAGGCCATCTGGCGCTGCAGGCTGCGCGGGCTGGTCTGCAGCGCCCTGGCCAGCACCGCCAGGCTCCAGTCGCGGCCCAGGTCGGTCGCCAGCTGCGCACGCACACGTTCGGGCCAGTCTTGCACCGGTGGCAGCGGCTCGGGCGCAGTTGCATGGTCATCGGACCAGCGCAGTTCCCAGGCGCCCAGGTCCTGAGGCCAGGGGTGGTCGAACCAGCGTTGCTGCTGCCATCTCCAGCGCCGCTCTCCCATCAACCGGGCCTGCAACTCCCGCGTGCCGCAACGCTCGAGCAAGGCGATCAGCACGCCGAACACCAGCAGGTCTTCAGCGGCTGCCGGCGGCGCGCCGTCGTCGGCTGCACGGTGACGCAGTTCCATGCCCTGCCCCTGCCGGGAAACCACCACGATGCGGTGGCGCGAGTGGATGAAACCCTCGAGCCGCTGCCAGCGGCGCACCAGGTCTGGCGGGTCCTGCGCCGGCGCCAGCGCGGCCATCAGCGGCTCATGGCCATCACGCGCCGCGCCACCGATGCGCACCAGCACATCCGGCCCATGCGCCTGCCACAAGGCCTGCGCCAGCATGCGTTTGGCGTCCAGCGGCACCAGCGCCCCGCGCGGCGGCGCCAGTGCCGGTGCCGGCAGGCCCTGCAATTGCAGGGACCGATGGATCAGGCGCAACATCGCGGCCGAAGCAAAGTCACTCATGGCGACGATCGTCGCAGATCGGCATGGCGCACCGGAAACCGCGTGAGCCGCACACCGGTGGCGGCCCGGATGGCGTTGCTGATGGCCGCACCCGCCGCGACGATGGCGGTCTCGCCGGCTCCCCCCGGCGCCTCACCCTCGTCGATCAGCAGTACCTGCATCCGGGGTATCGCCTGGATACGCGGAATCGGCGCGGCGTCGAAGTTGCCCGCCGCAACCCGAGAATCCGCCACCGGCAGTTCGTCGTAAAGCACCATGCCGATGCCCCAGACCAGATTGCCTTCACACTGCGCGCGCACCTGGTCGGGGTTGATCACATGGCCGCAATCGTGGGCGCAAACCAGACGCTGCAGCTGCACCTGGCCGTCGTCGTCGACCGTCACGTCGGCGACCACCGCAGCGAAGGCGTTTTCCTTGTAGATGCCACAGGCCAGGCCACGGCCCGCGCGCTGGCCGGCCGCCGCGGGCAACACCGGCGTGCCCCAGCCGGCCGCGTGTGCGGCATGGCTGAGCACCCGCCTGAGCCGCGCATCTTCGAGATTGGCCAGCCGGAACTGCAACGGGTCGATACCGGCCTTGAACGCGCATTCGTCGATCACCGATTCAATGACCAGGCCGTTCGGGCCCGCGCCCAGGCCACGCCATGGCCCGCTGAACACCGGCAGGCGCACCAGGTCAAACTCGGTACGGCGACGCGCGGCCGTGTAGGCCAGCGTGGCGCCACGTGCCACCCCGCCGTCCCCGACAAAATCGGTGAAGCGCTGCATCCAGGCCGGCAAGGCCGCGTTCATGAACAGGATGTGGCTGCTGGCAAACGCATGCCACCAGTCGCCCAGACGCCCTTGATCGAGGCGCACACGCACCCGGTGGCTCGACGGCGAACGGCCGAAGCCGTAACGCAACTCCTGCGTGCGTGTCCATTGCACCTTGACCGGCGCCGCCGCGGCACGTGCCAGCACCGCAGCCTCTAGCTCGACGGTGCAGATGGTCTTGCCGCCAAAACCACCACCGACACGGCAGCTGTGCACCGTGACCTGTTCGGCGTCGAGGCCGAAGCGGCGTGCCATCACATCGCGCTGGTAAAACACATCCTGCGAACCCACCCACAACTGCAAGGCCCCGTCACCGCCGAACTCGGCCACCGCCGCGCGTGGCTCGATCTGCCCATGCACGGCGAGCGGAATATCGAAACGCAGGTCGACATCCCAGCTTGCGTCGCGGTCCATGGGGTCGGCTACCAGATCGTGCGCCAGCGCACCACGCGCCAGCCGGGTATCGATGTCCAGCGCGTGATCCAGATCGGCCTGCTCAAAACCGCCCTCCACCTGCCACTGCAGCGCCAGCGCCGCCTCGATGCGGTCGAGCGCGCCCGGTGTACGCGCGACGATGCCCACACCCAGGCTGTTGGCCTGCTGCAGCAAGGGGTCGCGCATCACTGCCACGAAACCGGGCTGCGCACGGGCCGCCGCCTCGTTCATCGCCAGCACATGCGCGTTCAGCTCCGGCGATGCGGGCGCACGCAACACCCGGCCAAACAACATGCCCGGGCGGCGCACATCGGCCGCATACAAAGGCTCGCCGCGGACGATCTGCTGCGCCTGCTCCAGCGGGAGGGCGGCCTGGATGCTGCTGCGGCCTGCGCCGCGTTTGAACGCCCGCAGCTGCGCGGCAGGAAGTGGCTCGGCGGGCAATACGGCACCGCTGTTGTTGCTGACCTTCCCGCTTGCGATGGCCTCGCGCAGCGTGGCACAGGCCTGTGCCAGCGGCAACACAAAATGGCGCACCGACTCGCTGCCGACCGTGGCGCGCACCAGCGCGATGTCCTGCGTGCTGGGCAGGCGCATGTCGACGCTTGTCGCCGGCACACCCAGCTCGATGCAGGCCACGTGTTTCATCGCGGTGGCGATGTTCTGCCCCATCTCGACCCGCGGCAGGAACAACACATAACGACCGTCGCGATACTGGATCCAGCCCTGCGCCGCCTCGGGTGTGGGCGCTGGCCGCTTGGGAATCACCGGAAAAGAACACCCGGCAACGACAAATGTCACCGACAGGCTGCCGGCCATGAAGGCACGGCGCTTCATGGCCCCATCCGGGCACCGGCCTGCCCGCCGACCTGGGCAGCCGCGCGATGGATGGCACTGCGCACCCGCTGCTGGGTGCCGCAACGGCACAGGTGACCGGCCATTGCCACGTCAATCTGCGCATCACTCGGCTGAGGGTGCTGGCGCAGCAGCGCCACGGCCGCCATGATCTGGCCGGCCTGGCAATAGCCACATTGCGGCACCGCCTCATCCAGCCAGGCCTGCTGCACCGGATGCAGCGCGCCACCCTTGGCCGATGCCAGCCCTTCGATGCTGACCACTGCCCGCCCATCCACATCACGCGCCCGGATCAGGCAACTGCGCTGCGGCTCGCCATCGACCAGCACCGTGCAGGCGCCACACAGGCCGGCGCCACACCCGAACTTCGGGCCGACCAGGCCCAGATGCTCGCGCAGCACGAACAGCAGCTTCTCGTCGATCCACGCGTCGGCGATGGCGGTGCTGCGGTGGTTGAGGTTCAGTTGCATAGGGCGCTCCGGGGAGTGGGTGAGGCCCTAGTCTCGGCTTGGCGAGGGGTTGCGTATTGAACAATCGCGCCAAACGATAGCTTGCGCGAGTCAGCATCACGCCAGCGTCGCAATCGCGCAGTGAAGCCGGGTTACCCCTCGCTGGCCTGGGACGCGGTGGTTCAACGGCCGCCAGTGCCACATCCGCCTCTCGATCAGCCCGTGACGTAAGGGCCTGCGCTTCTTCGTGAGTGGCTTGGCAAGGGTGAAGTGGTGGGTCCTGACAGATTCGAACTGTCGACCTACGGATTAAGAGTCCGCTGCTCTACCAACTGAGCTAAGAACCCACTTCGAGAAAACGATCTGTGCGCCATCATCGTCTGTCGCGCCATTCATTGGAACCGAATCCAGGCTTGGCGGAAGCACTAGTCTGCGCGTCCCATCGGTGAATGCGACGCAAGTTGCAGCTTAGCGGGCACAGGCCGCGAATTCTACCGGCAAAATCGGGCGATCCTGGCGCGGCGGCGAAAACGCAGTCGAATTTCTGCTCACATGCAGCTGATTACGGCTGCGCCAGGCGTTCGAGCAAGCTCCCATCCGGGTATCCATCTGCCGGCAAACCCACGCTGCGCTGGTAGCGGCGCACGGCATCGCGGGTACGCGAACCGAAGATGCCGTCGGCCACGCCGCTGTCGAATCCGCGCTGGTTCAAGGCCGTCTGCAAGGCCAGTACTTCGCTGCGTGACAGGGTCCGCAGTTCCCGTGGCCAGGCTGCCTGTACGGCGGGGCCGCCGTCGATGCGCTGCGCCAGCAGTCCGACCGCCAGCGCATAGCTGGTGGCGTTGTTGTAGCGCAGCAGCACCCTGAAGTTCGGCCCCACCAGAAACGCCGGCCCGCGCGCGCCGGCCGGCAGCAGGATGGCACCGTCGGCAAAGTCCGGCAGCGTGGCGCCGCTCAGGGCACGCACGCCCTGTGCCGTCCATTCGGCGCTGGGCAGTCGTGTCACGCCGTCTGCACGGGCAATATCGAAACCAGCGGGCAGTTGCACCTCGGTGCCCCAGGCTTGGCCTGCCTGCCAGCCCGAGCGCGCCAGGAAATGGGCGGTCGAGGCCATGACGTCGGCGCTGCTGCCCCAGATGTCGCGCCGGCCGTCGCCATCGGCGTCCACCGCATATGCCAGAAAGACCGAGGGCAGAAACTGGGTCTGCCCCATGGCGCCGGCCCAGGAGCCGATCATCTGCGCCGGGGCGATGTCGCCGGCCTGCACGATCCGCAGCGCCGCCAGCAGCTGGCCCCGCGCCCAGTCTTCCCGCCGGCCGTCGAAGCCCAAGGTGCTCAGCGCGTCGATCACCGGCGTGCCGCCGAAATTGCTCCCATAGTTGCTTTCGATGCCCCAGATCGCCACCAGGATGGGTGCTGGCACGCCGTACTGCGCAGCCGCCGCGTCGATGGCCTGGCGTTCCAGAATCCACCGGTCCTGACCCCGCGCGACGCGCTGCTCGGAAACGGCGACGTCCAGGTAGTCCCAGATGGCGCGCGTGAACTCAGGCTGGGCGCGGTCCAGCTCGACGACACGGGGCAGATATTGCACGCTGGCGAAGGCATTCTGCAAGGTCGTATCGGTGATGCCTGCTGCCCGGGCCGTCAGCCGAAAGCCTGCGACCCAGCGCGCAAAGGCCGCGTCCTGTGTTTCGGCTTCGGCGGCGATCGGCTTGGCCAAGGCGCGCGGCACTTCAGCGGCCGCGGGCGCAGGGGCGGCCACAACCCGCGGCGGCGGCTGGCCATCGGACTTTGCAGCGGGTTTTGCAGACGGGGGCGTAGCTGCGCAGGCAGCCAGCATGGCGACGAGCAGCATCGGGCCGGCAGGCCGGAATCGACGCTGCATCAGAAAATTGAGAGAGTGCATGTCTCCGATTCTGACGGCTGGCCCGCGCCTGCACTGTGCCGCGCCGAGCCTATGCGACAACACGTCGCGCCATTGCCGGCTAGACTGGCCGGCTTTTCCAGGGAAACACTCCATGTTCGTCACGGTCAACGGCGCGCGGCTGTATTTCGATGTCGACGGTCCCGGCCTGGTGCCGGACGGCAAGGTCATGCGCGAGCGCCCGACGCTGCTGCTGCTGCACGGGGGGCCCGGCTTCGACCATTCGGGCTTCAAGCCGGATTTCTCCACGCTCACCGATGTGGCCCAGGTGGTGTACCTCGACCACCGCGGCAATGGCCGCAGCGAACATGGCGATCCGTCGAACTGGAACCTGGCGCAGTGGGGCGACGACGTGCGGGCGTTCTGCGACGTGCTGGGCATCCACAAGCCCATCGTCTACGGGGTCTCGTTCGGCGGCTTCGTCGCGCAGTCGTATGCCACGCGGCATCCGGAGCATCCCGGCAAGCTGGTGCTGACGAGCACCGCGGCGCGGCCGGACTGGACCGCCGTGTTCGACGCCTTCGGGCGCATCGGTGGCCCGCAGGCGCGCCAGATCGCCCAGGACTACTGGCTCAGCCCCACACCCGAGCGCCGTATCGTCTACCGCGAACAATGCCATCCGCTGTACTACACCCGTCCGCCGCGCGACCCGGACGCAGCCGCACGTGCCATCGTGCACGACCCGGTCAATCTGCATTTCGCCAGCGGCGAGTTCGCAGACATGGATTTCCGCGCAGCGCTGTCGCGCATCCAATGCCCGACACTGGTCATGGCCGGCGACAAGGACCCCATCACCCCTATGGCCTTCAGCGAGACCATCGCCGCCAGCCTGCCGCCGCAGTGGCTGCGTCTCGAGCGCTTTGCCGACTGCGGTCACGGCATCGTGCGCGACGCGCCGGCGCCCTTCTTCGCGACGCTGCGCGACTTCATCCGCACGTGATCCCGGGCCTCGTACTGGCGGCAGTGGCGCTGGGCGCAGGCCTTTGGGGCCTGCACCGGCTCGCGCATCTGGCCATCCTGCGTGGGCTGCGGGCACCGCGCGTGCCCCATGATGGCAGCATGGCCTTGCTGGGCTTGCCGCAACAAGGTCTGCAAAAGCTGCAACTGCAAGGACCGGGCGGTACATGCCTGGTCGCCTGGCTCGCCCTGCCCGCACACGCGCCGGCCGCCGGCGCCCCGGCGGTGCTGGTCATGCACGGCTGGGGTGCCAACGCATCGATGATGGGCCCGGTGGTGGCACCATTGCTGGATGCGGGAATGGCGGTGCTGCTGCTGGACGCACGCTGCCACGGCGAGAGCGACGATGCGGTATTCACCTCGATGCCACGCTTTGCCGAGGACATCGCTGCCGGACTGCGCTGGCTGCAGTCGCGCAGCGGCATCGACGGCAGCCGCATCGCCCTCATCGGCCATTCTGTCGGTGCCGGCGCCGCACTGCTGCACGCGGCTCACACGCGCACGGCACAACCGGTACGTGCAGTCGTCAGCCTGTCGGCCTTTGCCCACCCGCAGGAGGTGATGCGCAGCTGGCTGGCGGCGCATCGGCTGCCCTACCCGGTCATCGGATGGTACGTGCTGCGCCACGTGCAGGCCGTCATCGGTGCAAGCTTCGACGACATCGCGCCACTGCATACCATTGCCGCCGTGACATGCCCGGTGCTGCTGGTTCACGGGCGCGATGACAGCACCGTGCCATTTTCCGACGCGCTGCGATTGCAGCGTGCGGCGCAGCATGCCGAACTGCTGGCGGTTGCGGGTGATCACGACCTGCGCGAGGAGATGGCACCCCAATCCGCGGCCATCATCGACTTCCTGCAGCGCGCACTGGCAGCTGGGCCGGCGCGCCCGGCTGCTGATTTCGCCGGATGAAACCTGCACCCGGCGCAGGCCGGGCCTTGCTCCGCTAAGATGCCAGGTTCAGGGGCCCGCGGCACGCTGGCGCGCACATGCGCCCTGCGACGCAGCGCCCTTGTTCACAGAAAGAGGTCCCCGTGTCCGACTGGTACGCCATCTCCAACGCCGCCGCCATCCCCACCCCGACCGTGCTGGTCTATCCGGACCGGGTCGAGAAGAACCTGCAGCGCATGATCACCATGGCCGGCGACGTGTCGCGGCTGCGCCCGCACGTGAAGACGCACAAGCTGCCGCAGATCATCGCGCTCAAGCGCAAGGCCGGCATCCACAAGTTCAAGGTCTCGACCATTGCCGAGGCCGAGATGACGGCCGTCGCCGGCGGCGAAGACATCCTGCTGGCCTACCAGCCGGTCGGCCCGAACATCCTGCGCCTGGTGGCGCTGATGCGGCGTTTTCCCGAGACGCGTTTTGCGACGCTGGTCGACGACCCGGCCAACCTCGCGGCCATCAGCCAGGTGGCGGTGGCCGAGAACGTGAAGATCACGCTGTACATGGATCTCAACGTCGGCATGAACCGCACCGGCATCATCCCCGATGCGGCGGCTGCTGACCTGTACCGCGCCATGTGCGCCGCGCCCGGCATCACGGTCGGCGGCCTGCATGCCTACGACGGTCACCTGCGCAGCCCGGACACCGCGGCACTCTCCGGCAAGGTCGAGGAAGCCTTCGCCCCGGTATGGAAGCTGCGCGCGCAGATGCTGGCCGAGAAGCTGCCGGTGCCGCGGCTGATCGCCAGCGGCACGCCCACCTTTGCGCTGCTTGCGCAACAGCCCGACGTCGAGGTGGGCGCCGGCACCACGGTGCTCTGGGACTTCGGGCAGGAGGAGGTCTGCCCCGAGCACCACTTCCTCAATGGCGCCATGCTGATGTGCCGCGTCATCAGCAAACCCACGGCCGACCGGCTGTGCCTGGATCTGGGTCACAAGGCCGTGGCCTCCGAGATGCCGCAGCCACGCGTCAAGCTGATGGGCCTGGAGGACGCCACACTGGTGTCGCAGAGCGAAGAACATCTGGTGGTGCAGACGCCCCGGGCCGCCGAGTACAGGGTCGGCGACGTGGTCTACGGCATTCCGCGCCACATCTGCCCGACGATGGCGCTGCACAGCGACGTCTGGGCCGTGCACGGTGGCGTGGCCGACGAAAGCTGGCCGGTGGTCGCACGCAGCCGCAAGCTGACGATCTGACCCCAGGCGCCATCCCCATGGCGCCCATTCCGCACCGGCGCACAGACCTGACGCCTCACACATGGACACGCCAGACGCGTCCACGGCGACAATGGGCCCCATGCATTCGAACTCCCATCCGCTGGCCGGCGTCAAGGTCATCGAGTTCTGCCATGTCGCGGCCGGACCCTTCTGTGCGATGCTGCTGTCCGATTTCGGCGCCGTCGTGACCAAGATCGAGTCGCCGGAGGGCGACAGCCTGCGCCAGTGGCCGCCACTGACCGATGGCTACAGCGAGAACTTCGCGTCGCTCAACCGCGGCAAGCAATCGGTCGTGCTCAACCTGAAGGATCCGGCCGACCGCGACCGGGCCCGCGCGCTGGTGCTGGACGCCGACGTGCTGGTCGAGAACAACCGCCCCGGCGTGATGCAGCGCCTGGGCCTGGGCTGGGACTGGTTCGGTCCGCGCAAGCCCGGGCTCATCTACTGCTCGATCTCCGCCTACGGCCAGAGTGGCCCGCGCTCCACCGAAGGCGGCTTCGACGTGACGCTGCAGGCGATGTCGGGTGTCATGAGTGTGACCGGTGAACCCGGCGGCGCGCCGGTCAAGTGCGGCGTGCCGATCGCCGACTTCACGGCCGGGCTGTACGGTGCCTTCACCATTGCCTCGCTGCTGGCGCGCGTTCGCAGTGGCGGTGCCGGCGGCCAGATCGACATCCCGATGTTCGGCACCACGCTGGCCGTGGGCGCACTGCAGACCAGCGAGTTCTTCGGCACCGGGCGCAACCCGGTCAAGCTGGGCTCGGCCCATCCGCGCAATGCGCCCTACCAGGCCTTTCGCGCGCGCGACGACTGGTTCGTCATCGCCGCCGGCAACAACCGGCTATGGGCCTCGGTCTGCAGGGTGGCACAAACCCCCGAGCTGATGGCGGACGAACGCTTCCAGACCCCGTCGCTGCGTGCCGCCAACCAGGTGGTGCTCAAGGACCTGCTGGAGCGCAAATTCGCGGCGCGCGACGCCACCGACTGGCTGGCCCTGTTCGAGGCCGAAGGTGTTCCGAGCGCGCCGATCAACCGCTACGAACAGGCGCTGGCCGACAAGCAGGCCGACCATCTGCAACTGGTGCAGGACATGGCGTTGCCGTCCGGCCGCATGACCCGTACCGTGGGATGCCCGGTATGGCTCGACGGTGCACCCGTGCCGGTGGCCACCACCTTGCCGCTGCTGGGTGAGGCCGCCATCCCGACGCCCGAGACCCAACCGAACCGCGCCTGACCG
>Ga0116169_1002900_pt1 | contig 12051 bp, 10 predicted proteins | sample AD_UKC130_MetaG_FD_89796 | JGI IMG/M metagenome (GOLD analysis project Ga0116169, IMG submission 89796) | Active sludge microbial communities of municipal wastewater-treating anaerobic digesters from Canada - AD_UKC130_MetaG | ecosystem: Engineered > Bioreactor > Anaerobic > Digestate | place...
CGCTCGGCGCGGCACCCGTCATCAGCGTATAAAGCCATATACAAGCGCTCACCCACGCCGGCGCAAGAGGCACATTCCGGAAGGCCTTGCGAAATACGACGGCCACCAAACCGACATGAAAACCTGATACGGCAAGGAGGTGCACGGTGCCCCACCGACGATGCCGTTCTTCGAGCTCCGGATCTCTGACCCCCAATAGGGCAGCGCTCATGTAGCCGCGCAGGCGCGGAGGGAGCCTCAAAAGCAGAAAGCGCCGCAGTCGCGTGCGCCACCATCCCAAAAGCGAACCACCGCCGCCTGAGCGCCTAAGCTCCGTCGTCAAGACTTCGCCGCTCACGCCCCTGGCTCTCCAATACAGACGCGGATCGAACTCCCCAGGCTCTCGAGCCTCGGAAAGCCGACGTGGAAAACCTTTGAGGTAAACGCTGTCGCCTTCTTTCAACGCCAGCGCAGGCGAGGCATAGATGAGCCACCTCCTGCCCGATACATCCATCACGAGGGCCCTTCTGCCTCCCCATGGCCGCTCCATGACTACAACGCCCTTCCCCTCGACAGCCTGAGGAAGCGTGGGCTCTACAGAAGCCCTCCAAGAGATGAAAAACCCTCCCAAAGCTGCGAGAGCTACGAGTAAGGATGCCACACAAGCTAGCCTTTTATCCATCCTCTTGGCGCTGAGGAGCGAGAGGCCCAGGGCGGCGAGCCCTCCTATCGCCCCACAAACCGAGGGAGGCGCTCCCCTTGAAAAGGAAAGGAGGGCACCGCTCCAACCCAAAAGCAGAACCAGCGCGGGAGAAGTGTGCAAAAGCGTCACGGTGAACCCACGGTTATGAGGTTTCGAACGGCTTCTAACTTCTTCGGGCCTATCCCCTTGACCTGCAGCAGGTCTTCGACGCGCTCAAAGAGCCCATGGCTTTCCCTGTAAGCTATTATGGCCTCTGCCGTTTTCGGTCCGATCCCGGGAAGCCGCTCAAGATCTTCCTTAGAGGCCTTGTTTATGTCAATCAAACCGGCGGAAGCGCTACCTAAAAAGCTCCCCTTTTTCTGATTCTCCTGGGTCATAAAGCCCTGCGTCGGCGCCTTGTCCTCACCCTCCCTGGGGACGTGCACATGGACGCCGTCGGCCAGTTTTGCCGCAAGGTTTATGGATTCAGCGTCGGCCTCGTCCGTAAGCCCGCCGGATTTCTCAACGAGCTGATAGACTCTGGAGCCGGCGGGTAGGCTGTAAACGCCGGGCCGCGCGACAGCGCCGGTGACGTAAACCACCCACTCCTCTTCTTTAAGGGGCGCTGCGACCTGTTCCACTTGCGCCTCCTGGGACCTAACCCCTAAGGAGGGACCGGCTTCAGTGGTGGGCCCATCCTCGGAAAAACGACCGGAGAAAGTCCAAAGCAAAAACGAAGCCAAAAGGAAGCAGCCCACACCGCCTGCGAGGAAAAGGAAGCCGCGCCATCTACCCTGCCCTATCACGGACCTCACGCTCCCGCAGGGGAAAAGGATGCAAGGAGAGGATCTCTCCGTGGAGGCACCAATGTTCGGCGCGCACAAATTTAACGAGGGCAAACTTCCCCAAGCAATTTGCGTCTCCTGGCACGATCACCACTTTGTCGGTAGTGGTTCGGCCCTGAAGCAACCCCTCGCCCTTGGGGGCGAAACCGTCGAGCAAGACTTCGCATTCCTTCCCCACGAGGCTCTTGTTGATTTCGAGCGCTATCTCGGATTGGAGGGCGTTTACTGCACAGAGGCGCTCCCTCTTTGTCTCTTCCGAAACCTGCCCCGTCATCCGCGCAGCGGGCGTGCCTTCTCTGGGGGAATAGGATGCCGTATGCACTTGATCGAAGCGAAAAGCCTCCAGGGCTCGAAGGGAGGCCCTGAAATCTTCGTCGCTTTCCGTGGGAAAGCCCACGATGAGATCGCTGGTCAAGCCGAGCTGGGGCAAGGCATCCCTCAGTTTCTCCACCTTTGCGGCGTATTCAGCCACGGTGTAGCCGCGGTTCATGAGGCGCAAGATCCGGTCGCTTCCGGATTGTATCGGCAGGTTGACCGAGGGGCAGATAGATTCAACCCGCGCCATGGCTTCGATCAGATCGTCCGTGAAGTCGCGCGGATGAGACGTGGTGAAGCGCAACCTGACAAGGCCGGGAATGGACGCCACATCCTCCAAAAGGCGGGGGAAGCTATATCCCCTCAGGTCGCGGCCATAGCTGTTCACGTTTTGCCCTACAAGCGTGACCTCCAATACGCCGCTTTTGACGAGGCGCTCCACCTCGCAGATCACGTCTTCTGGCCTGCGAGAGCGAAAACGCCCGCGCACATAAGGCACGATACAATAGGTGCAGAAATTGTCGCAACCATGTGCTATCGTCACATACGCCTTATAGGGGTTACTTCGCACGATGGGAATCTCGTCTAAGTCTATAATTTCCCTGGCGTCTGCGTCGAGGAAAAGATGCCTTTTCCCGTTTCGCAGCGCGTCCTCAAGTGCCTCCGGCACTAATCCGAGATGTCTGGGCCCGGCCACCAGGCGCACCCAGGGGAAACGGCGCATCAACCCCTCACCCATCCGCTGAGCCATGCACCCGATCACGGCCACAAGAGGCCGCGAAGCGCGAGACCAGGAACGGCCGTGCCGCCCCAGCGCGCTCAACACCTTCTGTTCGGCCTTCTCTCTGATGCTGCACGTCACAAAGACGATCACTTCAGCCGTGTCTTCCGGCGCCTCGACCCATCCTCTATTCACCAACGCACTTCTGAGGCGGTCGGCATCATAGACGTTCATCTGGCAACCAAAAACATGCAGATGAAACCTCACCATGTTCGGCACTCAACTTCACCACCGAAAAAATTAGCTCAAACACCTGAGTACATATAACGCCTATTGAAAATAGCTTCAATATTATACCAGAGGATGCGGAAGGGGAAGGGTAAATACGGCGGTGCAGGTAGGTTCATGCATCATACACCGAGTATAATTGTAAAGACGAACATGCGGCAATAAACTCTGACGCCGAAAGGAGAGATGCACATGAAACGGGTAGTCGTCATAGGAGGAGGACCTGGCGGATATGTGGCCGCCATCAGGGCCGCTCAATTAGGTGCCGACGCCACACTGGTCGAAAAGGGCGAGCTCGGAGGCACATGCCTAAACAGGGGGTGTATTCCGACCAAAGTCCTCCTTCATACAGCTGAACTCTATTCATCCGTCAAGGGAGGCAAGCGCATCGGCTTAAACGCGGAAGGCTTGTCGGTGGACTGGAAAACTCTCATGGACAGGAAAAGTTCCGTGGTAAAGCAACTTACCAACGGAGTAAAAGCGCTCCTTTCGTCCAACGGCGTTTCCATCGTTCAAGGGGAAGGCTCGTTTGCGGCGCCCCAAGAGGTTTTGGTGACAAAAAAAGACGGAACGAAGGAGAGCCTCAAGGGCGATGCTTTTGTCGTAGCCACCGGGTCTGCGCCGGTTAAGCTCCCCTTGCCCGGCATGGACCTCGAGGGCGTGATAACCAGCGACGAAGCGCTCTCCCTCGACGAGATTCCGGAATCTATCGTCATCGTCGGGGGTGGCGTAATAGGAATGGAGTTCGCCTCAGTTTTTTCGAGCCTCGGATCGCAGGTCGCGGTAGTGGAGATGTTGCCCGAGATACTTCCCCCTATGGATTCGGAGATGGCCGCCGCGCTGAAGAAGATCATGGAGCGCAAGGGCGTGCGCTTCCACACGAGCACAACTGTGACGGGCATCACGAGGGAGAAGGACATGCTTCAAGTGAAAGCGAAAGCAGGAGAGAAAGAGCTCTCTCTCGCTGGGAAGAAAGTGCTCGTGGCCGTAGGACGCAAGCCTTACACAGCAGGCCTGAACCTTGAAGGCATAGGTGTTAAGGTAGAGCGCGGACGTATCACCGTTAATGAGCAGATGGAGACGAACGTCGGTGGGATATACGCCATAGGCGACTGCGCAAGCCCTATAATGTTAGCCCATGTGGCGATGACGGAAGGAGCTACGGCGGCAGAAAACATCATGGGCGAGCATAAAGCCATGAATTACAAGGCCGTTCCGAACTGCCTTTACACCTCTCCTGAGCTCGCAGGTGTAGGCCTAACGGAGGAGGAAGCTAAAAAGCGCGCGGGCGAAGTGAAAGTGGGGCGATTCCCCTTGGCGGCGAACGGCAAGGCGCTCATCTTGGGCGAAACGCAGGGCATGGTGAAGATCATAGCTGACGCAAAATATGGCGAGATTTTAGGACTGCACATATTGGGCCCAAAGGCCACAGAGCTAATCGCCGAAGGGGCGATGGCCATGACCCTCGAGGCCACGCTGGAAGAAATCACTTCCACAATTCACGCTCACCCAACAGTGGGAGAGGCCATATTTGAAGCTGCCCTCGCTGCCGATGGTATAAGCATACACATGCCCAAGCGGTAAACCTAAAATGCGATCCACTATGTGAAACTAAAGTGCGATTTTGGTTGACAAGCACGACGAGATCGGCCTAAAATATGTTCAAGAGCATATAATCTCATCAGGGAGGGATAGGCATGAAGGGAAAGTGGCGTCTGGCATGTTTAGCACTTGTCGCAATGTTTGTGCTTTTTGCCTCATCGGTAGGCGCACAAGCGGCTTACCCAGATAGACCGGTGCAGATCATTTGTCCCTGGGGCGCGGGCGGAGGAACGGACCAAGTAGCGAGGACGATAGCCGCCATCTTGCAGGAAGATCTGGGCGTCCCGTTTAACGTGGTGAACCGCACCGGCGGAGGCGGAGCCATAGGCCATATAGCCGGAGCCAAGGCTCAGCCCGATGGATATACGTTCACCATCATCACCGCCGAACTCAACATGATGCATTGGATGGGCATGGCGGAAGTAACTTACAACGACTTCCGTCCCATAGGAATTGTAAACATCGACCCCGCAGCGGTATGGGTCTCGGCCGATTCGAAGTGGGAAAAATTGGAAGACCTCGTGAATGAGATAAAGGCAAATCCAGGGAAGCTGCGCGCTTCCGGTACGGGCACCGGTGGTATATGGCACCTCGCTATGGCTGGGTGGCTCGCCTCTATGGGGCTCCCGCCCGATGCTATAACCTGGGTTCCTTCTACTGGGGCTGCTGAAGGCCTGCGTGAGCTGATAGGCGGAGGCGTGGACCTGGTGCCGTGCAGCTTGCCCGAGGGCATGAGCCTCTATTCGGCCGGCAAGATCAAGGGGCTCGCAGTCATGGCAGACGAGCGCGTCAAGGCCTTCCCCGACATACCGACGCTGAAGGAACTTGGCATAGACTGGAGCCTGGGCACATGGCGCGGCATAGCCGGCCCCAAGGGGCTTCCCGACGACATCGTCAATGTTCTGGAACCGGCATTGAAAAAGGCAGTCGAAAGCGAGCGCTTCACGAGCTTCATGGATCAAGTTGGATACGGCGTAGCCTGGATCCCGACCGACGAGGCGGTAAGGTTTTTGGCAGAAAACGATGAAGGGCTGGGCAACCTCATGAAGGAGCTGGGATTAGCCAAGTAGAAGGAAGAAGACTTGTAAGAGCGGGGAGACTTGACTCTCCCTGCTCTTATTTGCGTGGGAGGGTGGTAGCATTGCTCGCAAGAGATGCCGTTATCGGCACCGGGTGCGCCGTTGGAGGAGTGCTCATCGTACACAGGAGCATGCAGTTGGGAAATGTCCCTGGTTCATATGCTGGGCCAGGGCTCTTCCCCACGCTTATAGGCATCGCTTTATGTATCTGCGGCATATTGGTGTTAGCGCCCGCTCTGCGCCAAAAAAGGAAGGGAGAGAGATTCTTCAGCGGACCGGGCGAACGCTTAAGGCTCGTGGAAGTTACGGGGCTGGTGATATTTCTGATCGCCTGTGCCCCTAAGTTGGGCTTCATTCTAACGTCGTGGATCATGATGATGGCAGAGTTATGTTTGCGCAAGAATAGCCTTTTGCGCAGCGCCGTCGCGGCCACGATATTGGTGGCAGTGGTGTGGGGGTTGTTCACAAAGGCGCTCAAGGTTCCGCTTCCTGTAGGACCGTGGGGGTGGTAGAAAAATGATGGCAAACCTCGCGGCAGCAATTCAGTTATTATCGAGCCCCTATTTAATTTTCATCATGGTCATTACGGCAGTCTATGGCCTCTTTGTGGGGCTCGTACCGGGGTTAACGGCTACGATGGCTACCGCTTTGTTCGTTCCTTTCACATTCTTCATGGATCCGCTCCCTGCCTTAGCGGGCGTGATAGTCCTTTCGGCTATGGCGATATTTGCCGGCGACATCCCTGCGACGCTGGTACGCGTTCCCGGTACCCCGTCGAGCAGCGCCTATGTAGAAGATGCGTACCAACTGTGCAGCAGGGGAATGGCGGTGAGGGCGTTGGCCCTTTGCGCTTGTTGCAGCGCTACGGGCGGGATCATTGGGGCACTTTCGTTGATGCTTATCGCTCCTACGTTAGCCCAATTCGCCACGCGTTTCACTTCGTTTGAGTACTTTTGGCTTGCCATCTTGGGCCTTTCCACAACCGTCACGGTATCGAAGGGCTCCACGGTCAAAAGCTGCATAGCGCTCCTGTTGGGGCTCTTTTTCTCCACTATAGGCATAGACATAACGCTCGGCATACCGCGCTTCACCTTCGGAAGCAGCGAGCTTTTGGGCGGCGTGAACTTCATCCCGGCCATGGTCGGGCTGTTCGGCGTGAGCGAGGTCATACGCACGACGGAGGAGTCGGTCAGTTTCACGGCACAAAAGCTCTCCTTCGGCTTCTTTGAGATGCTCAAAAGCGCATGGACGGCGATGAAAAACCGCTTGGGGATATTGCTGCGCTCTGCAGTGCTTGGCATGGTCATAGGGGCTCTGCCGGGCGCAGGGGGCGACATCGCCGCCTGGATCTCTTACGGCGTCGGTAAACTTTCATCAAAACACCCGGAAGAGTACGGCAAGGGCTCGGAAGAGGCAGTTCTAACCGGTACATCGGCCAACAACGCGGCCTTGGGCGGAGCATGGATCCCGGCGCTCGTATTTGGCATACCGGGCGATTCCATAACGGCCATTTTGCTCGGCATCCTCATGATGAAGGGGTTGCGCCCTGGCCCACTCATCTTTGAAAGACAAGGAGATCTCGTCTACGCCATATATCTGGTCTTTATCATCGCCAATGTGCTATTGATTCCGTTAGGATATTTGGCCGCCAGGTCTGGCATGCAGATGCTCAAAGTGCCAAAAGGCATTCTCATGCCGGCCATACTGCTTTTTTGCTGCGTCGGCTCTTACGCCATAAACAACAGCCTCTTCGACGTGGGCGTGATGCTCGTCATGGGGCTCTTGGGATATTTCTTCGAGAAGAGCGACGTGCCCGTCGCTCCGATAGTCTTGGGGCTGATACTTGGGCCCATGGTAGAGCGCAATTTCATGATGAGCGTTATAAAAACGGGGGGCAGTTTGAGCCAATTTGTAACGCGCCCCATAAGTGCCGTGCTGGTGATCTGCGTAGCGTGCGCTTGGACGATCCCGCTCTGGTCGGCAAGAAGAAGGCGCAAAAGCGTCGCCTCGTAAAGAGGCAGGGGATCGGGAAATGACGCTCGATTCCCTGCCTCTTATCTACTATAGACACTAAGCGGGTCGAAGAAGCTCACTCAAAGCCTCCTTCCAACGCGCCATAGAAAGGCATGTCGTAACCCCGGAAACCCAGGAAGCGCTCCCTCCGCCTTTGGCTTCTAGTTCTTTCCTATCTTTTATGATCTTCCGCAGGTCTATGACGACGCCGCTGCCGGCTGTTAGTGCGAAGTGGGCCTCTCTTTCTTCGCCTACCGGCATCAGCAAGACCACCACGGCTTTTTCTCTTTCTTCGGTGAGCCTCTTCAAGGCGGGCGTCGCGATCTCCACCGTCAGGCCTGGTGCCTCAGCGGATAACAGCTCGTATCCGTCCACCTTCTCTTCCGAGAAGGGAAAGGAGATGTAGCTCCTCACCTTGCCGAGGAGCTTTTGGAGCGATTCCTTCTCTTCCTTCAGCCTGTCGTAAATGGGCTCGATGTCTTCAAGTTTACATCCAACCTTGCGCAAAAGCCTCCTCATGGCCCTGCCGTAATCCTCCAAGATGTGCGCCCTCTCCAGAGAGAACTTCACTTCCCATTCAGGAGATGAGCCTCTGAAGGCTGTCACGATCACCCCTCCGACTTGAGCCGTCGAGGAGACGTGGCTGCCCGAACAGGCTATCAGATCGTAATCGCCGATCTGGACGATCCTTATCTCCTCACTTTCTATCCTCTCCCAGTTGGCCTTTAAATTGGGAAGGCTTTGGGCCTCTTGAGGAGGAAGGCCATAAATCTTTACGGGAATATCGGAGGCGATGATAGAGTTCGCCTCGTCCTCGGCGGAAAAGAGCATCTCCCATGTGAGTTCCCCGTCGTAGTGCAGGTATATAGAGCTCTCCTTGGGGTCTATGGAAACCTTATACACCCTGAGGCCTGGGACTTGCTTTTCTAAAGCCCGGGATAGTATGTGCTCGCCGGTGTGCATGCGAGAGAGAGCGGTATGGCGCTCCTCGTCAATCTTAGCCGTTGCGACATCGCCGGATTTGACTTCCCCGCGCTTCAAAGTCAAGCGAAGCACTGGCCCCACATCCTCTTCGGTGCAATCGGTAACGACCGCCAAAAGATTTGCGCCCTCCAAGGTGCCCGTATCTCCGGGTTGCCCTCCCCCGGCTGGGCGAAAGGGATTTTCATAAAGCGTCACAAGGGCCTTCTTGCCCTCGACCTTGAGGACATCCTTGATCTTGACCTTCACAGATATTTCCTCCCTCAATTTATGGGACGGCCTTCACCATCCCGCCATCGACTATGATGGTCTGCCCGGTTATGTAGGTGTTGGCCTCGGAACACAGAAAAACGGCGAGCTTGGCGTATTCCGCGGGGTCGCCGAACCGCCCCAACGGTATGGCCGAAAGCGTCCCCGCTCTGACTTCTTCCACGCTCTTTCTCATTTCTTGCGCGTTCGCCCTGTCCACTTGCTCCAGGCGCGGCGTGAGTATCCGACCGGGCCCTATGACATTTACGAGGATGCCGTACGGGGCCACTTCCCGCGCCAAAGTCTTGCTCATCCCGGCCACGCCGATGCGGAACGTATTGGAGAGTATTAGATTGTCTATGACCTCTTTGACCGAAGAGGAGGTGGAGTTTACTATCCTTCCCCAGCGCCCTTTCTTCATATAGGGAAGCACCTCCCTAATGCTCCTCACGTAGCTCAGGAGGTCGAGCTCGAAAGCGCGCTGCCACGCATCGTCGCCGAAGCTCTCGAACGTGCCCGGAGGTGGGCCGCCTGCGTTGTTGACGAGCACGTGGATCGTGCCGAAGGTGCTGGCGGTTTCGCGCACCAGCGCCTTTATCTGATCGGCCTTCGTGATGTCGCAAACCCTATACAGGGGCTCGTTGCCGGTGGCTTCTTTTATCTCCCTTTGGGCGATCCGCAGTTTTTCTTCGTTGGAAGAGGAGATCATGACGCGCGACCCCTCTTTTGCAAACTCCGCGGCTATGGCCTTACCGAGGCCAGAGCTCGAAGCCAACACCAAAACGCTTTTGCCCTCGAGTCCGAGATCCATAACTTCTCCCTCCATTTCCTACAAGCCCTTTGTACAAAACGACGCCGTTTTGCTGCAGCGCCTCTTGGGAGCGTTTTTACACGGGAAGCCCTACTCAAACCTGACGAAGTCCTCGACCTTTCTTCTATATGCCCGAGGAAAGAGTGTAACGCCGGGCTTCATATAACCCACTGCGATAATCATGGGCACTATCTTATCGTTGGGGATGCCAAATTCCTTCTTTATGGCCCCCTCGTCGAAGCCGTCCATCGGGTGCGTCTCCAATCCCAATCCCCTGGCAGCGACCATTACGCTCATGGCGAAAAGCGACGCATTTTTGACCGCGAAGACCTTCCTCTGCGGGCTATTTGGAGGGCCGTAAAGGGTCTGAATCATTCCTAAAGTCGACTCCGTCGCCTCCGGCTTCATATAGCCTAACTCTATGTTGGACTCGATGACCGCATTGCGGTTTTCCTCAACGCCCATCGGATCGGCCACGATTATGAGCACAACCGAGGCTTCCTCCACCTTGGGTTGGTCGAAGGCACAGCGCCTGAGGACCTTCTTTCGCCCTCTGTCTTTGACCGCGATGACTTTCCACGGCTGCAAGTTGAACGAAGACGGAGCGAGATTTGCGATCTCCAAGAGCTCCTTCAACGTATCATCAGGTATGCTCCGCTCAGGATCGAAGAAATTTATGGAGCGCCTCTCTTTCAACGCTTGGATGACATCCACTGCGATCCCTCCTCTGTAAAATGGTCTCAAGCAAAATTATATCACGCAATTGGAAGGAATTTAAGTTAAGCTGTGCCCCTTTCGCGCCACAGCAGTCTCTCGTCCGTCAAATGTTATGACAAAAATGTGATCAAAATGACATTGACGAAGGAAGGCCTGAAGTATTAAAATAAAGGTGATTTTTAAAAGGATTTAATTTTGCGTGGCGGCGCAAACTTTTGAGCGGAGGTGTGCAAACGATGCAAAAGTGTGAGTTAATCGAAAAGTGCCCATTCTTTAATGACTTAATGGAGAGGATGCCGGCGACGGCCAACATGATGAAAAAGCGCTATTGTCTGAACGATAATTTACAATGTGCGCGCTACACAGTATTTAAGGCCTTGGGGAGAGAGAAAGTGCCTAAGGATCTGTTTCCCAATCAAATAGAAAAGGCCCAAGAGATTATCGAACGAGAGAAAGTTTGATCGAATTTTCGTGGTCGTCAACACGCTATCTTGGAGGTGAAAACATGGGGAGGGGCCTTATGAGGCGCAGCGCAATTTTGATCGCTCTCTTCGTTGTCTTTATCGTGGGAGTTTACAGTTTGAGCGACCTCGTAAACAGACTCGAGAGGGAAGATGCCGCCATAGAGGCTATCACCTTGAGGCAAGCCTTCTTGGCGGAAGGTATATTTGCTACGGCTTCTTACCTAAACTATGATCAAAGTGACGCAATGCGGCGAGATCTATCCGATAAAATCGAGGCCTTCGATCGAGGGCTGAAACTCCTTTCAGAGGGAGGAGCCCTTCCACCCCAAATCATCTCCTACTTGGGCATCGATACAATCCATCCGGCCCCGCCCGAAGTGCTGAGCCAACTCGAAAGCATATCGAGCCTGTGGCGACGGGTGCGGGAAAGGCTCAACGCCATTTCCAGTGGCAGTAATCCTCAAGCGACAGCAGGGGTTTTAGCGGAGGACCGGAGAGCCCTTGTGGACGGATTAAACCGCCTCCATGCTTTGCTCGCTGAACACGCCGCAGGAGAAACGGCCTGGTGGAGGCGCGTTAGATCGGCCATGCCTATCGTAGGTGCGGCCTTCGCCCTTTTGGCGGGCTTACTAATAAGCAGAGGCATCGTCCGTCCGCTAAAAAACCTCCTCTCCTCCGTAAAAGAGCTCGCCGATGGCACCTTGGACCTGACACGGCGCCTGCCAGTCAAATCCAAGGATGAAGTGGGCTATTTAAGCGCCGCATTCAACCGTTTCATCGAATTTTTGCAGCACTCCTTCTGGGACGTATTCTGTGCGTTCAGAGATAGCGTGGTTCAGACAAGCGCCGTGGAAGACCAGGTGAGGCGCTCCTCCTCCGCGTTTCAAGAGATGCACGAAGAGCTCTCCAGGGGGGCCAAGGACGTAGATGAAATCGCTGCCTCGGTCCAAGAGGCCAATGCGGGGATAGCCGAGATAGCCGCGGCGAGCGAGGGCTTGGCTCGAATGGCGGAAGAACTGAACGCCGCCGCCGCGGAAATCGGAAAGAGGGCCACTGTAGGTCAATCTGCTCTTGAGGAGGTGAGGAAGTCCATCCTGACCATGAGGGATCAGGGCCATGGAGTGGCCCAAAGCACAGAGGCCGTGACCGAAAAGGCCTCCCTAATCCAAGACGTGGTGAAGGCCATAACAGCCATCGCCGATAGGACCAATCTATTGGCGTTGAACGCCGCCATAGAGGCCGCTCGGGCCGGCGAACACGGTAAGGGTTTTGCCGTGGTGGCGGAAGAGGTGAGGAAGCTCGCCG
>Ga0116169_1002902_pt1 | contig 12043 bp, 6 predicted proteins | sample AD_UKC130_MetaG_FD_89796 | JGI IMG/M metagenome (GOLD analysis project Ga0116169, IMG submission 89796) | Active sludge microbial communities of municipal wastewater-treating anaerobic digesters from Canada - AD_UKC130_MetaG | ecosystem: Engineered > Bioreactor > Anaerobic > Digestate | place...
AGCGATGAGATCTTGCCAGCGGCGCGGGTGACTTTGAGATCAGTACCGTCATAAATCGCCAGGCCGGCCGAATCATAGCCTCGATATTCCAGGCGTCGCAGGCCCTCGAGCAAAATAGGTGCAGCTTGATTGCTGCCGATGTAACCAACTATGCCACACATTGCATCCTTCCCCTTCCGGTCGATGAACAGATGCGGTGATTTTAGCACGAAAGAAATGGCGACACAAACTCCAAAATGGGGACGTGATACTCTGTCCCCTTTCTTTACTGTCCCTTTTTTGTAAGTTGTTGACTTTCAACCAGTTAAAATTTGGAGCGAGCAAAAAAGAGGGACAGAGTATCACGTCCCCATCATTTTGTTTTGTAGATTATGTCACCTGATTTTATTATTATAAATAGCGGAGGGCTAAATGAGAAAAAAATGTGTCGGCCTGGCTATGGTCGCTCTATTGGCTATACTGTTTTGTTTTCAACATTCAAGCACGGCCGGGCTGGCTATGGAAACCAACCATACAAACCATACCAAAAGGACAGCCGCACCAACCCCCGATGACAAGAGGCTCAGCTCAAAGGGAAATTCCCTGCCCCACGCTCAGGTTCTGCTCATCGAAAATTCATCCCGCCCCTCGGGCAAAAACTCTGGCCGGGTCATCGAGTTAAAACCTTTGCTTTCTGTTTCTGACCAGCCGCCCCATTTTTTCTTCAAGTACCCCTCCGAGGTCAAGTTGAGCAGACGGGGTGATGTGTTCGTCCTCGACGATGAAGAGATTCTGCAGTTTGATTCATCCGGAAAATTCCTGCGAAACTATTTTAAAAAGGGCCAGGGTCCGGGCGAAATGCAGTATGTGAGAGACATAGCCATCGACGGCGAAAACCTGGCCGTATTTGATTCTTTTCCGAAAAAAGTCTGCCTTTTTAATTTTGAGGGGCATCTTCTCTCTGAATTCAAGATAAGTCAACTGCGAGCAGGGGCGCGCGCCGTGCGTCTTATCCACGTGGACGGAAGCAATTATTATTTGACGTCATCAGGTTTTCCTGATACCGGTGGAAAATTTGTCAGGGTAGAGAATCCAAATTATTTCGAGGTTTATAACGAAAAGACGGGGCAGTTGGATGAACTGGGTACTTTCTCCGTCCCGGCCTGGGTGATAACAGGCGGGGGCGCTGGGGCCATGGCCGAAACCTGCTCGCTGCAGATTGTTCCTTACAAGAAAAATCAATTTGTCATCTCGCACACTGAAGACTACCTGCTGAAGATACTCGACGCTGAGAAAAAAGAAGTCGTCGCGGCTTTCAGTCGGAAATATAAAAAGGTAAAGATACCGCAGGCTCGGAGGCGCCCCACCAGGATAGCCGTTACCGACCGGGAATATTCCTACAACCCAACCCACTACAACGATATTCTGGGGGTTCTGGTCGTCGGCGATTTAATCTGGGCCCTGACCTCAACGGTGGACAAGAGCAAAGGGCTGCTAGTTGATGTTTTTAACGGCCAGGGCCAGTATGTTGACTGCTTTTACCTGAAATTTCCATTTGAGCTTAACCCCGGCTTTCGTGATATTGGAATAAGTCTGGCTGTAGATCAGGAGGGGAAAACTTTATGGGCTACCGTTAAGAATCCCGACGAAACATTTTCACTGAAGAAATTCCAGCTCTGAGAACCGGAGACACAAACTATATTTCCTATTTTTCTTCATCTTCGACTTCAGGCAGCATTTTCGCTGCAAGCGCTGGAGCCTCATAAAATGGGGACAGAGTATCACGTCCCCTTTTTGTAAGTTATTGGCCTTCAAGCACTTAGAAATTGAGGGCGGCAAAAAAGAGGGACAGAGTATCACGTCCCCAATAAACCACGCCGCTTGAGCACAGCCTCGACTTTGGGCTGGCGACCACGGAATTTAACATAGAGTTCTATCGGGTCGGCACTTCCGCCGCGAGACAGAATATTGTCACGGAAAGATCGGGCAGTAGCTGCATCAAACAATCCCTTTTCTTTAAACGCATCGAAGGCATCAGCATCAAGCACTTCCGCCCACATGTAGCTGTAATACCCGGCTGAATATTCACCAGCGAAAATATGGCTGAAATACGGGCTCCGGTAGCGAACAACGATCTCCGGGATCAAGCCGATTCTGGCCAGCGCTTTAGCTTCAAAGTTCATGACTTCTTCTGGCTTAACGGGCTGGGTAACGACGTGCCAGTCCATATCGAGATAAGCAGCTGACATATATTCGACCGTGGCAAATCCCTGATTGAAATATCTGGCGTTCCTGATCTTGGCGATCAGCTCATCAGGCATCGGCTGACCGGTCTGATAATGGCGAGCGAAGAGTTTTAAAAACTCAGGCTCGGTCACCCAGTTTTCCATAATCTGCGAGGGCAGCTCAACAAAGTCGCGCGCCACATTAGTACCGGTCAGACGCAAATAGGTGCAGTCAGCCAGCAGCCCGTGGAGGGCGTGACCGAACTCATGGAAAAGCGACGTTGTTTCCTCGAGCGTTAGAAGCGATGGCTGGTCGGGTGTCGGTTTGGTGAAATTGCCGCAGTTGATGATGAGCGGGGTGACTTTTTTGCCATCAATTTTATACTCGTCGCGAATCGCGCTCATCCAGGCGCCGGCGCCCTTCGAAGCGCGCGGGAAATAGTCAGTGTAAAGGAGACCGACATGCGTTCCGTCGGCTTCTTTGACCTCGAAAACTTTGACATCTGGATGATAGACCGGGATGTCGTGGCGCTCGACAAACTGCAGACCGTAAAGTTTATTGGCCAGGAGAAAAGCACCGTTGATGACATTTTCCAGCTTGAGGTAAGGGCGAAGCATTTCTTCATCGAGGTCATATTTTTGCTTGCGCAGTTTCTCGGCATAATACCACCAGTCCCAGGGCTCGAGCTTAAAGTCGTGGCCTTCGGCGGTGATGAGCTGCTGGAGCGCGGCGGCTTCCTCGCGGGCTTTTTTGACGGCCGGCTTCCAGATCTGGTCGAGGAATTTATAGACATTGTCGGGCGTTTTGGCCATGCAGTCATCGAGGACATAGTCAGCCCAGGTCTTGAAGCCAAGGAGATTGGCTTTTTCCAGGCGCAGGGCGATGGTTCGGGCGATGTTGGCTTTGTTGTCGTAGGCGTTGTCGTTGTTGCCGCGATTGATGTAGGCCTTGAAGATTTTTTCGCGAAGGTCGCGGCGCGGCGAATACTGCAGGAAGGGAATCATGCTTGGTTTGTGGAGGGTAAAAACCCACTTGCCGGGAAGGCCGCGCTCGGTAGCTGCTTCGGCTGCAGCAGCGATGACATTGGCGGGCAGACCTTCGAGGTCAGCCTGATTGTCGATGACAAGCTGGTAGGAGTTGGTATCTTTGAGAACGTTGTCAGCGAATTTAAGCTCGAGGACAGCCAGTTCCTGATTGATTTCTTTGAGGCGGGCTTTTTGCGTATCGTTGAGGTTGGCGCCGGCCCGGACAAAATCCTTGTAGAATCTTTCGAGGAGCTGGCGTTGCTCGGGATTGAGAGAGAGGCTGCCGCTGTCGCGCTGCTCATAGAGTGCCTTGATGCGGGCGAAAAGCTGCGGGTTGAGATATATTTCATCGTCATGCTGGGAGAGAATCGGAGCCAGGTCGGTGGCGATGGCCTGAAGTTCATCGTTGGTGTGGGCTGAGAGGAGATTCTCCATGATGCGGCGGGTGCGATCGAGGAAAAGACCGCTGCGGTCAAGGGCTTCGATGCTGTTGGTAAAGGTGGGAGGATCGGGGTTTTCGGCGATGGCTTTAATTTCTTCGTTGTGGCGCTTGATACCCTCCATGATGGCCGGCTTGAAGTGCTCATTTTTGATACGATCGAAGGGCGGCGTCTCAAAAGGAGAAGTCCAGGCCGAGAAGAGCGGATTGTCGGCGGTGGAGGAAGATGAAGGGGCTTTGGCTTCACCGCTCGATTTTTCACCCGGCTTCTGGCTCTGGCAGGCGGCCAGCATGGTGACGATTAAAAAGGCGGCAGAAATTGCGTTTAAAATTTTCATCGCTTACTCCTTAAAAACTGACCAAAAAAATTACGAACGCTATCCATATTTTCTGATTTTGTGACTTAATTCCTTAATTTATCAATTCATCGGTAACTTAAATCATATTATATTTTCCGGGATAAGGGAAAGGAAAGGAAAAAGAATATGGGAAAAAATATGGAAAAAATGGGGACAGAGTATCACGTCCCCTTTTTGTAAGTTATTGGCGGACAAGCACTTAAAAATCAAGGTCAACAAAAAAGAGGGACAGAGTATCACGTCACCGTTTGATAAAGACTTCGAGGACGGGAATTTCAACGGGCGGCTTCTGGACCGGAAGTGACAGCCACAGGTCGGAAGCTTCCTCGCCTTTCCCCGGTTCGAAACGAATCTCCGAGGCATCATGCAGAAACTGGACATACTCAACTTTGCCGGCCAGTCCCTTGAGCCAGATACCGTTTAGCGGGTAGGAGAGCAAATGGACATAAAGCCTCCTGGTCGTCGGATTCCAGGTCAGGAGTGTATTGGGCGGCACAACAAATTCAGGCGGGGCCTCGGTGCAGCTGTAAATTGATCGGCTGTTGACGGCCATCCAGTCGCCCATCGCTTTGAGCCGTTCCTGCGCTCTCAGGTCAAATGTCCCTCGGCCGGTTGGCCCGACGTTGAGGAGAAGGTTTCCACCTTTGCTCACGGAGTTAATCAGCAGTTCAATAAGCTGGGCCGGACTCTTCCAGGTATATTCATCGCGGTAATAACCCCAGGAGCCGGAGAATGTCTGGCACGTTTCCCACGGAATTTTTTTACCTTTATATTCAGGCCACTTCGTCACGACAACCTGCTCGGGCGTGGTGAAATCCCAGCCGCCTTCGACATCCTGGAGGTCGAGGCGGTCATCAACGATGATATTGGGCTGGAGCGAGCGGGCCAGTTTCAGGAGGCCAATCGAATCCCAGTCGTCGCGCCCTTTGCCGTGCTTTCCCGGGAACGAAAAATCAAACCAGATGATGCTGATTTCGCCGTAATTGGTCAGGAGTTCGCGCACCTGATCTTTCATATACTGGCGGTAGCGGTTCATATCTTTGCCGGCGTTGAGGCGGTCGTAGTCGGCCTCGTTGGCCGGGCGGAGGGGATGCATGACGTCAATGGTGTAATCCGGATGATGCCAGTCGAGAAGCGAATAATAGAAACCAACCTTCAGGCCTTCCGCCCGAAAAGCTTCAACGAATTCTTTCAGGAAGTCGCGGCCAAAGGGGGTATTGGTCACTTTGTAATCAGTGTATTTCGAGTCCCAGAGGCAGAAGCCCTCATGATGCTTGGCAGTGATAACCGCATATTTCATGCCGGCCGCTTTCGCCATCCGGGCCCACTCGCGCGGGTTAAAAAGGTCGGGATTAAAGTGGTCAAAATATTTCTGGTACTGCTCATTGGTCAGACGCTCGTGATTTTTCACCCATTCGTGGCGGGCGGGAAGGGCGTAAAGGCCAAAGTGAATGAACATTCCGAAGCGGGCATCGGTCCACCATTTGAGGCGTGCAGCCTTCTCCGCGTCAGTCTCTTTGGGGAACCGGTATTGCCGGATTGGAACGGATGCTGATGAAGAGGACTGGACAGACGGCAAAGCTAAGACAGAGCGGGCTAAGATAGATCCAGCTAAGCTGCATTGGAGTGACCTAAATGGAGTCGAGCCTGATAACTCTGAGGCAGACAAAGCTGACGCCAGCTGAACTGATGGCTGAGACGGGTGTGGCACCTGGATGGAGGTCTGGCTATCATCATCGCAGGCACCAATAGATTGCAGTTGCGAGGCCGGCTCTAAGAGCGGGTGCGGCGATAGACAGGGTTGAGACTGATTAGATGATTGGAGTTTTGGCTGTTGCTGCGGCGACGGTGATTGGCGCTTCCGCTGAGGCAACGCTGGCTGGCTGGTTGGCTCGGCAAACATAAGTTGAAGCTGCGAGGATAGGGGCGATGGCTTGCGCTCTAACTCCTGCTGTAACGATGTAGTTTGCGACAGCATCAGCGCCGTTTGTTTCTGTTGAAGAGGCTGCGATTGTGTGGACTGCTGGCGGATCTTAACTGGCACCAGTGGTGGCGAGGGCTGCTGTGGGAGCTGATCCTGCAACGACATCGTTGAAACCAACGAGCCTGTGGACTGTGCCATAAAGCCATGGCCACGGCTCGTTCTGACAATACCAGCTCCGATGCTCGCCACGCTCACCAATAAAATCAGGCTGACGATCGCGACCAGTAGCTTCCTGCGGCCGCCGCGCTGATTTTTATTTTGCCCTGTCTTTTTCATTTCTGCCTCCCGATAGGTTGACTCAAAATGATAGTCCCTGGCTAAGTTATAATTTATCAGTTATCAGTTTATCCTATTTTTATTAGCTTTATCAGCCAGATATTTTTCCAGCCTGAGCAAAAAGCTTTTGGAAAGTTTTTTGCGCTCAATTTTTCTCTGAAGTTCAACTAGTCGCCTTCTGTGCCAGGGCTCTTTCATGTCATTCAGGGCTGCTCCATAGTATATCCAGTCTTTGTAATCCCTCCTGATGGCCGGATCTTCCCAGACAAAACTGAGGAAGGAAAGGGCTTCTCCGTTTTCAAGCCACAGTTCTTCATACCAATCCAAACATTCCTCGGCGTAATCTAAGCCCATGGTATTAATCCAATGCCAGATGGGCAGGACCTCTGGCTCCTGGCCGAGGACAAGCGGGATCAGATAAGGATTAAGAAAAATCGTCGAGCGAATTTTCGCCGCTGCTTCTTCATAGCGGCCAGCCAGAAAAAGAGCCAGTGCCCAGTTGAGGCAAAAATCAGGTAGAGGCAGGTCCTCGCCATAATGTTTTTGATACCATTCAAACTCCCGGATCGCACCTTCAATATCCCCTTTTAAAAGATAGGCAGGCGCGATAAGATAACGGACCCCCTGATTGTCATTGGGGTTTCTGAGGAGAAGCTCCTTAAATTCTTTTATCGCCTCGTCATAACGGCCAAGCATTTGATAAAGAAGCCCCAGACCCTGGCGGGCTCTCATGTAGGGTCTGGTAGAAAGATCAAGCCACCAGGCAAAGGCTCGTGGATCCTCGGTTCCCAATCTCTGGACAGCCTTTTCATAGGCAGTTTTGTATAATCGTTCGGCCTCTTCAATCCGGCCTCTGGACAGCGCCAGCTCAGCCAGACCATTATAGGCATCAGGTAAATCAGGGTCTAACTGGAGAGCTTTTTTAAAATATTTAGCTGCTTCTCTTGGGTCACTGTCCAGCAGTTCCCAGCCATCATAAACGATTTCCTGGGCATCCGGATAAGGGTAATCAAGGTTGCCATTGTCTTTAAAGCCGGAAAAGGTCTTTTCCTTAGCCTGCCGCTGATTCAGCTGCTTTCCTTTTTTTGGCGGCTGCTTTGAATTAGCTCCGGTTTCGGCCCTGGCGATGGACTTTGCCCTGCTGGCTCCAGCCTTGCCCTCATTTTTAGCCTTGCCCTCATCCCTTGCCAGGCAACAGTCTTTATATTTTTTTCCACTGCCGCCCGGACAGGGATCATTTTGTTCTATTTTGGTTTTTTTTGCCATGAAACCTCCCTCCATTCCTTCCGGATTATTTTTATTCTCCGCCGATCATTCATTTATTTATAGATCATAATATCAACTAAAGCTGACTCTTTCCACGCCAATCTTACGCCAATCTTAAATATAGAAGACTGTGGGAAGATGGCGCGTAGCCGAGCAGCGATGAAGAATGATGTCGGGGCGGCATATCTTATCTATTGTCAGCATATTAGCTTGAGGTCCGAGCGAATCGGGCTATTGGCTCAACTATTTCTGGCCTTAAAACTTTTCCTTGCCACCGGCAAAATAAAACTCTTACTTTGATTCTAACCGGCTTTGATTTTAATGATTTTAATGATTTCAATCCGAGAGCAGCTTTTATTCCTGATCATTGAGCGACGCTGGCGATTTAGGCTTATGATTTTAAATCTCCGGCTAATCATTTGTCTCCAGTGCTTCCAACAAAAAAGGCAGAGGGGCGAGTGACAGGCTGGAAGTAGAAAGCTGCATTCATCGGTTGTTTCAGGTGGGGACAGAGTATCACGTCCCCTTTTTGTAAGTCATTGGCTGGCAAGCACTTAAAAATCAAGATAAACAAAAAAGAGGGACAGAGTATCACGTCCCCTATTAAAATAGTCTTAATCGCAGGCCGACCCGGAAGGAAAAACCGCTCAGGTCGAGCCGCACCTCTCTGTCTATAGTGCCAGGAGAAGGCAAGCCAGTAGCATCAAAGTGAACTGGTGTATCGATCGCCAGATCATAATAGCCGTTAGCTGAGCTGAGGTAGTAGAGATAGCCGCTGGCATAAATGGCTGAAACGTCGCCTATATGGTCAGGAGAATTATTCAGTGTATAAACCATCTTCCCCTTCATGGAAGTATTTCGGGCCAGGCGTGCCTCGAAATCAGCCACGATGGATAGATTCTTCCCCAGACCATATTCCAGCGACACGCCGCCCTGCCAGCCGGCAAAGACATCCCGGTCGGCCACCCAATCTTTGTTGTTGTATAAAACGGTTTCATCCGGATAATCGCTTTCGAAGGTTTGTTCCTCACTCATTTTGGCTGAGAATAAGATCAGGCCAGTGTAGGCACTGACATCCATGGTTGAGTTTGAATAGACCGAATAATACAGGGAGACTTTGAGTGGCATCCAGGCTTTTATTTCTGGTTTCACGGTTATTTCGCGCTTGAGCTGCTCGTTTTCCAGGTCAGAGGCCTGAAAGGTGCTTTCTTTATGGTAACGAGCAGGAATAGAAGTGGCCACCCCCAGCTTGAATTTCCGTGATAAATCCCACAGAACCTCAAACTGAAAGTCGCTCTTATCGGTGTTAAGGGTCTTGATTTGTCCGGTAGCAAGCTGGCGATAATAGTCTACCAGGTATTTATTCATTGAGTTCAGGTGATCATTAATGTCACCAATTGTTGATTGGGTGAACCCTCCGGTTAGCTTTAGATGCAGGCCAGGCTTAAACGGCGAGGAGTCCTCGGACTCGCCGGCATAAACAGGAGCAAAAACAGGAGCAAAAATCAAGATAAAAAGAGCGAGAGTCAAAACAAGGGGAAAACAAATGGAAGAAAAAGTGGGGAAAAAAGTGATTGATATTTTCTGACGCTCGTTTTTCATTTTTACCCTCCCACTGTCCTAACTAAAGCCCTCGCCAAAATCTTCCACTTTAATAATGCATTTAAGTAAGCTTAATTAGTCTTAATTAATCAATTAATTAATTCAAGAGTAAATTTAGATTAAATTTAAGCTAATTAAGGCTAATTAAAGCAGCTCTTGCCGATTTATTCCCCTTAACATTTTTATTATCTTGCTAAGAGATGGCTTTCGTCAACCCCCCAACCAGGGTGCGGCAGTTTCCGGAGCAAAGGCGGGGGGTCGGAAGTGGGGCAGCAATCAGAAGAGTAGACTTATTTGTCATCAATCGGCTTTTCAGCTTGGAGCCAGCCTGAGGCATTTATTTCAAAAGAGGGACAGAGTATCACGTCCCCTTTTCGAAAAAGAGGGACAGAGTATCACGTCCCCATCTGATTAAAAAAGAAGGAGGCAGCTGCTTCAAAGGCACGACGCCAGTTCTGGTGGAGCAGGAAGCCATGAATATCATCAGGGAAAACCAGGGTCTCGAAGTGGGCTTTTCCTAACTCCTGGAGACGTCTGACCAGGTCCGTCGTCTGAACAAAATCCACATTGCGGTCATCATCGCCATGGACAAACAGCACCGGCGAAGTCCACCTCTCAACGTCAGCCACTGGCGATGACTTGTATGCCAGCTCCATTTCGTCCTGACCAATCCCCCAGCCACCGCCGTCCCTCCGTCTGGCTCTCATTGACCAGTCATGGACACCATGGAAATCAACGCCGGCAGCAAAAAGATCAGAGTTACGGGCCAGGCCCAGTGCAGTCAGATAACCACCATAAGATCCACCCCACAGGCCAATTCGCTTCGGATCGACCACCGGATGGTTTTTCAAAAATTCCGCTGCCGCCAGAATATCCTGATACTCGGAGGCTCCACGCGGTCCCTGGTTCGGGGCCTCACGGAACCTGGCTCCATAGCCAATCCCGCATCTGTAATTGACCGATAACACCACATAGCCGGAAGCGACCAGATACTGATTGAAAGCGTAGCAGTTGTGGTAATAACTGCTGTGATGCCAGGCCGGATACATCTGGCGGGCCGGGCCGCCGTGCATGAAAATAACTGCCGGTAGTTTTTGTCCGGCCTTTACTCCCCGCGGCATAAAGAGCTGACCATAGATTTGAAGGCCGTCGGCCGACTTAAAAGACACGACCTGCGGCGCAACCAGTTTTTCTTCAGGAAATTCAGGAGCCGCTGATTTTATCAGTACGAGTGGAGGTAGTTCTAAGCTGGACGGGGAGCTGCGGCTGTTGAGCGCCTTCATCACCGGCAAGCCTGGCCTTCGGCCGCTCGATTGAATAAAGAAAACATGCTTGCCGTCGGCGGAAACAACTGGTGCCCACTCCAGGGTTTGACCATCGGTCAGGGTTTCAACCGGCCCACCTTTGACCGAAACTTTATACAGATGTTTTAGATTGATATCATTTTTGTTCGCGCTGAAAATGACGAACTGACGGTCGGGCGAAAGGGCAGCCTGCTCAACTTCGTATGCACCTGAGGTCAGAGGCAGGAGTTCGCCGGATGTCGCCGAGAGCGAGTAAAGGTGCATCCAGCCGGTATGCTCTGAGTAGAAAACGAGGCGGTCGCCAGCTGCCCAGAAAAGCGGCTGAGACGGGTAGCTGTGGGCAAAGCCACCACCGACTGGCGTTTCCCAGACTTTTTTACCTTTAAGACTGGCTACATCCACGACCCAGATAGAATAGGAGACGGCCTGACCGCGCCCGAACGATTCGGTTTGACCCTGAGCGCGCCCCGGAAGCATCCTGATAAAGGCCACGCGCTGGCCATCGGGCGACCAGACCGGGTACATATCGCGATAGACATCGGGCAGGAGCCAGGTGATTTTATCCTGAGCGAGATCGTAAACACCGATAAAGCTGTGAGCTTCACGGCTACTCACAAAAAGAATTTTTTTGCCATCGGGTGACCAGCTGTAGGAACGGCTGCTGCCACGGGCCTGGAAGAGTACTCTGGCCTGGGAAGCGCCGTCGAGAGAAATAACATATGGCTGGCCGGCGCGGGTAAAAAGCAGGTTTCGCCCGTCGGGAGAAACGAGTGGATCCTGACCCTCCGCCAGGAGCCGCTCCTGGCCAGATCGAATATCGACAACCTTGATGACCTGCTCGAGGCGGCGGGGGCTGCTGGTCGGATTGAAGGCGCTGCCGTGGGCGTAGAGGAGAGATTGGCCGTCTGCAGTAAACTGGAGGCCGGAAATCTCTCTACCGTCATCGACATCGTAGAGAATGAGCTGACGCGCCTGGTAATCGGGCGGCTCAGCCAGCCAGATACTTTTTGCCCCTTTGACGTTGATGACCCAGGCCAGGCGGTTGCCTGAGGGTGAGGTGGTAAGCTGCGAGGTGTGGGGAGCGCTAAGCACAGCTTCCAGGCTGAAGGCTGGCTGCGGTTGTGGCGGGGCAGAAAATAGCGGTGGCGCCGGGAGAATTAAAAGCAGGGACAAAAGAAGCATTAAGAATAGAGGCACGGCGGCCAGCAATAATCTGGCTCGACTTGCGCCTGCAAGGGCTGTGTCGGCGGGGGCCACATTCGTTGGGACCGGGGCCACCTTGGTTAGTGCAACATGGGCAGGGCCTGTGCGGGCTGAGGTTCGTACCATCGGTGAGGTGTTAAGGGCCACAGATCGGGTTAGACGAAAAGAGGTTTTTAGCCTCGAAAATTTCTTATGGCAGGGATTTTTGAAGATATTCATTTTCCTCCCTCCTTATTGGGTGATATCTGGCGATACTTACCAAATTCATAACTGATAATCACCACACCAGCATAAATAGCATATTAATAAGCAACCTGGCAACATACAATGGGGACGTGATACTCTGTCCCTTTTTGACAATGGGGACGTGATACTCTGTC
>Ga0116169_1002904_pt1 | contig 12039 bp, 11 predicted proteins | sample AD_UKC130_MetaG_FD_89796 | JGI IMG/M metagenome (GOLD analysis project Ga0116169, IMG submission 89796) | Active sludge microbial communities of municipal wastewater-treating anaerobic digesters from Canada - AD_UKC130_MetaG | ecosystem: Engineered > Bioreactor > Anaerobic > Digestate | place...
AGGGTGGAAGGGGCGGGTTCTCCATCTGCAGCCAGGCTTGCGGCGTGAAGGGGCTGGTGGGTTTGGCTCCGGCGCAGAAAGTCCACCATTTTGTTGTGGGCAATGGAGAGCAGCCAGGCCCTGGGCGAGCTGATTTCCACCTGCTGCTGCAGTTTTTCGTGGACGGCCAGGAAGGTCTCCTGCATCAGGTCTTCCACTAGCCTCTGATCTTTTAGTTTAAAGGCTAAATAGCTGTAGACGGTGTCAGCGTAATCGCGGTACAACGCAGCAAAGTCCACTGTTCTCAGCCCCTTCACCCCTCTAGTCGTAGTATCCAGCCCTTTAGTTCAAGGAGACTTGTTACATTTCTGTAAAGAAGCGGCTGGGCGAACTTGAGCCGCACCAGCTCTGCTAGAATTCTAGGTACACTATACTTAGCCCTCTGGAGGTAAGGATCAATGGTCAAGGATTATGAACATCTGCAGCGAGAATGGCTGGAGTTGGCTCCCCACTGGATTGCCGAGGCCCGGGCTGGAGGCGATCTGTCCCCCAGGGAGCTGCTTGATGCCTACATGCTTGCCGTCTGCGGAGATGTTACGGGTCTACACATCCTCGACTGCGGCTGCGGCGAGGGGCGTTTCGGCCGGATGCTGGCGGAGCGGGGAGCGGGCCGCGTTCTAGGCGTGGACAACTGTCCGCCCATGATCGAGGCTGCCCGGGAACTGAGGTCGCCCCGGGAGAATTACGTTTTAGGGGACGTGCAGGATCTGAGTTTCCTGCCTGGGGAGAGCTTCGATTTGGCCGTTTCCTACCTCAATCAGTGCGACCTGCCCGATTTTGCTGCCAACGTGCGGGGGGTGTACCGGGTGTTGAAACCTGGCGGACGCTTCGTGGTGGCCAACATCCATCCCATGCGTTCCGCCGCTGGGCCCTGGGTGCGCAGGCCCGATGGCAGCAAAGAGTACTATATCCTGGATAATTACTTTGCCGAAGGACCGCGGCAGTTCACCATGAAAAACGTGCCCATCACCAACTTCCACCGCACGCTGGGCACTTACCTGCGGGGATTTTTCAGCGCGGGCTTCATCCTGGAGGATCTCTTGGAACCCACAGTCACACCGGAGCAGGCGGCCCAGTACCCTGGGCTGGCGGACGAAGCGCGGGTACCCAATTTCATCATTTTCTTACTGAAGAAATAAGCAATTAACGTGGCCTTCCAGCCGCCCTTGTTGTACCCTAGGAGTAGGACAACAAGAGGGGGGACTGCCCATGACAAAGATCCTCGATTTGAACAAAACAGTCTATGAACTGGTTGAAGAGCACCCGGAGTTAGTGGAGATCATGGCCGAACTGGGTTTTGCCAGCATTACCAATCCGGCCATGCTGAAAACGGCGGGTAGAATCATGACCCTGCCCAAGGGGGCGGCTGTGAAGGGCAGGGACTTGGAGGAGATTAAGGCTGTGCTGCGGCAGCGGGGCTTTACAGTAGTTCCTTAGGCGTTCTGATGCGCAAACGGGAGCAAAGGACAGTTATTTTTCAAAAACGGGGAAATACTACCTCTGGGGAGAGGTATTTGACCTTCCTTGACCTTGACCTTCCCTGATGTTAGTGGGAAAATAAGGCTGCAAGGTGAAGTTAAGATCAAATGGTAGGAGGTAGTTAGCATGTACCGCATGATGCCGCTGCGCAGACGCAGCCGTGGTGATTTCTGGCCCCAGAGCTGGCAGGAGTTCTTTAACTGGCCCCAGTCGTTCTGGGACGACTTTAATGTCTTTAGCGGCTTTGGTTCTTTCAATGTGGATGTGAAGGAGACGGGAGACGGCTATCATATCCAAGCCGATCTGCCGGGCGTAGCCAAGGATAATATCCACCTCTCCTTGGATAACGGCTATCTCACCATTGCCGTGCGTGCCGATGAGATCAGATCGGAAACCAATGAGAACTACCTGTGCCGTGAAAGAAGGCAGGTGTCCAGCCAGCGCAGCTTCTATGTGGGCGATGTAAATCCGGAAGAGGTAACAGCCAGCTATGAAAACGGGGTACTGGACATTAGGGTGCCCAGGGCTGCGCAAGGACCCGGACGCCGGCAGATCCCCATTAACTAAAGCACAACACACAGCACTATGAGAGGGCCGAAAACCCTCTCTTTTTTGTGCCCAAGATGGGAGCACCCGTCCGCCGAACTAGCTCCGGCAGGAAGTCCCAAGCGGGGCGAGAATACGGTAATTAGTACCATTAGCGAGGAGGGATGGGGTTGGCCAGCGAGGAGCAGATTAGGGTGGCCGTTTTCCAGTGGCTGGATGAGCAGACCCGGGTAGACGATGTCCTATCCTGGCACGTTCTGCAGCAAGGATTTCGCTTTGGCGGGAGGATAATCAGCTTAGTTGGCCAGCAGGGGATCTGGAAACCGAAGGTGTTCCAATCTGTGCCCATTTCAATACGTACTTCCCATAGTTCCCCATACAACGACGGGTTTACGGCGGATGGACTCCTTTACTATCGGTACCGGGGTACAGATCCCAGCCACCATGAAAATGCAGGGTTGCGCGAGGCCATGCACCGGCGGGTACCCCTAGTTTACTTCCACGGACTCATGCCCGGCAAATACTTGGCGGCGTGGCCGGTCTACATTGTTGGCGAAGATCCCGCGCAGCAGGCCTTTATTGTGGCACTGGATGATAAGCGGTATATCTACCCTGATCAAGCTACCGGAGCCGAAGGGGAGTATCGTCGGAGGTATATCACGACCACTTTTCGTACCCGTTTGCACCAGCGCTCCTTTCGCCTGCGGGTTTTGGCCGCTTACCAAAGTCAGTGCGCCTTTTGTAGGCTGCGCCGAGCTGAACTGCTGGATGCGGCGCACATCATCCCCGATAGTGATCCTCTCGGAGAACCTACCGTGAATAACGGTCTAGCTTTGTGCAAGATTCACCATGCGGCCTTTGACCGTCATTTCATCGGAGTGACTCCCGACTACAGGATTGTGATCAGAAAGGAGCTCTTGGAGGAGGAAGATGGGCCCATGCTCCGCCACGGAATTCAAGCGATGCACGGCCAGCGGCTGGTTCTGCCGAGAAAAAGAACTGAACTCCCCGATAGGGATTTACTCGCCCTGCGTTATGAGCTCTTCCAAAGGGCCATGTGAGCGCGCACAGGGACACGCAGCACAAGGGGAACAGGGGCTGCCTGGCGAACTTCCTAAAGAAAATTACTACATAGAAGGAGCGTAAGCATGCACACCCGCAAGGTAGATGTAATTGATGATTTCCACGGGACGCTTGTGGCTGACCCCTATCGCTGGCTGGAAAACAGCCAAGAACCCGAGGTGCAGGAGTGGGTGAGTCGGCAAAATGAGCTCACCGCGCAGTTTTTGAGCACTACTGATGTCCGGCAGGCGATCAAAGCGCGCCTGCAGGAGCTGTGGGACTATCCCCGCACTTTTCTGCCACGCCAAGCGGGACCCTGGTTTTTTTACCAATACAACAGCGGCCTGCAGAATCAGCCCATCCTCTGCCGCCAGGAGGGTTTAACAGGCCAGCGGGAAGTGGTGCTGGATCCCAACCGCTGGAGTGGTGATGGGACTGTGGCCATCAGCAACTTCAGCGCCGATGAGCAAGGCCGCTTTCTGGCTTACACCATCTCGGTACACGGCAGCGACCGCCAGGAGATCCGCATTCGCGATCTGGAAAGAAACCAGGATCTGCCGGAAGTGCTCAAATGGTGCCGGTTTACCAACATGGCCTGGTACAAGGACCTGGGTTTTTACTACAACCGCTATCCCCAGCCCGGGACAGTGCCCCCTGAAGATGAAAACAACTACAATCAAATCTACTGGCATTCGCTGGGTACCCCCCAGGAAGATGATGTCCTGGTCTTTGAGCTCCCGGAAGAGAAAGAGCTGAGTTTCCACCCCAGTGTAACCTGGGATGGGGAGTACTTGGTGCTGCATGTGTCCCACGGCACCGATGACCGTAATGGCCTGTTCTACCGCCGTCTGGGGGAAGGGCCGGAGTTTGTGCGCCTGTTTGAGCCAGGGGAAGCGGCCTATCATTTCTTGGGCAACAGCGGCACCACCTTTTATTTCGCCACGAACTGGCAGGCTCCCCGGGGCAGAATCATAGCCGTGGACCTTACTCAGCCGGGCAAGGAGCATTGGGTGGAAATCCTGCCCGAACAGGATGGGGTGGTTGACCAGGCGCGCTATGTGCACGGCTGCTTTGTGGTGGCCTTCCTCCACAACGCCCATTCTAAGCTCTGCATCTACGATGGCAGGGGAACATTGGTACGGGAGGTGGAACTGCCCGCCCTCGGTTCGGTGGAAGGGCTCTGGGCCAGGCAGGATGGGGAGGAGTTCTTGTTCAGCTTCACATCCTTCCTGCATCCCACTACCATCTACCATTACGATCTCAAGGGGCACAAACTGCAGCTGTTCAGCGCAGCGTCCTATCGTTTTGACCCAGAGGAGTACCAAACCAGCCAGGTGTTTTACACCTCCAAGGACGGCACCAAGGTGTCCATGTTCTTGGTGCACAAGCGGGATCTCCAACTAGATGGTACCAATCCCGCGCTCTTGTACGGCTATGGAGGTTTCAACATCGCCATCACCCCGTTTTTCTCCCCCTCCCGCCTGTGGTGGTTGGAACAGGGAGGAGTCTATGCCGTGGCCAACCTGCGGGGCGGAAGCGAGTACGGGGAAGAGTGGCACCGGACCGGCATGTTGGAGAAGAAGCAGAATGTATTCGATGATTTCATGGCGGCCGCGGAGTGGTTGGTGGAGCAGGGCTACACCAGCCGCGAACGGTTGGTAATCGAAGGGCGCAGCAACGGGGGGCTGCTCGTTTCCGCGGTGCTGGTACAGCGGCCCGAGCTGTTTGGGGCGGTAGTGTGCGCGGTGCCGGTCACGGACATGCTCCGTTTCCACAAGTTCACCGTGGGCCGCTATTGGATACCAGAATACGGGAATGCGGAGGCTAACCCAGAGCACTTCCGGTTTCTGTACAAGTACTCGCCGCTGCATAATGTCAAGCCGGCGCAGTACCCGCCCACCATCATCGTCACCGCCGATGGCGATGATCGGGTGGTGCCCGCCCATGCCTACAAACTCGCTGCTGCCCTCCAAGAGGCCCAAAAGGGCAGTGCCCCCATCCTGCTGCGGGTGGATACTAAAGCGGGGCATGGCCACGGGAAGCCTACGGCGAAAATCGTGGAAGAGCAGAGTGATATCTACGGGTTTTTGGTGAAGGTACTGGGTATGTAAACCAAGGGAGCAAGAAAGTGGTCAGTTCAGAAGGAAAACTTTCCCCACAACTAGAAACTTGTGTAACGGGTTGTAGAAGCACGCAAAGGAGGAATGTACTTGAGGTTTGCAGTTTTAACTGGTGGCGGCGACTCTTCTGGCATCAATGATTTCCTGTACTTTCTGGCCCAGCGCCTGGAGCGGGAAGGCCACAGCTTAATCGGCTTCCGCCGCAGCTGGCTGGGTTTGGTGAACAATGATGCGTTGGAGCTGACCCGGCAGGAATTGGCCCAGTACCGCTTTACGCCTGGCACCATCCTGGGTACTGAGCGCAAGAACCCCATCAAGGATGGACAGATGGATCAGGTTCTGCGCAGCCTGGAGGACCGGGGGGTAGATGTACTCATTGCCATGGGCGGCGACGACACCCTGGGTGTGGCCAATCACCTTTCTGAACTGGGCTTTACCGTGGTGGGCGTAGCCCAGACCATCGATGATGATGTGCTGGGCACCGATCGCACCTTGGGTTACTACACTGCCATCTACCAAGGAGTACGGGCCGTGAACAGCATGGTGAACAGCAATGTGGCCCATGATCGGGATATGATCGTGGAGATCATGGGCCGTGACGCCGGCTGGCTGGCCCTGGGAGTGGCGCTGAACACACCGGCTTGTGCCTGCATGTGCCCGGAGGGCGAGATGACTTTGGATGAACTGATCGCCAGGATGCAGGAGTACCGGCGCATTAACGGCAGAGCAGCGCTGGCCATTGTTGCCGAAGGGATCAAGCTGGAAGGTGTAGAGCGCGAACTGGAGCGGGATGCCTTCGGCAATCTAGCCTACGAAGGCGTGAGCCACATTGTGGGCGATCTGTACAAAAAAGCCACGGGCCGCAGCCCGCGGGTGCAGGTCATGGGTTATCTACTCAGGGGTGGAACTCCCCTGCCCCAGGATGTGGAGCTGGCCGCCTTTTACGCCAACCATGCCGTGGATTTGGCCCTCTCTGGCCAGACCGGCCGCCTAGCGGGCCTGCAAAACGGCAAGCCCTCGGCTGTGCCCCTTACGGAAGTGGTGGGCCGCAAGAAACTAATCGATCTGGCGGATCTGCGCGCAAAATTGAAGCTGCTGGCCTAAGGCTTAGGCCGCAGCTTCTTCCCGGAGCCTGAGGATATAGGCGCTTACCGCCAGGCCGATCAGGGCCACCAAAAGGCGTACCGGGAAGAGGGGTATCAAGAACATGGACAGCAGCAGGGAGGGCCAGAGCGTCCCTAGGGCTGCCATTTTGACCCTGCGGGGAACGATGCGCTGCTCCAGGTAAGCGCGCAGGTAACGCCCCAACAGCTTGTGGTTGATCAGCCAGTTATAAAGGGCGGTGGAACTGCGCAGATAGCACAAGGCGGTAACCAGCAGCAGGGGCGTTGTGGGGAGCACAGGGATGAAGATGCCTACCACCCCCAAGCCTAAGGTGAGGGTGCCTAGGGAAAGGAACAGATACTTTTTCAGCGCACGTTGCATAGAACACCTCGCCAACTAAAGCTCTGTGTTTATTGTAGGCCAGCCTGGGTCGGCCTTCCAGGGTAAATTAGTTAGGAGATTGGTAATGATTTGTGTGCCGGCCCGTCTCCGCGGGGCGGTTGGGGAATAAAGAAGACCCTGCGCATTAGATGGTGCGCAGGGTTTTCTATGGTGCGGCCTCTAGCTTTAGGGAGTACCTGCCTCGCTTGCCACCACTACCAGGCTTTCCCCCGGTGGAGCGAGGGTTCGATCCAGCTCAAAGATGGTTCCGCTGACTGTATAGTGGCGCCCTGCTTCGAGGGTGATGGGGGCCGATTCGTTAAAGTAGTCCCCTGGTTCCAGTTCATCTGGGCCCGGCCGGACATCCACCCAGGCCATCACCTGGTACTCGCCTGGGGGGATATCGGTGACCTGGAAATAGCCGCCCTTGGCCGGTAGGGAGGCCTCCGCTACGACGTCCACCTTGCTGCCCCTGCGGGTGCCCACAACCAGGCGCATGGGTAACTTCGTTCACGGCCCAGTAGGCGTTGATCAGGCCGTATCCGTACTCAGGACTGAACTCCTGCTCCCCCAAGGGCATGGCTGTTTCTTGGAGCGCCTGGGGAATACGCTGGGGCGGGATGCCCGCGGCGAGCATGAGCCCAATCACACCTGAGACATGGGGAGTGGCCATGGAGGTGCCCTCCATGTAGGTGTAACCCCCGTTTGCAATGAAGGTGCTCAGCACCCCATCCGTACTGCCGCTGAAGTCCGAATCTACCGTAAGGTCTCCCCCCGGCGCCATCACGAACAGCTCTGGCCCGTAGCTGGAATAGGGGGCCCTGCGGGGTTTGTGGGGGTAATTGTAGTCCACTGCCCCCACCGCAATCACCCCAGAGTATAAGGCCGGGTAGCGCATGGGCCCCCGGTCGTTGCCCGCCGCGGCCACCAAGATGCAGTCGGTCTCGGCTAGGATGCGGTTGATGGCTTCACGGGTATTCGGAAGCTCCCTTCTACCCCCCAGGGAAAGGTTGATCACCTGGGCCGGGTAGGGATTGAAGGGTTTGTCATCCTGCTTGAGCAGTCCCGCTGCGTAGAGCAGGCCTTGGGAGAGCTCCCAATCACCGCCGGCCATGCCATCCAGAACCTTGATGGGCAGCAGTTCAACCTCCCACATCACTCCGGCTACCCCCAGCCCGTTGTCGGTCAGCGCGCCGATGGTACCCGCCACATGGGTTCCGTGGCCCGAGTCGTCGGAAAAGTCCCGGTTGTTCTGAACGAAGTTAAACCCATACTCGTGGTCCAGGCGCCCCGCCAAATCGGGGTGATCGGGTTGAACTCCCGAGTCCACCACGGCGATGCGAATTCTGCGATCGCCTGTGGTCACGGACCAGGCTTGGGGCAGGCGGATCAGGGGATAATGCCATTGCCCGGGGTAGTAGGGATCATTGGGCTGCACGGTCCAAAGGGGGCTTACGGGGCGATTGGGCGCGGCATATTTCAGCCCAGGAAAGGACAGGGCTTGGAGCAGCCCCTGCTCTGCGGGGGCCATCGGCTCAACCAAGTAGGCGTTGAGGAGGGTCAAGCGGTCCAGGATTAGGTAACCCCAGTCCCGCAGCAGCTGGAGCTGCTCGTCCTCACTGACCCCTTCCTCAAAGGCGATGATCAGCTCGTCTGAATCCCCATCTTCCTCCCCGGGCCAGCTCGCCGCGGCAGCTGGCCGCGGGCGCGACGGAATAAGGCTCTGGGCGGCGTCCACCACGGATCGGGGAAAACTGTGCTCCACCCTAATTGTGCCCGTGAGGACAGCCGTGGGCAGCTGCTCCCCTACAAAGTCAAGATCATCCCGGTCCGCACGTACCCGCTCATACACCGGCGGTGTAAAGCTCCAGCCGAGCTTAACGGGACGGATATCGTGGGGGCCCCGCAGGCCCGAAAGCTCATAGTAGCCTGCGCTGTTGGTCCTGGTGTGCCTGCTGCTTCTGCCTTGGGCCAAAACTTCCACATCTTCTAGAGGGTTGCCCTGCTGATCAACTACCCTGCCCGATACGCCAAACTCGCGTCCGGGCATTCCCCACACGCAGCCTGCCAGGAGTAGGACAGCTAAGAGCAAAATCAGCCATTTTATTCTAGAACGACCTTGGACCAAAGGGTGCACCTCTTCCCTGCTAGGGCCTGGTTAGCTGGGCTTTAAGCCATCCTGCAATATCCTCCATTACCTCAGTTCGGTTCAACTCATGCAACAGCTCATGCCTGGCTTCGGGATAGAGTTTTAGTTCGATGTTGGTGATGTTGTGGTTCTTGAGCTGGCCCACAAACTGCCGGACACCCTGCCCGTATTTGCCCACAGGGTCCGCTGCGCCGCTGAGGACGAGCAGGGGAATGTTTTTGGGAATCCCCTCTATTTCCTGGGGATCGTGGATCAGCTCAAGTCCGGTGAGCAGGTCGAAGAAAAACCCACAGCTGCACACCATGCCGCAGAAGGGATCGTCCATGTATTTCTGCACTTCCGCGGCATCGCGGCTGAGCCAATCAAACTTGGTGCGGGGGTTTTTGATGCCCCGATTGAAGGCGCCAAAGGAGAGGGTATCCAGTAGAGGGCTTGGTTTGGTGGGGTCGCGGCGCATCTGCCAGCGGGCCACGAGCTTCCCGAGCTTTGCCGCGGCTCCTGGGTCACCCGCGGAACCCATCAGGATGGCGCCAGCCGCCTGGGCTCCGTACTTTTGCAGGTAGCGCCGGATGAGAAAAGACCCCATGCTGTGCCCGAATAGAAAGAGGGGCAGCCCAGGATACTGCGCTTGGATGGTGGTGGAGATGAAGCGGAGATCGTCCACCACCCTGTCAAAGCCGTTTTGCGGGGCGAAGTAACCCATGACCCCGGCCTTTTCACCTGTTTTTCCATGGCCCCGGTGGTCGCTGGCCACCACCACGTAACCCTGCCCGTTGAGGAACTGGGCGAAGGGTGCGTAGCGGCCGCTGTGCTCCGCCATCCCGTGGGCAATCTGTACTATGGCCCGGGGCTTTTCCACCCCATCCCAGGTACGGACGAAGATCGCACTGCCATCATCCACTTGTAGGAAATGCTCTGGCAAATCCATCCCCCCTGTTCGCTGTTCTTGATCATTTTTCCATGCCAACTGGCAGAGTCCTGCTCCACACCAGGGGAGGGTTTTCCAGTGGGCGGGTGGAATAAAGGCCAAACGGGGAGGGAGCGAACACTATGGAAAACCGCATTTTCGTCAGTTACGGGCAGAAACCCGCCGAGATGGTGAAGGAGCTTTTGGAGCACTTAAACACTGCCGCGGTCATTCCCCCAGGATCCCGCATCGGGCTCAAACCCAACTTGGTTGTGGCCAAGCCCTCTACAGAAGGGGCCACCACCTCTCCTGAACTGGTGGAAGGGATCATCCAGTACTTACAGGACCACGGACACACAGACATTGTGATCCTGGAAGGCTCCTGGATTGGCGACAGCACCCAGCGGGCTTTTCAAGTATGTGGGTATACGGACCTGGCCCAGAGGTACCAGGTAGAACTGGTGGATCTGCAAAAAGACGGGTTTCATGTGCGCCGGGTAGGGGATCTGGAGTTGAAGGTGTGCAATGAACTGAACCGGGTAGACTACCTGATCAACCTTCCGGTGCTCAAAGGCCACTGCCAGACCAGGATTACCTGCGCCTTAAAGAACCTGAAGGGTTGTATTCCCAACCAGGAAAAGCGCCGCTTCCACAGCTTGGGACTGCACAAACCCATTGCTTACCTCAACAAGGCCATCAAGACCGATCTGGTGATCGTAGATGGGCTCATGGGTGATTTGGACTTTGAAGAGGGGGGCAACCCGGTGCAGATGGACCGCATTTTGGTGGGCACTGACCCAGTTCTGATCGATTCCTACGTGGCCCACTTGCTGGGCTATGGGCCAGAGGAAATCGGCTATCTGCCCTTGGCCGCAGAGCTCGGTGTGGGCCGGCTGTACTCTGACCCTGCCGAGGTAGTGGTGGTGCGGGAAGCCCGCAGCACGGAGCGCCTCGCGCCCACCCGGGCTGTGGCGCGGCTGGCCCGCTTAGTTGAGGAGAACCAGGCCTGTTCTGCCTGTTTTGGCAGCCTGATCCATGCCCTAGCCCGCCTGGATGAGCGGGGACTTTTGGCTCGGGTACCCCAGCCCCTTTCCATCGGGCAGGGCTACAAAGGCCAGCAGGGGCAGGGCTTGGGGATCGGCAGCTGCACCCGGGGTTTTGATGCCTACGTCCCCGGCTGCCCGCCCAGCGCCAAAGCGATCTTAGATTTTCTCTACGCACACATGGTCTAGTTTGTCCGCTTCGCGTGGGGCGCGAAAACGGACTGTGAGCCCCAGGGCGCACAGTCCGTTTTTCAGCTATACCAGGTCGCAGGCCTCCGGGGGCATCCACTTGGGATCTTTGCCGTCCCACTTGATGTTGCACCCGATGGGGTTGGTCAGGGGAGTGGTGATGGGCTTGCCCGCGATGAGTTCGTCCAAGGCGTTTTCCAGATCATTTACGGTAATCTTCTCCGGCTGCCTGGGGTTATCCACGGCCCGGCCGGTGTACACCAACTTGCGCTCCTGATCGAAGACGTAGAAGTGGGGCGTGCGCAGAGCGCCGTAGGCCTTGGCTACCTCTTGGGTGGCATCGTGCAGGTAATACCAGGGGAAGCGGTTTTCTTCCATCACCTTGACCATGTTCTCGTAGGAATCCTCTTCGTAGGTATTGGCGCTGTTGGAGTTGATTCCAACGAAAGTGACGCCGTGTTTCTGGTATTTTTCCACGGTCTTGCGGGTCACCTCATTGGAGTTCTTGACATAGGGGCAGTGGTTGCAGGTGAAGAAGATCACCAGATAATCGCTGGTAAAGTCGGCCAGGCTGTAATATTTCCCATCGGTGCCCAGCAGCTTGAAATCGGGAGCTTTGCTCCCTAAAGGCAGAGTATATGCCATGCTATCAACCTCCTTGGACCTTAAGGTTCCACATCGCAGTCAAATCCCCTGCTGAACAGGAACTGGGCCCCCTTTCAAGAATACTCTTTTCAGGACCACTGGTAGGAGGAACAGCACATGGCGTACCCAAACAGACCTGGGAAGAACAGCAAATTCAAGGGTTCCATTACCATGGCCGAGCTGGCCAAGGAGTGCGGCTATTCTAAAGCCACTGTCTCCAGGGCTTTAGCTGGGGACCCGCGGGTCAAGCCGGAAACTAGGGAGCTCATTTTGGAAATGGCTGAGCGCTTTAATTACCGTCCCCATGCGGTGGCCAGCAACCTGGCCCGGCGGCGCACCAAGACCATCGGGCTGCTCTTTCCCTCCGCGCCCCGG
>Ga0116169_1002906_pt1 | contig 12037 bp, 9 predicted proteins | sample AD_UKC130_MetaG_FD_89796 | JGI IMG/M metagenome (GOLD analysis project Ga0116169, IMG submission 89796) | Active sludge microbial communities of municipal wastewater-treating anaerobic digesters from Canada - AD_UKC130_MetaG | ecosystem: Engineered > Bioreactor > Anaerobic > Digestate | place...
TGTCGAGGTCTTCCAGATGGTGAGCGTGAGAACTTCCATCTTGTGGAGACCTCGACCCCTATCCGGTCACTGACGCGCCGCCAGCCCCGGAGATGTCCGCTACACCCTCATCTGGGATGAGCCACGAAAAGGGCCGCAGCAACTATCGCCTCGCCGCGATCAGGCCTTCCCAAATCGGTTTGGCCGACGACGAAGTCACCGACTACATCGAAGCGCTTTCAGCCGACTCCGGCGAGTTCTTGCAGATTGTGAACTACAACCTGCGCGGCTCCCAATACGCGATCGCTGGCACGGTCGCTGGCCTCGAGATCCTCGAACGCGAAGTAGCGAAACGACGCGAACAGTTCGGCGGCAAGGCGGCCTTCATTCTGGTGCCCGGCATCGACGTGCCGTTCCACAGTCGGGTGCTGCACCAGGGAGTGCCGGACTTCCGGCGCAAACTCCAAGAACTACTGCCGCCGGCGATCGACCCGGCGATCCTGATCGGCCGCTACGTGCCGAACCTGGTGCCGAAGCCGTTTAGCCTCGCCGAGGAGTTCATCAGCGAAGTCGAACGGTACGTCGGCACCACGATCGTGCGTTCCGAAGATGAGGCAGTGCTGTGTCGGGACCTGCTGATCGAACTGCTCGCTTGGCAGTTCGCCAGTCCGGTGCGTTGGATCGAAACTCAAGACTTGATGTTCACGTCGGTCGAACAAGGCGGCCTCGGCGTTGAGCGGTTCGTTGAGGTCGGCGTCGGTTCGGCGCCCACGGTCGCGAACCTAGCTGCCGGCACCCTCAAGTTGCCCGGCTACGCGAGCGTCGAGGTCCTCAACGTTGAACGTGACGCCGCGATCGTTTTTGGTCAAGACGAAGATTTGGCGCCAGTTGACGAAGACGAAGTCGAGGACGTGCCAGTGGCCGAAGCAGCACCCCAACCGGTGACGACCACGCCAACTTCGGCATCGGCTTTGCAAACGCCTGCGGACTTGGGCTTCACGGCGGCTTCGGCGACTCGGGTGCTGATCGCCTGGTGGACGAAAGTGCGGCCCGACCAGTTGGGTGCGGCCGATTCGATTGAATTGCTCACCGACGGGGCTTCGAGTCGGCGCAACCAACTTCTTATCGACCTTGGTGGTGAACTGTCACTGGGCGCGATTGATGGCGCCGCCGAAGCCGACTTGGCGACCCTCGGTCAGCAGGTGGACGCGTTAGCGCGCACCTACCGCCCACTCGGGCCGGTGCTCGGCGAAGCGATCGGCGACCACTTGAAGAAGGTGCTTGGTCCGACCGGCCGCAAGCAGTCGGCAATCGCCGAACGCGTCACCGGCGCCTGGGCGTTGGGAACCGGCTGGGCCACGCACGTTTTGGTCGAGTTGGCCATGTCCACTCGCGACGGCGCCAGCGTGCGCGGCGGAGCCTTCGGCGAGGTGACTATCTCCTCAGCCGCTGACGTTGATGCGGCCATCGACGCCGCCGTCCAAGCAGTCGCCGCGCGCGAAGGAATCACGGTTCACTTGCCAGTCGCCGGTCCGAGCGAGGGCGCGTCCATCGACGCAGGCGCGTTGGCTGAGTTCACTTCGGCGATCACCGGCCCGGGCGGAGTGTTGGCGGCCGCGGCTCGGCTCGTGCTGGAGCGACTCGACCTCCAAGACGCGCCGACCTCGATCGAAACCGACGAACAGGCCGAGATGGTCTTGGCACGAGTCGAGGCCGAGTTGGGTCCGGACTGGGTCAAGTCGACCGCCGGAGTTTTCGCCGCCGAAAAGGCCGTCCTGCTCGATGACCGGTGGGCGTCTGCTCGCGAAGACCTAGCCAAACTTGGCAACGGTCAACCGGTGACCGGCAGTTTCGTTGGTGCCGGCGAAGCCGTGGCCAAGCAGGCCGAATACTGGTTTGCCCAGACCGGCCACGAGCAGTTCGCGCACGTCGCGGCCCAAGCCCGCGACACGGCTCCGGGTGAGTTCGCCAGCGAGGTTGCGGTGGTGACTGGCGCTGCCGAGGGATCGATCGCCGGCTCATTAGTTGGCGGACTCCTCGCCGGTGGGGCCACCGTGATCGCTACTACTTCATCGCTGGACTCGGCCAAGCTGTCCTACTTCAAGCGGCTTTACCGTGAGCAGGCTCGCGCTGGTGCGGCACTTTGGGTGGTCGGGGCGAACCTCGCCTCGTTCGCCGACGTCGACGCGCTAGTCGACTGGATCGGTACCGAACAGTCGCACACTGCGGCTGGCGTCACCACCGTTTCCAAGCCGGCGCTGACGCCGACCCTGCTCGTGCCGTTTGCGGCCGGCCGGGTCAGCGGCGACGCCACCGAGGCCGGTCCGCGCGCCGAACTCGAAATGCGGATCCTGCTGTGGTCGGTTGAACGCCTCATTGGTCAACTGGCCGAGAACGTCACCGCCACGAACTTGGCGGCCAGACTGCACGTGCTCCTGCCCGGTTCGCCCAACCGAGGCACCTTCGGCGGCGACGGCGCCTACGGTGAAGCCAAGGCCGCCCTCGATGCGCTGGTGGCGAAGTGGGATTCGGAAAAGCGTTGGGCAGACAAGGTCACCTTGGCGCACGCGATCATCGGTTGGGTTCGCGGGACCGGCCTGATGGGCGCGAACGATCCGCTCGTTGACGCGGTCGAAGCCGCCGGGGTGCGCACGTGGTCGCCGGCCGAGATGGGGACCGAACTTCTCGGCGCTTGTACGCCGCAGGCGCGCCTGTTGGCTGCCACCGGACCGCTCACCTTGGACCTGACCGGCGGGCTCGATGCCGACTTGAATCTCAAAGAGTTAGCTGCTCAAGTGGCTGCAGGAGCGACTGAAACGGTGGAGTCGGCTAAAGCGACTGAGCCGGCCGAGACGCTAAAGGCGCTGCCGGCCCCGCCGTCGCGGCTCGATCGGGTGAGCGCACCCGATTGGGCCGAAGTTACGGCTAAACCCGAAGATCTCGTGGTCATCGTCGGTGCTGGCGAACTGGGGCCATTCGGGTCTGCTCGCACCCGGTTCGAGATGGAGGTCGAGGACCGCCTGTCGGCCGCCGGCGTGCTGGAGTTGGCGTGGTCGACCGGCCTATTGAGTTGGGACGAGGCGAACCGAGGCTGGTTCGACACCGAGTCTGGTGAGCCCGTCGCCGAGGCAGACATTGCCGATCAGTACGAAGATCAGGTCAGGGAGCGAATCGGGGTGCGTCGCTACGGCGACGACGGCTCGATGGTCGACAACTCGGCGCCATTGCTGGCCTCGGTCTACCTCGACCAAGACCTAACCTTCGCGGTCTCGGGCGAGGCCGAAGCCAAGGCGATGCGCGACGCCGACCCCGAAAATACCGGGATCGGTCAAGACGGCGAAGGCGATTGGACGGTCACCCGTAAGGCCGGCACCGAGGTTCGAGTGCCGCGGCGAATGAAACTGACCCGAACAGTCGGCGGTCAAATCCCGACCGGTTTCGATCCCAAAGTTTGGGGGATACCGGCCGAAATGGTCGAGGCGGTCGACCGGGTGGCGCTGTGGAACCTCGTCTGCACCGTCGACGCCTTCTTGTCGTCTGGCTTCACCCCGGCCGAACTGATGCGCTGGACGCACCCAACCCTGGTGGCGAACACCCAAGGCACCGGCATGGGCGGGATGAGTTCGATGCACTCGCTCTACGTCGACACGCTGCTCGGCGAGGCCAAACCAAACGACATCTTGCAAGAAGCGTTGCCGAACGTCATCGCGGCGCATGTCGTCCAGTCCTATGTCGGCAGTTACGGCGCGATGATCCATCCGGTCGCCGCCTGCGCCACGACTGCCGTTTCGGTAGAGGAAGGCGTCGACAAGATCCGGTTGGGCAAGGCCGAGTTCGTGGTCGCCGGCGGCTTCGACGACCTCTCAGTTGAAGGGATCGTCGGGTTCGGCGACATGTCCGCGACCGCCGAGTCGGCGCAGATGTCGGCCAAGGGGATCGAGGACCGGTACTTCAGCCGGGCCAACGATCGTCGCTACGGCGGGTTCGTCGAGTCCCAAGGCGGCGGCACGATCCTGCTGGCCAGGGGCGACCTGGCGGCCAAGATGGGTCTGCCGGTCTTGGGCGTCGTCGCCTACGCGGCCTCGTTCGCCGACGGCGTTCACACCTCCATTCCGGCGCCCGGTCTTGGCGCGCTGGCAGCCGGGCGCGGTGGCCGACAGTCGGCATTGGCCAAGTCGCTGGCCGAGTTGGGCGTCGGCGCCGACGACATCGCGGTGCTCAGCAAGCATGACACCTCAACGGGCGTCAACGAGCGCAACGAGTCCGAACTGCACGAGCGGTTGGCTGACGCCTTGGGCCGTTCGGCGGGCAACCCTCTCTATGTGGTGAGCCAGAAGGCACTGACCGGTCACGCCAAGGGTGGCGCGGCTGCCTTCCAGCTGATCGGACTTTGTCAGGTGCTGGCAACCTCGGTGGTGCCGCCGAACCGCAGCCTCGATTGCGTGCTCGACGACTTGGCCGAACACGAGCATCTGGTCTGGTTGCGCGAACCGTTGGCCACCGGTGGGTTGAAGGCGGGCCTGGTCACCAGTTTGGGCTTTGGGCACGTGGCCGGCCTGATCGCGGTGGTCCATCCGCAGGCGTTCGTCGAGTCACTGCCGGCCGACGAGCGCGACGACTATTTGGCGGCGGCGCAATCCCGCGAGATCGCCGGTCGGGTCCGGTTGGCGAGTGCGATGTATGGCGGCGAGTCGCTGTATCGCCGGCCTGCCGGTCGACGTCTTGGTGACGAGGGAATGCGCGAGCGTGAGGCTGCGCTACTGCTCGACCCGGCGGCGCGGCTTGGCGCAGACGGGGTCTACTCGTGCCGGTGATCGGCACCGGCATCGACCTGGTCGACCTTTCCGGATTCGCCGAACAGTTTCGCCAACCCGGAACCCGCGCTGGCAGCGCATTTACCGCTGCCGAGCGCCGCGACGCCCGGAGCTCACTCTGCGGCTCCGGGCGTCGCGACCGCGACCAAGAGTTGGCATCGCTGGCGGCGAGGTGGGCGGCAAAGGAGGCATTCATCAAGGCGTGGTCGGAGTCGCTTTGGGGTTCGCCGCCGATTGCCGGCGAGCAGATCCATCACCTAATCGAGGTGGTGCGTGACGCTTGGGGTCGTCCCCGACTGCGGCTTCACGGTGAAGTCGCCGAGCAGTTGGCGGACGTGACCAGCCACGTCTCGCTGAGTCACGACGGATCCTTCGCGACCGCGATGGTGACCCTCTCGCGCTGAGATTGGCTCAGGTGGCGTTGACTTCGGCCGAAAGCAGGTAGGAGGCCAACAGGCGCTTGAGTTCGATGACCGCCTCGAGGTGCTCTTGGTTGTCGCGGACGGCGAAGTTGAGCATCGAATAGGTGACGTGAACGAGCACTTCGGCGATGATCTTGCGCCGCTCTCGGGGTGTGCCCGGAGTTAGCGGTGCGAGCACATGAGCAACTCGGCTGGCCAGTTCGGACTCGGTAACTTGAGCGGTTTCTCGGGTGGCCGGGGTGGACTGAACCGCATACCAAACTGCCCGTCGCGACGGGTCACTCACCCACAGCTCGCCAACGTGGTCGACGAGTCGATCGAGCAACACCAGCCAGTCCAAGCTCGGCAGTTCAGCCGCCAACTTGTCCAGTTCATCTCGGACCGCGACCGCATTCTGGCGGTCCAGTTCGCACAAGATGACGTACTTGTTGGCGAAGAATTGGTAGAGGGTGCCGATCGGCAGTCCAGCGCGAGTGGCGACTTCTTCACAGGTGAACGAGTCGAAGCCGACCTCAAGGAGCACTTCGCGCGAAACCTGCAGCAGTTTCTCGAACTTGAGTTTGCTGCGCTCCTGAGTCGGGCGCTTTCGCGGTTCGAGGATCTGGGTGCTCACGCGCGTCACCCTACCGGTTGCTAGCGCGAGATAGCGGCCAAACCGTGCTGGACGAGCGGATCGATCATGTTGCCGATTCCCTCGAACCCGGCGCCGACAGTTTTGCCCTGCGAGTGCCGAAAATGGATTCCTTCGAGGATGACGGCGAGCTTGAAGTACGCCAAACCAAGGTGGAAGCCAAGTTCGCTCACGTCACGACCCGACCGGGCGGCGTACCGTTCGATCGACTCATCCGGTGAGAGGTAGCCGGTTGCTAGCGGCGCATCGGTTACCTGCGCAGTGCCGCGTCCGTCCGACAGGGCTAGCTTCTGGTAGGCCAGCATCACGGCCAGGTCGGTGAGCGGATCGCCGAGGGTGCTCATTTCCCAGTCGAGCACGGTGGTGATTCGGTCGCCGTCAGCGGTATCGACCAGCACGTTGTCTAGCCGGTAGTCGCCGTGGACGATCGTGCCTTCGCTTGCGGTCGGGACGGTGTCGCTGAGCCGGTTGGCTAGTTCGTCGATGCCGTCAATTTCGCGCGAACGCGAGGCTTCGAGTTGTTTCTGCCAGCGGGCCACTTGGCGGTTGAGGTAGCCGTCGGGTCGACCAAACTCAGCGAGCCCAACCTCGCGGTAGTCCACGGCGTGCAGGTCCACCAGAGTGTCGACGAGTCGTTCGGTGATGGCGCGGACGCGCTCGGCGCCGAGCGGTTCAAGTTCGGCGGCCTTTTGAAAGGCCGTGCCCGACATGCGTTCCATGATGTAGAACGGAGCGCCGATGACTGAGTCGTCTTTACATTCGGCGATCATTCTGGGCACGGGTACGGCAGTGTCGGCCAGCGCCGCCATGATGCGGTGTTCGCGACCCATATCGTGTGCGGTCGCCAGCACGTGGCCAAGCGGCGGGCGACGCACGATGACGTCTTTTTCGCCGTTGCTGACGATATAGGTCAGGTTCGACTTTCCGCCGACGATTAGCGTCGCGTTCAGGTCCCCAGGCAGTTGCCCGGGGACCTGAACGTCAAGCCAAGTGCGCAGAGCGCCAAGGTCTAGGCCCTCAACACTGGCCGGCGCGTCAGACATGTCAGTCCTTCGGTCCACCGGCGACGTAAATGACCTGACCGGAGACGAAGCCGGCGCCTTCGCTGCACAAGAACGCTGCGGTGTGGGCGATGTCTTCGGGCTGGCCGACGCGCTGAACCGGGATCTGGTCGGCGCTGAACTTGATGAAGTCTTCGAACGAAACGCCGATGCGCTCGGCGGTCGCGGCGGTCATGTCGGTCTGGATGAAGCCCGGGGCGATGGAGTTGGCGGTGATGCCGAACTTGCCCAGCTCGATCGCGAGCGTCTTGGTGAAGCCCTGCATGCCGGCCTTGGCGGCCGAGTAGTTGGCCTGGCCGCGGTTGCCCAGTGCCGAGGTGCTCGACAGGTTCACGATGCGGCCGTACTTGGCTTCGGTCATGTACTTCTGGCAGGCCTTGGTCATCAGGAAGGCGCCCTTGAGGTGGACGGCCATGACCGAGTCCCAGTCGTCGACACTCATCTTGAACAGCATGTTGTCGCGGATGATGCCCGCGTTGTTGATCAGGACGGTGGGGGCGCCGAGTTCTGCTGCGACCTTGGTGACCGCAGCGTCTACGGCTTCGGGGTCGGCGACGTTTGCGCCGACGGCTAGGGCGGCGCCACCGGCGGCGACGATTTCGTCGACCACGACTTGGCAGGCCGCTTCGTCAAGGTCGAGGACGGCTACTTGGTAGCCATCGGCGGCGAATCGCTTGGCGATTTGGGCGCCGATGCCGCGGGCGGCTCCGGTGATGATGGCGGTACGGGACTCGGACACGTTACTCCTAGGTTTCTAAGCGCTTGCTTAGTAAGCGTAGCGCACGTGCGCGGCGTGCGAAAGGTCACAGGAGATGAACATTGCTGAATGTGAGGAAATCCTCATGTTTGCGCTACAGTTGAGGCATGCCTCATGTTTCTGCTGCTTCGTCGAGCACCTCAACCCAAGCCGCGACCGATGCGGCGCGCGCCACGCTGGCCGACCACCGCGCCCAGCGTTTCGTTCGTACTGACCCGCGGGGGAGCCGCGTTTACACCGCCCGCGAGCGCGCTGAACTGTTGCTCGACGCGGATACCTTCGTGGAGTTTGCGCCACTGCGATCAAACCAGCCTGGCGCTGGCAGTGGTGTCATTGCCGGTTGGGGACTGGTCGATGGTCGCCCAGTCGTGGTGGCCTGCCATGACGCTTCGATCGCCGCCGGTGCGATCGGCGCGGTGATGGCAGACGCGATCTGTCGAGCCCAACGGTTCGCAATTGAAAAGGGATTCCCGATCGTCTACGTCAACGACTCGGGCGGTGCCCGGGTGCCGGACGGGATCTTGGCCCTGCACGGTTGCGGCGAGATCTTCGCCCTCAACGTTCAGGCGCAAACCAAGATCCCGCAGATCTCGGTGATCCTCGGCCCATGTGCGGGCGCGGCCGCCTATTCGCCGGCGTTGACCGACTGGACGATCATGGTCAAAGGCCACGGTCACATGTTCTTGACCGGGCCAGACGTGGTGCGCGCCGCCACCGGTGAGGACGCCACGGCCGACGAAATCGGCGGATCGGGCATGCACACCAAAACCAGCGGCGTCGCCCACCTCGAAGCCGCCGACGAACTCGAAGCCTTGCAGGCGGCGCGACAACTTTTGTCCTACCTGCCCAGCAGCGCCGAAGCGCCGCAGGCGGTGACCGCGGCCGTGCCGGTGAATCCGATTTCGGCCGAGGCGATTTCGGCGGTTGTGCCCGAGCGCGCCAGCGTTCCCTTTGACATGCACGAGGTGATCGACGGCATCCTCGACAACGGTGCCCGACTGGAGTTGTCGCCCCAATACTGCGCCAGCGCGATCACCCTGTTTGGCCGAATCGATGGGCGACCCGTCGGGGTGGTCGCAAACCAGCCCGCGGTGCGCGGCGGCATCCTCGACTCCAAAAACTCAGTCAAGATAGCTCGCTTTGTTGAGTTCTGTGGCCGGTTCGCCATCCCGATCCTGACCTTGGTCGACGTGCCCGGTTTCTTGCCCGGAACCGTTGAGGAAGGCCGCGGCATCATCACTCAGGGCGCCAAAGTCCTAAAGGCATACGTCGACGCCACCAACTCAATGCGGCTGACCGTTGTCGTTCGCAAGGCTTACGGCGGCGCCTACATCGCAATGGGTTCGGCCTCGCTCGGCGCCGATCACACTTGGGCTTGGTCCAATGCCGAGATCGCCGTGATGGGGCCGGGCGGCGCGGTTGGTCTGCTTCATCGGCGGGCGTTAGCCGAAGCCGAGGACCCGGCCGCGCTTCGCGAGGAGTTGGCCGCCGACTATCGCGAACAGGTCGCCCGCCCCTATGTGGCTGCTGGCGCCGGCATCGTCGAGGACGTCATCCACCCGGAGGAAACCCGCGAACGATTGGTCGCGGCGATGCGTTTGTTGGCGCACCGATGATCGCGGCGAAGGCCGAGATTGTCGGCAACGTTTGGAAGATTCTCGTGCGAGTCGGCGACCAGGTGGGTCCCGGCGACCCGCTAGTTGTCCTTGAGTCGATGAAGATGGAAATCCCGGTGGTGGCGCCAGGCCATGGTCACGTGGCGGCGGTGCTGGTGACCGAGGGGCAAATCGTCCAAGAGGGCGACCCGGTTGTCGAAATCGACAACACCTTGGGTGCCTGAACCTGCGCTAGTGCTGCCGCGTGGCAGGATGCGCAGGTGACTGAGTTTCGACACGAGATCCCCATGCGTTGGGCGGATCTGGACACGCTAAATCACGTCAACAACGTTGTCTATCTGCGTTACGCCGCTGACGCGCGCGCGGCGATCGCCGACTTGCCGGCCGGGCCGATAGGTCAAATGACCGTCCAGTTCAAGCGACCGATTCTGCTTAGCCGGACTCCAGTTGTGGTGACCTCGCAGGTCGACGGTTTCGAGGTGGCGCAGTCCATCGGGGTGAGCGGCACGGGCCACGAGTTCGCGACCGTCACCTCTGACCTTGGTGGCTTTCTCGAACAAGTTGAGCCGCATGTCGGCGGCCACCGAGAAGAGTTCTGGCTGCGTCGAACAGATCTGGACGAGTCCGGGGAAGTGTCACCGGCCCAAGTTTTCGAACTCTTCCAAGAAACCCGGATTCCATTCCTAAACGACGTGCTCGTGCGACTTTCGGCCGGCGGATTTGTCGTCGCCCAAATCGAGATCAGCTACTACCAGCCAATTGGCTGGCAGGCCGAGCCGTTGACCGCGGTCTCTTGGCTTTCGCGGTTGGGGAACTCCTCCTTCGTCGTCGAATCCCAATTGCTCAGCGGCGATCAAGTGCTGGCTTCCTCGCACGCGGTACTCGTCGGCTTCGACGCTTCTACTCAGTCCAGCCGCCAACTCGAAGAGGCCGAGCGCGAGCAGTTGGCTGCGGCCTTGGCCTGATGGGTTCGTCGTTGGACGGCCGTGCCTGTCATCTCACGGCCAAGAAATTTCGACGACAACAGGCGAATGATCGGAAATGCCGCCATTCTCTTTTGGTCCTGACCAAGAATCAAAACTCAAAACCTCGCAATCGACAACCTGCATATCCGTGAAGCAGTAGTCAATGTGGTACGAACGTGTCCGATCTCGGTGCATGAAAAACGTCGGACGCGACTCTTCGCCATGTTCTTCCTTGAAGTGGGAATGGTATGCAGACCAGATCCCAAGCCCAGCAAAGCGATTTACCAGTTCGCTATGGTTCCGGGACCTTTTGGTATCCCAAATCGCATTTGAGTTGAAGTCTCCGATGACGATCGTATTTGCTCTGATGGACTCCTTAAGGTCGTCCAAGGCCAAGTGAACTTGCCCGACATATGAACTCGCTCTGTCCTTGGATTTAGTCGCCCATACCGCCCACAGGTCGATCTCTCGGCCGAAAGAATCAGATATCAATATCGGAACGATGTGTCGATATTCAGGTGTTCCAGGAGAGCGCCTAGGCTCGATGCGGAGGTCTCCTCGCGCAAATACTAGGAGTCCCTTCCCGGGAGCGTCTCTAGGCTCGAAATGCCATTGGTCCGACGGTAAAAGTGGTCCGAGTAGTTGTGGATTTGACGCCTCCTGAATTACATATATATCGGCGTCGACTTCGAGTATTCGATCCAGTTTCGAGTGAAACCCTCCTTGGCAATTCCAAGAAACCAGCCTGATTGAATCTCGCGACACGAAGGCAGTCTAGCGAAAACCGAGTAATCAGAGTTCTCGGTTCGGTCGGCAGTTTGGTACCGCGTCGTGCTCGTGATGATCGCATCACGGGTGTTCCAAAATTTGGGAATAATCTATTGACCTCGAACAGATGTTCGAGTAAGTTTGAGTTATGAACACAGATCCGCGGCTCGCCGAATCGTGGCTGAGCGGCGCCCCCGAGTCGCTTGACGCGGTGCGGGCCGCGGATCTGGATTTACTTAGCGCCGAAGAGTTGGTTCGGTTTGCTGCTCACGGTCAGGCGATCGTTCGAGCAGCTCAAGCGATGTGCCTCGCGTTGACTTCTGCGGGTGCGCGTAAAGATGCGCATAAGGCTGCTGGGGCGGGGTCGATGGCGTCGCTGGTAGCTGCGGAGGCTGGGTTGTCGCGTCGGGGTGCGGCGAAGCATCTGAAACTCGCGGCGCAACTCGATGAGTCGCCGGTGCTGGCAGACCAGTTGTCGAAGCCGGGGATGAGTACCGACAAGGCCGCCGTGGTCGCCAAGGCCCTCGACGACCTACCGATCGACCTTTCGGCGGCTGAACGTTCCGCGGTCGAAACTGATTTGGCTGAGGCTGCGCCAGGCATGCTGCTCGAACAACTCCAGCACAAAGCCAGGCGTGCGGTCGAGGTCGTGGACCGTGAACGGGCCGACCGGATCGAAAACCAAGACTTGGTTCGCCAAGAAGAAACCGCGGTCCAGTCGGCCGAGTTTTGGATGACCAGGCCCGATGAGGCCGGGATGGTCAAAGGCGGATTCGTAGTTGACGCGTTGACCGCCGACATTCTCCGCTCGGCCCTGGAAGCGAAAACCAGTCCACGGCGCCGCAACTCAGTACTCGATACCGATACCGGTGAACTGACTTTCGAAGACGCGACCCTCGATGCGCCGCCGTCCTATAAAGAACGTGCCGGGAATGCGTTCGCTGACCTGCTGCGGCATTTGCCGACCGGTGAGTTCGGCAACCACGGCGGCGTCGCCGCCACCCTCATGATCACGGTTTCTGAA
>Ga0116169_1002912_pt1 | contig 12004 bp, 20 predicted proteins | sample AD_UKC130_MetaG_FD_89796 | JGI IMG/M metagenome (GOLD analysis project Ga0116169, IMG submission 89796) | Active sludge microbial communities of municipal wastewater-treating anaerobic digesters from Canada - AD_UKC130_MetaG | ecosystem: Engineered > Bioreactor > Anaerobic > Digestate | place...
GCTTACCCTCGATGAAAAATACGACCGTCTGGTACATGCGGATAACCTGTATACAAAATCTATAAAAGGACTTACCGAAGACATATTAGAAGACTATTTGATACGTAATTTACACCTGATTGAAGACGGGATGCAGTTTATAAGCAGGCAATTTACCGTAGAAAACGGCAGGTTGGATATTCTGGCACGGGATAAGAATGGGACCCTGTGCGTGATTGAGCTTAAAGTTGGAAAAGATGAGGATCTTGTCTTTCAATCGGTGTATTACAGATTAAAAATCAAGGAAAAGTTCGGAACTAATCATGTGCGGATGATTACCGTAGCTCCGTATTACCCGTCACATATAAAAGAGTCGCTGAAAACACTTAAAGATGTGGAAATGTACGTGTTTGATGCAAAAGTCAAGAACAAAAAAATAATTGATCTAAAATTAACAAAATCCGCTTAAAAAACCTTGAAAGAACAAAAAATCTTTTTTTAAAGTTAAATATAGTTAATACAGTCACAGCAAGGTTCATCCTTACGACGATGAAGGAGGAGATGTTTTTTATGAAAAGAATAGAACTCTATGATAAAGTATACTATGGGGAAGAAATTGTTACGGTGAGAAAAAATAATATAGAAATTAGTATATATTCGTTAAGTATAACATATGACAAATTTTTAGTTTTACAAAAAAAGGGAACAACTGTTAAAGATTTTATTATAACTGGAAGTGATAAAATCCAGCAAATGATAAAATTGCTGGACAAAACGAGTTTAGAAGAAGTTGAAAACGAAATAAATTCCAGCGTAAAAAAGCTGGAAGAACAGTGTTATATAAAGAAATTAAGGAAGGTTGATTTACAAAAATATAAAAATATAATAACCAGTTTTTATGATGAGAATTATTGCAAGTTTATAATTTTAGGGATAAAACTCCCGGAATTAATTGAAGAAATTAACCAAAAGGCGGCTGTGTAAGCCGCCTTTTATTTTGCTACTGTTGAAACGTCTTCATTATACCTTTTTTGTATGGTTTCACTTTGAATCGCACTTAAGATTACATGATTGCTTTTTGTGAAAATAACGGTCCTTGTTTTACGACCAAATGTTGCATCGATACAGTAACCGTTTTGCCGGGCTTCCTCTATCTTCCTCCGTATTGGAGCGGAATCCGGCCTTAAAATAGCGACAATTATATCCGAAGGAACGCTGCCTCCGAATCCAATGCTTATAAGCTTTGATATGTCTATCTCCTCCTCTGTGTTAAAATTTTATTGTTGCTGTGTTTGTCTGTATTTTTCTTTAAGCATTTCTATATAAACCAACCCTCCCAAAGGGAAGGCTATAAACCAGGCAAGCGTTGCTACGAACAAAAAGTTCGTCAGGTAAGGTATTAACTTTACTCCTAACACATCCATCCCCCTCTCTCGTTCACTTCTCATTCACTCTGTATTCACTTTTCTATGTAAAACGGATTAAGACTACTTATCCGTCAGTATTTCATATACAGCCTCGTTGATCAATCCGTTTTCCAGCAAAATCCCAACTACCTCTTTCCCAAAGTCTACAATATCATTGTTTTGATTGGCGGCATCAACTATTTGGCCAAGAATATAATCTGCATCAATCATTTTTATTACCTCCCTTTATTTAACTCCCCATGTTTTACCATCCTCAATTTAAGTATAAAACAATAATTTACTTTTGTCAAATATTTCATCAACATATTGTGTATTTTTTTTACGAATGTACTATATGTAGCTGTTTTTATCCTGTTTTCCCAATATGTAAACTAAAGGCCATCGGCCTTTAGTTTAGAACTTTTGAAATTCGTTCTTTCACATAATTGTAAAATTGGTTTTTGGTCATATTCATCGCCACAAACTTCACGTAGTTCTCCGGCAATGAATATATTTCGTCACATATTTCTTTCAACCTTTCTTCTTCCATTAATTCCTCGTTACTTCGACTATTTCTTATTTGTTCTATTAAACTGTTTAACGTTTCTTGTTTTGCAAAAAAATTTTTAAACTTTTTCTTCAACATAAAAAATGCTTCTAAATCATTTGGTAATATCCTGTACCTTTTTTGAATTTCCCTATCTCCTTCAATTTGTTTATATATTACAAGATACTCGTCCTTTCCCTCCTGTGGTTCTTGCACTATTAAGAACCCTTCATACCCCTCTTCAATTACTCCGCTATTATCACAGGTTATATAATAACGGAGGTTATCAAATACGATATAGGGCATTAACATACCCATTCCTCCTTCATCTTCTTATATTTAATCTTCATTGATGAAGGGAATATAACAAATGATTTTTTGCTATTTCAAGATAAATTTGCCCAACGTAATGACCAATTTGCCTAATAATTGCCTAACACATTAGTTTCTCAAAAGCCGTATCCTGTTAAAAGGAAAAATGACTATGTGTGCTTTTCCTTTGATGTATTCTTCCGAAACAAAAGGCGGGGACCAATACCGTGAATCGTAAGAAGCCACTCTGTTATCACCCAGGAAGAAATATGAATTGTCGGGAACAACGATTTCCTCGCCATCGAAATATGTCTTTGTATCTTTATTTTTAACATACGGTTCCGAAATCTTTTCCCCGTTGATAAATAATTCGCCGTCGATTATTTTTATCCTGTCTCCCGGCAGTCCGATCAATCTTTTTATAAAGACGGCGCCGGCCTCATCAGAATAGAATACGATTATGTCTCCTCTTTTCAGTTTTTCAAAATTATAAATACGGGTAACAAACAGCCTTTCCCCCGGCATTATAGTTTCTTCCATTGAATTGGTCGGAACATAGGCAATAAAAAATACAAACTGTCTCATAATAAAAGCTATGACAAGAGCTATTGCTATCGGTAGGATCCAGTCTTTTATCAGTTTCTTTATCAGCTTTTTCATCCAAGATCTCCTTCCCTCTTTATAATTACACCACAACATTTTTTATTTGCTCGATGTATATTACAAGTAAGACTATTCCTATCAACAAGCTGATGATTGCACCTATATATATCTTTTTGTCAGTTCTTGCACTGGGATTTGATTTGTTTCTTCCCTTGTAAAATAAAAAAAGTCCAAACGCCAGAAATACAAAAGCTATGAGTCCCTGTCCGGTAAATATTCCCGGATTTACAATACTGTTCATTACTTAACACCACCTAACCTTTAAAATTTAAGCAAGCAGGATAGATGGAAATCCATCCTGCTTACCCGTTGTTATTTAATAATTTATGCCGCCTGAAAACAAGCCCCTCCAATCCTTCGGTGTTAATTATCTCTCTAACTGTTTGTTGCGCTTCTTTATCCTCCGTCTTATCTTCCAGTTCCATGCCATTTATTATGCGGTCTATCTCGTCTTCATATAGAGTTTCTTTCTTTAGTAAAGCTTGAGCCAGGTTGTGCAAAATGGCTTTGTTGGCATTGATTATTTCTATAACTTCCTTGTAACTTCCCTCTACCACTTCTTTTATCTCTCTTATAACCATTTCATTGGTTGAGCCCGTGTACGAATTTTTATAGAGCTCATTGATATTTACAAGTCCTATATTTTTACCCATCCCATAATCCTTGACCATCTTTTCTGCAATTTGAGTAACCACTCTCAAGTCCTGCCCAGCTCCGCTGGTAACATTCTCTTCTCCGAATATTATCTCTTCCGCAGCTCTTCCACCCAAGGAAATCTTTATTTCATCCAGCATTTCCTTTTTGGTTTCGTACATTCTTTCCTGGGGTGTTATGAGAGTGTATCCCCCGAATCCTTTAGTTGTTGGGATGATAGTCACTTTTGGAATAGACTTATTAGCAACTACCTTCGCTACCAGAGTGTGTCCCGCTTCATGATAAGCGGTGATTTCCTTATCCTTCTTCGAAATACTTGTACGATTTTTCTTTTCTTCCCCGGCAATAACTTTGTTTATAGCCCGCTCTATATCTTTCATTAGTATTCCCTTGTGATTTTCCCTGGCCGCATAGATGCTTGCCTCGTTCATTATATTCTTCAGGTCCGCACCTGACATACATATGGTCATTTCAGCTACTTTTCTTAAATCTACTTCTTCTGAAAGCGGTTTGTTCCGGGCATGGATCTTGAGTATTTCATATCTCGCATTTACATCCGGCAAATCTACATGAATGTGCCTATCAAATCTGCCGGGACGCAATAATGCAGGATCCAAAAGTTCTGGCCTGTTAGTAGCCGCTATAACCAATACGCCTTTGTTGGGATTAAACCCATCCATTTCAACCAGCAGTTGGTTCAGTGTCTGGTCTCTTTCGTCCGATGCTCCGCCCGATGAGTTCCGTACTCTTCCCATTGCATCAATTTCGTCGATAAAGATTATGCAGGGAGCATTCTTCGATGCCAGGCTAAACAATTCTCTAACACGGGCAGCTCCCACACCGACAAACTGCTGCACAAAGTCAGATCCGGAAACGCTTATAAACGGAACACCGGCTTCCCCGGCCAAAGCCTTTACCATTAAGGTTTTTCCGTTTCCCGGAGCTCCTGAAAACAGAATACCTTTAGGTATTTCAGCCCCGTACCTCTTATATTTTATTGGATTTTTCAAAAACTCTATGAGCTCTGCCAAATCCGCCTTTGCTTCCTCGTTACCGGCTACATCATCGAAGGTGTAATCGCTTGTTTGGAGCAAGGAAAAATTGGCATTCATGGATGTCGTTTGCGATTTTATAAGGGACTTCGACAGCCTGTTTACAACAAAGACGAAGATTGCAAGAGTTATTCCAAAATTCAGTAAGTTGGCCAATAAATTTGTTAATGTGTTAGACTTGCTCGTATCTATTAAAACTACTTCAACTTCATTTTCTAACAACTGTTTATTGAACTCATCTGTTGGTTTAGCAGTTTCAAAAACGGTTCCATCTTTTAATTCCCCTCTGATTTTAGTTCCCTTTGTGCTGTATTCAACCCTCGCAACCTGTCCGTCTTTAACATACTCCATAAATTCTTTATAACTGAATTGTTTTATCTCTTCTTTCAACGGTGGAATAACCCCGTTCCTCATAAGCAGGGTGCCTATAGCTATTGCCACAACGCCAACTGCAATTAAAAACACTATTACTGGCTTTATATATTTCATCAATTTTATTTTAATCACCCCTTTGTTCGATGATTTCAAAGACTCTGTTGATTAACTTTTGCAAAAACAGTACCTCTATTTCTTGGTTTGTATCAATTATCTGCAGTTTGAGTTTATAGAAACCGTCTTCTTTCATAACGGCAATTATCACATTTTTCTTCTCGTACCTGAAATCCACATAATCAAGTTCCTCGTATTTTGTAAACCCCTTATCCTGAAGGAGTAATAAATAATCTTTCCTGCCTTTAAATACAACATCAATTCCTTCAATGTCTGCATGTCTTTTAATTCTATTGCAAAGGTCTATAAAATTCTCAAGGGATATGTCCTTAAATTCGATTTTAAAAAAAGACCCATTTTTATCTTTAAACTTTAACCAATAGGCTTCATCCAAATTGAATTTATAACTTTCTATGAGTTTTTGTATCTTATCCAAATTATTAGGATCTGTTTTTATAAAAACAGAAAAGCTATTCGGTTTTATTGTTTTTTTTCATTGGTAGCATTCTCCTGCATTATTTTCTCTTTGTCTTTATATTTATCCACTAAAATCTTCATGCACAGTATTATCACACATTCATCACATATAACAGCATCGGTATACTCCGATGTAAACACATATTCCGCATGGGAAGTCGGTTTTTTGCAAAAGCTGCATTCCTTTATATTCACCGCTTTCACCCCCTAAAGTTCAGCTTATACCTTTTTTGCTGTTTTAGATAGTACATACGGAACCAAATCTTGTGATCTTGAAATTAATCCTTCGTATCTTTCTACTTCAGGAAATACATGATACTTTCTATCAAAATAGTAAACAAGCGTTTCGTTCTTGTGTTGTTTTAAAATCATTAAAATATATAGCGGATATTTAGTATGGACCGCTCTTTCTTTAATTTCTTCCAGCCTTGTCATGTAATCATCATTTAAAACCTCTATTGAAGCCATTCCTATATTTCCATTATCATACTCTTTTAAAGAGTTACTCAATATTTGTTCTATATCCATACTCAATATATCCGTAAAAGCAAGAACATGCTCTATAACCTTGTTTATTGCCACTCTTATTTTGTAGTTATTATAAAGATAATTAATAGCCTTACGATCTCTTTGACAGGTTTTACGGCTTTTTAATCCTTTCGTATCGCACACTATTCCGTATACCAGGGCCCTTACAAGAAGATCAGATAATCTTATATTGTCATTTCTTAATATCTCCGTTAGCAAAGTACATGTTGAGCCAACCCTTTCGATTACTTTAGCTTTTGCCGAATATCCGGAATCAGCATGATGGTCGATGCAAAGTATGGGCATTTTTATCGTAGAAATATTACCCGGTGCCTTATTGGTCAAGCAAAAGCCATAAGATTCCAGAGGATTATTATGGTCAACCAAGACAATCTTATTGTTTATTACTTCTTCAAACGTCTCCAACTCCGGAAGTTCCAATCCACCTATGCGGCCTATTATGTCTATACTTACCTGATTGATTGCATTCGGATTAATTATGACCGGTTTGGCAGGGCGCCCTTTTTGATTTAACATATCCGCCAGCACAATTGAACTTATAATACTGTCCACGTCTGTTTGCGGATAGTTGTGGCCCAGAACATATATCATTTATTCAATACCTCCTTGTGTCATCTTAATTTTATCATACTTTTCTATGTTATACAAACTTTACCCGGAGGTATTTTTAAATGTTAAAGTAGCTCGTAGAATTATTGTGCATATTTAGCCCGCCGTGTTCAAATGATTTAGCCGTTTGTTCCGCCAAATCGGGGAAAACATTTGCTTTTATGCCATCTTCCTTAAAAGAAGGTTTTTGTATTGAACCGCTTCTTCCGGGAATATATTCTTCTTCTGTCCCACAATCCTGCCAAATACTGCCTGATAAAACTTTCGTTCTGGTGCCCGATCTTTCTTTTTTACTTTTTTCTAATAGTTCAGGAGCCCCTCTGAATATTTCCATATCAGGTTTATTTCTTTTTCTCATTTCTATTTTCCGTTTTCTTTTTCTGTAAAGATAAATTGCCAGAGCAACGCCTCCACAGATCAAAAAAGCATCAGTAAATACGACGGCATACACCACGGCCATCACCCCCTCTGTTGTGTAGAATAATTTTATTTGCATATACAATTCAAGTTTAGGTTTTATAACGATCGAAAGCCTTTTGAGGGCTTACATTTATTCCCACATCAATTAATTTTCATTAATCGCTATTAATATCAATTAATTGCTATTAATGAGTGTGTTAAATATTTCCACTCTTAAAAACGCAATACGTTTTTAAAAACGGACGAGTCTTCGGAAAGTTTAAAAGAAGTTTTAAAGGATAAGAGAATATAAAAGCATAATCCGTAACTACACAAACATAATCCCTTCTCTCTTTGTCTCTTTCCCTCTCTTCTCCTTTAATTCAAAATTTTTGCACATTTTTCTCTAAAAACGCTTTTAAACAAATACGTTTTTATCCTTTAAATTTTTCTTTTATTTTCTCCGAACATCTTAAATTACTCTTGAAAATAATTCTTTTTTTGGTTCTCTCACCACGCACTATTTCTTCTCGCCACTCACAGAACAGATTCCCGCTGCCATGCTTAACTCTCACATATACTCATCCCGCCTTCTAACAAAATCTTTAAAAGAAGTCTAAAACGGTCTGTCATCCCGTTTTAAATAAATCAGAATTGTAGCTGGCGGCAGATGTTTCTTACCCATAAAGTTAAGAAAAGAATCGTTGGGCATATCTTACCCATAATACAATTTCTGGTAAAATATAAACTTGAAATTAATTTGTGCTACACTATAGACTGGTTTTAATCAAGAAGGGGATGACAGCAGAGAAAACAGCATTAACACAGAGAAAACAAAGGAGGTAACACATGTTGTGGTACAAAGATTAAATACAGCCTATAAATTAACCGGTAAGAAGTTAGACGTATATCTTACTCCAAAAGCCAAAAGACTGTTGAAAGCCAACTTTACCCCAGCGGAACACAACCGCATTCTCGATCCTTTTCTTTATATGTCGGAAGATAATGCAAATGCGGTACTATCTTCCATAGACCATCTACAGAAGTCAGACAAATTCCTTTTCAACCACAGTTTAAACGTCGGCATTTTCTCCGTCATTATAGGTAAGAAAGCGGGATTGGGATTGTACGAACGCTTGCTCATCGGCGGGATACTGCACGACATTGGAAAGACACTGATCCCTTCTTCTGTCCTTTATGAACCTGGGAAACTGACCGACGAAAAGTTTAACATGATTAAGAAGCATCCTTTGCTCGGCGCATACTACCTTCGGAATAACAAAATAAGTGATCTTGTTATTTTAGACATAGTGATATCGCACCACGTTTACTTTGACAAAAGCGGATATCCCAAGATTCTATGCGCAAAACCTGCTTCCGACTATTCGCAGATTGTTACCATAAGTGATGCTTTTGAGGCTATGTGCAGCAACAGGATTTATTCCGAGGCAAAATCTTTGGCTGAAGCCGTAAAAGAACTCAAAGAAAAAAGAGGCACGCAGTTTCATCCGGATTTTCTCGATATTTTCCTGGAATATGCTCCGGAGTTTTACGAGCTGGTTAAAGAAAAAGAAATATAAAAAATCCCAGGAAGGCATTTCCCGGGATTTTTTTTCTTCGAGGAAATTTTCATTGACACAGCTCAACAAACTCTTTAGGATCCAATATTCTTACTCCTTCGTATTCCTTTAAGTTTTGCAAATGCTGGTCTCCGGAAACGATGTATTTGCAATATCCGTCCAAAGCACACTCCAGAAACTTGTTGTCTTCGGGATCCTCCTTTATAATATCTATTTTTTGTTGGACGGATACTATATCTACGTTGGGAAGGGATAATAAACCGGATAGCAGCTCTATTCTTTCATTCTTACTGCCCAATACCGAAAATTTATCTCTCGTAATCACTTCATAATATTCGTTTACAATTTCCCGGCATATTACCGGTCTGAACTTACCCATAATCCATAGATCAACCACTTCAGCCGGATAGCTTTTCCTGCTTATAAGGCCCGATATTAATACATTCGTATCTATTACCGCCCTCATTTCCGCACTTCCTCTATCTCCTTAAACACATCTTCTTCGGTAAGCCCTCCTTCTTCAGCTTTTGCCCTAAAGGTGTTTACGATCTGCATAAGCTCCAACCGCTTTGCTTTTTGAGCCATTGCCTTCAGTTCGTTATACATGGCATAACCTAGAATAACGCCTTTCGGCTCGGAACGGGAGGTCAATACGATCACTTCGCCGTCTTCTGCTTGCTTTAGGTATTCGCCAAGCTTTGGCCGTATCGTGTTTATCCCTACTATCCTTTCCATTTCAACACCTCCTGCTGTCTTTATAAATTGCTTTCTACATTAATCTTTAAACTAACTTTAAAATTAATTTTAACATTAATCTCTATCTGTAGTATACCGCAATTACATACAAATATCAAGTAAAAACAAGCAAAAACGAAAAAAACAATAAAAAAGAAAACATAATTCCTCCAAACTAAAAGAGCAGCGGTTATTCGCTGCTCTCTTTTAAGCTCTCTTTTAAACGGCTTCACTGTAAAAACTCATTATTTCCATCATGAGTTCTCTTTTTGTCTTGGCTCTGTTATACTTTTCTTTTCGAGCGGGAATTAAATCCGATATGCTTACTTTATTCAACCGCCCCCTCTCGGTCAGGTATTTGTCTTTGTCGGGAATGTTTCTATATTTTATGATCGCCGCCTTTCTGTTAATTCTTTTAAAAGTATGTTTTCGTAACCATTGTGTCGGCCTCATATATACCACACTCCCTTCCTACTTCTTATACTAGAGAAAGAAGGAAGATATTTTCAAATCTATTTTTTATTTTCTTTTTTCTCCTCCAATATTTCTTTTTTACTATCCCTTATTCCCCATAAAACCTCCTCACTCTCATATTGCTGCTGTATAGTTACTTTGTCTTCTCCGAGATAAAACCGAACCTCTTTTTTATGATCCACCCCGCCTCTTTAAACATATTCAAATCCGTCAGCGACTCTGCAAACTCTTCTGCTTTCCTGATTTCTTCTTCGTAAATTTTTCTTTCCTCTTCCGCCCTTTTCTTTCTCTCCTCATCTTCTTTTTGTCTTTTTCTGATCTTTTTTAAAAGCTCCTCGTTGCATTTTTTGTATGTGTCAACATACTTAAACAATTGGCCAATGGGATTCTTGCCGTATCCCATATCGTTACAATCCGCCATTCTTTTGAAATTCTGAAGCGTTCTTTCTTTTAAAAATGCCTCTATTGCATCTCCAAGCTTAATTATTCTTTCGCTCAACGGCTTATATAAAGCAAAAGGCCTTTTGATTTTCTTGCCCCTTATCTCAATGGTTTTATCCAAAGTTTTGGAGAACAGTATGTCAAATTCCTCGTTCGAGAAAATTATATGATCGGGCTCATCTTTTACTTCTGCTTCTTTAAAAAAATCATTCGTAAGATTTTCTTTTAAGAACCTTATTCCAACCTCCCCCAGCTCCATCGTGCCGTGGAAGGTTTCGATTAGTATAGAATAGACATTGGCGGGGTTGTCCTCTTTTCTGATCCGGTTGATTTTATCGTCATACATTGCAACAGCCTGTGCTTTCTTTTTCTCTATCGCCTCGCAGATAAAGTCTTTTATGTCTATTTATATCACCCCCGTCAGCCGGTTAGGTCTTCACACTGAAGATCCTCCGGACTCACCTCCACCCACCGGCCATCCTTTCTGATCTCTATTCGTATGTTTTTAGGGTGCATCTGTTCTTCGACCCATTTTTCGGCATCTACTGCCAACCCCAGGACCCTGGCACACTGGATCTTGTGCCATCTCTGGAATTCGGGAGTCTTAATAAGCCTCTCGAAGGCAATTTTTTTGTTCTGGTGCTGACTCCGGGTCTCCCGGCATTCCGCAACAGCTCCGCTGGCCGGGTGCCTGATCCTAACCCCGGTTGAAACTTTGTTCTGATGCTGGCCACCTTTGCCCCCGCTTCGGAAGAATTCGAGTTCGAAGTCTTTTTTGGTTAAACTGAACAACAGCTGCCTTTTATTACTCATCGCAGCGCACCTCATCTTCCATTTTCTTAATGGTTATCAGGTATTTATTATCTTTAAACTGTACTTCCTCTCCTATGACACCAACAAGCATTAAATCTGATTCACGCTCTTTGGTGTATTTAACATCATAGTCGTCGGACAGCAGGCCTTCTATCGTTATAAGATCGTACCACCACTCGTTGTCAGCAGCTCTGTATTCCTTCCCTCTTACTATTCCCGCAGTCCACCTTGTTCCCACTAAATCTCCTGTTTTGAACTTTGCTTCCGGAATATTAACGTGATTTTCCGCATAATCTATAATCTTATGTTCGAACAGTCTTCCAAAATCGTTAAAGCTGACTCTGGTACAAACTTTCTTTCCGTTCACACTCCAGCCTATTTCCATATATCTTTCCGTATGGTTTACTGCATAAACTCTCCCTTTTGAGTTCTGGGGGATCACCTTATTATCCAGCACCACTCCGATATATGGAGTTATTAGTTCTTTCCGGAATTTGTCCTTGTTTTCCTCATAAAAGTTTGGCATATACACATCCTCCTTCTTCTTAATCTAAAATATTTTTACTTTACAGTTATTATTGTATCTTATTTTACCATATTATTCAAATCTTACTAACTGTATAATTTTGCCACGCACGTATTACCTTCAGAAGGCATTTTATACCTCGGGTAAAGGTTTACAATTTTGAAGTGAATTTGACGGCATTATAGGGCTGGTTTGAGGTAAAATATGGTTTGTGTGATACTAAAATGAATGACGTAGTAATATACGGCATATTAGATATGTAAAAAAGGCGGATTTAAGAATTCCGCCTAAAAAGAAAA
>Ga0116169_1002913_pt1 | contig 12003 bp, 9 predicted proteins | sample AD_UKC130_MetaG_FD_89796 | JGI IMG/M metagenome (GOLD analysis project Ga0116169, IMG submission 89796) | Active sludge microbial communities of municipal wastewater-treating anaerobic digesters from Canada - AD_UKC130_MetaG | ecosystem: Engineered > Bioreactor > Anaerobic > Digestate | place...
CACCACCCAAAGTTATAATAACTTTTTGAAAAACTTAATTCCACTATACTTTTTATATGCTTTTGCAAAACTAAATTCCGCTCTTTGCCTTCAAGGGGTGGAATTTACTTTTTCAAATGAGGTGAAAAACACCTATCATGCCGATAAAAGTAAAATTACTTGACATTGCTCCGATATACGGATAGAATAATTCAAAAATGAATACATGCATATGGGAGCCGGCGAACCGGCTGAGAGGGGATTGTTTGATCCCGACCATCGGAGACCTGATCTGGGTAATGCCAGCGTAGGGAATGCATAACTTGGATTTGCAGCCGCCTATGTTGGGCGGTTTTTATTATGCAGGCCGCATAGTTATGGCATTCCGCCATGGCTCATGGGCGCATTTCAACAATCGGATCCGAAGGCCGTCTGAAACAGCCTCTTCTTAAGCCGGACCAAGCCGACCGACTGGTTGCTGATGCCTGGTTCCACGCATGAAAAAGGTCAAAATCGATTATCGGCCGGAAGGTGTCACCATTGAAGAGAAGATCGGAAAATATCAAAGCAAAGCGTAAAACAGGGATGGACTGGCTGCCGGTCGCCTTTTCACTGGCGATCCTGCTCATCTGGCACGTGGCGGTCACCTTGCATGATGTGCCGGAGTTCATCCTGCCTTCCCCGGTCAAGGTGATTGAAGAGCTCATCGGCTCATGGGAGCTCCTTCTGGAGCACACCCTGGTGACCATTACGGAAGCCTTCCTGGGACTTTTTGCATCCATCGTGCTGGGAACAGCCCTAGGCCTTGCCATGGGTTATTTTGAGACATTCAGAAGGATGGTCTATCCGCTGTTTGTGATGACCCAGACCGTTCCTCTGTTCGTCCTGGCCCCCCTGTTCATCCTCTGGTTCGGCTTTGGCATCCTGCCCAAAATCGTCGTTGTCTTCATGGTTTGCTTTTTCCCCATAGCCGTAACCTTTGCCCAGGGGCTTACCCAGTCGGACGGCGGCATGGATGATCTCCTGACTGTGATGGGAGCCACACGCTGGAAGATCTTTCGGATATCCCGGATACCGCAGGCTCTTCCGTACCTTTTCTCAGGCCTGAAGATTGCAGCTACCTACGGTATCGTGGGTGCTGTCCTGGCCGAATGGGTGGGAGCGCAGAAAGGGCTCGGTGTTTTTATGACCCGGGCCATGAAAAGCTTCAGAACCGGCGTGCTTTTTGCAGACGTACTCATCATTGTCCTGCTCAGCCTGATCCTGTATAAAACGGTGGAACGGGTTGAGCAGATGGTGTGCAGACATATCACGAACGGAGGGAAAATGACATGAAAAGAGTCAAACTGTACATATTGCTGTTCTGCGTCATGATAACCATGCTTCTTGCAACGGGCTGCGGCAAGTCTGAAAAGGTCACCTTTGTGCTGGACTGGACACCAAACACCAACCATACCGGTGTCTATGTGGCTGTGGAAAAGGGTTATTATGCCGAGGAAGGCCTGGATGTGGCCATCATCCAGCCGTCCGACATGGGTGCCGACGCCATGGTGGCTTCCGGAACAGCCCAGTTCGGTGTCAGCTACCAGGAGAGCGTCACCTTTGCCCGGGCGGAAAACGTGCCCCTGGTTTCCATTGCCGCGGTGATTCAGCATAACACTTCCGGCTTTGGAGCCCTTAAGGAGAAAAACATCAAGAGCCCGAAAGACTTTGTAGGGAAGAAGTACGGCGGCTGGGGATCTCCCGTCGAGGAAGCCACCATCAGGTACCTGATGGAAAAGGCGGGAGCCGATCCTGATAAGGTGGAGATTCTGTCCGTCGGAACCGCCGATTTCTTCCAGGCCAGCAGCAGCGACCAGATAGACTTTGCCTGGATTTTCGAAGGCTGGGACGGTGTTGCGGCAAAACTGAAGGGTATTGAAATAGACTATATCGATCTGGGGAAGACCGATCCCGTCTTTGACTATTACACACCGGTGATCGTGACCAGCGAAGAGATGATTCAAAATAACAGCAAGCTGGTTGAAGCGTTTATGCGCGCCACCATCAAGGGTTACCGCTATGCCATGGAGCATCCGGAAGAAGCGGCCGAAATCTTTATAAAGGCTGTCCCCGAGGCGGATCCGGAATTGATCCGGGAGAGCCAGAAATTCCTTGCGGACAAGTACCAGGCCGACGCACCCTATTGGGGCATGCAGAAAAAGGAGGTCTGGCAGCGGTACAATGACTGGCTTTATGAGAATAGCTTCATCGCCGAGCCCATCGACGTGGAGAAGGCCTTTACGAACAGGTTTGTGGAATAAGGCAGCAGGGATTTGTCATGGAACAGATTGTGGCTGAAAATGTGAGCAAGTCGTATACTGTTCCGCCGGAAAATGGCGGAAGGTCACAGGAAAAACTCCAGGTGCTGTCCGGGGTCAGTTTCAGGGTGGAAAAGAATGAATTTGTCTCCATCCTGGGACCAAGCGGCTGCGGCAAAAGCACGCTGCTCAGGCTTCTGGCGGGCCTTGACAGGGATTATGAGGGTTCCATCCGGGTGGATGATATCGACCTGAAAGAGAAGTGGGTACCGGTTTGCTACATGCTTCAGAAGGACTATCTCATGCCTTGGCGGACGCTGATGGAGAATGTGTTGCTGCCGGCTGAGATCGCAGGCGCAAATCTCAAAAAGGAAGCGGAAGCCATCAGGCCCATGCTGAAGGAGTTTGGCCTGGAAGCGTTTGAGAACTACAGGCCCCATGCCCTGTCGGGAGGCATGCGCCAGCGCGCCGCCCTCCTCAGAACCTACCGGATGCAGGGGGATATCATGCTCCTGGATGAGCCGTTCGGCGCCCTGGATGAGATCACACGGATGCAGATGCAGGACTGGCTCCTGGATGTTTGGGGAAAACACAGGAAAACCGTGGTGTTTGTCACCCACAATATCGAAGAGGCCATCCTGCTCTCGGACAGGGTCCTGGTGATGAGCCCAAGGCCCGGAACCATCGTGAAGGATATCCGGATAGACTTTCAGAGGCCGAGAAACCGGGACATGCTGCTGGGAAGCCAGTTCCTCGGCTACAAGAAGGAAATCCTTGCTTCCCTTGGATGAATGCATACCGAAATGCTGCTCAGAGCGTGCCGCAATATTTTACAAAAATAATTGGGGAGTATATAATAAGTTCTGAGGTATATAATGTAATACGTCATAAAAGGTGGTGAAGCGTATGTACTATGGAGAAAACAATTACGGACCCCGCACCTATGAGGAGCAGTACGATGCCATAAAGGGCATGAATGCCTATATCACCAAGGTTTTCGGCTGGATGTTCATAGGCCTTTTCCTGACAGCGCTGGTAGGAGTGGCTGTTGCCAACAATCTGAGACTTGTCTATACGATTGTGACGACTCCCGTTCTGTTTTACGGGCTTTTGATCGCCGAACTGGTCGTCGTTTTTGTTTTGTCGGCCCGTATTACCAAGTTTTCCTATGCTGCGGCCGTCGGCCTGTTCATGGGCTATGCGGCGCTGAACGGCGTTACCTTTTCGATCATTTTCCTGGCCTACACGGATGCATCCATCCTCTCGGCCTTTGGTACGACAGCCGTAACCTTTGGCGTGATGTGTGCCTATGGGTATTTCACCAGGAACGATCTGACCCGTTTCAGAAACATTCTCTTCATGGGGCTTATCGGAATAATCGTGTTGTCGCTCATCAATCTGCTCCTGGGAAGCAGTTCCCTCGACTGGATCATCAGCCTCATCAGCCTGTTCGTGTTCCTGGGCCTTACGGCCTATGACATGCAGAAACTGAAGGCGTTTTACTTCAGCACCGAGGGCAACCTGGCGCTGAGAAACAACCTCGGTATTTATGGAGCACTGCAGTTATATCTTGATTTCATCAACCTCTTCCTGACCATATTGAGATTTATGGGAAAGAGGAGAAATTAAGCAGAAATCAAAACTCTGGATGAAGCGGGAGGCGAAAGGTTTACCTCCCGTTTTTCAATGCGGTGGGAAGCAAATGGCCGTAAGTCCTGCCGATATGGCACGGTGAGGCTGGAGGCCTGCTTTCTTTTATTTTCACCGGATTTTTGGTATGATAAGTTATGATTGTGATCCGGCAGGATCGGATGTTTGTTTTGACAGAAAACATCAGCGTTAAAATATGAGGCATGCCACCCTGTGTGGCGTTTTGGTGAGGAGAGATAGATCATTTTGGAGAACATCAAGGATAGCACAAGAAAGAAGGATGCCTGTGGCCAGGGGGGACTGGAACTGGCCAAAACCATGGAATCGGCTGACTGGATGGAACAGGTGCGGAACCTGAACGTGGAGCATACCCTGCGCACCGGAAAGGTGAGAACCTTCCGGCTAGATGTGTTCGGCTGCCAGATGAACGAGCGTGATGCGGAGACCATTGCCGGCATGCTGACCAATATGGGGTATGAGCAGGTTGCACCCGACGCACCGGCCGATATCATCGTTTTTGTTACCTGCTGTGTGCGGGAGAATGCTGAAGAGCGGGTCTACGGCCACATCGGAGGACTTACCCGGGAATGCGAGGAACGCGGGTCCATCATCGTGGCTTCCGGATGCATGATGCAGCAGCCCCATGTGCTGGAGAAGCTCAAAAAGTCATACCGGCATGTGAAGATTGTTTTTGGAACCCACAACATCCACGAGTTTCCCAGGTTGCTTTATCAGCACCTGACCAGCGGGAAGCGCGTCTTTGAGATTTGGGAAAAAGAAGGCCGTGTCATTGAGGACATGCCCATCAAGCGCAGCGAGCGGCATAAGGCCTTTGTCAACATCATCTATGGCTGCAACAATTTCTGCACCTATTGCATTGTGCCCTATGTGCGGGGCCGGGAAAGAAGCCGCAGAAAAGAGGATATCCTGGAAGAGATCCGGGCCCTGGCGGCGGATGGCTGCCGCGAGATCACGCTCCTTGGTCAGAACGTGAACTCCTATGGCAATGATTTGGGAGAGAAGGATCTGTTCGCCAGACTGCTTTATGATATCGAAACCATTGACGGGATCGATCGGGTGCGCTTTACCACATCCCATCCCAAGGATCTTTCCGACAGCCTGATCCGGGCCATGAAGGAATGCGAAAAAGTATGCGAACATCTCCACCTGCCGTTCCAGGCGGGCAGCAACCGGGTGCTCCAGCGGATGAACCGCAAATATACCCGGGAGCACTACCTGGCCCTGGTGGACAGGATCCGGGAGGCCGTCCCGGACATAGCCCTGACCACCGACATCATTGTGGGATTCCCCGGGGAGACCGAAGAAGACTTTGAACAGACGCTGGATCTGGTCAGAAAGGTACAGTTTGACGCGGCCTTCATGTTCATCTATTCGCCCCGTAAGGGAACGCCGGCGGAAAAATGGGAACAGACCGAATCCCAGGAGACCATTTCCAATCGATTCAAGCGGCTTGTGGAATTGCAGACCGAGATTGCCACCGGGCTTGCCAAACGGTATGAGGGCAGGACGGTGGAGGTGCTCGTGGACGGTCTCAGCAAGACCAATCCGGAAATGCTGTCGGGCCGCACCCGCACCAACAAACTGGTCAATTTTAGAGCCAATGGAAATTTGACAGGCCGGCTGGTGGACGTGGAGATCATCCGTGCCGGAGCCTTCTGGCTGGAAGGTAAGGAGGGCGCAGGGCGTGGCTAAGCTTACTCCCATGATGCAGCAATACCGGGCTATCAAGGAGCGCTACAAGGATTGCATCCTTTTTTCAGGCTGGGCGACTTTTATGAGATGTTCTTTGAAGACGCCGAGCTGGCTTCACGGGAACTGGAGATAGCCCTTACCGCCAGGGACTGCGGCCTGGAGGAACGTGCGCCCATGTGCGGCGTTCCTTATCATTCGGCCCATACCTACCTGGCAAAACTGATCGCGAAGGGCTATAAGGTGGCCATCTGCGAACAGATGGAGGATCCTGCGCTGGCGAAAGGCCTGGTCAAAAGGGATGTCACCCGGGTTGTGACGCCCGGAACGGTGATCGATCCCACCATGCTGGAGGACAAGAAGAACAATTTCCTCATGTGCATTTATTGCCGCCAGACCTATTTCGGCATTGCCGTGGTGGACATCACCACCGGGGAATTCTTTACCACGCAGATTACCTGGGGAAGCTCCATGCGCAAGCTCCTGGACGAGACTGCCCGGTTCAAACCCTCCGAGATTATCACGAATGCGGAACTGACCAAAAAGCCTGAATACAAGAGCTATTTCGAGGATTACCTGGGCATCCGGGCTTCCATCCTGCCGGACCAGGTCTTTGAACCGGCCTTTTGCGATGAGAAGATACTGAGCCTTTTCAAGGAGAACCCGCTGAAGGATCTGGAACTGGCCAAGTGCGCCACAGGTGCTCTCCTGGAATACATAGAAAGTACCCAGAAGACCGATCTGACCCATATTGAAGCCATTCAGCCCTACAAGATTGAACAGTATATGATCATCGACAGCGCTTCGCGGCGGAACCTGGAGATCACCGAGACCATGCGTGATGCCAGGAAGAAAGGTTCGCTTTTGTGGGTGCTGGATAAGACCTCCACCGCCATGGGCGGAAGGATGCTGCGACGCTGGCTGGAGCAGCCCCTGATGGATGTGGACGAGATCCAGATGCGGCTGGATGCGGTTGAAGAGCTGAAAAACGGCTTCATGGTCAGAAACGAACTGATGGATCTCTTAAGGGGTGTCTACGATATCGAAAGACTGGCCGGCAAGCTGGTATTCGGGACCATCAACGCAAGGGACCTGGTTTCCCTGAAGATCTCCCTGTCCAAGCTGCCCTATATCAGGGAAATGGTGGCCGGGCTCACATGCGGCCTCAACGCCGCCATGGCGGAAAGGCTGGATCCCCTTGAGGATATCGTGGAGCTGATTGAAAGAGCCATTGCCGATGATCCGCCGCTGTCGGTCAAGGAAGGCGGCATCATCAAGGAAGGATACCACGAAGAGGTGGACCGGCTTCGGAAGGCTACCACCGAGGGCAAGAACTGGATAGCCGAAATGGAAGCCCGGGAGCGGGAAAGAACGGGCATCAAGAGCCTGAAGATACGCTACAACGAGAATTTCGGATATTACATAGAAGTCACCAAGGCCAATATCGGGCAGGTGCCGGAGGATTATGTGCGCAAGCAAACCCTGGTCAATTGCGAGCGGTTTACCACGGAAGCCCTGGCCGAGCTAGAAAAAACCATCCTGGGTGCCGAGAAAAAGGTGGTCCAGCTGGAATACGAACTGTTCTGCCAACTGAGGGATGCCATTTCTTCCCGTGTGAAGCGCCTCAAGGCTACCGCCCATTGCATCGCCGAACTGGATGCCCTTTGCTCCCTGGCGGAAGTGGCCGACCGCAACAATTATGTCAAGCCCCAGGTCTACCAGGGGGGCGTTATTGAGATCCAGGACGGACGCCATCCGGTGGTTGAAAAGATGCTTTCCGACAATTCCTTCGTTCCCAACGACACCTGGCTGGACATGGAGGACAACCGGATTGCCATCATCACCGGGCCCAACATGGCGGGAAAATCCACCTATATGCGTCAGGTGGCCCTGATCGTGCTGATGGCCCAGGCAGGAAGCTTTGTGCCCGCGTCTTATGCCCGCATCGGGCTGGTTGACCGCATTTTCACACGTGTCGGCGCTTCGGATGATCTGGCCTCCGGTCAAAGCACCTTCATGGTGGAGATGAGCGAGGTGGCCAACATCCTGTCCAACGCCACACCCAACAGCCTGCTCATCCTGGATGAGATCGGCCGCGGTACCAGTACCCACGACGGGCTCAGCATCGCCTGGGCGGTTATCGAGTATATCAACGACAGGGCGCGACTTGGTTCCAGAACCTTGTTTGCCACCCATTATCATGAGCTGACTGAGCTTGAGGACAAGCTCCACGGCATCAAGAATTATTGCGTATCGGTACGGAAAAAGGGCGATGATATCATCTTTCTGAGAAAGATCTCCCGGGGCGGCGCAGACAGGAGCTACGGGGTGGAAGTGGCCAAGCTGGCGGGCATTCCGGATCCGGTTATCCAGCGGGCCAGGGTGATCCTGGAAGAACTGGACGAGGCCGATATCAATAAGAACCCGAAGCGGAAAAAGGAGAAGCCCGTCGAGGGACAGCTGGATCTTTTCGCTTCCAGTTCGCTCACAAAGGCCGAGCGCGATGTGCTGGACGAGATCCGGGCGCTGGATCCGTCGAATCTGACCCCGCTGGATGCGCTCAACAAGCTGTACAGCCTGCAGCAAAAGCTTAAGTAACAAAGATTGCCGCGCTCGTTCCACTCGCTGGCAATGACACGACCCAAGGATGTCATTGCGAGGAGCGCAGCGACGAAGCAATCTCAGTCACTTGCTGAGATGCAGTTAAGGCTAAAAAGTGCTGCGCTCCAATCTGTTTCACCCGCAACGACTGCTGCCGTCCCTGTGCAATGGAGGTTTTTATGGGCAGAATCATTATTCTTGACGAAAAAACGGCCAACCAGATCGCTGCCGGCGAAGTGATTGAGCGGCCTGCCTCGGTGGTCAAGGAACTGGTGGAAAATGCCATCGATGCGGGGGCAACCGCCATCACCGTTGAAATCAAAAACGGCGGCATTTCCTATATCCGTGTGACCGACAACGGCTGCGGCATGGAGAGCGATGATGTGGAGATTGCCTTTGAGCGCCATGCCACCAGCAAGATCCGAAAGATTGAAGATCTGGACAATCTGTCCACCATGGGTTTCCGGGGAGAAGCCCTGGCCTCCATAGCGGCCGTATCCCATCTGGAGGTGCGCACCAAGACCGCAGAGGAGCAGACAGGCACCCTCGTCAAAGTTGAAGGCGGAAAGGTCCTTTCCGTTTCCCAGACGGGATGTCCCACGGGAACCACTTTCATCGTGCGGAACCTGTTTTTCAATACTCCTGCCCGTTATAAATTCCTCAAGAAGGACAGCACGGAAGCCGGGTACGTATCGGCCATGATGGTACGTCTTGCCCTGGCCCATCCGGAGATAGCCTTCAAGTTCATCAACAATAACCAGGTGCAGCATCACACGCCGGGAAACCACGATCTGCTCAGCGTGATCTACAGCCTTTTCGGAAACGAAACAGCCCGGTCCCTTCTGCCTCTGGATTACGAGGAAACGGGGATCCGGGTTTCGGGTTATGTAGGAAAACCCGAGATAGCCAGGGGAACGCGGAACAACCAGTTTTTCTTTATCAACGGGCGCACGATCAAAAACAAGGTTCTCACGGCAGCCCTGGAAGATGCCTGCAAAACCCTGATCATGCAGAACAAGTTCCCCTTCTGCGTGGTGAACCTGAAGATCTCGCCGGAGCTGTATGACGTGAACGTCCACCCGCAGAAGCTGGAGGTCAGATTCTCCAACGAGAATGCGGTCTATTCGGCTTTATACCATGGTGTGAAAAGCGCTTTCACGGCGGCTTCTCTCATCCGGGAAACGACGGAAACCGCCTATGCGCCATCCGGAAAAGCGGGGGACCAAACAGGCCATGAACAGGTGGAAATGGCTTCATGGAACAGGCCGGCTTCAAAGCTACCGCCGCCGCAGCGTATCCTGTTGCCATGGGAACTGAAGAAGCAGGCTGATGACGGGCATGCCGGTCCAAACGAAACTGAAAAACCCGCGCTGCCCATCATGGATGTACCCATACAGCAGTCGGAAGAACCTGAAACCGGGACGGAAAGAGCTGTCTCCGTAACGAGCAGCCTTGCTCATGGGAAAGCCTTTTCCGAGCCCGGGACAAGCCAGGATGAGCTTGTCACAGTAAAAAACGAACCGGAGCCGGATGCGTCCCATGAGATGCTTTCCGAGGAAGCCCGCGGGGCGGATGTTCTGCTGGAAGCTGAGATTGTGGGTCAGGTATTCGATACTTATATCATCCTCCAGCATGGGGACAGGATGTATCTCATCGATCAGCATGCCGCCCACGAGAGGATTCGCTATGAAACACTGAAAAAGCGGATTGCCGAGGGGCAGGCCTGCTCCCAGATGGTCCTGGAGCCCTATATCGTCAGGCTTTCGCCCGCTGAATATGATTTCCTGTTCTCCAGGATGGCTGATTTTGAAAGGGCGGGTTTCGAAATAGAGGCCTTCGGACCGCAGACCGTCATCATCCGGAGCGTACCCGACATCATGGGCGGCGGATTCAGCCTGGACGATTTCCATGAAATCCTGGACAGATGGATGGAAACCATGGGTGAAAAGTACGGGATCAGCGACGAAGCCATTTATATGATGGCCTGCAAGAGCGCCATCAAAGCCAACCGGAGAATGGAGAAAGAGGAGATCCGGGCTTTGCTGGAGCAGCTTTGCGCCATGGAGAATCCCTATACCTGCGTCCACGGGAGGCCGGTGGTGATCAGTATTTCCCGCAGGGAATTGGAGAAGCGCTTTAAACGGATAGTATAGGATGGGGAAAGCCCCTGGCGCTTGATGATTAACCTTGGATTTTACGACTGTGTGGAGGGCTTGGTTTGGAAAAGGTCATTGTTCTGGCAGGACCGACGGCAACTGGTAAAACCGATCTGGCCATTGAACTGGCGCTCATGGTGAACGGGGAGATCATATCCGCCGACTCAGCCCAGGTTTACCAGTACATGGACATCGGAACAGCAAAACCCACTCCTGAAGAACAGCGCGGTATTCCGCACCATATGATGGACATCGTTTATCCCGACGAAGCATTCAGCGTGGCCCAGTTCAAGGCACTGGCCGAAGCGGCCATCCGGGATATCCTGGCGCGGGGGAAGGTGCCCATCGTGGCCGGCGGGACAGGATTATACATCAGCTCCCTTGTATATAACATCCAGTTTTCGGAAACAATAAGTGACCAGGGATTCAGGGAGCGTATGAAGGCCCTGGCCGAGCAGTATGGTCCGGAGTATCTGCATAACAGGCTGAAGGCGATCGATCCCATCAGCGCCGAAAAGATCCATCCCAATAACGTTAAAAGGGTCATACGGGCTCTGGAGGTTTATGAAACAACTGGCCGGCCTATCTCGGAGCATCAGGCCCTGTCACGGACAAAACCGCCTGAGTTCGACTACCGGCTCTTTGGCCTGATTATGGACAGGCAGAGACTGTATGAACGCATCGAGCAGCGCACCGACATCATGATGAAGAAAGGGCTTGCGGACGAAGTGGCCAGGATTCTGGGCATGGGTTATTCCAGGGATCTGGTCTCGCTCCAGGCCATAGGCTACAAGGAAATCGCTGCGGCACTATACGGGGAATGCAGCATGGATGAGGCGGTTCAGCAGATCAAGCTGAATACCCGGCACCTGGCCAAAAGGCAGATCACCTGGTTCAACAGCATGGAAGGTCTCAAGTGGCTTGATACGCAGGTTCTCGACAGGCGGGCAATGTTAAAAATATTGGCCGATGCCTTGAATATCGGGCATTAGTTTAGTAAAATGATGGAAGATGTTTGAGTTGATCTCATATTATTTTGTGCGCGAGGAGGAGTTGCCGTGAACAAAAATATCAACCTTCAGGACGTATTCTTGAACCAGGTGAGGAAGGAGCATATCCCTGTTACGGTATACCTGACCAACGGTTTTCAGCTGAGAGGCATGGTGAAGGGGTTTGACAATTTCACGGTGGTGCTGGACAGTGAGGGCAAGCAGCAGCTTGTTTACAAGCATGCCATTTCCACCGTTTCACCCATGAAAGCCGTCAACATCATCTTCAACGAGAACAGAGAGTAAGCTGACCGGAGTTGATAGGACTTCATGAAGAAAATCCTCATCCCCATGATCGAAGTGGGCGGCGGGCACAAAATGATTGCGCTTGCCGTAAAGGACGCGATTGATCAGTTATATCCCGGGCAATACCAGGTGGATGTGATCGATTTTGCGAGGGAGGCCGGCGCCATCAGGGACGACAAAGCCATGAAAGACCTCTGGGATTTTGCCCTGGCTCATCCCAAGCTGACAACCAACGTCAATCTGCTCATCGATAAACTCAATCACCTGACCCGATCCAATTTGGTGACCAAGGTGCTCTTCCAGAATTTTATA
>Ga0116169_1002917_pt1 | contig 11989 bp, 10 predicted proteins | sample AD_UKC130_MetaG_FD_89796 | JGI IMG/M metagenome (GOLD analysis project Ga0116169, IMG submission 89796) | Active sludge microbial communities of municipal wastewater-treating anaerobic digesters from Canada - AD_UKC130_MetaG | ecosystem: Engineered > Bioreactor > Anaerobic > Digestate | place...
CGAACCTTTGTTGGCTGGCAACGTTCGGCCGACTACCAGCCGTTGTCCGTCGCGTGGTTGCTGCCGGTGACCCTCGCGCCCGACCCGGCCCTCGACTCCGACGACCAGGCCACCCGAACGGCCGCCTGGAGCAAACAAGTCGGACCCGGATCTCGACTCGACGTTCTGCTGCGCGCGACCGCCTCTCGCACCGTCGGGTATGCCGTCGACCCAGCCGTACTGGGGCCGGCCGGACAGACCGCAGCCCAGACAGCAGCCGACGCCGCCAGCGCGGTGCGCAGCGGTTTTGCCACGACGCTGAGCACCGCTTCAGCCACCCATCCCGTCTTTGCCCTCCCCCAGAACGACCCCGATGTCGCAGCCCTGACCTCACCGACGCTGACCCCGGACCTGATTTCGGCCGCCACCCGCTTGGTGAGCGACGAAGTCACCCAAAGCGCTCGGCTCGCCGATGCCGCAATCACCACGCGAGGCACCCTCGCCTGGCCCGCCGACGGCGCCCTGCCCAGCGCCCGAGAGACGGCCTTGCGTGCGGCATACGGGTCGAAGTTGGATGCCGTCCTGGTCTCCACGCAGGTCACCGATCCGAGCGCACGGCTGACCCCGCCGACGGCCGGCGTGGCCCCCTTGGGGACGAGGGTGCTGCGCTGGGACGACCCGCTCGGAAGCCTTCTCAGCCGACTCCGGACCCCGGGTGAGTCGGTACTTGCGGCGCAGGAGATGGTCGCCCAGACCGCCGCGTTGCTCGGGGAACGCCCGTCTATCGCCCGCACCATCCTCGTGGTGCCAGCGCGCGGCTTCGACGCCGGGCTCGATGCCGACGTGCTGTCTACCTTTCTCGCCGCCGCCGAGCAGGTGCCATGGTTGCGCACCGTCGGTGCCGACACCGCTCTGACGCCTGGGCTCGGCCCGGACTCTGCCCCGGCCCTGCCCACCGAGGCCCCAACCAGTCGCGCGGACGCTGCCGGGGGCCTGGACGGCGCGGCCTCGGCGTCGACGGTCACCCGGGTGTTCCAAGAGCGGGCAACGATCTCCACACTGTCCGCTCTGTTGCTGGCGGATAGCCCCACCATCGCGCGCTGGTCGGACCTGCCGGCGCAGTTGGCGAGCACGCGATGGCGCAGCGACCCCGCCGGACGTGAGGCGCTGCTCGCGAGCTTGGAGGCGCAGACCGCGACCGTCGCCAACGGGTTGAGCGTTGTCCCCCAGACGACCAACTTCCTCGCGGATGAAGGGGTGGTTCAGCTCACCCTCGTCAACGCCCTCGCCGAGCCCGTGCGAGGGGTGCGCGCCGTGTTGGCGCCCGGGAACGGCCGGATCGTCGTCGTGGACCCTGGTGCGCCCGTCGATATCGCCCCCAACGCCAAGGCGACCGTGTCGGTGCGTCTGGCGGTGCTGGCCCAGGGATTGGTGCCTGTCAACGCCTGGGTGACCTCTGCCGACGGCACCAGGATCGGGACCGTCCAGCAACTCACCATCCGCGCGTCGCCACCGGGAGCCTGGCTGTACGTCACCATGAGCATGCTGTTCGGGCTCATCCTCATCGCCGGGATCGTCCGAGCGGTGCGCCGCCCCCCTCGTGTCGTCGTCGACACCCAGGGTCTGGATCCGGTCGACCCCACGCCCGAAGCGCCCGTCGTGGCGCCGGTGCAACGGCATACCGCCCCGTAGGATGAGCCGAGCGGGCAGTGAGACGGGGCCGTTGCCCCGATAAGGAGGGAGCGGCTGTGCACGAGGTCGGTCCCGGCACCCTGATCGCCGACCGGTATGCCGTGTCCCATCGCCTCCAGCAGCACCCGCGGTGGGAGCGCTGGGCCGCCCACGACACCACTCTCGGTCGCGAGGTCGTCATCCTCACCTTCGCCAGCGGCACCCCCGCGGCGGCGGCCGCCGTCGATGCCGCCCGTCGCGCCGCCGCGGTGACCGAATCCCGGCTCGTGCGGGTACTCGACATCGTCACGCCTCCGACTGCGGGCGGCGACTCCCACCCGGACAGCGGCGGCGGCGCTCCCGAGATCTGCGCCGTGGTCGAAGAGCCGGTGGAGCGCTCCCGCAGCCTCACCCGGATCCTCGAGCAGGGCGGCCTGCCCGCCGACGAGGCGCGTCGGATCACCGGAGAGGCCGCCAAGGCTCTCGACGCTGCCGCTGCGCGCGGGCTGCGCCACATCGTCCTTACCCCCCGCAATGTCTTGCTGTTGCCCGACGGATCGGTCCGGGTCCGCGGCGTGGCCGTCGAGGCGGCCCTGCTCGGCCTCGAAGACACCCCCGCCACGGTCGGAGCGCGCCTGGACGCCACGGCTCTGGTCGGCATCGGGTATGCCGCGCTCACCGGCCGCTGGCCGCTCAGTGGCGCCGACTCCGGGCTGCAGCGGGCGCCCATCGTGGGCGGGAGCGTCGTGGCCGCCGACGAGCTCAGCGCCGACGCCTGCACCGACATCGACCGCCTGGCTCGGGCGACCTTCGTCGATCATGCCGGGCCCAGTAGCCCGGCCGACGTGCTCGCCGAGTTGCGTCCGTGGCCCAGCGGGCCGACCGTCGACCTTTGGGGCGATCGCCGTCCCGCGATCGACCCTGCGGCCGCCGACCCAGGCAGCTCGTCCGCCGGCGCCGCCCCAGCGGGCTCCGACCACGCCGTCGAGGGCGGCGGACAGGGCGGCGGCGAGGGCGGCGGTGGACTCCCCGGAACTGGTGCCGACCCGGATGTGCTTGGCGCACAGGGTTTTTCGTCTGATGCTGGGTCGGCGAGCGGGGCCGAGGCGGGCACCGCTGCGGGCACCGCTGCGGGCACCGCTGCGGGCACGGCGGCGGGAACGGCGGCGGCGATCACCGCCGCGGTGACCAAGGGCGCCCGTGGCGTGGGGTCGGCGCTGGGTTCCGCCGGGTCGGCAGCGTCCCAGGCCGCCTCGCGCCTGGGTGGGCGGGCCCGGCATACCGTCGAGCGCCTCTCGACCCGCGCCGAACCGGGTGCGGGCGCAGATGGTGCCACAGAGCTACGGGCGACGTCGCTTGATCCGGTGACCGGGCCGGCCCCGAACACACCGGGCAGCGGCGACGGCGGCACACCGAGTTCCCAGCCGCCGCGCGGCACGGAGCCCGGCGACGGCTCCAGCCGACCCAGGCCGACGCCACGCACGCTGCGGGCCCCCGACCTGATTCGTGAGGACGCGACGCTGGCCTCGGTGCTGTCCCCGGTGGACTCGCCGTTGGAGGGCGCTGTCCCCCTCGTCCCGATCTCCGGCGAGCTGGGGCGCGATGAATCCCGACTCGCCTTGGCGATCGTCGCCGGTCTGGTCGTCCTGCTCGCCATTCTCGGGATCTGGGGTTTGCCCAGGCTCACGTCGGTCGGCCTGCCGAGCGGCTCCGGCTCGACCGCCGGAGTCACCGCGAAGGCGACCGGAACGACCCAACCCGGCTCCACCGCCACGGGCGCCGTCGCCCCGCCCGCCGGGGCGCTCACCCCCGTCGCGATCATTGGCGCTGCGACCTTCGACGCCAGCGCTGGGCAGGTGGCCTCCAGCAGTGCCCCGAAGGGCTACGACGGCGACCCGGCGACGATGTGGCGATCCAAGTGGTATGCCAACGACAAGTTCGGCGGCCTGAAGGTGCCCGGCGTCGGCTACATCGTCGACCTCGGGCAGCAGACCGAGGTGCGCCGGGTGACCGTCACCCTGCCCGTCGCACAAGACCTGACCGTGTACGTCGCCAACCGCGCGTCCCTGGACGGCGCCACCTCGATCGGGTCCAGCACCGGCAAGACCGGGCAACTCGTCTTCGACGCTCCCGCGGGGCCGATCGCCAGCGGGCAACTCGTCATCGTCTTCATCACCAAGCTCGGCCCGGACGGCACGGGCAACTTCCGAGCCCAGGTATCCGACGTGGCGGTGAGTCGGTGACCGCAGGTCGGGTGCAGCTGGCCGAGCGCTCCGATTCCGAGTTGCTCGCCGCCCATTGCGCCGGCGACCGGGAGGCCTTCGCCGAGATCTTCCGCCGACACAAAGACCGCATGTGGGCGGTCGCCGTTCGCACGTGTGGCGATCCCGAGCTGGCCTCCGACTGCGTCCAGGATGCCTTCATCGCGGCATACCGGAGGGCGGGGTCCTTCCGCGGGGAGTCGGCGGTGACCACCTGGCTGCATCGGATCGTCGTCAACGCGTGCCTGGATCGGCTGCGGCGGACCCGACCCACGAGCCCGTTGCCCGACTACGACTTGCCGGACCGAAACGACGCGCACGCCGCCGTCGACGTGCGCCTGGACGTGCGCGCCGCCCTCGACCGGCTACCGGAGGGGCAGCGCGCCGCACTCGTGCTGGTGGACATGCATGGTTTGTCCGTCGCCGAAACGGCCGAGATCCTCGGCGTCGCCGAGGGGACCGTCAAGTCGCGGTGCGCCCGCGGGCGGGCGTCCATGGCGCAGTGGCTGGAGATCCGCCGATGAGCCACGACGGTATGCCGCCTTGCCGCGGGAACTCTGGGACCACCGTGACCACCGTGACCACCGTGATCACCGGGCGGACCGGGTGTACCGGGCGCACCGGGCGCACCGGGCAGGTGCGCACGGCCGTTCCGCTCGTTGTGGCCGGGAACCTGAGCCACCGTGCGGGCGTCTCACCCCTGAAAGCGAAGCCCGGCTGCGGGCCGGTCCGTCGGGGGGCGGGCCAGACGAGCAACATCCCGAGGGAGTGGTGATGAGCGAGCCGACCTGGTTCGACGATGACCCTGATCCGACGGGGGTCCGGATCTTGCTGGCTGCCCAACCCGATCCGGGGCCGATGCCGGCGATCGTGTCGGACCGGATCCTGGCCGCTTTCGCCGAGGCGGGTCGACGCGCTGACCTTGATGCCGAAGCGGGGTCTGCGGAGTTGAGCGCTGAGCTCGGTCTCGGGCTGGACTCGGCCGACAATGACATGAATCCCGTTGCGGGCCAATATTTTTCGGAGTCGTCCGAGCAATCGACTGGGGCTTCTCGGCTGCGAATCGTGGACCCGGGCTCGACCGCCGACCCGACGTCGTCCCGGCAGCCTCGGTCGCGATCCGGGGCGCCGGTGCGCGCGGTGGACCACCGTCGGCGACTGACCGTCCTGGGCGGAGCCGCCGCCTCTGTGGCTGCTTTGGGCCTGGTCGGGGCCCTGCTCAGCCACCAGTCATCGGGGTCCGCCACGTCCACGGCCCGGGCCGAGTCCGTCGCGGGGGCCGCGAAGAACGCCAGCGGGGCGGCGCCGGCCGCGGCCGATGCGGGTGCCCCAGCCCCCCAAGCGCCGACCCTGAAGAACGCCAACGGTGTCCTGATGCACATCGAGTTGAGCACCCGGTCGTACACGAAGGCCACCCTGGCCCGCCTGGCGCAAGACATGCTCGACCTGCCGGGCCCGGAGTTGGGTCAACCGGCCGTCGAGTCACCCGCGGTGGGTCCGATCGGCACCCAGACCGGCCTGACCGATTGCATCACCACGCTGGGGGAAGGCGACTCCGACGCGGTGTATGCCGACCTGGCCACCTTCGAGGGAACCTCCGCGGTGATGATCGTCGTCGTCGACAACGGACTCAAGCAGGCCTATGCCGTCACCCGAAGCTGCAGCAAGGGCGACCCCGGGCTGCTCTACGGGCCGGTGGACATGCCCTGACACCGTCGCCGCGAGGATTTGTCCCCGCGAGGATTTGTCCCGCGACGGTTCGTCCCCGCCTCGGGACGGCACCGCTCCACGAGCGCCACGGAATCGGGACGACGCCCGGTGAGCGGGCGGCATACCGGTCACGTGAACCGTGGGGGAATCTGCGGTGCGCCGCGATGGTTGGGGAGATTGGGCGGGTATCTTGGGTGCCCTGCCCCGCCAAGACACCAGATGTGCCGTGTCACTCGACACGCGTGAGCCGTGTCGCCGTAACGATCGAGGAGTTTCCGTTGAGTGACGCTGTCGTGACTGCGACTGACACGGATGTGCGCGAGGTCGTGATCGTCGGTTCCGGCCCCGCGGGCTACACCGCCGCGGTGTATGCCGCCCGCGCGAACCTGCACCCAGTGCTCTTCGAGGGTGCGGTCACCGCTGGTGGGGCATTGATGAACACCACCGAGGTGGAGAACTTCCCCGGCTTCGAAGAGGGCATCCAAGGGCCCGACTTGATGCTCGCGATGCGCGCGCAGGCAGAGAAGTTCGGTACCGAGATGGTCACCGACGACATCATCGCCATGGACCTGGTCGGTGATGTCAAGACGGTCACCGACGGTGAGGGTCGGGTGTGGCGGGCCAAGGCCGTCATCCTCGCCATGGGTTCCGCTTACCGCGAGTTGGGCCTGCCCGATGAGAAGCGTCTGTCCGGCCACGGGGTGTCCTGGTGCGCCACCTGCGACGGATTCTTCTTCCGCGACCAGGACATCGCCGTCGTCGGCGGCGGCGACTCCGCGATCGAGGAAGCTACCTTCCTGACCAAGTTCGCCAAGTCGGTGACGATCATTCACCGGCGGGATCAGTTGCGGGCCTCGAAGATCATGGCCGACCGCGCCGTTGCCAACCCGAAGATCCGTTTCACGTGGAACGCTGCCGTCGCCGGCCTGCACGGGGACCCGAAACTGACCCACGTCACCCTGACCGACACCGTGACCGGAGCGACCAGTGAGTTGTCCGTCACCGGACTGTTCGTCGCGATCGGCCACGACCCGCGTAGCGAATTGATCCGCGGGGTCATCGACCTGGACGACGCCGGCTACGTCATCTGCGAGGGCCGCTCGACCCGCACCAACGTCCCCGGTGTGTTCGCCTGCGGCGACCTCGTCGACCACACCTATCGCCAGGCCATCACCGCCGCCGGGAGCGGCTGTGCTGCCGCCCTCGACACCCAGCACTACCTCGAGGCCCGCGTGGACGCGGCCGGGTCGGTCGCTGTCGCACATTGAGCCATCCTGCCTGTCACACCCTCCCCCTAGCTTTCGACCAAACGTCTTGACGTACCAAACCACGGCACACGGCAGACCAGTCCGTGCGCCGCACCCCGTGAAAGGACCGCATATGGGCGCCATCGCCGCGACCTCCGACTCCACCTTCGCCACCGACGTTCTGGCGAGCACGAAGCCCGTCCTCGTGGACTTCTGGGCCGCCTGGTGCGGGCCGTGCAAGCAGATCGCTCCGATCCTCGAGGAGATCTACGCCGAGTACGGCGACAAGATCGAGATCGTCAAGCTCGACACCGACAACAACCCCACGGTGACCGCCCGATACGGCGTGACAGGGATTCCGACGATGAACCTCTACGTCGGCGGTGAGGTCGTCAAGACCATCGTCGGCGCCAAGCCCAAGCGTCTGCTCCTTCGCGAGCTGGAGCCGTTCCTCTCCTGATCGCGGTCGAAGCGCCCGACGTCGACGGCCTCAGGGCCGTGCGGTGTCGGGCGCTTCGTGGTTTGCGGTGCCGACAGGAGGATGCGCTCCCAGTCGGCGGACCGGAGCGAAGATCCGGTCGAGGGCGTGTTCGACGTCCTCCCGCCACGCCAGCGCCGTGCGCAAGTCGAGCCGCAGCCGTGGGTATGCCGGGTGCTCACGCACGACATGGAAGCCCACCGCGGTGAGGAAGTCGACTGGCACGAGGCACCGATCGCCACGCGTGGTGGCGAAGGCCTCGATCGCCCGATGGTCGTGGGTGAGAACGTCGCGTACCGCGGTCTGGACCAACCGACGCCCAAGGCCCCGACCGGCATACCGCGGATCGACCCGCAGCGAGAGCAGAACGATCGCATCGTCAGACACGGGTGAGGTCGGAAACGCGAACGACCGCGGCGCCAGACGTGCCGGTGCGAGGAAGATGTGCCCGGCCGGTTGTTCGCCGACCCAGACGACCCATCCCGGGACGCCCCAGTCCGCTTCGACCCGGCGCACCCATTCGGCCTTGGCACTGCCCACCGGGGATGGGGGCTCGGACAGGTGTGCCGGGCCGCGCTCCCAGAACGTGCAGTCGCGACAAGGCTGGGAAAGGTCGATCACCGTGTCAGCGGTGACGGGTGTGATCTGCGGACCGAGCTTGCGGCGCTTTGGTGTCGCGGGCACGTCGGGTCACCGCCCGGGTCGGTCGACGCCGATCACGTCCAGGATCCGATGCAGGTCCTCCACTGAGGCGAACTCCACGACGACCTTGCCCTTGCGTTGGCCCAGAGCGATCGTCACCCGGGTGTCCAGGTGATCCGACAGCGATGCCGCGACGTCGTCCAGTTGCGGTCTGCGCGCGCCAGCGCGTGGCGCCTTCGCCTTGGCCGGCGCGGCACCGATAGCGCCCACCGCCACGATCTCCTCGACGGAACGGACCGAGAGGCCTTCGGCCACGATGCGTTGGGCAAGCCGCTCCATGGCGGCGGCGTCGTCAAGGCCCAGCAGCGCACGAGCATGTCCCGCGCTCAGCACGCCAGCCGCCAGCCGCCGTTGGACCAACGGCGGCAACTTGAGCAGGCGCAGGGTGTTGCTCACCTGGGGACGGCTGCGCCCGATGCGCGTGGCCAACTCCTCCTGCGTGCAGCCGAAGTCATCCAACAGCTGTCGGTAGGCCGCGGCCTCCTCAAGAGGATTGAGCTGGCTGCGGTGCAGGTTCTCCAGGAGCGCATCGCGCAGCAGATCATCGTCGTGGGTGGACCGGATGATCGCGGGTACCCGATCCAGGCCGGCAGCCTGGGCGGCTCGCCAGCGCCGCTCACCCATGACCAACTCGTAGCTCGGCGCCGCGCCGGCTGCCGCGCCGTCCGCGGCGATCTCGTCCACGATGCGCACGACGATCGGCTGCAGGATGCCGATCTCGCTCACCGAGTGGACCAGCTCAGCCATGTCGTCTTCGTCGAACACGGTGCGGGGCTGGCGCGGGTTGGGCCGGATCGAGCCGACCGGAAGCTCCGCGAAGGTGGCCCCGGGAACCGGCCGCAGGACAGTGTCGGAGTCAGCACCGCTGGTCGTCGCAACGGCCGCGGCCGTCTTGGCTTCGTCTCCGACCGAGGATGCCGCTCGCTCAGCGACAGCAGAGTCGGTCGCCACGGCACTCACTGCGGAGTCGGCTGCCGGGTCAGATGTGTGGTCGGGGGGGGTGGATGGGGTGGGAGCCGGCCCGAAGAAGACATCGACCGGTCGGTCGCCCGTCGGTGACGTGGGGATGAGCGCCCCCAGGCCCCGGCCCAGTGCGCGTCGCTTCTCTCGTTCTTTCACGGGCGTGCTCCCTCGTGAGTCGATTCGGCACCTCGGTGGGCGATCTGGCTGGCGGCCTCGAGATACGCCAATGCGCCGCTGCTCAGCGGGTCGTAGGTCATGACAGTCTCGCCGAAGCTCGGTGCTTCGGAGACCCTGACCGACCGAGGGATGGTGGTGCGGAGGGTCTGATCCGGGAAGTGCTCACGCACCTCCTCGGCGACCTGCGCGGACAGTCGCGTCCGGCCGTCGAACATCGTCAGCAGGATCGTCGACACGGTCAGCTGAGGGTTGAGGTGGGTCCGGATCAGCTCGACGTTGCGCAGCAACTGTGAGAGTCCCTCCAGCGCGTAGTACTCGCACTGGATGGGGATGAAGACCTCGCGTGCGGCCACAAACGCGTTGACCGTCAACAGCCCCAGGCTCGGCGGGCAGTCGATGAACACATAGTCGTATGCCGTCTGTGCCAGGTGCGCATTGAGCGCCGTGGTGAGACGGCCTTCGCGAGCGACGAGCGAGACGAGCTCGATCTCGGCGCCGGCCAGGTCGATGGTCGACGGGGCGCAGAACAGGCCCGGAACCGTCGGGGACTCGACAACGACCTCGGCCATCGGCATGCCGTCCACGAGGACGTCGTAGATCGAATCGATGCCGGACCGGTGATCCACACCCAATGCGGTACTGGCATTGCCCTGAGGGTCGAGGTCGATGACGAGCACTCGCATCCCCGACTGAGCCAACGCGGCGGCGATGTTCACCGCCGAGGTGGTCTTGCCGACACCGCCCTTCTGATTCGCGACGGTGAGCACCCGCGTGGCCGGCGGGTGTGGCAGGGGCGCACCGACCAACGTCGATCGACGGCGAACGTCCTGGGCGATCGCCGATGCGAGCGGAGTGCTCTCGTCCCGGAGGTCGACGAGATCGACTTGCTCGTCGGCCTGGGTGGGTGTTTCACGTGAAACGTCGTCGCCCGGGCTGACCCGGTCCATCCCCTCACCCGAGTCGGCCAGGTCCACTGGCCCAGAGGAATCGCTCCTTCCGCTGGGGCCTGCGTGGGCCGCGTCGCTACCGGGTGCGCCTTCCCCGGAGTGCGATGTTCCACGTGAAACGTCGGTCTCCGGCTCGCTGTCGACCGCCGTGCCTGGGACGTCGATCAGCAGATCCGAGTCGGCGAGGTTGCCGTCAGCTTCGCGGCTGGGCCAGCCCAGTCGGCTCCGCCGCCCTGAGGTTGAACCCCAAGGCCACCCCAGTCCCCGACTGGTCCGTGCGCGCCGCTCCATCCCTGCATCCAACCACAGGGTCCGACCCCGGATTCGCGCTGATCCACAACCCTGGGCTCGAACAGCGGCGGGCACTCGACCGAATCACGCTGACCTGCGGCACCGCGCAGGTCCCGGACTGTCTGCCTATTGGCGCTCTGCTGGACCGGACCGATCATTGCCGGCCGAGCTTCGCGCCTTCCGTTCCATGGCCCGGGCCTGACGTTCCACCGCGCGCGCACTGCCCGGTCCTGAGCGGCGCTTTCCGGGCGATGGCGCCATCCCGGCGATCAACTCCACCACCCGGGTGGGGACGTCGATGGTCGTGGCACCACATTCGCGCACAGACCCCACCTCGCAGCCCAGCCGTCGCAACACCGGCCGGGCCTGCGCCAGCTCCGCGTCTGCCTTGGAACCTTTGATCGCCAGCACCCGCCCACCGGCGGGAAGGAGCGGCAGACACCACTGAGCCAATGTCCCCAATTCGGCGACAGCCCGAGCGGTCACGACCTCCACCGTGAGGCTTCCGTGCAACGCATCGGCCCGGCGGCAGTGAACCGTCACACCGTCCAACCCCAACTCAGCGACGGCGATCTCCAGCCACCGGGCGCGACGCTGTAGCGGTTCGACGAGATGCATCGTCACACCCGGTCGAGCGATCGCCAGGGCGAGACCGGGCAGCCCGGCTCCCGAACCGATGTCGGCGCACAGCGAGTTCGCAGGCAGGAGTTCCTGGACCACGGCGCAGTTGAGGACGTGCCGGTCCCAGAGTCGTGGAACCTCACGCGGGCCGAGCAGACCGTGGCTGATGCCGGTGTCGGCGAGCATCGCGACATACGCCTTGGCCAGATCTTCACGCGCGCCGAAGACTTGGGCCGCAGCCGGCGGGGCGGGCGGGGGGTCGACCTGCGTCACGCCGGGCTGATGACGATGTGCCGGTGCGGCTCGACCCCTTCGGACTCCGAGACCAGGCCCGCAGCGGTCACCTCGTCGTGGACGACCTTCCGCTCGAACGCCGTCATGTTGTCCAGGGCCCGGGCCACGCCTGAGGACCGAACCTCGGCGATGGCTTCCTGGGCGAGCGTGACCAGCGCGGTGCGACGGTCGGCACGGAACCCGGCCACGTCGAGCATCAGCCGACTGCGCTCACCGGTGGCGGTCTGCACGGCCAGGCGGGTCAGTTCCTGTAGAGCGTCGAGCACCTTGCCGTCGGGGCCGACCAACCGGCGCGGCACCCGACCCTCCTCCGAGTCGACGATCGACACGGCCGCACGATCACCGTCTATGTCCACCTCGATGTCACCGTCGAGATCCGCGATATCCAGCAGGCGTTCCAGGAAGTCGGCGGCGGCCTCGCCCTCCCGCTCTAGGAGGGCGACCCTAGACCGAGACCGCGAGCCACGCGACCGGCCCGAAGCACGACCGTCGGTGACTTCGCCGGCACCGTCCTCGTCGCCCTCGGCGTCCTCGTCGTCGTCATCGTCGTCGTCGCCCGCGGCGGCGTCTTCGTCATCATCGTCGTCGCCCTCGGCGTCGTCATCATCAGCGTCATCGGCGGCGTTGCCCTCGACACCGACAGGCTGC
>Ga0116169_1002919_pt1 | contig 11988 bp, 12 predicted proteins | sample AD_UKC130_MetaG_FD_89796 | JGI IMG/M metagenome (GOLD analysis project Ga0116169, IMG submission 89796) | Active sludge microbial communities of municipal wastewater-treating anaerobic digesters from Canada - AD_UKC130_MetaG | ecosystem: Engineered > Bioreactor > Anaerobic > Digestate | place...
ACTGTTTGTGTAACAAATACTTGTATCGTAACAGTATTTGCTGTTACTGCACTTGTTTGGCATATATATGCATTTGTTGTACTAGCATTAATTACTTGTGCGTGATAAGTTGTTCCTGCTACATTAGCCGCTACTGCACCTGTATTAAATACTACAACTCCTAATGCATCTGTATTAGCTTGTTGACGATATGTTCTTGAGAAAGTATTAGTTAAATATGGTGATATAAGCCCAGTAGTAGTATCCCATCCTAATAACCTAATATTATTACTATTAACACTTGTTCCTATTGTAAGAAGATTAGGCATTCTTAAAGTACTATGACATGCATTAAATTGTGAATTTGCGGTAGCTGCAACAGTAGTACTACCAGAATTAAAAATTACTCCATTATTAAAAGCAGCCGAAGTATAATTAGTAGATGAACCAGAAGCTTGGAATAACATATTACCTAAACCTTGCATTCCTATAATACTATTTGATCCACCCGATACTAATACCATATTATTAGCTCCTGGATTTACAGTTGAACCAGATCCTATAACTACAGAATAATTAGGGTCTACATTAGTTAATGATATATCTCCACTAGTAAGAAAACATGCTCCAGTTAATGAAGTAATTCCTGCTGCTACTGTTAAAGAACTTACTTTAGGCATTATAATAAGATCATTAGCAATACTAGTTACTGCACTATTATTTATTACATTTGTAGCTATTAAAGAATTTGACATATTTAAAAGATTATTAAATCTAATAGTATTTCCAAGAAGCATTGAATTTAAAAATACTGAAGATACATTAGATGTAAAATTATTATTACCTACAGATGAAATTCCAGTAAGATTTACTCCTGAAGTATAATTTACAAAACTATTTCTACCTGTTATTTCAGAAGCATTACCTGAATTATTATAACCATAACTACCTCCTAATGTTCCTGGTAATTTTGCTGGTAATGAATAAAAAGGGACAATATCCCAAGTAACTTCACTAGTACTAGGTTCATAATATAATTGATAACTTTGTGTTGCATTTTGAGGAGTTCTTAAGAAAAATCTATCATAACCTGAAATGTAAGCTTCTCTATCATTAACTACTTCTGGATAAGTAGCATTACCTAAATATAGTGATTGTCTACCATTTAAATTTAAGTTTCCTGGACCTGCATTATTAGTAATATACATCGCTTCTCTACAATTACCTATTATTTGACCTTTAAAATTTCCTATTAATGTACAAGTTTCAGCAGAAATACCTCCCATATCTAATTCACTAGCTAGTACTACACTATGATCAAAGTTACAATCTTTAGTAACACAATTATTGGTTATAATATTAGACATTACTGCATTAGTATTTGAATTCTGATTATCAATATTATTAATTAATATATTATCTGTACCGTTATAATTTTGTGTATCACCTGAACCTGATTGATTAAATAATGAAATAGATCTATCTTTGGGTATTAATTCTCTTCCTAAACCTGTAAATAATATACCTTGATCTTGTTTACCGTAAGCTAATCCTGATACTGTTGGCTCCATATCTACTGGGAGTACACCCGCATCTAAAGTAATACTAATATCATCAGTTAATTGTTGAACATTTACTCCACCACCACCTACAAAATTTCTAAAGAGAGTTCCTCCTTCTGTATTTTTCTTTAATACTTTAACACTACTTGGTGCATCAGATACATTATTTATAATTTGTTTAGTTACATTACCTGTAACGGCATCGTAATGTAGTAGAAAATTAGTTAGATATGGTGGATCAATAAAAGGAGTTGATAAACTCCAAGGACTATCTCCTTCAAGATATACAGTTAATGTTGCAAATGGACCAACTCCTATTGGTTGAGCAAATATTTTAACTACTAATCTATCACCTTGAGTAACTGGAATTGCTGCTTGACCAGTTGGAATAATAATAGTTTGTATTCCTCCAGCTGCTACAGGAACAGTATTACCATTAAATAAAAATGTTTCAACTCCATTATTGTATTTATAAAACCTAGGAGTTATTTGACATGCTAGACTTATATCTACACTTGCATATAACTTAACAGTCCAAGTTCCAGCAGGGAAAGATGTTAGATTAGGATTATTATATGGTGTAATATACGCATAGTCAGTTAATAGTTTACCAGCATTAATTAATGTTGAAAACTGTACCTCTGGAGTTATTGCTGGTCCTTGATTCAAATCTTTATATGTAGTGAACGTATCTACTGGGAATTGACCATTAGAAGTTTGAGGATCTACAGTGTTACTACCATTTTTATTAGTAGCAGTTATGCTGTAATTAAAATAATAAATATTAGTAGCTGGTGATGGAATATCTTTAATTATATATTTATCATAATTATTATCAACTATAAAATTATTATCCTCAGTTGCATCATTGATTCCATCTCCTAAATAAAATACATTAGTATTATTTGAACTATAACCAGTTGTACCAGTATTAATAATAATACTATCTGAAGTATTAGTAGTTATATTCCTACCAAGCAATATATTATTTTGTATACCAGTAACACCTGCACTAGAAATATTATTACCAATAACTATATTATCATTTACAAATGGTACATTAACCGTTGCAGTATATATGTTATTACCCATTATGCAGTTATTAGTAACTCCACTACCGGTATAATTTTGTAGAATCTTATTTCCAACGATTGTATTGTTATTATAAGTTAATACTCCATTAGCTGAATTATTTCCAATTGTCACATTACTAGGGAAATTATTATTATTTGCATTTAAACCTAGAGATACAGTATCAGTTAAAGTTTTACCGTAAACTATTCCTTCACGAAATGGTTCTGCTGGACCAGGACCAGAAGCACCACCACCAACACTTAGTTCATCTATTGCATCTTGAACATTCTTAGCTGTTAAACCAGAAACTGAATTATTATATACTACTTGTTTAGCTAATACTTTACTTTGATTCCTTACATTCTTATATCCATTTAAAGCTTGATTATTAAGGTTCTTTGACATAATAATTATATAATATCTTCACAAAATTATAAATTACAAATCTTTATATTTTTCTTCTTCTTCTTGGGTAACTTCAAATGTTTTAATATTACTAGTACTCTTAATAGCAATAGCTGTTGATATCTTATTAACAGCTATTATCCCAGTAAAAAATAATAATTTGATATCCGGTGTAGCATTCATAAAGATTTCTAAATCTTGTTCATCATTTAATTCTGATAAACAATTCTTAATGTTCTCATCTTGCGCACATTGATTTGAAAAGTTATTTAAATATGGTTCTGCTAATCTTTCAGTTATTGATGTACATGTATTATATGCCATAGTTAACATAGCTAATTGAAAAGCTTTACTTTGTTTCTTTTTTTTTTCTACTTCTGGACTATCTTTTTCTTCATTTTCACTATTTTCTTCATATAAATCTTCTTCTATATTTTCTTCATTTATTATCTTATCTAACTCATTATCCATATCTTCATCGAAATATATTTCCTTTTTCTTTTCTATTTTCTTTTCTATTTTCTTTTCAACCTTATTTTCTATTTCGTCATCTTTAGGTGTTTTATTTAGTCTATTTAGATAGTTTTTTATATGTTTATTACACATTTGAGTTTCTTCATCTACCTTTTTGATATTACACGTCTTTCCTTTTTTCGTAATATATTGACAAACCATATATAAATATATATAAAAAAAAATTATTTTCTTTATTTATATATTATGGATATCCAAAAACTATATAACTTTAAAAATTATATTGAAAATAATCTTCTAAAATATGTTAGTGAAGATCTTCTTGATAATGCTTATTTAAATTTAGGTCTAATAGATACTTTACCTACATTTCTTGTAATAAATGGAATGCGAAGTACTATTAGCTCTAAAACAAATCAAGAGATTATTGATACCTTCTGTTCTGATTATTTTATTGATTCAAAGCTTCTTTCTGAAGAGGAACGCACTAAAATTAATAATTATATTGATTACTTTAAAAAATATTTACTTCAGTAAAATAATTACATACTTTAATATATATGAACATATTAAAGTATGATTTCTCTTTTCCTAGTTCATCTCTATTTCTAGGAAAAACTATGTGTGGTAAAACTACATTAATGAAAAATATTCTATACAAATATAGATCTAATTTTAGTAGAGTATTTGTATATTGTCCTATTTATAATAATGACTATGAATTTATGGATCAAAAATATGTTTTAAGAGATATAGAAGTACTTAAAAAAATTATTTTTAAGCAATATGATCTTAAAAAAGAAAACAAACAACAATCTATTCTTATTATTCTTGATGATTGGATTGGATCTTGTGACGTTAGATATGATACTATCTTTCATAAACTAGCTACTTGTGGTAGACATTGTGATATTACTACTTTTTATATTAGTCAATTTCTTAATAAAATTCCTCCTGTTATTAGAGATAACTTTAACTATATATTTATTCTATCTATTTCTAAGAGTAGTTTAGATAGTATTAATGAATATCAAGACACATATAGTAAGAATGAATTCTTTGATCTCTATAGACTTATTAAAGAAAAACCTTATCATGGTTTATTAATTGATAATAAAAAACCATATCTTACTAATGATAAAGGTGCGCTCATTTGTACAATTCCATTTCATTGTCCAAAAAGTAAAAAGTAAATAATAAATAAGTTGATGTCACATATTTATTATTTTTTAGTCTTGTTTATTTATCTTGACTTTATACTCAATTGTATTCTTCTTCATTCTCTGTAGAAGTTCTGTATTTATATCCTCTAATTTAGATATACGAGATACTTTTAAATAGTCTCCAAGTACATCGTATATATTTAAATTTCGATAGTCATGAACATGAATCATATCATTTGTTTTATAAGTATTGTAAAGCATTATATAATACTTATTATAATATATTATACTTATATAAAAAATTATCTCCTTCTTTTATTCTTTTTAATTTCATCATTAATAAGATTCTTTAATTGAACTTGATTCATTTCAATAGCATTAAGTTTCTTCATATTAGCCTTTGCTTTAGCTTTCATACCTGCTGCAGCAATAGGAATTAAAATATTAGTATTCATCTTCTTTAGTCCTTGTTCATATTGGATTCGATTCATCTTCTTAACTCTAGCTTTCCTCCCAGCTGCTGCTATGGGAATCAATATATTAGTATTCATTTTCTTTATCATTTGCTCTCTCTGGATAGCATTCATCCTCTCAGCTTTAGCTTTCATACCTGCTGCTGCTATAGGTATTAACATATTATTTTGTTCCATAGCTTTTTTCTTTTGTTCTTTTGCTACATCATTCTCTATTTTTTTAAGTTCACGTTGAGCTGCTGCTTTAGGAATTAATGCATTAATTATTTTCTTTCTATTTGCTTGCTTATTCATTTCTACAGTTACTTTATGATCAATCTCTTTATTTCTTGCTTTATTAGATTTAAGTAGTTTTTTTCTCATATCAACATATGCAACTCTAGATGCATCTAATTCATTCAATCGATCATTCTGACGTTGTAACTTTTTATTCATTTTATTAAAAATCTCATCAGATACTTCATTCACTACATTATTAACTACTTTTTTTTCTATTTTCTTTTTAGCTTCCTTACCCATTGCTTTATTAGATTTAAGTAGTTTTTTTCTCATATCAACATATGCAACTCTAGATGCATCTAATTCATTCAATCGATCATTATGACGTTGTAACTTTTTATTCATTTTATTAAAAATCTCATCAGATACTTCATTCACTACATTATTAACTACTTTTTCTACTTCCTTTTTAACTTCTTTTTTAACAGGTTTTATAATAACCTTCTCTATTTTTTTCTTAATAGGTTTTGCAGCTAATCTTTCTTTTTTCTTATTCTCTCTTTCTAATCTTTTTATTTCTTTTTCCTTTTCCTTTTGTAGTTTCTTTTCAGCTAATTTCTTTTCTCTATCTAACTTATTTTCCTCAAGTGTTTTCTTATGTGCTATTTTTTTAATATTTTTATAAGTATGATCTGTTAAATATGTACGAATTAAGTCTATATTTTTATAGAATGATTCATTTAGTGGTAAAGAAGTAATATATTCTCCATCTTTCAGTTCTCCATCTCTGGGATCATCATCATCATTAATTATTTTATTCTTCTTTTCAGCAATAATATTATTATACTCTTTCATCATTATTTGTTTGTAATCTTTTAGGAGTATTTTATATTCTTTTAATATGGATTGAGTATCTGGATCACTATTTAATCTTAATTCATTATCAATATCTTTCTCTAATTCTCTAACTTTAATAATTTTAGCTGCTATTTTTCCAAATGCTTTAGATAAATCAGATACTTTATATGTTTTCCCTGTTGAATTTATTGCATCTTTAGTGGGTTGACTAACTTCATTAATACCGTACCATTTTATTTGTTTTGTAGCTAGTGCTTCTTTTTCAGTAGCTCTTCGTGTACCTTTAGGTAATGAATTTTTAGGTCCAGAATATATTTTTAGTTCCTTTGCAACTCCAGGATCATCATTTTTACTCTTTCTTGGCATATAATATTATCTTAGAGAATAATATAATATTATATGGATGGATCAATTTTTAATTTTATGGGCATGGGAAATTATAGTTACATAAATACTAACTCACTCTATAATTTATTTATTGCAACACTAAAATCTTCTAGTGAAGATCAACAGAGAGATTTAATCGAAAATATTAAAATTAATCTAGGTATGAGTTGGTTTGATTCATTTAAAACATATGCATTAAGAAAATTACCAATTAACCATTATGTAGTTAAATTATTACAATAATTAATTATAAAAAAAAATTATTATATAAGGTATATATATATGGATATTGAAAATACAAGAGAATTTAAAACTCCTATTTATATTCGAAATGCTAATAAAAAATATTATGATAAAATAAAAACTACTGAAGAGTATAAAGAAAAAAAGAAAGAGTATAATCGTATTTATAATCTGCGTAAAAAAAATCAAATTTCTGCATAAATTTATAAAAAAATATATAAATTTTTTTTATAAACAAGTATTATATAATGATTGAAAATAGTATAGAACAATTTATTACTAATGAGTTAAATGGAAGTTTTAGATATATAACAGTCTATTTAAAAAATAAAAAAAAATGTACTACTGGAGACCATAAAAACTATTCTTTAGATCAAATTAACAATGATAAAGGTGATATCAATAAATTTACTCACTATTCTTTAGCTATTAAATTAGTTAATATTATTTGCATTGATATTGATGAACTTAATTATGATTATAATAAACTTCCTACTTTCTTTAATAATTTACCATATACTTTAGGTAATACTAAAGGTAGACATTATTATTGTAAATTAGATAGTATTATTAATTGGACTGGAACTGAAAATAAAGTATTTAAGGACTTTGAAGGAGATTTAATTGGAATTCAAAAGTCATCTAATAATATGTGGGAGAAAAAAAATAGTATTGTATATAACTATAATAATTCAATTCCAATTGTGTCATTTCATAATGATATTAAACCCATGCTAATTGATACTATTCAAAAAAAATTTACTATTAATGAATGTGAACTATCATTTGATAATGATGATATTCCTGTTGTAGTTACTCCTAAAAAAAAAAATCCTACTAATAAAGTTAATAATACTATAACTATTTCTGATAATATTCCTATTGTAACTGTTTCTGATAATAAAATAACTAACAGCGAAAGGGATGTGGTATATGATATTATTGATGGATTAAATGTATCAAGATCTTCTGATTTTACTTCTTGGCTAAATGTTGGATATATTCTTCATAATACTAATTATCCAATTGAAGTATTTGATTATTTTAGCAAAAAAGATTCAAAATATCCAGGATTTGATACAGTTAAACAAGCTTACTCTAAATTAACTAAGAAAGAGAATGTTAATGAAAGATTATCTATGAATACTTTATGGGCTTATCTTAAAGAAGATAATCCAACAAAGTTTAAAGAACTTATTAAAAAAGCTAAGGATTCTAATAAAAATAATTTTGGCAGCATAGTATTATCGTTTCACCCTAATGAAAAATATAACTATCTAACTTTATTAAAATATTTTTATGAAGATACTAAAATGTATAATAATGATCATATTAATAATTTTGAAATAAGTAAAGCTTATCAATATTTTGATAACTTTCATGTTTGGCATAATAGAACACAATCTATATTCTTAGTTAATCCAGATTCAACTCCTAGTTTATATGAGAAAGGTAATCTATACCCTAATTTATTTATTAATCTATCTACTGATAAAAATACTAAAAAGATATTATTCTCTAAATTATGGTTAACTTCATGTAGTAGAAATACTACTGATGAGTTTATTTTTAATCCAGATCCTAAATTTGTTAATAAAAATAATCATATAAACTTATTTACTGGATTTGAATATCAATCTTTTATTACTCCAGATTTTGTATTAGATCAAAATATCGTTAATCCTTATGTTAATCATATTAAACATTTATGCAAAAATGAAGAGAATGTTTATAATTATCTACTTAACTGGATTGCACATTTGTTTCAAAAACCTCACAAGAAAACAACAGTTGCAATTTTATTATATTCGCGAACTCAAGGTGTTGGTAAAAACATAGCATTTGATATAATACATAAATTACTTAAAAAATATTACCTTAAAGTATCTAATACTAATAATTTAGTAGATAAGTTTAACTCATATCAACAAAATAAAATACTTGCTGTATGCGATGAAATTAATGCTCGTACTAGAGATATTGCTGATGAGTTAAAAGATATCATTACTAGAAATCAAATCAAAATAGAATACAAAGGTATTAATTCATATTTTATTGAAGATTATTGTAACTATGTATTCACAACTAATAATGAGAATGTTATTAAGATAGATAATACTGATAGAAGAATGATGATTATCCAAACACCCGAGGTTAAATTACCTAAAAATATTATTGATGTACTTGTTGATATATTGGAAGATGATAATAAATTAGCTCATATATTCTATTATTTCTATAATAGAGATATATCTAACTTCTATCCTCAACAATTAGTTACTACACGTTATAAGAAGATATTAATCCTTAATGATTTACCTCCTTACATTAAAATGTTTAAAATGAATCCAACTCATTTTGCTAATGATCATTTCTCTCCTACGGAACTTTTTAATAAGAGTTTAGAGTTTGCTAAGGCTAATAATTTACCTAAAGGATATACTGATAGAATTGCTTATAAAACCTTTAAATCATTGTTTAAAGATTATTATATTGTTCAAAATAATAAAAGATGTTACTTATTTCCTGAAGATTTCGAAGATAAAATTGATATAATACTTAACAATTTTATTAATTTGTAATAGTCTTCGCATAGTAATGTCCCATCATAAAAGAATGTTGTAACTTATTATGCATCTTTTCTTTATCTTTTATGCTGCTTGATTTATAAGCATCACTATTTATATTGTCTGTTTCACCTATTTGTCTTATTGTATTTATTGTTATGTGTTTCTTTAGATAATTATCACATAACATAGTTATCCTCTTACCTAAGTTTCCATCAGTTAATGGTTTATTATAATTTCTATAATTTGTTAGTAGATATTTACCCCCTTTATTAACTTTCATTATTATTAGTCTTATTAAATCATTATCATTAATCTTTATTATTTGATTACCATACATTTTTTGAGTTTTATATTGATTTAGATAAAGTATACATTCTTGATTACAATATATATAATTATGATCATTATTTTGTGGTTTAGTTAATGTTATTATAACTTCCCCAAAATCTAATCTAAATATATATCCTTCTAATCGTGTATATAGCCCAATTATTATTTTATCCTGTAATCCAGCATATGTACTTTCATCTATTAGATTATATATACTGCATAATTCATTCCAAGTGCACCATTTATTATTATCCAATATTTCATCTTTCCCTTTAATTTTATTATCTCTATCATTATATTCTTCCATCTTCTTTTTGTATTCATCTCTCTTCCTATTTCCCATATTTATTTCTTTACATAAACTATAAATCATTATATATGTTCCCTTCTTACTACTAGTACCCATATCACTATCTTCAATTATCTTTATCACTTGACTACTATTCAATATAGTAGTCACACTATTAGAAGATATATTTAACTTATTCTTTATCCAAAGTAACCTATTATAATAGGTTTTCTTTGTATGTTCAGAATATGATTTTTTTTTATTAAAAAGTAATAACTCAATATTTTTATACAACTTATTATTCATATATCTTACTCTATATAAAGTAAGATATATAATTTACTATTAACGTTTAAATATTACTCTTAAATCATCTAAGAAAAGCTTAGCTTCCTCTTCTGTTTTAAATGTTGATGATATTATTTCTCCACTTCTTTTGATATATCGCACTCTATATGTTTCATATTTCGTTATTAATATAGAACCATATACATCTCTATTTTTATTATTATCACTTATGGATACATATCTTAAATTAGATAACTTATTATTCTGTTTATCTCGATCTATATGATCGACTACATAAGTATCTTTTATTTTTTTTAGAAATGTACCCGCAACAAGTTTATGAACCTTAGATGTAGTTTGTTTACTCTTTCCATTTTCATCTTTTAAAAAAATACTTACTCTAAGATATCCCTTTCCATTTAGACTCTGTTTTAATATCTTTTCATTTCTTTTAGAATATATTCTTCCATAGTTACTTACATAATAATCTGGAGAAATATAAGTTTCTTCCCAGTATTCATCTTGACCAAGTGATTCTATATCCAAGTATATCATATATATGACTTATAGATATGAAAAAAATAAAAATTAAGCGCACTTTTTTTTATTAGTGTATTTTATAAATGATAATTGGAAAAGATATGCACGGAAACTATTATAAACTAGGTGATGATAAATATTATTACGCTAAAGGTAATAAAAATAATAAAAAACTTGCCATATCTAACTTCAAAAAATATATTTTAAATACGCTTAAAATACTTTAAAAAAATTTCTATGCTAATATAATTTTTATTCTAATTATATTAACTAAATTAAAATGGAGGAACAAATGGAATTATAACCATCAAAATGAATAGCCACTTAGGAAACTTCATATATATATATCTACAAAAGATATTTATCATCCCCTGAATGGAAATATTAAATATTTTTGTTTAGTATAGAAATTATGGTACAAAGAAGTCACACAATCCCTAAAAATATCTTTATGAACATTAATAATACTTCCGTCTATTTGTTCATATTCTATATAGTCGCCTTTGTAGAAAAAATATTTTCTAAGTTTCCAAATAAAAATTAAAAAATCTTTGATATTATTATCGACACAATCAAAACATACCTCCTCAGTGAAGCTTGCATCATTTCCTTTAAATAGTACATGACAAAATCCACATTTTGTGCATTGTTTCTCATAAAAGAGATCATACATTTTATAATATTTATTCTCATCTAGTTTAAAAGTAAAGATACCATCAACGAATCTTAGTTGATGTTCGTTTTCAATATTTTCTAATGGTCCATTAGTATATGATGAAAAAGAAATATCAACTACTATCTTCCATTGTTGATGCATAAAGCTCAGAATGGCATCAGAAGAAAATGATTCATTACCTTTACATCTTTTATCAATAGCATCATTCATCTCTTTAGTATGTTCTTCAATTTGTTTTGTCTCTTTATTAAAATATTTCATTAATATAATTTACTATATATAATAATTATTATTAAGTAAAACCAAAATACAGTAAAAATGAATTAGTGTATTAGTGTATTGGTTAGTGTATTGGATTATAACTAGATAAATGGGGACCATATTAGTTACCTTCTTCACTTTTTATTTTATATATTATTTTATAAATACACTAATACAGTAAATACAGTAAATAATAA
>Ga0116169_1002927_pt1 | contig 11962 bp, 10 predicted proteins | sample AD_UKC130_MetaG_FD_89796 | JGI IMG/M metagenome (GOLD analysis project Ga0116169, IMG submission 89796) | Active sludge microbial communities of municipal wastewater-treating anaerobic digesters from Canada - AD_UKC130_MetaG | ecosystem: Engineered > Bioreactor > Anaerobic > Digestate | place...
ACAAAATCCTAGCTATTCCCCCCGATTATACTCGTTTACCGAGTCGAGCAGGTGAAATTACCGAAATGACTTGGGAGTATTATGGAAATGCACTAACAGATGTGCTTCCGGCATTGGGCACACACAGTCCTATGACGTACGAACAAATTTCGCACATGTTCGGCAAAACTCCTCGACATTTGTTTCGGGTTCACGATTGGCGTCACGATATAATCACATTGGGAGAGGTCCCTGCCGAATACGTAAAAGAAGTTTCCGAAGGAAAAGTGGATTTCTCCTGGCCGGCGCAGGTAAATAAATTATTAGTAGAAAGGGATTTCGATCTCATCCTATCCATTGGTCAGGTTGTTCCACATGAAGTGGTTGGTATGGCCAATTACAACAAGAATATTTTCGTTGGCACAGGTGGCATTGAAGGAATTAACAAAAGCCATTTTATAGGTGCCGTTTACGGAATGGAACGCATGATGGGGCGTACGGATACTCCTGTAAGGAAACTGTTTAACTATGCCTCAAAAAACTTTGCAAATCATTTGCCTATCGTTTATGTACTGACGGTTGTTGGTATAAACAAAGAAGGCAAACAGCAGACTTACGGCCTTTTTATAGGTGACGATGTGGATGTATTCGACGAAGCTGCGAAATTGTCTCTTGAAGTGAATTTCGAAATGGTTGAAGAACCACTGAAAAAAGTTCTTGTTTGGCTCGACCCTACTGAATTTAAAAGCACATGGTTAGGGAATAAATCCATTTATCGCACCCGCATGGCTATCGCTGATGGTGGCGAACTCATTGTTTTGGCTCCCGCTTTAAAAGAATTTGGCGAAGACAAAGAAATTGATCGCCTTATCAGAAAATATGGTTATCATGGGACAGAGGCTACGCTGAAAGCCGTTTCCGAAAACGAAGAACTACGCAATAACTTGAGCGCTGCAGCTCATCTAATTCATGGATCGTCGGAAGGACGATTTACCATCACTTACTGTCCGGGGAAGGATTCCGAAAACCTGTCAAAAGAAGAAATCGAAAGTGTTGGTTTCAAATGGGCCGATATCGATGATATAATGAAAAATTATCATTTCAATGAGCTAAAAGACGAATATAATACCCTACCCGACGGCGATAAAATTTATTTTATTTCCAATCCGGCCTTGGGATTATGGGCTCATAAAGATCGATTTGAATATTGATTTACAACAGATGAATTACTTTTAAGTGATGAGGGAAAATGCCTCATTAATATTATATCACAAACTAAAACAGCAAGGATGACAACACGAAGAGAATTTTTACGAAACACTGCATTAGCATCCGCAGGATTAGCATTGAGCGGAATTTCAAACATGACTAATGCAGCAAGCTACAGCCGCATTATGGGTTCAAACGAGAAAATCAACTTAGCCCATATCGGCATTGGCAACAGAGGATGGGACATCATTAACGATTTCGACAAAACAGGGTTGGCAAATGTGGTGGCCCTTTGTGATGTAGATCTTGGAGCGGAACATACACAAAAAGCTTTGGCCAAATTCCCTAAGGCAAGAAGATTTAAAGATTTTAGGGAAATGTTTGACAAAATGGGCAACGAAATTGACGCTGTCGCCATTGCTACTCCCGATTTTTCGCATTTTCCTGCCACCATGTTGGCTATCAACATGGGTAAACATGTATATCTGGAAAAACCCATGGCGAGAACTTTCCACGAAGTGGAATTGATGATACAAGCGGCAAAAAAACATCCTAATGTTGTAACACAGATGGGTAATCAAGGTCACTCCGAAGCAAACTATTTCCAGTTTAAAGCATGGAAAGAAGCAGGGATAATTAAAGATGTAACTGCCGTTACGGCTCACATGAATAATTCGCGGCGCTGGCATTCCTGGGATCCAAACATCAAGAAATTTCCTCCGGCAGAACCCATTCCCGAAACATTAGACTGGGATTTATGGCTTTCGGCTCTGCTCTGGCACGATTACAATACAGATTTTCATTACGGGCAATGGAGGTGCTGGTACGATTTCGGCATGGGAGCACTTGGCGACTGGGGTGCACATATTCTTGACACTGTTCATGAATTTCTCGACTTGGGATTACCGGAAGAAATCATTCCCGTTAAGCTAGAAGGCCATAACGATTACTTCTTCCCAATGGCTAGTACCATCCGGTTTAATTTCCCCAAACGCGGCAACATGCCTCCTGTGACGATTACTTGGTATGACGGAGTAAACAACCTCCCCGAATTGCCCAAAGGATACGGCAAATCCGAACTCGACCCGAATATTCCGCAAGTAGCCGGTTTTGAAATCGAACCCATCAAATTAAATCCCGGTAAAATCATATATAGTAAAGAACTTACATTCAAAGGTGGTTCGCATGGCTCAACGCTCTCCATCATTCCTGAAGAAAAAGCAAAAGAAATGGAAAAGAAGTTACCACCGGTACCCAAAAGTCCATCCAATCATTTCCAAAACTTTTTGCTCGCTTGTCAGGGAAAAGAAAAAACACGATCGCCATTTGAAATAGGCGGCCCCTTATGTCAGGTATTTTGTTTGGGTGTGGCAGCACAACGACTGAATCGGAAACTCGTTTTCGACAGAAAAACAAAACGTATTACCAACGATGCCTTTGGCGATGCTTTCTTAACAGGTGTTCCCCCACGCAAGGGTTGGGAAGAATTTTATAAAATGTAAAAAGTAAAAATAAAAGTTCAATGAAAAAACAGGTATTTATTTTGATTGCTATGTTAGTTGCTGTCGCTACATCGGCGCAAGAACCCCAATGGCAGAATCTGTTCAACGGCAAAAATCTGAAAGGCTGGACAAAATTAAACGGAACGGCCGAATACAAGATACAAGATAATGCCATCGTAGGAGTTTCGAAAATGGGAACGCCCAATACTTTTTTGGCAACCGATAAAATGTACGATAATTTTATCCTTGAATTTGAATTTAAAATAGATGAAGGATTAAATTCAGGAGTACAATTCCGAAGCAATAGTTTAAAAGACTATCGTGACGGACGGGTTCACGGTTATCAATTCGAAATAGATCCTTCCGAACGAGCATGGACCGGAGGCATCTACGACGAAGCACGCCGAGGATGGCTTTATCCACTAACGTACAATACGATGAAGGCTGTAGTCGTTAAATCGGATGACAGCGGCGAATGCCTCTATCCGCCAACGTACAACCCGCTTGCACAAAAAGCTTTCAAGAAAAACGAATGGAACAAAGGGCGAATTGAAGCCATCGGTAATTCCATACGGACGTGGGTGAATGGTATTCCCTGTGCGGATCTTATCGATGATATGACCAAATCCGGATTCATCGCTTTGCAAGTACATCAAATTGGAAACCCAAAAGATGAAGGGAAAACGGTTTCATGGCGGAATATCCGCATCCTGACCGAAAATCTCGATCAATTCAAAACTCCGGAAGATCCGAACAGCATCTCACAAATCAATGCCATCCCAAACACCATTTCCGAAAGAGAGGCACGCGAAGGATGGAAACTTCTTTGGGACGGAAAAACAACGCAAGGTTGGCGTGGAGCCAGATTAACGGGATTTCCCCAAAAAGGGTGGGTTATTGAAGACGGTATCTTGAAAGTGCTGAAAGGAGCCGGCGAAGAATCTGCACATGGAGGCGACATCATCACAACAAAAAAATATAAAAACTTCGTCTTAAAAGTAGATTTTAAAATCACCGAAGGGGCAAATAGTGGTGTCAAATATTTTGTGGATCCCGATTTAAACAAAGGTGAAGGATCGGCAATTGGTTGCGAGTTTCAAATACTGGACGACAAAAATCACCCCGATGCCAAACTGGGTGTGAAAGGCAACAGAACATTGGGCTCACTATACGATCTTATTCCTGCTCCTGAAAACAAACCTTTTTTCAACGGATTTTTCAACACTGCTATGATTGTGGTTAAAGGAAACCACGTTGAACATTGGCTAAATGGAACAAAATTGTTGGAATACGAAAGAAACAACCAAATGTGGAATGCATTGGTTGCTTATAGCAAATATAAAGACTGGCCTAATTTCGGGAATGCCAAAGAAGGGCATATCCTCCTTCAGGATCACGGAGATGAAGTATGGTTCCGAAATATTAAAATCAAAGAATTGGAATAAACTTCTCTCAAGAATTTAAGGAGGCAAAATGAATTTTTGCCTCCTTAAATTCTTCAATCCACTTCTCAAATGATAAGATAGTTTTATATTATATACTATCGTAAGGCAACTGTGTTAGCACATCGGCTATTTTATCCAAAGCCTCTTTCATAGGGCGGGAAATCATCGGTTTAAGGAAAGAATTTAAGTCGGCACGAACAGTCAATCGCATTTTCGTGTCTTTCTTTCCTTTAGACACCAGCTGAATCCATAAAAAAACATCAAAAGGTAAATTTTCCGATTTAAATTTGACTAATTTGTTTGGTTGACGCTCCACCACATCGAATTTAACTTCACCAATCGGATTTACCCTAAATGAGCAGCTGTCTCTATTAAATGTAAATCCTTCTATTTTATCACTCGGAATCCGATCCTTGACCAAGTTCAATTTACCCATATCGGAAAGCACTCGATATATATCTGCATTACTGTGTAATATGGTTTTTACCTCACTTACAAATTCCGTCATTTTTTGTTCTATTCATTTTCTTATTCCAGTTTTCAGGATCTTGTCGCCAATCTTGGAGTATTTTTAACTCCAATTCGTCAATATAATCGATACGCAATGCCTCTTCCAAAACAGCATCATAATTACAAAGTGCCGTAAGTTCAACATGAGCCTTATTCATATTCTCATGAGCAACAGGAAAATTATAAGTAAAAATTGCAAGCAAACCCGACACCTCGGAACCATTACGACGAATGGCATCGACAGCCCTCAAACTACTTTGACCCGTAGAAACAAGATCCTCAATTACCACTACTTTTTGTTTTGGCTTGAGATCACCTTCAATAAGATTTTCCAACCCGTGATCCTTAGGCGTAGACCGAATGTAGACAAACGGCAACCCCAACGTATCGGCCACCAATGCAGCCGGTGCAATAGCACCTGTGGCAACACCTGCAATGGCCTCGGTGTGTGGATACTTTTCGAGGATAATCCGGGCAAATTCAACTTTAATGAAATTTCGAACAGCAGGATATGACATCAATTTTCTATTGTCGCAATATATAGGAGATTTCCAACCCGATGCCCAAGTAAACGGATTGGAAGGTTGAAGTTTTACGGCTTTTATTTTAAGAAGTTTTTCGGCAGTTAATTGTTCTATCGTTTTCATATCATTCGCTTTTTATATAGAATAACATGCGAAAATAGTAATTTTAAAGAAACCGTGGAGGTTTTTTAATAAAAAAGTTGCACTTACGCACTTCTTAGTTGAACTTAGCCTTGCACATCCAACTCGTAGTCACAATACTTTAGCCAAAGTTGCAATACTTATTTTTATATTGGAACATTTACTGAGAGCAATCGCACAAGCTTCAAGGGTAGAACCGGTTGTCACAACATCGTCGATTAAAAGAATATGCTTGTGGGCAAATTCCGATGGATTTACCACCTTGAAAATATTTTTTACGTTTTCCCACCGTTGAGTTTTGCCGAGTCCGGTTTGAGTGGGATTGTAAACGATTCGAACCAAATTGTCACGTGATATCGGAATAGCGGTAACTTCGGAAAATCCTTCCGCAATCCTTTCGGATTGATTGTACCCTCTCTCTCTTTGTTTCTTTGAATGAAGAGGAACAGGAACAATCACATCAATCGAGCAAATGAAATCACTCCCCAAAAGATCTTTCCCAAACAATCGCCCCATAGCAATTCCCAGTTTCTCTCCATGACTATATTTAATGTGATGTATTATGGATTGAAACATTCCTCCTTTCGAGAACTCACAAAACGATGCTGCACGTTCAAAGGGGAAACGACCGGCCAACAAGGTTTCGATGCCATTGCCAACTTCCTTAAAATCATTTGTTTTAGGTAGTTTGTATAAACATTTCAGACAAACACTTTCCTCTGAAGGAAGTAATTTTGCTCCACAAATAATACAGCAATTTGGGAAGAAAAGATGAGAAAATTCGTGTATAATCTCAGAGAATTTCATTTGCCCGATAAAATTCTTTCTACACATGCTAGCGTTTCATCCATAAGAAACCCTCGCCCAATTGCAAATCGAATCAATTTGAAACGCTTCTCTTTGTCGGAATTTGATTTTATGGTTTTGAGTTTGTTTCTGAGCAACGTTTCAAGCGATTCATTGAACATATCATCGGGAAATTCCAAAAAAGCATTAGAAATAAGCTCTAAAGGGATTTGCTTTTGTCTCAAAGTAAATTCTATTTTCTTACGTCCCCATTTATCGAATCGCAATTTATCATTGATAAAACTGTGGCAATAACGTGCCTCGTCGATATACTTTTCAGCTTTTAACCGATCGATAATTTTATCGATAACATTATCATCCAAAAGGTAACGGCTTAGTTTTTTTCGGATGTCCAATGTACAATACTCACGCTTAGCACACAAAGTTGCCATAAGGACAAAAGCTTTTTCTTCCGATATCTGTCGAGGTGCTTCTTTGTTCATTTCCTTTATTCCCTTTATTTCCTTGCCCTAATCATCCGATCATTTCCCGAAATGTCTTTTTTTAATTCCACTTGGGAAAACCCTTTATTTTTAAGCATTTCAACAATTTCCCTACCATAAAGGCGATTGATCTCGAAATATAATTTCCCTTTCTTTTTCAATTTCTGTAAAGCAATATCAGATATACGATCATAAAAAACCAATGGAAAATCATCCGAAACAAATAATGCTTCAGGTGGTTCAAAATCAAGAACATTCTTCCCCATCTCTTGCTTTTCATTTTCCGCTACATACGGGGGATTGCTTACAATAATGTCAAACACTATATCAGCAGGAAAAATTTGCATAATATCCACTTGCCGAAAAAAAATTTCAACCGCATTTTTTTCAGCATTCAATTTGGCCACACTCAAAGCTTCAGATGAAACATCCCACGCATGAACTTCAGCACCAAGAATTTTCTTAGACAATACAATTGCGATACACCCACTACCTGTACCAATATCCAGTATTCGAGGATTTATCGAATCGTTTTCCAAAAGTATCCATTCCACCAGTTCTTCAGTCTCCGGACGTGGAATCAATACAGAAGGGTTGATTTCGAATTCCATTCCAAAAAACTCCGTTTTGCCAAAAATATATTGCAAAGGCTCATATTTTTTTAACCTGAAAGCAATATCTTGAATTTTCTTGCGTTGAGCATCCGATAAATCGCTAAATTTGCATGTTGCAATATCAGGCAACGATAAACCACATACTTCATTCAGAATGAGATGGGTAAGTCTTTTTATCTCTTCTGAAGCATAGAAACCGAATAATTCGTTTCGCAAGTAGACAATCGGATCGTTTATCATATGCCGCAAAGATAAAAAAAATGACAACAGACGAAAAATATATGTATCGCTGCTTACAACTTGCGGACAAAGGTAAAGGTTACGTAAATTCCAATCCAATGGTGGGAGCCGTTATTGTCCATGACGGGCAAATCGTAGGAGAAGGGTATCATAAAAAATTCGGAGAACCCCATGCGGAAGCAAACGCGATAAATTCTGTCAAAAACTCATTGCTATTGCAAGAATCCACTCTTTATGTTTCTCTCGAACCATGCACCCACTATGGTAAAACCCCCCCGTGTACCGAACTTGTCATTTCAAAAAAAATACCCCGTGTGGTGGTTGCCACAAGGGATCCCAATCCAAAAGTATCGGGGAAAGGTGTTCAAATGATGCGGGATGCAGGGATTGAAGTAACAGAAGGAATACTAAATAACGAAGCAAAAGAATTGAATCGTGTTTTTTTTGTCAATCATCTTTACGAAAGACCATATATCATCTTGAAATGGGCACAAAGTAACGATGGATTTATCGACCATGAACGTTCTTTATTCACTAAAAATGCTCCTGCAAAAATATCAAACGAAATCACAGAGATTATTATTCATAAACTCAGAACGCATGTACAGGGGATTATGGTAGGTACCAATACGGTACTTATGGATAATCCCAAATTAACAGCTCGGAAATGGTTTGGCAAAAACCCTGCTCGAATAACAATAGACAAAAGAAACATGATTCCCTCTCATTCCCAAATCTTTAACAACGATGCAAAAACCATCGTTTTTACCGAAAATCCCGATTATCACATAAAAAAAGAAAATGTAAAACCTATCGTGATTGACTTTTCCTCAGATACTAACACACAAATAATAAAACATTTATATACGGAAAATATTCGGTCGGTACTTGTAGAAGGAGGAGCACAATTATTGGCTTCGTTCATTGCCAAGAATTTGTGGGATGAAGCCTATATCGAAATATCAACCAAAATATTAAACAAAGGAACAAAAGCTCCTCATATTCAGGGAGATAGAATCAAAATAAAACAATATCTCAATTCGATTCAAATTCATTTAAAGAACAAAATATCTTGAAATTTTCTTTAAATAACAATTTCGATATGGAAAAAGCAGAAAAACTTTTTACTTTTGCATAACTATAAAATAGTATACAATATTTTCAGAAACAAATGAATGTAAAATACTTTACGTGGTGTTTAACCGTTCTAACCGTATTATTGGGAATAATCGCATTTTCCTCGTGTTTAAACACAAACGATACGGAAATCGAATTCCTTTCGGATGCCCAAATATATGGGATAACACTTTCTGCGGCATATGATTCGACAAGAACGTTAGCTAATGCCAAATTTTCTATTGATCAACGTGCATCGCTTATCTATAATCGCGATTCATTGGATTTTGGATTTGAGCCCAAAGAAGCATATCTTTCTCTTGATCTGAGATATGCAGCAGCAGTAAAATTCTATCTCCACAATCCGGATAGTACTTATTTCTGGAACAGCACGGATTCCGTCGATATTGGTCGGTTGAAATACATCGAAATTTATGCTCAGGACGGAATAACCACGAAGAAATACGAGTTCAGACTCAACATTCATCAGCAAAATCCCCATCAATTGGTATGGACTCAATTAACCGACAATTATTTGCCTTCTCCAATAGATGCCCAAAAAACTGTGGCATTTAACAATCGATTTTACACCTACTATAAATCGGGGCAAAACATAAAAGGAGTTGTGTCGTCAGATGGTGCAACAAATACTCCTCTTGAGGTAAGCGGTTTACCACCTACTATACAATTCTCAAGTATTGTTTCAACTCCAACAGCAATTTACGCGCTCGATAATTCCTATAGCGTCTATAAGACAATCGACGGCGTTTTATGGACGAAACTCCCTGAAATTTATCAGGTTAAATCAATTTACGGCATCTTACCGTCTGTTGCTACAGATTCTATTCTGACAGCAATCTATGACGAAGAAACATTGAAATTCGCAAAGACGTCCGACTTTACATCGTTTCACGTAATGAACGCTATTCCAACCGATTTCCCCATCACTCAATTTTCCACGGCGAACATAAAAGACACAACAATTTTTTGGAGAAAATATATGCTTCTTGTGGGTGGAAAAAATGCCGACAATTCACTAAATTCCAAAATTTGGATCATTCAAGAAAAAGACGATGCGATTCTCACATCCGACAACACGGCACCTATACCAACCCAAGGAAGCACCTTATTCCCATATGATCAAAATATTTATATGCTCACAACTTCAACTGAAAACAAAAATGTTTTGTACATTTCGGAAAAAGGAAATGGAATAGCATGGCATTTGGCAGATTCGCTTCAAGCATTACCGTCTACTTTCAATTATCGAACCAATGCATCGATAATCACAGATGAAAAAAATTATATCCGAATATTTGGAGGAACATCCGAAAGACAAACCGAACTTACAGATGTATGGAGAGGAAGGCTAAACAGATTGGCGATCAATTAAAATCCATAAAAAGATATGATTGAGTCAGGGTTAAACATAAAATAATAGCAAAAACAATTTCAACATTATAATATGTCGCTATTGGAGAAAATAGATAAATCATCTGTCCCGGAACACATTGCCATTATTATGGATGGAAACGGGAGATGGGCAAAAGCTCATGGATTGGAGCGCGCTGAAGGTCACAAAGAGGGTGTAGTTTCCGTGAGAAAAGTGGTAGAAGCAGCAGTAAAAGCAAATATAAAATACCTGACCATCTATGTTTTTTCTACCGAGAACTGGAATCGACCCGAAGAAGAAATCAACGCCCTAATGGAATTAATGTTACAAGCCGTCACCCATGAAACAGCAGATCTTGTACAAAATCAAGTAAGGGTAAAGAATATTGGGGATATAGCCCGACTTCCCATGAAAACCCAAAAAGCATTGAAAGAATGTGAAGAAAAAACCTCAAAAGGCGACAAATTAACATTGATACTTGCATTGAGCTATTCATCAAAATGGGAAATTGTCGAAGCAACAAAAAAAATAATAAAAGACGTTCAAGAAGGAAAAATAAAAGTAGAAGATATAAACGAAACACTTTTCTCTGATTATTTGGCTACCAAAGGTATTCCCGACCCGGATTTGGTCATCAGAACCGGAGGAGAACAACGCATGAGCAATTTTTTGCTATGGCAATCGGCCTACACCGAATTTTATTTCACCGACACTTTCTGGCCTGCTTTTCGAGAAGAAGATCTCTATGCAGCCATCATTGATTACCAACGCCGTGAACGTCGGTTTGGAAAAATAAGCGAACAGATTGAATCGGAAAAATAAATTGTCAAACCGACAACAACAATTTAACTCATTAAACGAAAAGAGAAAAAGGTAAAAAAACAATAATGTTGAAGAAGATATTTTATTTCGCAATTATTCTCTCAGCTTTTTTTAGGGTCACATCTTTAGCTCAAACAACACTTCTTATTTCGGATGAACAAGCCTCAGCTAAAGATACTATCCCTACCGACACAGCCACACCCGCTCCTCAGGTTGTGCCGTCATCATCAGAAACCAATACCGACACCATACCCGTAATCAATTATACGGCAACACCAAAAGAATACATCATTGCAGACATTAAGGTCACCGGAATCGAAAATACGATGTACGAAGACCAAAGCTTTGTGCTGATTGGGTTTTCCGGGTTATCAAAAGGGGATCGAATCCAAGTGCCGGGCGAAGAGATAACGCACGCCGTAGAAAGATTTTGGAAACAAGGGCTTTTTTCGGATGTCAAAATTCTCGCCAACAAAATAAAAGGAGATAGCATTTGGCTGGAAATAAGATTAACCGACCGCCCAAGAATTTCAGATATTCGTTACGTGGGTATGAAAAAAGGTGAACAAGAAGACATTGAGAAAAAATTGGGAATGGTTAGGGGAAACCAAATTACTCCCAACCAAATTAACAGTGCCAAAGCCATCATAAAAAAGTATTTTGAAGAAAAGGGATTTGGCGATGCCGAAGTAACAATCATCGAAAGACCCGACGAATCGAATAAAAATCAGGTTATTCTGGAAATAATAGTCGATAAAAAAGAGAAATTGGGTGTTCACCAAATAAAAATTGAAGGGAATAAAGCCGTTTCCGATAAAAAACTCAAAGGGGCAATGAAAAAGACCAATGAAAAGAAACTGGCTAACCTGTTTAAAACAAAAAAGTTTGTAAAAGAAAATTACGAAGCGGACAAAAAAAATCTGATTGCAAAATATCACGAATTAGGCTATCGGGATGCAGAAATCGTTTGGGATACCGTATACAAATACGATGAAAAATCGGTAAATATCGAGATTAAAGTCGAAGAAGGCCCTTTATACTATATTCGCTCTATCAATTGGGTGGGAAATACAGTCTATAATTCGTACGATCTGAGTCGAATTTTGAATATGCAAGAAGGGGATGTTTATAACCAAAAAAAACTACAAGAACGTTTGTTGATGGATGAAGATGCGGTA
>Ga0116169_1002928_pt1 | contig 11962 bp, 8 predicted proteins | sample AD_UKC130_MetaG_FD_89796 | JGI IMG/M metagenome (GOLD analysis project Ga0116169, IMG submission 89796) | Active sludge microbial communities of municipal wastewater-treating anaerobic digesters from Canada - AD_UKC130_MetaG | ecosystem: Engineered > Bioreactor > Anaerobic > Digestate | place...
CGGCAGGCATGCCGGGCATCGTGGTCGCCGACACGCGCCAGGCACTGGGCGATCTGGCACGTGGCTGGCGCGCGCAGTTCGCGCTGCCGCTGATCGCCGTGACGGGCAGCAATGGCAAGACCACGGTGACCCAGATGCTGGCCGCCATCGTGCGCCAATGGCACGGTGACGCCGCACTGGCGACCCAGGGCAACTTCAACAACGACATCGGCCTGCCGCTCACGCTGCTGCGCCTGCGGCCCCAGCACCGCGTCGCCGTGGTGGAACTGGGCATGAACCACCCCGGCGAGATTGCCCGGCTGGCCGCCATCGCCCGCCCCACCGTGGCCCTGATCAACAACGCACAGCGTGAACATCTGGAGTTCATGGCCACCGTGGAGGCCGTCGCACAGGAGAACGGCGCCGTGATCGAGGCGCTGGCCAGCGACGGCACGGCGGTGTTCCCGCAGGACGATGCATTCGCCCCGATGTGGCGCAGCCTGGCGGGCCCGCGCCTGTGCCGGACCTTTGCCATCGCGTCGACCGGCAGCGAGCACACGGCGCAAAGCGACGTCACCGGTACCGCCGCGCAGTGGCGCGGCGGTGCATGGCAGGTGCAGGCGCAGACACCCGAAGGCCCCCTGGCATTCACACTGCGCATGGCAGGCCTGCACAATGTGCACAACGCGCTGGCCGCCGCCACCAGCGCATGGGCGGCCGGCGTACCGATGCGGCATATCGCGCGCGGCCTGGAGGCCTTCGAGCCGGTCAAGGGCCGTTCACGCACCCAGTTGCTGCAGCTGCCCGGGCACGCCTGCACCCTGGTCGACGACAGCTACAACGCCAACCCCGACTCGGTCGATGCGGCGATTGCGATGCTGGCGTCCCTGCCGGCACCGCGTCTGCTGGTGCTCGGCGACATGGGCGAGGTCGGCGACCAGGGGCCGCTGTTCCACGCCCAGGCCGGCGAGCGCGCCCAGGCGCTGGGCATCACGTCGCTGTTCACATTGGGCACCCTGTCGGTCCATGCCGGCGAGGGCTTTCCCGGTGCCCGCCATTTCGACACCATGGCCGCGCTGATCTCCGCGGTGCGGGACCAGTCCGGCGCCATGGCCAGCATTCTCGTCAAAGGTTCACGCTTCATGCAAATGGAAAAAGTGGTCGAGGCTCTCGCCGACCACGCACATTCCCTGTCACCCGCCACCGGAGACGCCGCATGCTGCTGAGCCTTGCGCAATGGTTGCAGACGCTGGGGCCGGAATTCGGCTTTCTGCGGGTGTTCCAGTACCTCACGCTGCGGGCCGTGCTGTCGGCCATGACCGCCCTGCTGATCGGCCTGATTGCCGGCCCCTCCGTGATCCGCAACCTGGCCCGGCTCAAGATCGGTCAGCCGATCCGGGGCTACGGCATGGAAACCCACCTGAGCAAGAGCGGAACCCCCACCATGGGCGGGGTGCTGATCCTGATCTGCATCGCGGTGTCGACGCTTCTTTGGATGGACTTGTCGAACCGTTTCGTCTGGATCGTGCTGCTGGTCACGCTGGGCTTTGGCGCCATTGGCTGGGTGGACGACTGGCGCAAGGTCGTCGACAAGAACCCCGAGGGCATGCGCTCGCGCGAGAAGTACATGTGGCAGTCGGTGATCGGGCTGGTCGCGGCGCTGTACCTGGTGTTCAGCATTTCCGAGAACTCCAACATGCGCGTGTTCGAACTGTTCATCCGCTGGGTGCAGTCCGGATTCGACCTCAGCCTGCCGCCCAAGGCGGGCTTGCTGCTGCCCTTCTTCAAGGAAGTCAGCTACCCGCTGGGGGTGCTGGGATTCGTGGTGCTGACCTATCTGGTGATCGTCGGCTCCAGCAACGCCGTCAACCTGACCGATGGCCTGGACGGTCTGGCCATCATGCCGGTGGTCATGGTCGGTTCGGCGCTGGGCGTGTTCGCCTACGTCACCGGCAGCGCCGTGTTTTCCAAGTATCTGCTGTTCCCGCACATCCCCGGCTCGGGCGAGCTGCTGGTGTTCTGCTCTGCCATGGCGGGCGCCGGACTGGCCTTCCTGTGGTTCAACACCCATCCGGCCCAGGTCTTCATGGGTGACGTCGGCGCGCTGGCGCTCGGCGGCGCGCTGGGCACCATTGCCGTCATCGTGCGCCAGGAAATCGTGCTGGCCATCATGGGCGGCATCTTCGTCGTCGAAGCGGTGTCGGTGATGGCCCAGGTCACCTACTTCAAGTACACCCGGCGCCGCTTTGGCGAAGGGCGCCGGCTGCTGAAAATGGCCCCGCTGCACCACCATTTCGAGAAGACCGGCTGGAAAGAGTCGCAGGTCGTGGTCCGTTTTTGGATCATCACCATGTTGCTGTGCCTGGTGGGCCTGTCCACCCTGAAGCTGCGCTGACGCCATGGCCACGCTGCAAGACACCACCGTACTCATCCTGGGCCTGGGTAGCTCCGGCCTGGCGATGGCGCGCTGGTGCGCGCGTGCGGGCGCGCATGTCACCGTGACCGACACCCGTGCCGACCCGCCCCAGCGCGCGCGCCTGGCCGAAGAATGGCCGCAGGCCCGCTTCATCTGTGCCACGCCCGATGCCGCCCTGCTTGCGCAGGTCCAGCCGGCCCTGGTGCTGAAGAGCCCGGGCCTGAGCCCTGCCCAGGTCGCACCGCTGCTGGACGCGGCCCGTGCCGCCGACCTGCCGGTCTGGGGCGAACTCGACCTGTTCAGCCAGGCGCTGGCCGAACTGCGCAGCACGCGCGACTACGCGCCCGACGTGCTGGCCATCACCGGCACCAACGGCAAGACCACGGTGGCGTCGTTGACGGCCCAGTTGCTGGAGCGTGCCGGCAAGACCGTGGCGCTGGCCGGCAACATCGGCCCCACCATGCTGGACACACTGGCGGCACGCATCGACGCGAACGCCCTGCCGCAGGTGTGGGTGCTCGAGTTGTCCAGTTTTCAGCTGGCCGACATGGCCGCGCCTGCACTGGCGAACGATGCCATGGCGGCCACGCCTTTCGAGCCCACGGCCGCCTGCGTACTGAACCTGACCCAGGACCACCTGGACTGGCACGGCGACATGACGGCCTACACCCAGGCCAAGGCGCGGGTTTTCGGAACCCAGGGCCTGATGGTGCTCAACCGCGATGACCCGTTGGTCATGGCCATGCAACCGGCGCCCGTCAAGGGCCGGCCGCTGCGCCGCTGGACCAGCGTCGGCGCCGGCATGCCCGACATTCCGGGTGCCTTCGGCCTCGAGCAGGTCCATGGCATGGTGTGGCTGGTGCGGGCCCAGGAGCTCGACCCCACGATCAAGATCCGCAAAGGTCAGGCGGCCGAAGACCTGCACATGCAGCGCCTGATGCCGGCCGAAGCGCTGCGCATCCGCGGACGCCACAACGCCGTCAATGCACTGACCGCATTGGCACTGGCGGCTGCGGCCGGTTGTGCACTGGCGCCTTTGCTGTACGGACTGCGCGAGTACCGCGGCGAGCCGCACCGGGTCGAATCGATCGGCATCCTGGGCGAGGTCGAATTCTTCGACGACAGCAAGGGAACGAATGTCGGCGCGACTGCAGCCGCGCTGGCCGGACTGGGTGCCGAGCGCAAACTGGTCGCCATCCTCGGCGGCGAAGGCAAGGGCCAGGACTTCGCGCCGCTGGCCGCCCCGATCGCCAAGGTGGCGCGCGCGGTGGTGCTGATCGGCCGCGACGCTGCGCTGATCCGCCGCGCGCTGGCCGACACCGGCGTGCCGCTGCTCGACGCCCGGGACATGCACCATGCGGTGACGCTGGCCATGCGCCAGGCGCAGGGGGGCGACGCCGTGCTGCTGTCGCCGGCCTGCGCCAGCTTCGACATGTTCGACAACTACGAACACCGCGCCCAGGTCTTTCTCGAAGCCGTCGAGACACTGGCGCTGGACGCCGGCGCGTCCTTGCAGGGGGCCGCATGAGTCTGACCTGGGATCGCGTGCGCAGCCTGGGCGGCCTGCTTTCCGGTGCCGACGGACCGTCGGCGCGCGAGAAGCTGCCGGTGCGGCTGGGCCGCGGCAAGCGCGACACCATGCAGGCGCCAGTGCGGCTGGAGAGTTTCGACCAGGTCCTGGTGTGGGTCACGGTCGCGCTGCTGGCCTGGGGCCTGGTCATGGTGTATTCGGCCACCATCGCCATGCCCGACAACCCCCGTTTCGCACGCTACAGCCACAGCTATTTCCTGGTGCGCCACGTGCTGTGGCTGGCGATCGCCTTCGTCGCCGCACTGATCGCCTTCCAGGTACCGGTGGCCACCTGGGAACGCTGGGCGCCCTGGCTGTTCGTGGTCTCCCTGCTGCTGCTGGTCGCGGTGCTGATCCCCGGACTGGGCAAGGGCGTCAACGGCGCACGCCGCTGGCTGGTGATCGGCCCCATCAGCTTCCAGCCGTCCGAACTGGCCAAGTTCTCGGTACTGCTGTACGCCGCCGACTACATGGTGCGCAAGATGGACGTGAAGGAGCGCTTCTTCCGCGCCGTGCTGCCGATGGCAGTTGCGGTGGCCATGGTCGGCGTGCTGCTGCTGGCCGAGCCCGACATGGGTGCGTTCATGGTGATCGCTGTCATCGCCATGGGCATCCTGTTCCTGGGCGGCGTCAACGCGCGCATGTTCTTCCTGATCGCGGCGATTCTGGTTGTCGCGTTCTCGATGATGATCATGTTCAACGACTGGCGCCGGGAGCGGATCTTTGCCTACCTCGACCCCTGGAACGAACAGTACGCACTGGGCAAGGGCTACCAGCTGTCGCATTCGCTGATCGCGATCGGCCGCGGCGAGATCTTCGGCGTCGGCCTGGGTGGCAGCGTCGAGAAGCTGCACTGGTTGCCCGAAGCGCACACCGACTTCCTGCTGGCCGTGATCGGCGAGGAATTCGGACTGGTCGGCGTGCTGTGCCTGATCGGCCTGTTCATCTGGCTGACCCGCCGCATGATCCACATCGGCCGCCAGGCGATTGCACTGGACCGCATCTTTGCCGGTCTGGTGGCGCAGGGCGTGGGCATCTGGATCGGCTTTCAGGCCTTCATCAACATGGGGGTCAATCTGGGTGCCCTTCCGACCAAGGGCCTGACGCTGCCCTTGATGAGTTTTGGCGGTACCGCCATCCTCGTCAATCTGGTGGCGATTGCCGTGGTTCTGCGCATCGACATCGAAAGCCGCCAGCTGATGCATGGAGGCCGCACATGAACACCTTGAGCCGGCGCTCGGACGACTCCGACGACACCGTGCGGCCACAGCGGTCCCGTACCGACACCGCCCGCTCCACGGCGTCTGCCGATGGTGCACGGCCGCGCTGCGCGCTGGTCATGGCCGGCGGCACCGGTGGCCATATCTTCCCCGGGCTGGCCGTGGCGCATGCGCTGCGCGCGCAGGGCTGGACCGTCTGCTGGCTGGGCGGCAAGGGCAACAGCCCCAGCGGCAGCATGGAGAGCCGGCTGGTTCCCCCCCAGGGCTTTCGCTTCGAGACCCTGGACTTCTCCGGCGTGCGGGGCAAGGGAGTGGTGCCGCTGGCGCTGCTGCCGCTGCGCCTGCTGCGGGCGTTCTGGCAAAGCATCCAGGTGGTGCGCCGCGTGCGGCCCGACATCGTCATCGGTCTGGGGGGCTACATCACCTTTCCCGGCGCGATGATGGCGGTGCTGCTGGGCAAGCCCCTGGTGCTGCACGAACAGAATGCCGTGGCCGGCATGGCCAACCGGGTGCTGGCGGGCGTGGCCGACCGGGTCTACAGCGCGTTTCCCGATGTGCTGCCCAAGGCACAGTGGGTCGGCAATCCGCTGCGCAGCGAATTCATCGACCAACCCTCGCCCGAGCAGCGCTTTGCCGGCCGCAGCGGCCCATTGCGGGTGCTGGTGGTCGGCGGCAGCCTGGGTGCCCGCGTGCTCAACGACACCGTCCCGCAGGCACTGGCACTGATGGCGCCGGAACAACGTCCGCAGGTGCGCCACCAGAGCGGCAGCGCCCAGATCGATGCGCTGCGGGCCAACTACCAGCGTGCCGGCGTCGACGCCGATCTGACCCCGTTCATCGACGACATGGCGGCTGCCTTTGCCGATGCGGACCTGGTGGTCTGCCGCGCCGGCGCCAGCACCGTGACCGAGCTCGCCGCGCTGGGCGTGGCCGCGCTGTTCGTCCCGCTGCCATCGGCCGTGGACGACCATCAGACGCGCAATGCCCGCTTTCTGGTCGATCAGGGTGGTGGCTGGCTGATGGCGCAGGCCGATCTCGATCCTGAGCGTCTGGCGCAGTTCTTTCGCCAGGCCACGCGCGAGAACCTGCTGGCCTGTGCCAGCACGGCGCGGCGCTGCGCGAAAACGGATGCAACCGCGCAGGTGGCTCGCGCCTGCGCGGAATTGGTGACTTCATGAAATACGCAATCAAGCACATTCACTTCATCGGCATCGGCGGCTCCGGCATGTCGGCCATCGCCGAGGTGCTGCTGGGCCTGGGCTACACGATTTCGGGCTCCGACATCGCGCCCAGCGCCACGCTGCAGCGTCTCGGCAGCCTGGGTATCCAGGTCTTCGTCGGCCACGACGCGGCCAACGTCGAAGGGGCCGATGCGGTCGTCACGACCACGGCCGTGCACGAAGACAACGCGGAGGTGATGGAAGCCCGCGCGCGGCGCATACCGGTGGTGCCACGCGCCATCATGCTGGCCGAGCTGATGCGGCTCAAGCAGGGGATCGCGATCGCCGGCACCCATGGCAAGACCACCACCACCAGCCTGGTCGCCAGCGTGCTGGCCGAAGCCGGGCTCGACCCGACCTTCGTCATCGGCGGGCGCCTCAACAGCGCCGGCGCCAACGCGCGGCTGGGCAAGGGTGACTACATCGTGGTCGAGGCCGATGAATCCGACGCCTCGTTCCTGAACCTGCTGCCGGTGATGGCCATCGTCACCAACATCGATGCCGACCACATGCAGACCTACGGGCATGACTTCGAACGCCTGAAAACCGCGTTCGTCGACTTCCTGCACCGCATGCCCTTCTATGGCACCGCCATCCTGTGCACCGACGATGCGCCGGTGCGCGACATCCTGCCGCAGGTCTCGTGCCCGATCACCAGCTACGGCTTCGGCGAGGACGCGCAGGTGCGTGCGGTCGACGTGCGCGCGCTCGACGGGCAGATGCATTTCACGGTGCACCGGCGCAACGGCATCATCCTGCCCGACCTGCCGGTGGTCCTGAACCTGGCGGGCCGGCACAATGTGCTCAATGCCCTGGCGGCAATTGCGGTCGCGGTCGAACTCAACATCCCGGACGCCGCCGTGCAACAGGCACTGGCACGCTTCCAGGGCGTCGGGCGCCGCTTCCAGCGCTACGGCGACATCGCCTGCAGCCATGGCGGACGCTTCACGCTGGTCGACGACTACGGCCACCATCCGGTCGAGATGGCGGCCACGATTGCGGCCGCACGCGGCGCATTTCCGGGTCGCCGGCTGCTGCTGGCCTTCCAGCCGCACCGCTACACGCGCACCCGCGATTGTTTCGACGACTTCGTCAAGGTCATCGGCCAGGTCGATGGCGTTCTGCTGTCCGACGTCTATCCGGCCGGCGAGACACCGATCGTCGCGGCAGACGGCCGGGCACTGGCCCGCGCGCTGCGGGTTGCCGGTCAGGTGGAGCCGGTGTTCATCGACGACATCAAGACCATGGCGCAGGCCATCATCGACAACAGCCAGGACGGCGACGTGGTGCTGTGCATGGGCGCCGGCACCATCGGTTCGGTACCGGCCCGCGTGGTCGAGCTCGGTGCGCAGGCCCAGGAGCAGACGGCATGACGACGCCGTCGCCAGCCGCCATGGGCAAGGTCGCCGTGCTGATGGGCGGCGCCTCGGCCGAACGCGAGATCTCGCTGATGTCGGGTACCGGCGTGCTGCAGGCACTGCGCGACCGCGGCGTCGATGCCCACCCCTTCGATCCGTCCGAGCGCGACCTGCACGAACTGCGCAGCGACGGATTCACGCGTTGTTTCATTGCCCTGCACGGCCGCTTTGGCGAAGACGGCACGGTGCAGGGTGCACTGGAGCTGCTGGGTATCCCGTATACCGGCTCAGGCGTGATGGCCAGCGCGATCGCGATCGACAAGGTCATGACCAAGCGGGTCTGGCTGGCCGAAGGTCTCCCCACCCCCGCCTACCGCTTGCTGCAGGCGGGCGGCTATCAGGCCAAGGACGTGATCGCGCTGCCCGACACGCTGGGCCTGCCGCTGATCGTCAAGCCGGCACGCGAGGGCTCGTCCATCGGCGTGGCCAAGGTGCTCGGTTATTCGCAGATGCAGGAGGCGGTGGCACAGGCGGCCGCGCTCGACAGCGACGTGCTGTGCGAACAATTCATCAGCGGCGACGAGGTGACATGCCCGATCCTGGGGATCGGCGCACAGGCGCGGGCCTTGCCGGTGATCCGCATCGTCGCGCCCGAAGGCAACTACGATTACCAGAACAAGTACTTCACCGACGACACCCAGTACCTGGTGCCGTGCGGGCTTCCCGCAGGCGAAGAAGCGCGAATCCAGGCGCTGGCCCTGCGCGCCTACCAGTTGCTGGGGTGCCGCGGCTGGGGCCGCGTCGATGTGATGATCGACGGCGCCACGCGGGCGTCCAGCCTGCTGGAGATCAACACCTCGCCCGGCATGACCAGCCATTCGCTGGTGCCCATGTCTGCACGCGCGGCCGGCATCAGCTACGAGGACCTGTGTCTGCAGCTGCTGCAGAACGCGGCCCTGGACAACCACCATTCGCAGCCGGCGGATGGCCCGCAGCCCGGTGGGACGCCATGACATGGCAAGTCCACGCACGGGTCCCACCTCCGAGTCCAAGGGTCGCGCCCCTGGTGCCTTGCGCCGCTCCCCGCGCAGTGGAGACACGCGCATGAACGACGCGCTGATGCTGCCCTTCGACGTCCGGCTGATGCACATGACAGCCTCGGTGCTGTTTGCGGTCTTTGCGGTAATGACACTGACGGCGCTGGCCGGCTGGGTTGCACAGCGTCCGCAATTCGCCATCGCGGCTATCACCGTGACCGGCGACGTGACCCACAACAATGAGCCGACGCTGCGTGCCAACGTGCTGCCCCGGCTCGGTGGCAACTTCTTCACGCTCGACCTGGTCCAGGCGCGCCAGCTGTTCGAAGCCACACCCTGGGTCCGCCACGCCGTCGTGCGCCGGGTCTTTCCGAACCGGCTGCGCGTCGAATTGCAGGAACACCAGGCCGCCGCTTACTGGGGCCCGGAGGATGCGTCGCGGCTGCTCAACACCCATGGCGAGGTGTTCGAAGCCAACGTGGGCGAGGTCGAGCATGAAACGCTGCCACGCCTGGACGGCCCCGCGGGGCAGGAGCCGCAGGTACTGGCGATGTACCAGGTGCTGCAACCGATGCTCGAGAAGCTCGAACTCGGCCTGGAACAGCTCACGCTCAGCGGCCGTGGCGGCTGGACCGCCGAACTCGACACCGGTGCGGTGATCGAGCTCGGCCGCGGCAGCGACGACGAAGTCATCCAGCGCATGACCCGCTTCCTGCGCACGATCGCGCAGGTCACCTCCCGCTACAACCGCAATCCCGATGCCGTGGAGTCGGCCGACCTGCGGCATGCGGATGGTTACGCGCTGCGGCTGCGTGGCGTGAGCACGGTGGTCATGGACAGTCAGAAGAAATAGCGCAAACAACAGGTATCGATATGGCGAAAGAATACAAGGACCTGGTCGTCGGACTGGACATCGGAACCGCCAAGGTGATGGTGGTGGTGGCCGAAGTCATGCCCGGCGGCAAACTCAAGCTGGCCGGGCTGGGCGTGGCACCCAGCACCGGCATCCGGCGCGGCGTGGTGGTCAACATCGACGCCACCGTGCAGAGCATCCAGCTGGCCCTCAAGGAGGCCGAGTTGATGGCCGACTGCAAGATCACGCGGGTCTACACCGGCATCACCGGCAGCCATATCCGCGGTATCAATTCCAGCGGCATGGTGGCGATCAAGGACCGCGAGGTCACGCAGGCCGACGTGGCCCGGGTCGTCGAGACGGCCAAGGCAATCAATATCTCGACCGACCAGCGGCTGCTGCTGGTGGAGCCGCAGGAATTCATCATCGACGGGCAGGACGTCAAGGAGCCGATCGGCATGAGCGGCATCCGGCTCGAGGCCAAGGTGCATATCGTGACCGGTGCGCAGAGCGCGGCCGAGAACATCATCAAGTGCGTGCGCCGCTGCGGGCTGGAGGTCGAGCAGCTGATGCTCAACCCACTGGCGTCCAGCCTGTCGGTGCTGACCGACGACGAACGCGAACTCGGTGTTGGCCTGGTCGACATCGGCGCCGGCACCACCGACGTGGCGATTTTCGCCAACGGCGCGATCCGGCATACCGCGGTGATTCCGATCGCCGGAGACCTGATCACCAGTGACATCGCGATGGCGCTGCGCACCCCGACCAAGGACGCCGAGGACGTGAAGATCGACAGCGGCTGCGCCAAGCAGTTGCTGACCGATGCCGAGACGCAGGTCGAGGTCCCCGGTCTGGGCGATCGCGGGCCCCGCCTGCTCAGCCGCCAGGTGCTGGCCGGCGTGATCGAGCCGCGGGTCGAGGAGATCTTCGCGCTGGTGCACCAGGTGATGCGTGAGTCCGGCTTCGAGGAGGTGCTGTCCTCGGGCATCGTGCTCACCGGAGGCTCCAGCATCATGCCGGGCATGGTCGAACTGGGTGAAGACATTTTTCTGAAACCGGTGCGCCGCGGCGTACCCAAGTATTCGGGCGTGCTGTCCGACATGGTGGCGCAACCGCGCGCTGCCACCGTGATGGGTCTGCTCGAGGAAGCCCGGCTGGCGCGCATGCGCGGTCTCAAGGTGGCCCAGAAGAACGGCTCGATGCGAACCGCTTTTGGCCAGGTCAAGGACTGGTTCGTGGGGAACTTCTGATGGCACAGCTTCACTTTGCGGATCGCAGCCGCCCGCGCGGCGAGCGCCACGGCGGCGACAGGACCTGGCTGGCACGCGGCAGTCCCCACCTCCGATGGCGATGTCCCAGGCCGCCTGACCCGGGAGGCGGGCGGCAAACGATTCAGACGACAGATCAAGGCAACTGCAACATTTTTGGAGAACAACATGAGTATTGAAATGATTGAAGAACAGACGTTCAACATGGGCACGCAGATCAAGGTGATCGGTGTCGGTGGCGGCGGCGGCAACGCGGTCGAGCACATGATCGCCTGCGACGTGGGCGGCGTCGAGTTCATCTGCGCCAACACGGACGCGCAGGCGCTGAGCCGCAGCGCCGCGCACAAGACCATTCAGCTCGGCATCACCGGCCTGGGCGCCGGCAGCAAGCCGGACAAGGGCCGCGACGCAGCCGAGCAGGCGGTGGAAGAGATTCGCGCATCGATCGAAGGCGCCCACATGTTGTTCATCACCGCCGGCATGGGCGGCGGCACCGGGACCGGCGCTGCGCCGGTGATCGCCCGCGTCGCCCGCGAGATGGGCATCCTGACCGTGGGTGTGGTCACCAAGCCTTTCGACTTCGAAGGCGGCCGCCGCATGCTGATTGCAGACAGCGGCCTGTCCGAGCTCGAGGTCAACGTCGATTCGCTGATCGTCGTTCTCAACGAGAAGCTCGAGGAAGTGCTGGGCGACGACATCACGCAGGACGAGGCCTTTGCCCACGCCAACGACGTGCTCAAGAACGCCGTCGGCGGCATCGCCGAGATCATCAACGTGCCGGCCCACATGAACGTCGACTTCGAGGACGTGCGCACTGTGATGGGCGAGCCTGGCAAGGCGATGATGGGCACGGCCACGGCCGGCGGCCCGGACCGCGCCCGCATCGCAGCCGAGCAGGCCGTCGCCTGCCCGCTGCTCGAAGGCGTGGACCTGTCCGGCGCCAAGGGCGTGCTGGTGCTGATCACCGCGTCCAAGGGCTCGCTGAAGCTGTCCGAGTCCAAGCTGGCGATGAACACCATCCGCGCGTTTGCGTCGCCAGAC
>Ga0116169_1002937_pt1 | contig 11937 bp, 6 predicted proteins | sample AD_UKC130_MetaG_FD_89796 | JGI IMG/M metagenome (GOLD analysis project Ga0116169, IMG submission 89796) | Active sludge microbial communities of municipal wastewater-treating anaerobic digesters from Canada - AD_UKC130_MetaG | ecosystem: Engineered > Bioreactor > Anaerobic > Digestate | place...
GATTCGGTGAACGGTGAGTTGGTTTCGATCTTCAGTCTGCTTGCCGGCGAAAGCCAGCTGGGTATGTCGATCGCGCTTTGCAACCCGTTCGGCATTATCGCCTTCTGTGGAATTATCGCGGCACTGATCTTCGCGGCCGTCGCCGCGCGTGATCCTCGCCCGTCAGAAGACGATTTGCTCGATGCCGCAGAAGAAGTTGCGATGGTAGAGCACCCGCTCAGTCGCTAGGCAAAAAGGATCGCCGGCCATCTCGACAATCTCGATGACCGGCGGCGCCGCCTAGTTCGTGCGATGGAAGACCGCGAGCGCCTCGAGGTGGTGCGTGTGCGGAAACAGATCGAAGGCGCGTAGCGAGTCAAGCTCGTAACCAAGCTCACGCAGTGTCTTGGTGTCGCGCGCGAGCGCAACCGGGTCGCATGCCACATACACCAGGTTCGCGGGGCGCAGAGCGCCGAGCTGCGCGCACACCTCGCCACCTGCGCCTGAGCGAGGCGGATCAAGCACAACGGTTGCGCGAGACAGGCGCTCGCGAACCGGCGCAGAAGCCTTGAGTAGATCGGCAAGGTAGGTGTCGACGCGTGAAGTAAGTGCAAGCGCACCGACCAGCTCCGCGAGGTTCTCGGCCGCATCGTCGGTTGCGCCGCCATCGGCCTCGACGGTGGTCACCTTGAGTGATGGGCCAGCTGCCTCGGCCATGGCCGCTGCAAGCAGGCCAGCACCGCCATAAAGATCAAGGTTGGTTGCGGTGGCGTCGAAGCGGCCCGCATCAATCAGAGCGAGGATCGCATCGCGCACCGCTTCGAACAGCGTGTTCGGGGCCTCGCGATGCACCTGCCAGAACCCGCCAGCGCGCACAAGAAACTCTCGGCCGCCAACGGACTCGCGCACGGCGTCATTCTCGCCCGGGCGCGAGCGCTCGCCGGGATGCGAGACCAGCATGCGCGCATCGTCGGCGCTCGGGGCAATCAGGTCGACCGCCTCGAGATCGGGCATGTGGTCTTCGAGGGGAGCGATGTAGCCGATCGACTCGACCGCGAGCGGCAGCGACTCAACCGTAATCACGTTGCGGCTGCGTGCGGCGTAGGGACCCACTTCGCCGGTCTCGGGGTCAATGTGCAGGCGCACGCGGGTGCGCCAGCCGAGGCCGTTCGCCTCGTCGTCGCCCGGGGCCGCCTCGACGGTAACGCCGGTGCCGCCGGTCACGCGATTGAGGGCAGCATCATCGAGCCCGCCGAAGCGGCGCAGTGAATCAGCGAGCACGTCTGCCTTCAGGGCGCGCTGACGCTCAAGCGCGATGTGCCCAAACTCGGCACCGCCCGCCCGCTCGTCGGCATCGCGCTCGAGCGCCGCCTCTGGCCAGATGTGCGGGCGGCGATCCTCTGATGCTTGAAGAACTGAAACGGTCGTAGCGCGAGCAAACGACTTCTTGCGCGCCTCGGTGACCTTTGCAAGCACACGCTCGCCGGGAATCGTGTCAGAGACGAAGACGACGCGGCCCTCGTGGCGGGCAACGCAGACGCCGCCGTGTGCGATGCCGGTTACGTCGAGTTCAATGAGATCGCCGGGCTGCAGAGCTGGCGTAGGTGTTGCGGTCATGCTGACTATTCTTTCACCGTTGGGTGGGCGAGGCGCGCGAATCAGAGCTGGCCGAGCTCGCCCAGACGCGCTGCAAGGTCAGCCCTGCTTGCCGCGCCAAGCTTTGCCCGTGCCGCCGCAAGGTGAGATTCGACCGTGCGCACGCTGCAGCTCAGGCGTTCGGCCACTTCGCGATTGCTGAGGCCGTGCGCCGCGAGTTGCGCGACATCTGTCTCTCGCTTCGTGAGCCGGCTTCTTGGCGCGGGCGTGAGTGCGACAATCTCGAACCATGGTGCGTGCTGCCTGGCCGCTGTTTCGATTTCGTGCAGTAGCGCGGTGCATCGGGCAACGCCACCGCTCGCGCGCCGACGCACGAAGATTGTTTGCGCCTCCTGCAACGCATAGACCGCAGGGGCCCAGAGCCCGAGCCTCTGAAGTTGCTCTGCGGTGCGCATGAGCACGACGGGGTTCTGGGCTCTGAGCGCTCCGAGGTGGGCTGCTGCAAGGCAAAATACAGGTAGCGTGTTGCTGGTGCCGCCTGGGCTTGACTCTTTGCCGTCGGGCGTGAGCCCCGGCACTCGAACCGTGTCGAGCGCGCCACGCAGGTAGTCGAGCATGTGATGCGTCGGTTTGCGCAGCTCCGCTGGGGTGTGGGCGGGGTCTTTGAGCTCGGCTCCGATGAGTGCGATGACTCGCTGTAGGCGAATAGGGAGAAACTGCGGTAGACGCTGCTCAAAGCCAGTCCATTCGCGCGCGGCGCGTGCGGTGTCGCCGGCTGCGACCGCGATCGCAGCCGAGCTGAGATGTTGCACCCAGAGCCGGTGAAACGGGGCACCCGGCAGGTTCTGCACTGTCTCTGCAATCGCTTGCATGGTTGACAGGTGCGTTGCGGTGAGCATCGCAATTGTGCCCTCGGCGACGGCAGCGGCTATCAGCTGGTCGTGCAAGGCGCGCTCACTGTTCAGCGCGAGAACCGAGATGCGAGATCGGCGCAGTTGCGCGGCTTCGCTTGAGTTCGAAGACTGCGAGCGCGGGGTGAGCCCTTCCGGTAGCCAGGTGCCTGCACGGGCGCTTTCGAGCACCAGGAGTTGTTCGGCGAGCAACGCGACCTCGTCGTTGGTGTGACTTTGTGCGGCGTGAAAGATTGGCTCTAGGTCTGTGCCGAGCGGATCAACGTCGTTCCATCTGGCAAAGACCGTGGCCGCCCGATCGAAGTCGGTCTGTTCCGGGTTAAGGTCACCTGTTCGGGTGCGGGTCTCAAGTGCACCGAGCTGCGCAAGCAGTTGAGTGCGCAAGAATTCGATCTTGTGCTGACGTGTTGCTGAGGTGGCCGCAGCCACATCGCTATCGGGGTGCTGGGGCGACCCGGGTGCCACGGCGTGCAAAGAGGCGCAGGGCTTCTGCGGGGCCCCGAAACACCGCTGCTGCACGCACTCGCATAAACTCGTTGAACACCTCAGTAGTACTTGCTCGGAGCAAAAGATCGCGAGACTCTTGGCGACCAAAACGCACAAGATCTGCGGTGAGCTCACCCACTAACCGTGCGTGAGCATCCGCAATGACTTGGTGGTGCGGCGTCTGCGTCGGCAGGGGCTCGGGGCCGGCTGTGAAGTTCCATGCACAGTAGATGACTTCGCGGTCAGGCAGCGGAATGCCAAGTGCCTCTTGCGCGAGTAACTTCTCGGCCGCGAGCTGCCCAGCGCGGGCAAGGAGCCTGCGATCGGCGAGCAACGAGAGTGGCGCCGAAAGCAGCTCGGGAACGTTGAAGAGTTGCGCATCGTGCGGGGTCTCGATCATCACCCCGGCTTCGTGCAGTTCGGCCACGCACTGAGTGCCAATGAGCTCTGACGCGCCCTGCAAGGTGCGCGGTTCGAGTTTCGAGAGGGCGACGGCGGCTGCGATGCTTTCGGGTGTGAGATGCCGCTCAGCTGCCTGAACAGCAAAGTGAAACGTTGAGAGGTAGAGGTCACCGGTGTCGATTTCTGAGATCGAAGGGTGAGGATCCGCGCGCACTTTGCCGGCCTCGGCGAGCTCAATCAGCTCAAGAAGCCAGCCTGGGCGCCCCCACGCCATCGCAATCACGGCATTTATTGTGACTGAGTCGAGCGGCATGCGTTGCGAGACTTTCACAATCTGTTCGGCCTCGTGGCGGCCAAGCGGCTCGATTCGAAACACTTTGCTCTGGGTTACGCGGGGCACTGCCGGGTGGCCTGATGCGACGAGTTCTGATGCGAAGTCGTGGTAGGCCTTCGCCGCACTATCGGTGTTGATCGCGCCCACGCACACGGTTCCAGCGGCCACCTGATTTGCGAGCGCGTGCAGCAGCTCGCTGGTGGCGTTCTCTAGGCCGTCGAACAGCACGATGTGTTTGGTGGTGGCCTGCTTTAACCGCGCAACCGAATCATGCGAATTGTCTTGTATGAGACAGGGGGTGAATTCGGATGCCTCGAGATGTTCGGCAAGCTCGCGAAGCGTGTGTGATCTGCCGCTCTGGCTCGGCCCGCTGAGCATGATGACATCAGACTGTGTGATTTCTCGCAGCAGCCTGGTGGTCAAAAGATGGCGCGGAAGCGCCACCGTCTCCAAATGATTCACTTTTCTTACCCCAATCTCGAAAAGTGACACCGGTCGGTGAGTTTCACACTATCCCTCTTAGGGCAGTTGTACATAGCAACGTGAGGGAGCACCTCAGAAACCTCAGTAGTGAGGCGTGTAGCAATCAGTAGTGTGCAGCTTTTTGAGGGGCCAGTTTTTAGATTTTGCGCGGGATCAACCCAGCCGACTTGCGGGTTACGCAGTGGCGTGCGTGGTTGAGGTGATGCCGCTCTACTCTTCTTGCACACGCGCTGTTTGCGGGGCCAAGTTCCAGTTGGGGGAGACCGGTACTGCGGATGGCGACAAGGGATTTGGGGATTACCTTGAGTAAAGCTGAGAAGTTGCGAACGCATCGCAAAATCGGTGCTGCGGTTGTCGCCCTTGGAACCGCAGCGGCACTGACGGTCACGGGAGCCGCGCTCGGTATGACTGCGTCAAATGCCGACTCGCAGACGCCGCCGGCCGGTGAAGTTTCAGTAGCGCACGGGCACGGTCTCTATCTCGATGTGCTCGGCCTCAACCTTGCTGGCACCGCGAGCGCGCACAGTGCCGCGGGCGAAAGCGGTGGCTGGAGCGATGAGCAGGTCGCGCAACTGCAAGCGAGCCTGCTCGGCCTCAACGTCGAAGTCGGAACGGTGACACTGCCGCTGCTGCAGAATCCAAGTAACCCGAGCGCTGGCGGGCTGCTCAGCCTCAGTACACTCAGCGCACTCGTCGGCACCGCGAATTCGCCTAGCGCCACGAACGGCATCGCGAGTTCAGGCCTGCTCGGTAGCGGCGGGAGCGCGGTCAACCTCGACCCCAGCACAGTCGGCAACGCGTTTGAGCCGGCCACGCTCGATGTGAGCGCGCTGCTTGAGCAGGTGCTCGGTGAGTCCATACGTGACACAGTGCTCGACACCGCACGGTTTGAGATCGGTGCGATCGGCGCGAAAGCAGAGAAGAATGCAGGTCAGGTTTCGAGCCAGTACATGCTTGCCGACCTCAACGCCGAAGTGCACAGTCCGCTTGTGGGCGGGCTCGTGCAGACCGTGCACAGCACGGTGGACGACCTGGTTGAACCAATTAACGATCTGGTCGGCCCGACTGGAGCGCTGCGCGACGCACTGACGTCGACCGTTTCGACCGTCGACGCGCTGCCGCTCGTGACCGCTAGCGTGGGTGACGCTTCTATCGACCTCAGTGGGCTGGTTACGACCGTGAACAACGAACTGCTCGCTGCTCCGCTACAGAACGCAGATGGCTCGATCACGATTAATCTGAGTAGCGGCCTCATCACCCTCGATTTGGCAGAAATTGTCGTTGAGAACCACCCCACCGCGACCTCGCTCAACAACATGCCCGCAAACACCAATGTGTTCTCTGGCGCTGTAGTGACTGCAATTCTTGACGGCGTAAGCGATCTGCTCATCGGTAGCGGCACCAATTCGCTTGTGTCGAAGGTCGTGAAGGTTGTAACAAAGGGTATCTATGACGCGAACGTGAGCTTGAGTTTGAACGTTTCGCTGGAGCTTGCAACCGGCCTACCGCTCATTGGTACTCTCGAAGTGGCGAAGGGGCCGATCTCCATCACGAGCACCGTGGGTGCGCTCGTCGGTGCCGTCGGGTATGACCCCGAAGCTTTCAATATTGATGTGAGCGGTGTGGCATTGATCCCGGGATTGGGCAATGTTTGTGTACCGATAACAGGGCCTTGCGTGAGTACCCTGGTGAATCTTGGCGCGCTGTTGCAACCTGTGGTGAGTAGCCTCGATGGAGCCATCGCAAATATTGGCGCTACGGCATTGAAACCGACTATTGACACTGTAATTCCGGGTTTGCAGCCTGGGCTGGTTAATGCACTCGAACCGCTGGTGACGAGCCTGCTTGACGACGGGCTTGATCCTCTCTTGAACAAAGTGTTGGCTTTGACAATCAACGAGCAACCGACCTCCGCGCCCACGAATGCGACGGGTGGCGACCTAGGCGCAGACAGCTTTACCGTGCGAGCGCTGAGCCTCACGCTGTTGCCACTTCTTCCCGACGACCTTGTGAAAATAGAGCTCGCCTCGGCCACGGTGAAGGCTGCCGATCCTGCGGCCGCCATCTCCGCTACTCCCGAAAAGGTTGCAGCGGGTGAGGTCGTGACCATCGCGGGCAGCTACTTTACACCGAACTCGTCGGTGTCGATTACGATCCCCGGCGTGGCCGCTCCGATTGTCGCCACCACCGACAGCAGCGGTGCCTTTAGCGCAAACTGGACTGTGCCCGCGGGCTTCGCGACCGGTGCCGTCACTATTACGGCAACGAACGGAAGCAAGGTGGCCACCGACTCCGTGACGGTGGTTGCGCCCACGCTGACCGCGAGTGACGCGGTGCAGGGCGGCACGGTCACGGTCACGGGCACCAACTTTGTTCCGGGTGAGACCGTGACAATCGCGCTCCCCGGCGGTGGCAGCACGACGGTTACCGCGCTCGTCGACGGCAGCATTAGCTACAGTTGGCCGGTGTCGCAGACCCAATCGCCTATCGTGGTGACGTTTACGGCCACTGGTGCGAGCGGGCGCACCGCGAGTGACACGGCGACTATCACGAGAGCAGTCGCAACGCTCACCTCAACGAACCCGGTGGCGCCAGGTGACACTGTCACGGTCACCGGCGGCAACTTTGCGCCGGGTGAGGCAGTTACGTTCACGCCGCCCCCAAGTTGCGCCGTGATCAGTGGTACCCCAGTGGTGGCAGATATCAACGGCAATTTCACCCTGACGTGTCTTGCTAGTGGTGCCTTGAGTGACGGTACTGTGCTGAGCTTTACCGCCGTCGGCAATGGCAGTGGCCGCTCGGCTACTTCGCAGACCTCGGTCGAAACCGACCCCCCGGCGGACGCCAACGCCAACGCCTCGGCCTCGGCTGCAGCCTCGGCTCAGGCCGACGGCAATAACGAGATCGCGGCTCAGGCGGCGGCTCAGGCGGCTGCATTTACTGAGGCAGACAGCAACACCGCGGCGGACGCGGCGGCAACGCCTAACGCCGAGTCTGCGGCCAAGGCCGCGGCACGCGCGAGTGTCTCGGCCGGTGCATCTGTGAACGCCTCGTCGACTTCGACGTCGATCGGCTCGGCCCAAGTGGCCGCGCAGGCGAGTTCGAACAGTACCGCGAACCCGAATGCGAACGTCAACGCGAACGCCTCAGTAGCGGGCTCGACGCAGGGCACAGTGGATGCGCGCATCTCTTCGCAGGCGGCCTCCGACGCGGCAGCCAATGGTGCGGCTGCAGACCCCTCGGCGACAGCATCGCAAGACGCGACCGCAAATGCAAAAGCCAATGCAAACGCGTCGGCGTCGGCGTCGGCGTCTGCTCGAGCCAATGGCGATGATTCGCCCGCGGCTCAGGCAGCCGCTCAGGCCGCCGCCTACTCCACGACCTCGAGCATCGCAACTGCGAATAGCACCGCGAGCGCGGCAGCAACTGTGGACGCCACTGCTGCGGCAAGGGCAGCCGCGTACACCTCGGTTGACGCGAATGTCTCGACAGACGCATCGAGCGATGTGACTGCATCGGCAAACGTTGCCGCGCAGGCCGCCGCGCAGGCTTCGACTACCGCGAGCACTGATGCTGAGGCAAGCGCCGACCACAACGCCGACTCGGCGGCTGACGGCAGCTTCGATTCGAAGTCGGCCGCCCGGTCTGCTGCAGAAGCATCGTCTGCCTCGAATGCCCATACGGTGGGCTCCTCACAAGCGGCGGTCGATGCGGCGGCGAACACGCAGGCAAACGCGAACGCATCCGCTTCGGCGTCTGCCTCGGCCGACGCCGACAACCACAGCAACCCGAGTGCGCAGGCCGCGGCTCAGGCGGCTGCATTCACAACAGCTACCAGCAACACGGCAGCGAAGGCAGCGGCGACGCCAAACGCTGAGTCCGCGGCCGAGTCTGCGGCCCGCCCGAATGCGAACGCGACGGCCTCGGTCACCGCGGCGGCAAACTCCACGTCGCAGGCAGTCGCAGCGGCGCAGTCGACCGCGACAACAAGCGCGGCGCAAGACGCCGACACCTCGGCTTCGGCAACCGCGGACGCGGTGGCTTCCGCTCAGGCGGCGGCCCTGTCGACCGCGTCAACCACCGCATCACAGAACGCCTCGGCGGACGTGAACGCCTCGGCATCCGCATCGGCATCTGCGATGGCCGACAGTAAAGCGAATGCAGCGGCCCAGGCTGCGGCCGAAACCGCAGCGCTCGCGAACGCATCAACCACCGCGACGGCTGACACCTCAGCGGCAGCAACAGCAAACGCTGAGGCCGCCGCACAGATCGCGGCCCAGATCGCGGCGCGGGCAAACGTGCTCACTACTGCCTCTGCAAACGCTTCACAGAACACCTCGGCAGAGGTGAACTCGGCTGCAAACGTGGCGGCTCAGGCCACCGCGACGTCAACCGCAAGCTCCTCGAGCAGGGCCGACCAAAACGCGCAGGCAAACGCGGCTGCCTCGTCTAACAACCAGTCGGCAGCAGAAGCAGCCGCGCGACAGGCCGCAACCGCAAACTCGACTGCTACCGCGGCTCAGACCGCCGCTGCGACGGCCACGGCGAGCGTCGATCCCAAGGTGGCCGTTGGTGGAACAACCCCGCAGGCAAACACCCAGGCGCAGGCAAACGTCGCTTCGCACGCGGCCTCGCAGGCGGCTGCGAACGCGAGCGGCGGCAAGCAACTGGTGAAGACGGGCGCCACCATCGGCGGCCTCTCATTCGCCGGTGTGATCCTGCTGCTCGCAGGTTCGCTTGTGCTGATTACTAGACGGCGAGGGCGAAGCCTGGTGTAGCAAACTCCCGAAGCATCACCAGGCGAGTGGCCAGAATCGATTCTGAGATTCTGGCCGCTCTCGCCGCACAGTAGGAGCGCGGTTTGGCCATAGAGTATGAGTCACTGCAATTGTCAGCGTTGTTTCTGGTGAAGAAGCCGGGTCAGCGCGATCGAGCTACTGGGGGGTCGGCTTGAGCACATCTTCAGCCGAAACAGAGACCGTGACCGATAACTCAGCCGACGGCGCTGAGCGCGCCGAAAGTGATGCAACGTCAATGGTCCGTGACGCGGCAGCTAAGCCGCAGCCCACGACTGCGACCGCCGCGAAACCTAAAACCTGGGTGCGCCTCGTCGCGCTTGTCGCGGTGCTCTTCACCGGCTGGCACGTCTTCGCCTCGTTTCTCTGGATCGCCCCATACTCGGAGAACGCCCGCGAGGTAGTGCCGGGGCAACTGCTCACCAACTACATGATTCCGTTCTTCGGTCAGTCGTGGAGCGTCTTCGCTCCAGAGCCAATTAACGGCGACTACCACTTCAATGTGCGCGCCATCATCAAGACGAGCGACGGTGGCACAGAAGAGACCGGTTGGGTCAGCGCCACAGATGTCGAGCTTTCGATGATCCAGTACAACCTGGTGCCGCCGCGCGCTGGCATCCAATCGAGCGAGGTGGCCTCGAGCTACAAGGGTGCGTTCGACAGCATGCAAGAGGTTGACCGTGCGGTCATTGCGGGCGATTTCGAGGTTGAAAACTGGGAGGTGGGGCTTCGCGCCGCGCTTGAGAGCCAAAAGAGCGAGGGCGGATCCTCGCCAGCAAATCGCAGCGCAACCATCGACGAGCTGATGCGCGAAGAGCACCGCAGCACCGCCTACGCAACGCAGGTCGCGCGCGCCATCTGGGGCGACAGCGTGCAGCAGGTGCAGTACCGCGTGAGCCGTCAGAACATCATTCCTTTCGCTCAGCGGCACGACCCGAGCGCCGTGCGACCGGAGCCCATGGTGGTACTGCCCGGCTGGCGTGGCCCTGTCGTTGAAGAAGGCCAGAATGACGGCAACTTTGGCGACGTCTTCCGTGCTCAGTTCGAGAGGATCACGCGATGAGCGAGCAAGCACAGACCCCAGTGGCGCGCTTCGGCGCATTCATCGGCAGCCTCATTTCGGCCACTTGGATGGCTACTATGAACGGCATTGGCAACGCGGTGGCGTGGTTTGAGAATTGGCTTTTTGGCGGCAAAAAGGCGCTCTACGGTCTTGCGGTGACCCGCATGATTTTTGGCGTCACCGCCTTCGGCCTGCTGGCATCGAACTTCAGCACGCGGCTATACACCTTCGGCTCGGGCTCGGCTTGGAACGGCGAGCTCGCGGCACCCCTCAGCGACTTTCCGAAGATCTGGATCTTCAGCGCGTTTCACGCGGTAGCCGCAAACGACGTGGCCTTCACCGCGCTCTACCTGCTGCTCGCGGTGCTCGCGGTGCTCTTCTGCATCGGCTGGCGCTTTCGCATCGTGCACCCAATCTTCTTCGTGATGTGGGTGAGTTTCATCGAGATGAACGACATGGTTGGCGACCAGGGCGACAACATGTTCCGCATCGCGCTGATCATCATGTTCTTCGCAGACCCTGCCGCGCGCTGGTCGCTTGATGCGCGCCGCCGCGCGAAGAAAGAGTGGTTTGCCGAGGGTAGCTCGCCGCGCCACATCGGCACTGTGCTGCACAATCTCGCGCTCATCGCGCTTACCGCGCAGGTCGCGTTTGTGTACGGCTCGGGTGGCCTCTTCAAAGCGCAGGGCAACCCCTGGGCGCACGGCTACGCGGTCTACGACCCGCTGCAGACCACCCGCTTCGGCACTTGGCCGGTGCTGAGCGACCTGATCACGGCGTGGGGGCCGATGGTGGCGATCGGCACCTGGGGTTCGATCTTGCTGCAGGGCGCGTTCTTGCTTGCCCTGCTCTCGCGCCCAACCAGGCTGCTCGCGCTCTTTGGCATTCTCGGGTTCCACGTGATGATCGGCGTGCTGATGGGGCTGCCCTGGTTCTCTCTGACACTGATCGCGATCGACTCGATCTTCATTCGCGACCGCAGCTGGAAGCGCATTACCGAGGGCATCGGTGAGAAATGGCGAACGGCGATGGGCGGCGAATCATCGAAGCCCGTAGCCGTGGCTGAGAGCGCCTGAAGGTTCTATATTCGGCCTGAAATTTTCAGGTCGCGCGGGATCATCCCAGCCGCTTGCGGGTCTATGCTGAGGCTGTGCACGCAAACGATGCTGCGGTCGCAGTAGAGGGGCTGACGGTGCGGCGAGGCCGCCACACCGTGTTCGACGGCGTGAGTCTGAGCGTGCTACGCGGGCAAATCACCGGCTTGCTCGGGCTGCGGCAAGACCACGCTGATGCGCGCGATCGTCGGCGTGCAGGCGGGCGTGAGCGGTCAGGTGAGGGTGCTCGGCGAGGCTGCGGGTGCCGCTTCGCTTCGGCGTCGAGTCGCCTACGCAACGCAGGCCGCCTCGGTCTACGATGACCTGACCGTGGCGCAGAACCTGCGCTATTTCGCTCGGGTGCTCGGGGTGCCGTCTCGTGAGGTGACCCGAGTCACGGAGCTGGTGGGGCTCGCGCAGCAGGCGGGGCAGCGCGTCGAATCGCTGAGCGGCGGCCAGCGGGGCCGTGTGTCGCTCGCGGCAGCCCTGCTGGGGTCGCCCGAGCTCGTCGTGCTCGACGAGCCAACGGTCGGACTCGATCCGGTGCTGCGTGCAGAGCTCTGGCAGCTCTTTCGCGAGCTCGCGGCGCAGGGGGCAACGCTGCTCGTGAGCAGCCACGTCATGGATGAGGCGCTGCGCTGCGATCGGCTGCTGTTGCTGCGTGAGGGTCAGATTGTTGCCGACACGACCCCCAGTGAACTGCTTGAGGTGACCGGCACGAGCGACCCCGAGCAGGCGTTTCTCGCGATCATTGCGGCGCGGGGTGACAGCGTGGAATCGCCCCGATCAGGCA
>Ga0116169_1002942_pt1 | contig 11928 bp, 8 predicted proteins | sample AD_UKC130_MetaG_FD_89796 | JGI IMG/M metagenome (GOLD analysis project Ga0116169, IMG submission 89796) | Active sludge microbial communities of municipal wastewater-treating anaerobic digesters from Canada - AD_UKC130_MetaG | ecosystem: Engineered > Bioreactor > Anaerobic > Digestate | place...
GCCTCCCCCACTTAACCTTGCGGTTTGAAGTGGGGGCTTCTTGCTTCATCCACCGTGCCTAAAAACAGGTCTTATACGATGTCCACAAGCGTAACTTCGGGGGCTTCCCTCCCTACGATAAAAATATTGTTATGATGGTTTTTGACGGAATGGGTTCAAATATACTGAAAAAAATTTGTCGCAAAACAGTTTTTTAATCAAAAATATGAAAAAAGAACTTACATCTGTTTATCCTTGTACAACTGTTGCAGCCATGACATCATATCGTTCAGGGATATCCCCAAATGAACATGGTTGGCTTGGTTGGACTTTATATTTTAAGGAAATAAACCGCATAGTTGATACTTTTTTAAACAGAGACAGTATAAAAGGAAAACCTGCGGCGAAATTTAATGTTGCAAAAACACTGATGCCATATAAGACAATATATCAAAAAATACAAGAAGTAAATCCTGATATTGAATGTTATGAAATTAATCCGCAAAATATAAAAGCTTCAGCTGGATGTAATTATGATATAGAAGTTGAAAGCTTATCTGAACTTTGTGATAGTATTAAATATATATGCAGTACGGGAAAGCAGAAATTTATATTTGCTTATTGGGTTGAACCAGATATGACAATGCATTCACATGGTTGCAATAACACTACTGTGAAAATGGTTATGAAAAATATCAATGAAAAAGTTGAAGATATGGTAATGGATTTAAAAGATACAATTTTAATTATTTTGGCAGATCATGGACAAGTTGATATACATGAACAAGTATTTATAGATCGAATTCCATCGATAAATGAATGTCTTTCTATGCCAATTTCCATTGAAGGAAGGGCTGCGTCATTTTTCATAAAAGACGGGATGGGAAATGTATTTGAAAAATGTTTTAACAGTTATTTTTCAGATGTTTTTGTTCTTCTTAAAAAGAATGATTTTTTAAATATGGGACTTTTGGGGAAAGGGGAAAGAAATATAAAGGTAAATGATTTTATTGGTGATTATATAGCTTGTGCGAAAGGGAATGTGATGTTTCGTCATTCATTATTAAGGGATTCAAAACTTTCTTTCAGCGGACATCATGCTGGTTTGCTTCCAGATGAAATGCTTATACCGCTTATAATAGTTGAACAATGACATTAAAAAAGCAGATTATTTCTGCTTTTTTTTTATTTTGTTTGATAAGAACTGTTTTAGATTGATTTTACTTTTTATTATGCTATAATTACTGTAGAGAGGTTTATATGTAAGGGGGTGGGATATCTTTGACAATTTTTAATTATGAAGATTTAAAAGAAGATATAAATTTCCCTTGTTTTATTGAAGAAAACATAATTAAGCTCGACAAGGATGAATGTTATAAACAATTGATATTCGAATATGACAATAAATATTATGAAGTAGTCGCAGAACTGGAGCTTTCAAGACATGATGACTATGATTATTATTTTTCAACGGTTTGTCAGGGAAAAGTTATATGCCAGGAAGTTGAAAAACTTGAAGTGAATGTCCAGGTTTGGAAGTCAAAACAATCTATGGTTGAATTGGAAGAACAGCTGAAAAAGATGCGTAAATCCATAACAAAGGAACTTTCCAATATGTCTATTCCAGAGCTTGGTAATATTATTGTGCAATTTGGTAACAAGCATAAAGGAAAAACTGTAAAACAAGTTTATAGTGAAGACAAGGAATTTATTGTATGGACTAAAAATAATCCGCCTGTTTATAACGTATTTAATAAGTTCGTATATGAAAAGGAAAAAAGCAGACTTGCAATGATAATATACATGAAATCGATTGAATATCTGAATTTTCAAGGAGCATAATAAAAGACACCAGAAATAATCTGGCGTCTTTTATTTATTTAATGGCTTGAATTTTTCAAGTATTAATGTGTATTTTCTTTGTGTGAAGTAAGTATTCTTTTTATCAAAAACAGGATTTTTATTATGCGCTATTATTAATACATCGTCTGGATCCATCCTTCTGACTTCATCTGGTGTTAAAAGTTCCCTTCTTACACCAGATTTTGAAACACTTGTTCCTCCGCCAGTAACACTTGAAATAATGTTCCCAAGGAAATCCTGTCCATTTGCTCCCTGGTTTGGATTGTTTGAATAACTTATTGACTCCACTGTTGTTACTCCTGCCAAATCACTTACATATTGTGCTGAATCTCCAGTCAAGCCTGAAAAAATAACTTTAGCTTTCAGGTTGTTTAATATGTCTGCTGCGTTTTCTTCCCCATAATTTCTTCTTAACTGTTCTACTCCCTGTAAACCAAGAGCAATTCCAATTCTTCTGCTTCTTGCTGTAGCAGTTATGTTTGCTATACTTGGGATAACACCTATGTTTGCAAATTCGTCAAGCAAGAAGAATATTGGGCAGCCTTCTTTATTATTCATACATACGTCAAGTACCTGCGAATAGAATACTGACATCAATGGCATCATATATGTCGATTTTATTTCTGGGACACATACAAACAATACAGTTGGTTTTTGTCTTAATATCAAAGGATTGAATACTTTTTCCATATCTATATATTTTGCGCCATCATCATCGACAGCTATTGGGGATTTTGTGAATTCTTCTATCTTATCATCAAGGAATAACTGGACGTTTGTTGTCAATACTGATTTTATGGAACTTAATGTCTTTTCACTTCCAGCGGATGACTTAAATATCAAAAAGTTTCTGTAAGCACCTGGACATTTTTTGAATTTTCTTTCCATTTCTTCAAGGCTGTTCTGAAGTATAATATCAATTGCTTCATTTATTGTCTTTTTGTTCCCAAATTCCTTAACATAAGCAAATGCTGCAACCAGCAAAGGTATTGACATGTTTATCCATTCGGCGCCGCCTGAAGAACTTCCAGTTGCAATTTCAACAGCTTTATTACCGTTTGTAAGGATTAGCTGTGCTACTTCCCTTATTTGGGTTATGTCTTCAACTATTAACAGCGGATTGTAATAAAATTCATTAGCTTTTGGATTTAATGGTTCAAGTTTTATAATGTTATAATTTAAACTTTTTAGATACCTATATGTTAATTCATGCAATTCACCTTTTGGGTCTGTTACAACTGCTGAATGTTTTCCGTCGAGATCCAGCAGATTTGGTATAAAGAAAGCAGATGATTTACCAGATCCTGTCGGACCTATAATTGCGACGTGTTCATATGACTTTGATGCTGATAACCTTACATTTCTTGAAAGGCTTAACCCGTCGTTTCCACATAAATCACGCAATTCACCAATTGTTCCCCTTGTAGCAGTACCCTGATCGCCATATTTCTTTGTGTTTTTGTTGCTTATTCCTCCGCCTTTCTGTAAAACAATAACTGGCATTATTAACAGAAAAACGAACAATATTATCTGGAAGAATTTCATTGCGCCTTTTAATGTTTGCTTGACTTCAGGATTGCCGAAAGACATTATTTGTGGCAGAAAAATACATACCAGAATGGCACCTATGATATATATGGTACCGACTATTATTTTTTTTCTGTCAAGATTTTTGAAAAAATCAGACATAAAATAAAGCCTCCTTTTTTATAAAATTTCATTTTAATTATATTTGCGAATATCTTTTTTATTAAAAGAAACAGCCCTAAATGAACCGTTGATAGAAACCTGATTTATCGATATATTTTCCAGTAATGAATATAATAAATAAGATCTTAAGTTTACAGGAGTGGTAAAATGAACTTTTTTATAAGTGAAAGATTCAACATGTTCAATAAATGTTTTTGTAAGAATAATAATATATATGCTGAAAAGTTTGACATTGAATCAGTTCTCTTCTTCCTGCAAAAGGAAGACAGGGAATATTACAATATGTTGTCAAAGGCGTTGGAAAATCATTTTTTCAAAATTGGCTTTGACTTTTTTTTAAAAAATAACAAAACAAATTCTGCTAACATGAAAGAAACATTGTCAGTTATAAAGCAAATAAGTTTTAATGAATTTGAAAGTATAGGAAGGTTTCTTGATGAACAAACAAACATGACAGAAACTGTTGTATCAGACTGGAAAGCTTTTGTAAATTTACAATCATCAGGCTATTTTTCGGAACTTTCGTTTTTCAGGAACCGTCCAAATATTAAAGTGATTTTTATTTACAATGAATCTACAGGAGAAGTTGTTATAGTATGCAGGGAGGGCTATGAACTGTATGGGAAAAAAATTTTTAATAATGTCAAACAACATAAACACAAATTAATCTTTTTCACAAAAAACAAGATGAGCGCATTAAAATTGTTTGAAAAAATAAGTGAAAAAGACATATTGGATGAAAAAAACTACGAAAAGGATGGTTTCTTCAGTTTAGTCAATTATATGAAAAAGCATAGAAAATTTACGGCTGAAATGGAAGAAGCTTTTTTTACGAAATTAAAAGAATTATTTGGGATACATGTTGAAAAGGATAAAAGAAAAAACATAATTGAAGCACTTTTCATTTCACATGACAAAAATATAAGTAAAGATATTGGGATGGATTTATTAAAGTTAATTTGAACTTCAAAACTTTTATCTTTTTAAAAATCACTCATATAATAAAACGAAATAAAATATAAAAAAGGAGGAAGTTGCTCTTATGAAAAAAATAAAAACGATAAGCCTTTTACTTGTTATGGCTTTATTGTTCCAAATTGTTTCCTTAACTGGAGTATTTGCTGCTCAAATACCAGTTGCTCCTGTTGTTACGAAAACTTTAAACAACGGGATATATTCAATAACAATAACAAATGAGAATGTTGACCCAAATGTAGTGACACTTGTTTACAGTACTGATGAGACAACCTGGCAGACTGGCTTTAATTTTGCAACAATGCCAGACGGTGTTTATACATTCAGATTCAAATTCATCACTGGGACCATTAACAACCCTATAGATCAATCTGAAGTAACAGTTTTTGAAATTAATAATCAAAACAATGAAGTTGCTTCAATTAAATCGGCATTGGATACGGAAGCTTCAAAGACCTTGTCAATGGATAATATTTTTACTGTTGAAAACAATTTGAATTCTTTGCAGACCAGAATAAATGCTATTGTTGATTCAGACCAAAGAGGATATCTGCAGACAAGGATCGACACAATAAAAGCTTCGGTTAACAGCTTTAAAGTTGCAAACGCATTGAATATAGTAAATTACTATATCGATCAGCTGCCAACCAATACAACTATTACACAAACACAACTCGACGATGTCTATTCAAAAATTGTTGCATTGGATTCCGCTACATACAGGACTTCTGCGATGGGCAAATTCGCAGACAAGATTAAGGCGAATACAATGTACAACGCAAGGAAGCTGAACATAGTCGACAATGATCTTAACTATTCATTTAATACAATGTATTTAAGAGGAAATGTTACAGTTGGAATAGACAAAGTATTCACTGCTTATACTGATAATTTATATACATTCTACGTTGTTTTGAAATCTATTGAATCTACTTCGCCTACTTTGAATTCAGTTCCATATGGTGAAATTGAAAGATGGATACAGGAAAATATCCTTCAATATGCGAAAGGCGTTATTCCTTACGTTGATTCTGCAGCAAGAGTTAAGTTGATAGGCAGTGATTATAAGGAAATTAAAACATTGAACTACCCTGTAACAATATTTACAGCTATTGATTTTTCAGAATTACAGGGAGATGTTGCAAGCCTGCAGGATTCTTTCGAATATCTGACATTTAGTTATAAAGTATTTACTAACAATTCAACTATATATCTTGTAGCTTATGGAGATTTTTCACAGAATGATTCTGATTGGAAGAACAGGGATACAGCAGGATTTAATGATTGGTTGACTTATGAAGTAGCTGAACCATTGATTTCTAAATACAATATGGACGTAGAAATCAAGGTTCTGGATAAGAATTATAGTACTATATTAAGCAAAACTGTTCCTAAAGATACAACGGGTTATGATTCTTCATATGCATCCCTTATCAGTTATTTGAATTCTTATTTCGGAAGCCACGTTAATAATGGATTTACATTCAAATTCACATATGAAATAACAGGAAATCAGAGAACAACAAATGTGAAGGTTATTGGAACAAACTTCAGAGAAAGATATGATGAATGGCGCGGCATTGATATGATAGCATTTGAAGATTGGATTATATCAATGGGTAAAGAAGTAATTGCTGACAAGGGAACAAATGTAAATATTAAAGTTTATGACAGAAACAGGGAATTAATTTATAATATAGAGATGCTTAGTTCGGATTATATTTCTTCTTATCAGGAAGTTTCTAACTATTTGAATGACAAGTATTACAAGAGAAATGGGTATTATTATTACTTTGAACTTAAGAAAGGCGATCCGTCCAACTACTTGACTATAACAATAGATATAAACGGTTCAAGTTCAGTATGGACCAATTTCAATAAATCCGAACTTGAATTATGGCTGAAGAATGAAGTTATGAATTATATAATGAATGCAATCCCGAAGAATACTACTGTTTATATAAAAGACGAAAGAGGTTCTCTTTTGAAGACTTATTATTTCTACAAGGCAAACTTTGGTGAAGTGTTGACTGTTGAAAATTCGTTGAATCAGGAATATCAGCAATATAACAGTTTGAAGTTTATTTACCAGATAGACAATACTTCATCATACGAATTATCTTTGAAGATGAAGGGAAGCAATTTCAGATATAATGACAGTGTTTGGACAAATGTGAAAGATACAAGCGGTTTTAAGGAATTCGTCGAAAAAATAGTTGATGAATTGATTACAAAGTTTGAAAAGAATGTAAGAATATCCGTTTATGATGAAAATGACTACTTCCTTAAATATTTCAGCTATAGCAAGAATTACAAAGAACTTGAAGCGCAGACAAAGGCTAATAACCTTAGAAGTGCTTTAAACAGCTACTTCTCTTATATTAATAATGCAACAGATGCTACAGCTGATGATATAAGAATAACCTACACTGTTACTCCTAAGAATGGAAACTATAATATTGAAATGAGAATGAGCAGCGTAAGAAAGACTGATAGGATTTGGGATACAAGAAATAAAGCAAAGGTTGAAGGGTTCCTGAATGCTGTGCTTTACAAAGCTGTAAATGATTTGAAGGCTAAAGTTTCACTGTCATTGTATGACAGTTCAGGTTCGTTGATTGTAAGCAAGAGTATGAATTATGGGGATACGCTGTTATCGAATGAAAGCAATGAAAAGATATCAGATTTCAACTATGTTATGTTTAAACCAGCTATAGTTTCAAATACAGAGAATGGTGTTACAACCATTTCCCTGAATAACGGGTTGACTTATTTGATAAAGAATAACCAATTTGGTTCAAGCATGAACAATAAATATATAGCCTTCAATATTCCTGAAGGTTCAAAAGTTAAGGTATTTATTGACAGGGAAGACATTGTGACATTAAAAGGTATGGGTATTGGATTTGTTTTTGCTGACAACAATGCTGTATTCAGTATAGCTTCATCTTCGCTTGATACAACCAAAGACTTTACTTTGGAAATTAATAAGGAAGATTATTCGACATTAGATGGAAAGAGATTGGCTTCGCCACTGTATGACATTAATACAAACCTGCAAATAAGCATGAAGGTTTATTATCCTACAAGGGCAACATCATTGGCAAGCCTTGAATTAAGTAAATTGTCCAACAGCGGTTCATGGACAAATGCAAGCGGTCAGCGTATTAGTACATCAGGTTTCTATCGCTTAAATAATGTAACTTCTGGTAAATATGCAGTAACTGGAAAAACTACTGAAATGTTCTCTGATATAAGTTATTCAATATTCAAGAATGAGATATCAGCATTGAAGGATTATAAGATTGTTGCTGGAGTAGGAGAAAACAAGTTTAATCCTTCGTCATTGCTTAAAAGAGCTGAATTTGTTCAGATGTTGGTTAATGGATTGAATTTGAAGGGCACAAGTATGAAGTATTTTGATGATGTTAAGTCAAGTGACTGGTATTACAATGCAGTTTCTGTTGCTAAACAGTACGGTCTTGTAGAAGGAGTCGGAGGAAATAAATTCAACCCGAATGACAATATTTCAAGACAGGAAATCATGGTTATCCTTTACAGGGCAGCACAGAACAAGAATATAATACCGAATGAACCTACAAAGACTTATAGTTCTGTTCCGTTTGCTGATGAAAGCAGCATAAGCAGCTGGGCTAGAGAAGCTATAGATTATATGAGGACAATAGGTGTTCTTGATAATAGCGGTGGTAGATTTGATCCATTAGGATATCCTACAAGAGAAGAAATGTCTTATTACCTTTACAAGCTTCTGAAAGTTTATAATATGATAAGCTAATGATTTTATAAAAAACAGCCGTTAAGCAATTAACGGTTGTTTTTTTTATGTTTTATACAGTATAATATAGTCAGATAATTGTGAGAAAAGGGGTTGGTTTATTGTGAAAGATGTTTTAGACCAAATAAAATCTTTTTTTGATAGACTCGGTAAAAAAAATATTGTTATTGTTTCTGCTGTCCTTGTTTTAATAATAATTTCCATTGTATTTGTTACAAAAATGTTGAAAAAAGACATAAAAACAGTTGAACAGCAGAAGCCGCAGGTTGATATTCAGGATCTTATTGCGGAAGAAGAAACTCCGAATTTTCTTGTTGGGGATGAAGTATGGGGTTCTTCAAAAGAAGAAATAATTTCAAAATATAGCGGCAGTGAAACGAAAAAAATTCTGAATGATGGAGAAAATTATATATCATTTGATTTTGTCGGTGTTTTTGGAAATGAAACTATGCCTACCTACCTGTTTAAGGATAATAAATTAGTTGCAATACTTTACGAAAGAAATGTAGGAGATTTGGAAAAAGACAGGCTTGCAATAGAACATCAGGATATCGCGAGTCAAATACATTTGATATTCCCAGAAGAATACAGTGAAGTTTTCACTTGGAACGTCAGAGCTAAAAAATATGACCCTAATCTGTGGAATGAAGCCGTTATAAATGGTGATTTGGAAATGAAGTCAATATGGACTGGAAACAAAGAAAATATTTATTTAATAACAACAGCATATCCTAAATTTGATTTTCTTTATAAAGAACTTGACAAAAAATCCAATGGATATCAGGCTATTATAGCCGTATCAAAAGATTATCTTATAAACAATAATATTGAATTGTTATACGAAATAAAACCATAAAAAAGTGCTTTTTTAAGCACTTTTTTTATTGTTTTTTTACTATTTTGGGAGTATACGCTTACTACTGTTGATAAATTCCTTGAATTTTTGAAGTAAAACGGGATGGGTATTGACGGATTCGGAATGCTCTTGTAAAAAAAAGCGTCTTAAAGACGCTTTTTTTGTTTTTATTATTCTTCTCCTTTTTCCATTTTTTCAACTTCATTTATCAAAAGTTTTATTTTAGGATGAATTACTCCTGCTTTAAAAAGACTTTCTATTGTTTGTCCTATTATTAACAGTTTTAAATTTTCAGGGTTTTTAAAATCTGAAACCCTGTAATCTTTACTGAAGCCTTTTTCAGTCAGAAGTTTTGCGATAGCCCTCGCTGGGAACATTTCATCCATTGAGAATTTGATAAGCCCTTTTATGATTTTTACTGCCTCCGTTATATCATTTGCTTTCATTTTTTGTAGCCTTTTTGTCAAATTTTGTCTAGCTTTGATATCTCTCGGGGTTCTTTCACTATCTTTTACTGCTTTATACAAACTCTTCTTTTTTATTTCATTTTCTACTACTTCCACGGAATCATTTTTTGTAACTTCTATAACATGTTCGTTTGCCACTTTCACAAAGACAAAACCGTCTTCTGGCAATTTATCTTTGTAATAGAATATAGATTCTGGAGTTGCGATTTCCAATATTTCATCTGAATACATTTTTTTCATTCCCTCCAATTATTTTTTTACTTTAATAATATTATATCTTTTTTTTGGCTTTTTTATTTGTTTTTTTGTAAAAAAAGAATCTTTGTAGTATAATAAATTATATACACATTTGATTTTTTAATTCAAAGGGGAGGATGTCAAAATGTATGAGAATTATAAAGAAGAAATCAATTCTTCTTCTATTGATATTGTAAAGCTTTATTTGAAACAAATAGGTGATTTCCCGTTGTTGTCAACGGAAGAAGAATTTGAAATCGCGAAAAGAGTAAAAGAAGGGGATGCAGAAGCAGAACAGCTATTAATCAACTCAAACCTTCGACTGGTAGTTAGTGTAGCGAAGCGTTACCTAAATAGAGGAATGTCTTTTATGGATCTTATCCAGGAAGGAAACCTTGGGTTGATAAAAGCAGTAAAATCGTTTGAACCTGATATGGGAAATAAGTTCAGCACTTATGCTACATGGTGGATCAGACAGGCGATTTCCAGGGCTATTGCAGATCAGGGGAGGACAATCAGAATCCCTGTTCATGTGATCGAGACTATTAACAGACTGGTTAAAGTTTCAAAAAGCCTTACACAGGAGTTAGGACACGAACCAAGCGAGGAAGAAATCGCAAAGGCAATCAATCTTCCTTTGGAAGATATAGAAAAAATATACAATGATATTTCTAAGGAAAAAAATCTTTTTTCCTTTGTTGACAAAAATGACAAAGCAGATGTTATTTCTTCCTTGTCTGAAAAACTTGGTGAAAAATATGACCAGGAAAAGGTTGATGTAGTCCTTAAGGCTGTTGCAGGGCTAATAAGAGCGGGAAGAAAGTTCCCAACACTTGAAAAGGTTGTAAAAAATATAAATATATCTCCTGAAAAAATCAGGAAGATACTTTGTAATTCACAGGAAATATGTTCACTTGACGTAGGAATTGGAGACAATGAAGACTCTTCGCTACAAGATTTTATTTCTGACGATTACAGCATCGAAGAACAAATAGAGAAACAAATCATTGCCGAAGGTATAAATAATGTTCTTAATTCCTGCGACAAAAGGATTAAAAATATTATTAAACTCAGATTCGGCTTTGAAATTCCTGTTGACAAAGCCGAAGAAATTTACAAAATGATTTTAAATAATGATAATCTCACAAAATATCGCAATTGCTTTTATAAAAGCAAAAATGATAAAAAAAGAAGGCTTTACAGGCAGCGGATACTTGACGAACTATCACGCATCTATAATGAAGAAGCGGTAGACGTGATTCTTGGCACAATTTTATACTGGCTAAAAACCAAAAATTCTCTTCCTGAATTCGATGAAGTAATGAAACATATTAATAATGGCAGCAAAACATTGGAGGAGATTGGGTGTATGTATGATATATCTCGCGAGAGAGTCAGACAGATCGAGCAAAGGTTTTCCGAAGATAAAAAAATAAAGGGAATGCTTGCAAAAGTCGTTGGCACAAGAATAGAAGAAGTTATATAAGCTTCAGTTAAAAAAGCAGCTTTCTATTGCTGCTTTTTTTTATTTGTAAAATTTTCAATAAGAAAATCACCATACTCAAGAATATCATTAAAATGGATATATTCTTTCAAAATTAAAAAACTTCCAAAACAAAATCAACATTGCTTTTCTTTGAATAGTTCAACTTATAAAAAATATGATTTTTGTCAAAAATGAGCCATTTATACTTATTGAAAATCGGTTCAGTAGTTCTAAATATGTGTTTTTTCCTATTCTTTAAATCACTGATATATTTATTACATTTTGCATAAAAATCATCCCTTAAACCTCCAAAATTAAATCAAAATGTAATTTTATTTTAATATTATGTAATCAAACTATATTTACCTTGCAAATTATTATCTATAATATGCTTGTTTATCCTGTTTTTTGCAATTTCGTAATATTCTTTATTCAGTTCAAAACCTATGTAATTTCTATTTGTGTTTATACAAGCAATAGCTGTTGTTCCACTTCCCATACAGTTATCAAGTACCGTTTCCCCTTCGTTTGTGTAAGTCTTGATTAGGTATTCACATAA
>Ga0116169_1002949_pt1 | contig 11909 bp, 9 predicted proteins | sample AD_UKC130_MetaG_FD_89796 | JGI IMG/M metagenome (GOLD analysis project Ga0116169, IMG submission 89796) | Active sludge microbial communities of municipal wastewater-treating anaerobic digesters from Canada - AD_UKC130_MetaG | ecosystem: Engineered > Bioreactor > Anaerobic > Digestate | place...
CCTGAAAGGGCTTTGCCGGAAAGCAGCGCGGTGCTTTTAGCGCCGCGCGCCGGGTTGCGCGCTGCATCCGAGGCTTCGGATTCCTTATCTCGGAATCTCAGGATGCGCCGACAAAGCCTTGACACCCGCGTCCCCGGCGTGCTATAGTCTGAATGGCGGCGGGTAGCCATTGGGGCGCCTTCCCGACATCTGGAGCCTCTCTTGCTGCCACAAGATCTTTTTCTGCTGCGTGGATGATACCACTATGTTACGTGCTCGTGTGCGATCCGGTTTTACGCTTATTGAACTGCTCGTAGTCATAGCGATCATCGCTATACTGGCAGCTATCCTCTTCCCGGTCTTTGCGCGCGCTCGCGAGAACGCGCGGAAGGCGAACTGTCAGAGCAACCTCAAGCAGATTGCCACTGGCGTGATGATGTACGCACAGGACTATGATGAAATGCTGCCCAAGTCCGCGCGATACATCACTTCGACGGATCTCTACACGTGGCCGTCGATGATCGCGCCCTATCTCAAGAACACGGATGTCTATACGTGCCCGTCTGCCCCGACCGTCCGGTGGACGGGAGCGAAGAACGTGACGCAGACGATCGGCTACGGCTACAGCCAAATCGTCGCGGATGGGCCCGCCCTGGCCGAGATCGCCGCGCCGGCGTCGCTGGTCCTGGTCGCGGACGCCGGCCGGCTGGCGAATGGCAACACCTACTACCTGATCGATTGGGATCAGAGCCAGGCGGATAACGCCGTTCCCCCCGAGCCGCGGCATTCGGATGGCGCAAACCTCGCATTCTGCGATGGTCACGTGAAGTGGTACGCGAAGACGAAGTACGGCGTCTTCGGCGACGCGTCTACCGACGTGCCGGTCGACCAGGCGCCAGACCCCACCATGTGGAAGCTGAAATAGCTTGTCTGCGGGGGAGCGCCGTCTGGTGCTCCTCCAGAGAGGCTGGCCGGGTATACCCGCGTGGGTGATGGCCGGCCGCTGATGCGAAAGAGCCACTCGCCAGGACCGAGAGCGTCGGTCTGGGCGAGTGGCTTTGTTTTTTGGGGTGGCGACCTGGGTAGGAGATCCGCGGCGAGACCGCGAGAGGAGAGGCGGTCTCCCATCACGGGAGGGAGCGCGCGCGATGGCCGAGGAGCCCACGCTCGAAGAGTTGAAGCGGATCGCCGAGAAGGGGTCGCCAGAGGAGCTGGAGCAAGAGCTGAAGAAGGTAGTGACCCCGGAGACGCGGGAGGGCGAGCGGCTTGGGATCACACCGACAGGAGGCCGGCAGTTTGGGATGGCGCCTGGCCTGAAGGACCCCGATGCCCTGCGCGCGGCGGTTCGGGAGCGCGAACCGGTGCTGCGTGGCACCAGCCCTGACGAGGGGAATCCCACGCCTCCGGCAGAGGTGGGCACCGGGTCCATCGGATTGGGTCCAACCGAGAAGGAGCGGGAAAGGGGCGAAACGTCGGATTAGCGCGGCTTCCCCAACCCCAAGAGCAAGCAATGGCACTGGTTCTGGTGCCACTGTTCTTGTCTGGCGCGCCTGATGTGGCTCGAACGTGCGGTCTCCCGCCCTGGGAACCGTTCTAATCCCAGGGCGGGCGCTCATACGTGACTACCCATTCGTCGCTCGCGGATGTCTTCTCACCGGGCGCTTGCGTATCTGGGGGGCATCAGCGCGGTACGGGGGCGAAGGAGTGTCCTTCCCGTTGGCGAACCTGTGCCAGGGGGACGCTCGCAATCACCGCTTCGCAGATCGCCGCTGCCCGCGCTACAGACCCAGATTTCGATGCCGCGATTGGCTTGCGGTCGGAGGTCGTGGCTCTGCGTGCCGGGCGCAACCTGGTCTCTCTCGCCGGCGGCGGGCTGGATCGCATTCTCACCATCCACCCGGATGGAGCGATAGCGAGCCCGTGCCGCATTTGCGACGAAACGACATAGACGGCCGGACCTTCCGCGTTTCGGCTCTACGGGTCGTGTGTGCCTCCGGGTAGCACGTTGTCACACGATGCCTCTTTCGCGGAGGATAGGTCGGGATTGCCAGCGCTTGGGATGGATGCGGCCGCGGAGAAGCCGGGCGTCGAGAACTGTTGGCGCACCTTCCCCTTGAGAGGTACGCGATGGATCTTCCTCGCCGCATGGGCGTGACGGATGATGCCGAACTGGCCAGCACCGAGCTGGTCGTTCTGGACGTGGAGACGACGGGACTTTCGCCACGTAGCGACCGCGTGATCGAGATAGCGATGTGCCGCTCTCGCGGCGGCACCGTGGTCGAGACGTATGAGTCGCTTGTCAATCCGGGGCGCCCCATCGGGATGGGCGCTTCCGCCGTGAACGGCATCTACGACGCCGACGTGCGCGACGCACCGCGTTTCTCCGAGATAGCCGGCGACGTGAAAGAATTCCTCGGCGACGCGGTGCTCGTCTGCCATAACGCCCCGTTCGATCTGGGGTTCCTCGGCATGGAGATGCGGCGGGCAGGTGTGAACCTCCCCTCGCCGCGCGTGTTCGACACCCTCCGGATCGCCCGGGCTAACTTCCGTTTCCGCTCCAACAGCCTGAGCGCCATCGCCCGCGAGCTTGAGATCCCCACGCCGGTCGCCCACCGCGCCCTGGCGGATGCCCTGACGACGCACGCAGTGTTCCACCGCTTCGCCGCGGAGCTATGCCGGGGCGCCACGCCGATGCTCGACAGGCTGGTTGCCGCGCAAGGAGGCGCCTTCCACTTCGAGTGGTCACAGGTTGCGCCTGGGTGCGGCCAGGATGAGGGGCTCTCGTCTCTCGCTTTGCCGCCCGAGCTTCAGGAGGCGCTCGCAAGCAGCCGGCGCTTGCGGCTGGAGTACGTCGACACGAGCGGGAGACGCACCAAACGGCTGGTGACCCCGCTCGAAGTGTATGAGAACGGCTACGTCTATCTCCTGGCGTTCTGCCACCTGCGGAAGGCGGAGCGGCACTTCCGCCTGGACCGGGTGGTGACGATGCGGGTCGAAAGGCAGTAGCTCCCCCCGGTCTCGCCTTGCATGCCCAGGCGCAGGAGCACGTCTCCAGCCTAGCAGCGGCACGCGCAGAGAGCTCGCTGAAGGAAAGCGCGCGTCACGGTCGAACTGGGGCACAGCACGCATCGCAGCTTACAGTTCTGAGCCTCGACGCTCTCAAAAGGTGAGCCGACCATGTTTCAGAATCTCCGTCTCTCCTGCTATCGTCTACAACTGCGGGCGCTCGAGCCCGTCAAGCTCCCGCCCTTCAGTGGCGGCACTCTCCGGGGCGCGCTGGCGTCCACGTTTCGCCGGCTCACCTGCCAGCAGCCCGACCGCGAGGAGTGCGACGGGTGCATGCTGGAGCGGGTGTGCGCGTTTGCGGCGGTGTTTCAGCCGAGCCCGCCGGAAGGCGCGCCGAACACCGTCGGCTTCGAGAAGTTCCCCAGGCCGTTCGCGGTGGTGCCGCCGCCTGCAGGCCACTCCAATTACCCCGAGGGCACCCGGCTGGATGCGGGGCTCACGCTCGTCGGGAGCGGCAACGAGTTTCTCCCCTACTTCCTTCTGGCGCTGAATGAACTCGCGAGCGCCGGCATCGGCGCCGGGCGCAGCGCCGTCGCCGTCGAGCGCGTGGTCGCGTACCACCCGTTCACTGGAGAGTCCGAGCCGGTCTGGGAGGGGCGAAATACGCCCGTCCGGAGCACCGGAATCGCCGTGACGTGGGAAGACGCGGTGGCGCGCGCGGCGGAGCTTCCGGAAGAGACGGCCACGATCCGCTTCCTCACGCCCACCTGCTTGAAGGTGGGAGGAACGGTGCTCTCCAGGCCGGACTTTCCCGCGCTCGTGCGCTGTCTCTTGCGCCGGGTCTCCCGGCTCGCGCAAGGCTACTGCGGGGGCGCTTCCCCACTCGACTACGCCTCGCTCATCCGCCAGGCGGAAGGAATCCGGATTGTGGCTTCCGACCTCCACGAGCGGCAATGGGAGCGGCACAGCTACCGGCAGCAGCGGCGGATCCCGTCTCGCGGCATCACCGGCACGATCACCTACGCCGGGCCGTTGCGCCCGTTTCTGCCGCTCGTTTTGATCGGGGGCCTGGTGCATATCGGGGATAACGCGGCACTCGGCCAGGGGCGCTACGAAGTCGTGGTCCCAGGCGGCTAATCCGGGTGCTGCAACTCCATCCACGCGCGAGGCGGCTCTTTCACGTCGCCGCTCGCGAGGAGGGGGCGATGACAAGACCATCCACCCGACCGCCAATTGCACGGCTCCATTGGTGGGACGCGGCGCTCCGCGAGAACCGCTATCCCACCATTGCTGAGTGCATGGAGCGGTTTGAGATCAGCACGCGGACCGCGTATCGCGATCTGGACTACCTGCGCTATCAGATGAACGCTCCCCTCGCCTACGACAGGCAGCGGCGCGGCTATTGCTACACCGATCCCGGGTTCTCACTGCCAGCCGTTCGCCTCTCGGATGGGGAGATTATCGCGCTGTTCCTGGCGGAGAAAATCCTGAAGCAGTATCGCGGGACGCCGTATGCCGACTATCTGCGCGAGGCATTCGATAAGATCCGTGCGGCGCTGCCGGACGAGGTGTCGCTCGATCCATCCGGGCTGAGCGAGGCGCTCTCATTTGACCTCGGCCCGGCGCGTCCGGTCGAAGTGGACGTGTTCCAGACCCTGCTGCGCGCGGTGCGTGAGCGCCGGAGCATCGACATAGTCTACTTCAGCCAGGCGCGCGGCGTGGAGACGGAGCGGCGCGTCGACCCGCTTCACCTGCATGCCTTCAGCGGCGACTGGTACCTGATCGCGTTTTGCCACTTGCGGGGAGAGGTGCGCGACTTCGCGCTCTCGCGGATCCGCCGGCTCGAGGGGACCGACGAGCGCTTCTCACCGCCAGCGGGGTTCGACCGCGACGCGTATCTGGGCCAGGCGTTTGGCCTGTTGAAAGGGGGAACGCCGCAGGAGGTGGCGGTGTGGTTCGACGCCTACCAGGCGCGCTGGGTGCGCGAGCGCCAGTGGCATCCGACGCAGGTGCTCGAGGAGCAGCCCGGCGGCGCCCTGATCCTGCGCATGACCGTGCCCGTGACTGACGACGTGCTCCGGTGGGTCCTCTCCTACGGCAGCCACTGCCGCGTTCTGGCCCCCGCCGAGCTGCAGGCGAAGGTCCGGGATGAGGTGGAGAAGATGCGCGCGGGGTTGATGGGATCATAGCCGCAAGCTGTAACGCCCGCGCGTATAACGGCACGGGAAGTACTCACCGCCAGGCCCATTTGACTAGAGAGACAGCATAAGGAAATGCGGAGAGGCCAATAGGCTCCCCTATGGTACACACTCCCCTGTCAGAGTGACAGCAAATGGCAGAGTAACTATGCTAAGATGAAGTTGCGGTTTGCCGGGCACTGGGCCGGGCTGGCCCTTTGCCGATTCGGGCAGGGTGAAGGGACAGCGAGATGTTGCGTTACACAGGACACCCATTTGTGGACGTAGGCGCGGCCACGCTTACGGCGTTCGCGGAGAAAGAGCGACCGGAGCACCTGACGAGTGATGATTTGCAGGTGGCTGCAGAGTACATGGAAAAGGTGTATATGGGAAAGCACATGAACAGCTTCCTGGTGTGCGTCTTCCCAAATTCCGCGTACGTCAACCCCACATCGGGAGCGGATAAGAAGCAGCAGTTCCTCGATTTCCATCTTTACGGCTTCCGCCAGGCTGCGACGCCGGAGGCACCTCCATGCGTGGCGTGCGGACAGCGGGCGTTGGGCCCCACATTCCGCCAGCACGTGCCGCTTCTCACTGGCGAAGACGTGCTGAACTTCTTCCCGAACGCGCAGCCTGGCCTTCCCCTATGCGGCGCCTGCCTCTTGGCGATCGCGGCGCTGCCACTGGGAGCGCTCAAATGCAGTGGACGCGCGCTCATTCTCCACGCTGATGACGATTCGATAACGCTAGACTTCGCCCGCGAGCATCTGGAGAGAAACCGACGCCTGCTACAGCTGGCCGGGCAGAGCAACAGTAAGTACCCCGACGCCAAGGAGGTGCGCACCCGGTTGATGGAGCAGCTGTGTGCCTGGGCCGAACGCCAGCGCAGGCGAGGAAGCGAAACGCGGGCACTCTCGCTCACGGCGTACCACTTCACCAACTCGGGCCAGGGGCCAGACATCGATATCTACCATCTCCCGTCGCAGCTGGTAGATTTCGTAAGGACGGCCACGGGAGCACGCTACGCCTCCGCGTGGAACGCGATTGTCCGGCGAGCCTGGTGGGCTGGCCGCGACGCCTCGGATGCAGCGGACACCCGGAACGTTTTCTACGAAGATCTCCTCCGGTTGCCGGACAACGCGCCGCTCTTCATCCGGCGCTACTTCCTGCGAGAGGCATATCGCGCAGCGCCCAAAGATGATCCGCGGGGCGGGTACAACCTCGCCGCCGAGTTGGATGTCGTCTCTTGGCCCCTGACCGACCTGTTCCTCCGAAAGGTGGTAAACATGGACAGATCCCGCATCGAAGCTATCCGCGCTCTAGGAGACCGACTAGCCGAGTACATCGAGTCTCAGAACGACCGGCGCTTCTGGCGCAGGCTCTACACCGCCGACAAATACTACATCCTTCGGAATGCCCTGATCAAGGCATCTGAGAGTGAGATCAAAGCCGGTCGTCCTCCTCTGATCACTTTCGACGACTTTATTCTCGTCTTCGAGGAGGGCGAAGAGCTTGTTCGAACAGACTGGGGGCTGGCCCGAGACCTGGCGCTGATCCGAGTCATCGAACAGTTGCATGCCAGGCAGTGGTTTGCTAAGAACCCCGAGGCGCTGTCTGAGGAATCGGACACGTCGGAATCTGACGAGGAGAAAGAAGCAGCTACCGCGTGAGGAGGAAAACCATGGCACACCTGAACGGACTTTGGCTGATTGATGCTCCGGCCTCGGCCCTGAACAACCTGGGCCAGGCGGAGGGTGGTCGCACCGACAATGTCGTAGGAGTGAAGCATATCCGCACGCGCGAGGGCGCATTCCCCTATGTGTCCGCACAGGCGTTCCGTTACTGGCTGCGGACGACGCTGGAGACTCACGTGCCCGAGTGGAAGGCGGCACCGATGTTCCGGGAGAAGAAGGTCGCCTACACGGATGGGGACCCGATCAAGTGGTGGGACGATGACCTGTTTGGCTATATGAGGGCGGCATCGAAAAAGGCCGACGCGAAGGAAGCTCGGGAGGCATCGCCCGCCGAGAACCAGACTCCAGCGGATATCGAACTGACGCGTACCTCGCCGTTCAAAGTGGGAACCCTGGTTTCCATCGCACCGGTCAACATTACCGACGACTTCGGGGTCATGGCCCGGCATGAGGGAGACCCGGTACCCCATGAGCACCAGTTCTACCGAACGACCCTGAAGGGCCTCTTCGCCCTCGACCTCCATGCCTGCGGCACCTTCTGGCACCGGTATAAGACCGGCTTCCGTAATCTGGACACAACGCGCAAGAAAGAAGCGGAGGAGCTTGGTCTGGAACCGTTCGATGAGGGCCGGGCTTATCGCCTGCCAGTCGAACAGCGAGTGGAGCGGATCGCGGCTCTGCTGGCCGGGCTAAGCCAGCTCGAGGGTGGCGCGAAGCAGGCGCTACACTACACGCCGGTCGCTCCATCGTGGTTCATCATGGCGGTGACCGAGGGAGGCAACAACATCTTCCAGCACGTGGTCGGCGCGGATTCCAGGGGCCTGCCGTTAGTGAAAACTGAAGCGCTCTTGGAGGCGGTGCGGGTGCACGAGGATCAACTGATGTCTCCGATCTACGTCGGTTGGGTGCGCGGGTATCTCGATGACCAGCGCGAAAAGGTCTGCACCGCCCTGTCGGAGTGGCAAGTGGTCGTCGACCATCCCCGCCGCGTGTTCGACCGGCTGATCGCAGACCTGAAGGAGCACCCCGAGTGGCTGGCATGAGGGTGGCTGCCCATGAAGGTAGGAATCGGACCCACGCGGGTTTCGCCTACCCGGGGCACAATCAGGAACCGGCAGAAGGGATGTGCCATGCGCGTCACACGTGTTGAGGTGGAGGGGCCAACCACTTCGTTTCGCTACCCGCACTTCCTAGTGGGCCGGCAGCCTACTTATGAGATGCCGCCGCTGGCCACGCTGTACGGTCACATCTGCAGCGCCGTAGGCGAGTGGCTGGATCCTTCAGGGCTGAGGATCGGGTTCCGGTTCACCTACACGGCCAAGGCGGACGATAAGGAGCAAATCCATATCATCACGGCCTCGGCCCCGCGGGCGAAGCTGCCTGGCACCGATATGCCCGCGAATGTGGAGACAGGCGCTCCGCAGAGCATCCAGATTCGCGAGTACCTCTTTGAGCCCCGACTGACCCTCTACGTGGCGCCAGCGGAGTGGACCGAGGCGTTTCGGCAGCCGCGTTACACAGTCATCTTGGGGCGCTCGCAGGATCTGATGACGTACACGCGCGTGAGCGAGGTCGAGCTGGTGGAGGCCGCTGATGCCTACTACGAGCATACGCTGCTGCCGTGGGCGCTGCGGCCTCACGTGCTGCGCTGCCGAACGGAGCTACTGCCACGGTTCGTGGATTATGCCAACCGCCGTCAGCCGCACTTCGCGCGTTACCTGGTCGTGAAGGAGCGTATCTTCACGAACGAGGGCGAGCATTGGCTGCGCTACGCGGATCGTGGCCCAAAGGCACACTGGGTAGACCCCGAGAGCCCAGAAGTTCGCGGGCTGCGGCGCGGCGTGTGGCTTCACTCGCTGCTGGAAAGTGATGATGGCGACCTTCCCTAAGAAGGCTGGTCTGTCATTGCCTGACATCCCCGCGTTGCACGACGTATGGGCCAAAAGCCCTGTAGGCGGCGCGCGCGAGGGTGAGTCGCTGATCGCCCACACCGCCGCGGTGCTGGAGCGGCTGGCGCAGCTATACCAGCTGCGTCCGATGCTGGCCACCGAGCTCGAGGAGCCAGATCTTTGGCACTGTCTCTATTGGGGCACCTTCCTGCACGATTGGGGCAAAGCCGCCCGCGGCTTCCAGTGGCAGTTGCGCCCAGGCGGCAGCCGGTGGGGAATGCGCCATGAGGTACTCTCGCTGGCGTTCGTAGATTACGTTGCACCAGTAGGAGACCCGAGCCGGCGCTGGATCGCAGCCGTCATAGTATCCCACCACCGCGACGCGGACTTCCTGGAAAGAGAGTATGCGGAGTGTGACCCAGAGGATGATGCTCTCTGGTACATGATACGGGAGGTACGAGAGCCGTCTCTGACAGGACTCTGGGAGTGGTTGGTGCGGTCGGGCGAGGCGTGGTTCGAAGAACTTGGCTTGTCCAAGGCCGGGGTACGCCTCCCCGACCTCCCCCCCAATCCTGAGACGACCAGCGTTTTTCAGAACCGGGCTTTCCGCAGCACCCACCAGCTCCTCGGCGAGTTCCTGAATCTTGTAGATGATTTGAGAAAGGACTGCAGCGATGGCTCGGCGCGGCGCGCTGCCATTCTCCTCCGTGGTCTGAACATCACAGCGGATCACGCAGGTTCGGCGCATACCCGGCCATTTCCCGCGCTCCCAGCACTCACCAGTGAGGAGTTGCTCTCCACGTGGTCCATCCAATGGGGGCAGAGGGTTACCTGGGAAACGCTGCACGAGCATCAACGGCAATGCGCTAGAAGCAGCAGCTCGATCATGCTCTCTGCCCCCACGGGAAGCGGCAAGACAGAGTCGGCGCTGTTGTGGGCGGCAAGCCATCACCGGCTGCACCCGCCACGTTTGTTTTACGTACTGCCCTACCAGGCTAGCATGAACGCGATGCAGGCCCGGCTATCGGCACTCTACGGTGAAGATCAGGTAGGGCTACAGCACGGAAAGGCCAGGCACGCGCTGTATCGGCGATTCCTCGAACAGGAGTATCGCCCGGAGGATGCAGGGCGGGCGGCCAGGGACGCAGCGAATCTGGCGAGACTACATCACCCTCCGGTCCGCGTCCTCAGCCCATACCAGCTACTGAAGGCGGCGTATCGTCTGAAGGGCTACGAGGCCGTGCTGGCGGATGCCTACGGGGGGCTCTTCATCGGTGATGAGATCCACGCTTACGAAACGAAACGGCTCGCGCTGATCGTAGGCTTGTTTTGGCACCTTGCCTCTCACTATCGGGCACGTTTCTGCCTGATGTCCGCCACCTTCCCACGGCTCCTGCGAGAGCAACTGGAGGAAGCGCTGCCAGGGGTGACAATGGTATCAGCGACCCCGGAAACGTTCGCCGCATTTCGGCGCCATCGCGTGCGCATCCAACCGGGCGTACTCGCCGAGCATCTGGATGATATTCGGAGAGCAGCCGCATCCGGATTGGCGACGCTGGTCTGCTGCAATACAGTGCGAGCAGCGCAGGAGGTGTACCGGGCGCTCCGCGACAAGCCGCCGGGCGAAGGCTGGCGCGTGGAGCTCCTTCACGGGCGGTTCAACGCAAGAGACCGCCTGCGCAAAGAGCGTGAGTTGATGGAGAGGATGGGCACCCGCGTGGCTAGGGGTGACCGCCGGGTGCTCATGGTTGCGACCCAGGTAGTGGAAGTCAGTCTCGACATCGACTTCGACCTGCTGTTCAGCGAGCCTGCTCCTCTTGAGGCTCTACTACAGCGATTTGGCCGGGTCAACCGAGGTCGCCGTGCACCGTTGCGTGACGTCTGCATCTTCGATACGCCGACACCCGGCCAAAGCATCTATGACGAGCGATTGGTGGCGCGCGCCGTCGAGCTCTTGCAGCGCGAATTTGGCGAGGAAGGCGCCCCCTTGGATGAAGGCCTGGTATCAGCTTGGCTGGATGAGATCTACTCCGGCGAGATCGGAGATGCGTGGCGCGAGGAGTACGCGCGCGAGCTGGCAGAGTTTGAGATAGCCATTATGGGCACGCTCTATCCCTTCCAGGCCGATAAGGCGCTGGAGGACAGCTTCTACAAAGCATTCGATGGTATCGAGGTGCTCCCAGCGTCTCTGGCGGATGCATATCGCGAGCGTGCCGACATGGAACCCCTGGCCGCAGACGAGCTGCTGGTGCCTGTGCGCTATGGGCAATTCGCCAGGCTGAATCGGGATGGCAAGGTCCGGCCAAACCCTGACGGACCTCCGATCGTGGATCTACCGTACACGGAAGAGGAAGGACTGCTTCAGGGCTAAGGAGGATGCAGATGAACTCTCTCATCCTTGATGACCCGGGCATCTTCCTGGGGAAGCACTCGCAGCGGCTGGTTCTGCGCAAGGGGGGCGAGACGCTGCAGGAGGTGCCCCTGTTCCAGGTGGGACAGGTGATCGTCAGCACGCAGGGCGCGACGCTGTCAGCCGACGCGGTGAACGCATGCGCCGAGAACGGGATTCCGATCACGTTTCTCGGCCGGCGAGGAGAGCCGATGGCCGTGCTCTCCTCGCCGGCGCTCACCGCGACCGTCATCACGCGGCGCGAGCAGCTGCGCGCCTACGATGACGAGCGCGGCGGCATCCTCGCGTGCCTGCTCGCCTCAGGCAAGATCCGGAACCAGATCAACATCCTGCGCTACTTCTCCAAGTACCGGCGCGCGCGCGATCCGGAGGTGTTCGCCGCGGTCGCCGAGCGCGTCTCCTTCATGGAGGCGCTGCTCGAGGAGCTGGCCAGCATTCCAGAGGCGCAGGTAGATTCCATCCGCTCCCGCGTGCTCAACATCGAGGGGCGCGCGGGGGCACAGTATTGGGAAGCCGTGGGCGCACTCCTCGCCGGGCGGATTGACTTCCCGGGGCGCGAGCACCGGGGCGCGACCGACCCGGTGAACGCCATGCTCAACTACGGGTATGGCGTCCTCTACTCGCAGGCGTGGCGCGCGCTCACCCTGGCTGGATTGGAACCTTTCGCGGGCTTCCTGCACGTGGACCGCCCGGGAAAGCCGAGCATGGTCCTCGATTTCGTGGAGGAGTTCCGTGCTCCGGTAGTCGACCGCAC
>Ga0116169_1002951_pt1 | contig 11890 bp, 15 predicted proteins | sample AD_UKC130_MetaG_FD_89796 | JGI IMG/M metagenome (GOLD analysis project Ga0116169, IMG submission 89796) | Active sludge microbial communities of municipal wastewater-treating anaerobic digesters from Canada - AD_UKC130_MetaG | ecosystem: Engineered > Bioreactor > Anaerobic > Digestate | place...
GTCATGATGTCAACAACATCACCGGCCTTCTTCTTCATGGTGGGAATCCAGACACCAATAATTCCAGTGTTACCCGGCCCAATTACCAGGCGACCATTAGCATTTACTCCAACACCAACGGGTGCTCCGAACTTGGTGGAGTCAGTGAAATCAGCGGCTAGTCGAACACGAGTACCATTGGCGTACGGTTCGTACTTGTCGTAGTCAGCCTTCACGACATTTCCTTTCTTGGGTTTATCGACGGTTGAGGACTGGGAACTTAGCCTTCAGTTCCTTTTCGCGCTTTGCGTCCAAACCTTGGACCTGGCGCCCGGCTCCGCCAGGCTGATACCCTGAAGCTCCAGGCTTTCCCTGATTGCCTTCCTGCTGCTCCTTCTTGTTCTGTCGCTTGGCCTTGCCAGTCGACTTGATCAAAAATGGCTGCTCTGTGGCAATTCGATCCAGCTCTTCGCTTACGCCCTCGATACTACCTGATTCAGGATCGAAGTCGATGTCATCCATATTCATTTGGGAAATAACAGTTTCGGCGCTGTGCCAGACACGCTGCGCCTCACCGTCCTTCTGGCCCTCTGCGAGAATGGCATTCTTGATAGCAGTGTTGCGGGACGAATTGAGAAGCTTGGTGTACTTCTCGTTGATCGGGCCTTCGATCTTGGCCCGAGTCTCTTCGTCAACGTCGCCGTTCTTGTCCTTGTTTTCCAGGGCGGTCAACCGAGCCTTGAGCTGCTGGTTTTCCTTTTCCTTCTCACGGAGAGCCAGCCGTCGCTTCTTGGCCTCTGAGCTCAGATCGATGATCTTCTGCTTGTCCTCTGAGATTTCATTTGGCTCGCCCTGGTCGCCATCGCCTTCAGTACCATCCTGATTGTCATCAAGATCGTCCAGATCAGCGTCATCAGCGCCAGAATCACCATCTTCTTCGCCGTCCTCTGCTCCGAAAATGGTCTGGGTAAGCCATTCGACTGCCTCATCAGTATTTGCCCAGAAGGGCTTCAAGCCGCTCATCTTTGAACCTCCGGTTCACTCCATTTGATTGACGGTACTATGATACCCTACGCGGCCCTGCGAGCACCGTTATCCCCTAGCCATTGGTCATACATTCCACTCTCAAACTGCTGGATGATGAACTCAGTGTCTGGAATCTCAGGCGTGATATAACAGAAGCACTGGGGGTGCGGCTTCTTTGGAATTTCCCCAATGGCAAATACGCCAATCCTGGCATACCTCTCGCAGGCACACCCGCTTGGCGCATGGGAACCAGACAGGTTCCATTTGCTTTGGCTAATCCAAGGACGATCAGACATGGACGCGATTGATTGAGCATGGAAGGCATTGTTAATCTCAGAGCGAGCCAGCCTATTGGCAGCGTATGAAACTCCGCCAGAGACCGATGGCTTGATCATTGACTTCACATCGTCAGCCAGCTTTTTGGCCGATTGACCCGAAGCTATTCCAGAGGCAACCCGTCGGTCTATCAGGCCTTTCGCCAGAGCCTCTGTCTTGTAGACCTGCCTGCTCAATGGAATGGTGCCCTGAATTTCTCGGAGAACAGTGTTCTCGATTCCCCGTCTGGCAGTCTGCTCCAGGGATCGCTTGAGGACCTTTCGTTGGCTGGCGTCATCTGTCACTAGCCGCAGAATACGGTCATCCCATACGTTGGTAGCCTTGACGGCCTGCTCTGCTGCGTCTGCCCGCGCATTTGAAATGCTAGTGAGCACCTTGCCTCTGAAGACTTCCTTCAGAACCTCTGCGATCACCTGGCGGACTGCCCTGAGCTGCGATCTCTCAACGGTGGCACCAATTCCGTGCCTGCCAGACAAAGCCAAAATCCTGGCCTCAGCATCTTCCGATGCTTCAACCAGAATCTTATAAATGTCTCGATTGGCAAATTGATAGGCCATCAAGAACCTATTTAGCCAGACCTTCTTTGGATCAGGTAATTCGTACGGGCCGGTCATCTTCCACCCCAAACTCGATTACTTCATCATTGACAATGATCCAGTATCGACAGTACGATCCGTCAGACAGAATTGGCCAACCTGCGAAATCTCGATCGCTGACCTTGTCTGATCCTCCAGGGTGGCTGTGAAAGACTCCAAGAATCGATAGCCCCTCGGCATTGACCTGGCGAACTACTCTCATCTGGTCATATGGATGGAATACGAACTCACGGTTGATTCGGTCTGCCACATTTCGGATTGGTCGATACGTTCCATCGCTGATAACAAACCCGCAGACCTCTTGGTCTGGATGGGCCCTGGCATACTCTACTAGGCGCTCCTGGGCGCTCTGTGTCAACATTACTTCTTGGCCTTTTTCTTTTTCTTTCCACCACCACGTCGCTGAGGGCGCACTGCCCCAGCTGTACCCTTGGTGGTGTTTGTCACGGTACGTGCACCCTTGCGATTTCCCTGTGGCTTTGGCGCAGTCTTTCCACCGGCTGCGCTAGCGGGCGCACCAGGTGGAGGCGTGGATTTGCCACCCTGAAAACGAAACCTTCTGTTAAGAGCGCTTCCGTCAATCTTCACACTGCTGGATTCAATCCCAGTGCTAAGTCCGATCGCCCCGTGAATTCCCTGGCTGGCAATTGAACCTTTACCAAATTTTTGATTGATCTTCTTGGAAGTCTTCTTTTTGACATCCCCAGAAATGCGATCGATGATGTCATCGCCCCTGCGCTCTATCCCAATTGAGTGGGATGAATAAGCGTGAAACGGGCCAACCTTCCAATCTGGCTTGATACCAGCTCGAAGATGCTTACGGCTAATGCTGACTGAAGGATTGAGACGGTTTGCGATCAGGGCAGCAGCGATCACTCCGCCCGTAACGCCAGCCGTTACTTTCCTTCCATTGCCACTAGGAATCTTGATTTTTCCAGCCAAAGACTTAATTCCCCTTGGCTTTGTAGGAGTCTTTAGTCCAAGCCTGGTTGAAGTCTTGACCTTGATTGACGGCTTGACCTTCGGGCCAGCCTTGATTCTGGCGAATGCCTTGGCCTGAGAGGTAGTAGCGAACCTGCCAGCGATCCGGGGCTGGTTCTTAAAGCCACCCAGAGCGTTTCCCCATGCCCTACCAAAGTTAGGATTGGCAGCCCCTGAAAGCCTTCGGATGCTTGACATTTATTTCCTTCGCTTTCTTCCAGCTCTGTGCCGCCGATCACCAGTGTACATTCCAGTGGCCTTCTTGTGAAGCGTCTGGCAAGTACCATGGGCCTGCCTAGAAGTCATGCCGTGTCTCATGGCCTGTCTTACGCACCTAGTATAGTCCCCGGGCGTTCTCCATCTGATTCGCTTGGCCACCTTACCCACCAAGTACGATCTTTGCAGATGAGGAGGCATTCTAGACACGGCCATGGCTACCTCCTTTTCTTGGGTCTTGCCTTTGACTTTGTCTTGGCCTTAGCCTTTGGCTTGACTTTCGTAGTACCAAGCCTAGATTTGACCTTGTCAATGGCTTTTCTTTCGACCTTATCAAGGGCACCCTCGGCAGCCCCCTTTGCCTTGTTGGCGTATCGATTCACATGGTAGGCACCAGCCGCCAATGCAACTTTCTCAGCTGCCGCTCTACTCTTTGACTTTTTCTTCGCGATCTTAGTCTTTGGTTTGGAGCTGGTGGATCCAACTTTTCGCTTGGCAGCAGCCTTCTTGGCGGCCTGCTGGCCCTTCCTCAAATTGGCCCTATTGTATCCCTTGGACCTATTGGTTCCAGACTTATTTACGAACTTGCCATTTTTATCGCGACGAATCTTTCCACGAGAGCCCATCCTCTTAATGGTCTTTCTACGCCTGGCCATTGGATTCACTTCCTATTTTTCTTTGTGAATTTGCGCTTACCAGCCGCTCGAATAGCCTTCTGGGACTTCAGTCCTCCGCGCTCGTTGTAAATCTGGCTCGCCGTCTTCCTTTTTCGGCGTTCCATTCCGTTCCATCTTAGCGCACGAACCTGACGACGACTGCGCACGCTCATGCTAGTGGAAGAGAACCGACCAGACTGATCACGCTTACGTTTGTAATCTCTTCTCTGGCTGCCCATCTTCCGTTGCCTTGGCATCTTTCGACGAGTCGGCATCTTTGGAGTGCCATATATGTCTGGCATAACTTATTCCTCTGGTGGAGCTTCCTCAGGTGCGCCGTCTTCGCCCTCTGCCGCAGCCTGGCCATAGTTGCCCATCAGAATATCGCTGATCAGGGCCATCTGCTGGAAGACTTCTTCAGGGCTGGAGTCAGTGAACTCGTAGCCACCTAGTTCCGCCAGGCGCTTCTGGGCCATTGCAAGGGTGATCAGCGGAGGGGTGGACCCCAGAAGCAACATAACCTCGTCGATGACTGCCTTGCGATCCACTGGAAGCGGGTCGCCAAAGGTGACCTCTGGTACAGCATTGCCGAAGTCCAGCCCCTCGTACACGGGGAACCACTTCATGGCCAGATCATAGAACATCTGGTCTAGGACTACGGTCAACTCTTCCTCTTTGAGGGAGTTGCGAGCGATGATCGGGGCCAGCTTCATCTTCAGTGCGATGCCAGACTCGACCGTCGACACGTCGATGTCACCCACGGCAACGTCGCTCAGACCAAGCTTCTGCTGGAGTCGCTTCTCGATAGCTTCGATGTGCTCCAAGAACGGCGCAACGCTGGACACTCCGGTAAGTCGACCGAAGTTCTGGCCGGTGCCAACCTCGATAACCTGCCCTGGACCAACCTCCCAGCTGGTTTCATTGCCCTCTGTGTCAGTTGGCGGAGGCGCATCAGTCCAGTACATGCCCAAACCCTGCATGACCAAGGTCATGTCCTCGTCGGTAATGCTCTGGTTGATGCCATTGAGCAGTGTCTCGAAGCCACTCAGCTCAGATCGTCCGAAATTATCCCCAGGGATTTCGCCATTCTTGATGTGATATACTGGGATAACATCAATCCGAGAGTCCAACGGAGCCTCTGGGATAACTTCTGAGATTTTCTCGACTTCATTCTCTGGGTTCCTATCGTCCCACTTGCCGACCTTGTAGTATCCGAGTGATGTGGTTACGCCACCAGTCTTGTTCCCCTCGTTGTCCACCGCATATCGATACGTCTGGCGAAGAGCGGCATTCTCCTTGGGGTCTGTCGGGTCCTGCACAACGCTGACGATGTGGCATCCGATCAACGTGGAGTTCCCGATGCCACCCATAATGGGGAAGTACTGGCCAGGATGCAGCTCATTGATAGAGATTCTGCGGCCAACCGGCTTCTGGTCATCTGCGATGATGTGGTAGAGGGCATCGCCACGGGTCAGACCATAGCGCTTGTTGTTATCGAACTTGGTCTTGAACTTCTCCCGCTTGAAAAGCCGCTCGAATGCCTGTTGGCACGCCATAGAGGCAGCCTCTTCTGGCTCGCCCAATTCCTCTGTACCCTCTTGATCGGGTAGAGGTGCGTTCGTAATCCGAAAGCTGAATTCAACGCCTAGGAATCGCGAGACGGCATCGATGAGAGCACCGCCCGAGGGCAGGTAGAGCGGAGTTTGCTCGTCGTCTTCACCTCGAATCGTGGCTTTGAATGTTTCAGGACGATTGTGGTAAACGTCATCGAAGAATTGGTACGCCTGCCAGCGAACCTGATCGTCAGGGTCAACGATATTGTCACTTGCCGCCCCAATAAACGGCAACATGCTGGCGTATCGTCCGCCAGCGCGCAAGTCCTTGTTGCCAATCATCGCTTGAAATTCGCCTTTCGCTGACGTGACCGCCCTGCGGTACTTTGTGGAGTCCCGAAGTGTCCAGCAAAGAAGCGACCCAGTGCCTCGGGCGTGTGGTCATCCTTCTTCATGGGCAATTCCTGGGACTTGACTGAGCTCTGCTCAACCTTGTCAGGGTAACGATACTCCCCGAACTCATGCTGCACCATCTTGCACTTCCGATCAATCAGAAGCTGCGGCCTACGATCTGGGTGGAAGTCCATCCCGCCCTGGCCATCCGGAATGTATCGAGGCACGTGAAGTGTGGTTTCCTTGAGTGCCTTACGGATGGCGTCGATTCGCCAACGTAGCTCTCCACCTGTTCCCCCAGATGCCCTAGTTCGGAGCTTGTTCTCCAATATTCGAGTGTCTCCAGGACTGGCAGGATCAGGATAGAACGTCCGTAGATCAGCGGGAGCCAGTCCACGAGACAGAATCTCGTCGGCGAACTCATCGGCAGTCAGGCCAGGCTCGTAGATTTCATCCAGAACCTCTACCTCGTTGAACGGGCCGACCTGGATCAGCAGCCAAACGTTGGGATTCGTGAAGCCGTAGTCCACTGCTGCATACAAATCCCAGCCTGGCTTACGCTTGAGGTCACGAACGTGGATTTCGTCATCAAATTCCTTGAATACTCGGCCAACGTACTCGGTGAAGTCGGCCCCGATTTCCTGGTTGAATGCTTCAATCGTTGTCGATTGGAGAAGGGATAGTACCTCACTATCGATCATCAAGTCGTGCATCCCAGCGATTTCCTGCGGGGTCATGTCTCGATACCCATGGGAAACCATGTGGCTTTGCAGAATCTTGACATGCTCGTCCAGTGTGGGAGTCTTGTAGACATATGGGTTCCGCCAGGCTGGCATTCGCCAGGATGCCCAGTCTTCCATCTTGGGATTCTGGCCGTACTGCCACATCTCGTAGAACCAGTTCTTGCCCTCAGGCGTACTGGTGAGTAGTGCCCAGCCATTGAAGTCGGCGAGCATGGGGCGAACGTACTTGCTCCACACCTTCTCTTTGAGCTTGGCAGCCTCTGCGAGGATCACTCCATGCAGCCCCTCGCCGACCAGAGTGTCAGGGTACTTGGCAGACTTGGCGTGCACTTGGAATGTACCATTCCATAGGCTGATGTGCATATTGCCGCCGATGGGGTCATTGTACGTGCCTGGCTTGTCAAACGGGACTTCGAGCCGCTTGAGATTGTTGTAGAGGACACGGAACTCTTTCTCAGCGTCAGAGTACTCCGGGCCAACGATCCAGAACTCCCTGCGCTTGCCAATGTTGACCAGTTCGTGCTCCATGGCCTGCGTTAGCAGTGCTTCTGGGATCAGCTCGTGTCCGCCTACGTCAGACTTGCCGAATCGTCGGCCACAGCTGGCCACTCGATAACGTGCATTGGACTCAGCGATCATCAACTGCCCAAGGTGGGGATTGTAGTTGATATAGTCGAACAAGGCCCACTTATCAAGTGCTGGCATCGTGTGCTCCTAATGGGTTGGAAAAGGCCCCAACCACAACCCTCCAATAGGTCGTGATTGGGGCCTCGTTGGCGGGAGCCGTTGTAGCCGGTCCGTCTCAGAAACCGCCTCCACTAAGGGGCAGCTCCCCTAGTTGCTTATCGAAGACGAGACGAAGCATTCGAGTGGTCGTATGCGCCACCCAGCTCTCGCCCAGCCTTCACGCCTTCCAGATTCTTCACAGCGACCTTGGGGCCTTCGGGAACACTCGGCATTGGCCGACGTGCCTTCAGCCGCTCACGAAGGGCCACAGTGCCCATCATGTCGGACCAGTCTCGAACCCGCTGAATTGGTCGGATGGCAGCTCCACCACGAAGCAGATTCTTGGGATGCGTCATTGGCATAGCATTCCTCCTTGTTCGGCCCTAGTCTACCCTACCGGCGCATTGAACGGGTAGCAGCTCATCATCTGTGTGGAGTTATGCCTCCACACCATTCCTGATGAAAGCGTGATCCGTCCATTGCAATTCTTGCAAATGCTGATACTCTGCCCGGCAGAGTTCTGGTGTTCCTTGGTGTCCTCTATTGGATAAGCGAAAGGCTTCAGCTGGAGCTTGGACTTAGATTCGATGGCGGAAGTCATCGTTTCCCCTTCTTTTCCTTGGCGTGGACTGGGGTTTCAGTACCACGAGGTATCCTGGGCCGTCCTCATTCTTGCCCTTCTGGACTACCTTGAATGGGGTCTCTCCAATGTCACTGCGGCCCTGACTCCGAGCGTAGCCCCTCTGCCTACGTCCAGCGTCCAAGCGATCGCGCAGTGATTGCACTTCTTCTTGGTGCTTCTCGATTTCTTCGCCTGGCATAGGTTCATCGAAATGCACCAGCTCTTCAGCGGTCTCGCCTGTGGCGCTGCCTGGCTGAAAGCCATTCTCCTCAAGGAACTCTGGGACCTCGAAATTCTCTGGCTCTTCGATCTCACCGGACTCAGATTCATCCTCCAAGTACTCAATGTACTCGGCGTCAATCGGTTCAGCGTCCAGCTCTGCAAGTTCCGCCAGGAGACGTTGGCGCTTGGCCTCTGGGCTTTCGTCGATTGCCATCCGCTCTCCGGTCTCAGGGTCAAGCCCACGAGCCATTCGGCTCTCCGCACGAGTACCAGTGGCAATTGCACTAAGTGCAATCTCCCAAGGCTTGTCCTGCTGGTGCACGATGATATCTGGGTTCTTGCCACGAACACGCTCGAACACCCAGGTGGCAGCCTTGATACGATCGGCAGGTTCATACGCTGGACCCTTTGCAATCTCGGTCATTGTATTGACCATCTCGATGAGATTGCTCTTGAGTTTCTCGTCTGCACGCTTAAACAGCTCATTGACCATTCGGTCATGCACAGACTTGGGAATCATTCGAGGAACGTTGTTGGAGAAGCGTCCGTCTTTCCCTCGGCACTGGCCCCGAGCTAGCTCTTCGTCATCCAGGTCCTCCGCTGTGATAATGCCCTGACACAGCTTCTGGAATCGAGTCATCTTGTCCTGGATATGCTGAGGTGCCCTAACTCCAATGCCTCCCTCGGCCTGCTTCATGTTGTCTCGATCCTCATTGATCACCTTATCCAGAGGATGGAGTTTGCCTCCGTGGGCGCTGCACAGCCAGCTCATGTTCAGAGCCTTACGCTGACAGCTCTTGCCTGCCGTAGTCGTGGCCGTGCACATGGCGTAGCCTCTGGCGTCAACCTCGTAGTCGAACTCATCTGGGTTGTAGTCGGCGCAGAGGTCTGGCTTGTACACTCCACGGAACCCAAATGGAACATGGTGCATCAAGCTAGACGATCCAGGATCGCGCAGCTTGTACAGGTCCTTCCTTGGATTCGTGAAGGTGCCAACCTCCATGCCCAGCTCGGGGATGAACTTCATCGGCCCGTCTGGTTCTCCAATCAAAGGGCTTCGACCAGCCGATGCATTTGGCAGCTTAGGAATTGTCTTTGGCACGCCGGGCCTCCTGACTCTTCTCGAAGCGGGCCACTGATGCTGGTGAATGGTTAGCCTTCTCCGCCGTACATGTGGTCTTGGTCTGTTCCTCTACGCCTCCACTCATGTGGAACTGTGCGAAGGTTCCACACTTGAGGCAGCGGTAACGATACCAACGAGGGTAGTCCCCTGACCCCTCCATGATCCAAGCGTGGTCGTAGAGCTTCTGCTCTTTCTTGGTGCTCACTTCAAGCCCCTTCGCATTGCTCTGGCCGTTGCCTCCGCGGCTGTAGTGTCCACATCTGAAACGTAGATGTTCTCGACAACTGGCTTGCCCTGTGCGGCTTTCTGAATCGCAATCAGGGCACGGAGTGCAGAAAGCATCTTCAAGCGGTCTCCGGCTAAGACAGCTAGGTTGAATCGTGCTCGCTCGACGCACGCGGCCCGTCCCGTCGCGTAATCCTCCTCGACCATAGCGTGAACGTCCCGAATGACCCCAAGGTCATTGGCCCCGGTCTGCCAAGGCTCAGCAGTCGGAGCATGTTCGACGTACCAAATGGCCTTTTCAAGGTCTTCGGTTGGATCCCATTTGTCCTCGAATCGGTACACATACTTGAAGGCAGTGCCAATCGGCATATTCAAATGCTTGGCGACAGCAAAGCACTCGATGCCAGACGGGTGACCCTTGTAGTGCTTCGGGTGATTGACCATGTCAGCCACGGATGCCTCCAAGGTTCGAGTCGTCGTCATCCGCCAGGGTGTATGGCTGGCTTCTCTGTCCTGCCAGCCATTCGGGAAATCGCTCATGCGTGATCACCCTCTCGTTCCATCGAGTCGGCGCGCTCTTCGTCTGGCTCGATGTCAAGCTTGAGCTCGTGGGACGACAATGCGCTCTTGCCATTCTCTCGGGGCTGGATGTCGTGTGCAGGACCATGCCAAGTAATGCCTGCCTGAGACAGTACCTCGGCAACATAGTTGTCGGCCACAGTCTTGTAGTGATCGTCGATCTTCTGGAATGCGATATCGACCAGCTCATGCACCAGGTCAGAATCGAATGTTCCCTTTGGCCGTTCTGTCCAGGAGACAGAGGCTGCACCTGCGAGGTAAGCCAACATCTGGGGTACATCTGTGGCATCTTCGAATACGCTCTTGACCTTCTCAAGGCGGTACTTGTCTCGTGCCTGTTCAGCCAATGACTTGGCTGCCCTGATCTGGCTATTCTGGTTGGCGTCCATGCGCTCCATCCTTTGTTAGTCTTCGTCTTCTTGGTCGAAGTAGTCGGCCTGTCCAGCTATGTATCCGTCTCTGGACAGGTCTGCTATTCCTGAGGTGGCACTCAAACTCTGGCCTTCGGGATTCAGGGTCTCGATCGCTCTGAACTTGCGCCCCTCTGCATTATAACCTATCGCTTCTGCCCCTGCGAACCATGCAACTGGCATCCAATCCACACCCTCTAGCTCAGGGTAGGCAAGGACCAATAGGTCCTTGAGGGCACTCTCTACCTTGGCTCGTACCTCGGCCAATCCTGGTACCTCTAGCTCTGGCTCTAGCTCCATGTAGCTCAAGGCTTCTCCCTTGGATCAGGCTCTCCATACTTATGGAGAGGATGCTTACTTGGAGGCGTGCGCTTGATTGCACGACGCTTCTTGGTCAACTCAGAGATCATCTTGTCAGGGAATTGCTTCTCTGGATCAGTGCCATAACGTGCAGCAGTAGTCTCATTGTTGATATTGGGATCATAGTTGCCATTCTCCCAGCCTTCACGAATGGGATCGGCAATCTCAGAATTGCGCCAATTCTCGTTGGGATCAGTACCCTTCCCATGCATGTCCTCGTAGAGCTTGGGGTTAGTGGGATCAAGTCGCTGATCCATTTCCCCTCGGCCAGACTCTCGCACGATAGGCGCGTGGCCTCGTTCTCGAAGAGTCGGCAGGTCACGACCAAAGGTATCTTTACCTTTGTAGGTGCCATCGAAGTCAAGTGGTGCACCTGGGTCCGTTGAGTCCGTCTGCAAGATGGCACGCTTAATGGCCAATGGGTCTCGTTGTTCATCTGGCTGAGGATACAGGTCCATCGAAGGACGTGCGCCCCGGCCAAAGCTGAACTCGCTTGGAGTCGGGCCATTTACGTTGCGGCTCATTCCGCCAGTCCTTCCTTTTGTGGGTGAGCTATGAGTTCGAGTCTACGCCTTACGTGCGAGGGGCTGAGGGAGAGCGTTGAGGGAAATTCGACCCTAATTACGAGACACCGTGTCTCTTGATTATCTAGGTAGGCCAACTCGGAAACCCTATCTCCGCAGGTAAACACATTTCCAGCCCCCTGGGTAACCGTATCCGGTTACTCGGTTACCTTTCGGTTACCCCTATTTCCCCTGGTCAGAGGCCCTTTTTCTCTCAGGTAACCGAGTAACCGATACTTATAAAGCTCTATACGGGGAAAAGAAACCCCCTCCCTCCCCTCTACCCCCTATTCTCTTCCCGTATAGGAGCTAGCTAGAAAACTTCGGTTACCGGTTCCCTCGGCCCGAAAACCCCCTTTAACCTGCGAATATGCAGGGAACCGAACGGATACCCGTAACGGTTACCCTTTCGGTTACCTCCGACTTTCGCATACTTTCTGCCTAGAAAGTTTCCGTTTACTCCTCTGGTCTCTAAAAAGCGATAACTTTCTGCCTAGAAAGTTTCCGTTTACTCCTCTGGTCTCTAAAAAGCGATAACTTTCTGCCTAGAAAGTAGACGTTTTCTCTCGCTGCCTACTAGA